>Ga0207704_10000029_pt1 | contig 120526 bp, 108 predicted proteins | sample KBSMisM12_FD_184308 | JGI IMG/M metagenome (GOLD analysis project Ga0207704, IMG submission 184308) | Miscanthus rhizosphere microbial communities from Kellogg Biological Station, Michigan, USA - KBS Miscanthus M1-2 (SPAdes) (version 2) | ecosystem: Host-associated > Plants > Roots >...
GGGCCTGCTGCAGAACAGCACCGGCCTCTGCGGCCGGCCCCGCCGGGCCACGGTGCAGATGGACGCCCACAGCGGCAAGACCGGGGACTCGCGGCCGCTTCTGAAGAGCTCCTGCGGGAAGAAGGCCCGGCGCTGAGCAGGTCAGCCTTTCCGTTTAAGCAAAGCGCGCGCCGCGTATCCTCTCCAGCTGCAACCAGCAGTCGATCCCAGCGCGACACATATCTGTGTAGTGGTGTGTTTCCGTTAATCCGTACGGCTGAGAGGGATTGACGGCTAGCTCTCAAACCTGGATTTGACAAAGCTGTACGGATGTGTTCCCATTGCTTCAGCTTCGATGAAGCTTCGCGTCCTCTTTAGCGCGTCGCTCAGTTCGGCAGGGGGCCGCCCCAGGGGTCGGGGCGCACAGGGAACTCAAAGGAGAGGTACGTGTTGAGGACCACCGGGGTGGACGCCGAGCGCCGACGTCTTGCCGATGCTCTGACCGCGCTGGCTGCCGAGCGCGGCTATGCCCAGCTGACCCTGGCGGATCTGCTGCAGCGGGCCGAAATCGACGAAGGCGCCTTTCATCGCCACTTCGTCGATCTTGACGCGTGCGCGGCCGAGGCGGTGCGCGCCGGCACCGACGAGCTTTTGACCCGCGCCGCCGCCGCCTTCCTCGTCGAGCAGGGCTGGCGCAATCAGCTCCGCGCCGTCGCCTACGCGCTGCTCGCCTTCCTGCAGGAAGACCCGGCCCGCGCCCACCTGATGGTCGTCGACTCGCTCGCGGCCGGCCCGGAGGCGATCGCGATCCGCGAGGGCGGCATGCAGGGCCTGACCGAGCTGATCGACCAGGGGCGTCAGGAAATGGACGATCCCGACTCCGTTTCCCGAACCGCCGCCGAGACGACGGCCGGCACGATCTACAACCGCATGCACGTCGCGATCGAAGCCGGCGACCTCGCCGCCGGGCGGGAGATGGTTCCGGAGCTGATGTTCACCGCCGTCCGTCCCTATTGCGGCCGCGAGGCCGCCCTCGAAGAGCTGTCGATCCCGCCGCCCTAGGAGGCGCTGCTCGTCGCCCGCAGGCGACCGTGCGGCGCCGTCGATTCGGCCACCGCGCGGTCGATCCCGTGGCGGTCGCCGGCGGCGACGGCGTAGGCGGTCTCCGGCCCGACCAGCGGGGCCAGAGCGATGTAGATCGCCAGCGGGGCGGCCTCGGGCAGGCTCGCCGGGCCTTCGCGGCGCACCCGGTCGTAGAAGAGCGAGTTGACCGCTCCGGCCATCGCCTCGACCGCCAGCGAATCCATCTGCGGCGGCTCCTCGAAGGCCAGCGCCAGGACCACCTGGAGGATTTCGCGACCGGCGCGGTCGCGCGCGGCCACCGCCTCGGGACCGATTGCGTAGACCTCGACCGCTCGCAGGCGGGCGAAGTCGGGCTCGGCCGCGAGGAAGCCGCAGATCGTCTCCATCGCCGCTCGCATCGCGCTCGGCCAGTCGGGCGCCCGGCGCACCGCCGGCAGCGTCGCCGCCAGCAGCTGCGCCCCGCTCGAGTCGAGGGCAGCCGCCAGTGCCTCCTCCTTGTTGGCGAAGTGCTCGTAGAAGGTCGCCTGCGACATCGAGGCGGCAGTGGCGATGTCGGCGATCGTCGCTCTTTCGAAGCCTTTGGCCGCAACCGCCGCGCTGAAGCCGCGCAACATCCGCTCGGCCGGAACATGGGCGGCGAACGGGGGCATCTGCGCCGGCCCCCGGCGGCGCGTGCGCCCGCGCCCGACCAGTGGAGCCGGGGGCGGGGGGTAGCTCAGCGCCCACTCCCAGAGGCCGTCGCCAAGCTCCGCCAGCTCCGCCGTCTGGCCCAGCGCCAGGCGCCGGTAGATGACCGCGTGGACGCCGCCGATGATCGCCGCGACCAGCTCCGGCGGGGTCCCGGCGTGGTCGTCGAGATGCTGGAACACCGCTTCGGTCAGGCCGGCGGACACCGCGCGGGCCTGGTCGAGCTGTTCTGCCGATTGCCCTCGCGCCCGCCAGGCCTCGACCAGGGAACAGCGCGCCGCGGCCGGTTCGGCGACGATCATCTCCAGCATCAGGTCGAAGCCTTCGCGCCCGCGCTCCGGCCAGCTTCCCTCGCCCTGCAGCCCGTGGGAGACGGCTGTCGTAGCGATGCGGAATATCTCGGCGATCGCCGCAGCGAAGCACTCGCTCTTGTCGTTGAAGTGCCGGTAGAAGCTGGCCCGCGAAACCCCGGAGAGCGCCAGCAGGTCGGCCACCGTGGTCGCCTCATAACCGCGTTCAACGCCGGCCAGCACCACCGCCCCGAAGAGGCGCTCGCGCTGGCTGCGGGCGACCTCTGCCGCCGAGACACCCATCCCGGGGTTCAGCTTGCGCGCCTGCAATTCCTCCGCGGTGCCCCAGGGAGTCCTCGTCTCTGCCTCCGCTCCTGCCATCTGCTGTCCTTGCTCGAACCTAGCCCCGTGCTTCGACAATTGTACCTATATGTTTTCTTAAGTCAACGGCTTTGTCCACTTTTCGTGGGAGATTCCGACCCACCTGAGCTAGTTAGCGGCATGCCTCCTTGACTTTGTGTGCCGCAGTGTTCATACTCCGCGGGCGTCGCAGCAGAGCCCAGAACTAGGCCGATCGCTGATCAGGGACCCAGGGTATGGGTGCAGCGTCGGTCGCCGGATAAAAGGGGAATGATCGGATGGAGCTTTACTCGAAGACATCGGTCGATCGGGCTGTGCTGAGGCCGTCGAATTCTTGTGGGAGAAGGGTCGAGGCCTAGATCCCGCGCAAAGCCGGCTGATGAAAGCCGAACCCGAGCCGCCCCGTCAATCTCCCTTGACGTCGCGCGGCTCGCTCTCAACGCAAACGCTACGCCCCGGGGGCTTCCCCGGCCTCCGGGGCAGTTTGCGTTTCGCCGAGCTCTGGCAGCGCCTCGGGCGAGATCTGCGCGATCCGACCGGCGGCGCCTTCGCCGCTCACGCCTGGCGGGAGAAGGTGCGCGCCGTCGCCTGGGAGTGCTGTCGCTTCCTCGAGGAGGACCGCGAGCGAGCCCGCGACCTGATCCACCTCAGCCTCTCCAGCGAAGCGGTCCGGGCAAGCCGCGACTTCGCTCTCGACGCCTTCGCCGAGCTGATCCACGAGGGCCGCCACGAGCGCCCCGAGGCGGCAGCGGTCCCGCGCGAGTGGGCCGAGGGCATCGCCGGCGCCTGGTGGGAGCGCCTTTCCGCCACGGTGCGATCCGACCGCTTCGAGGCCCTGCCAGAAGAGGTGGCGCCGCTGCTGTACCTGACGGTCATGCCGTATCTCGGCGCCGACGTCGCCCGGGAGGAGCTCGGCCACGGCGGCGCCGGCAGCGCCTGGTTCTGGAGTGGGAGGTGCAGGGACTAGAAGGCGGATCGCGGGCCACGTCACCGGAAGCGGGAACCGAATCCCACCCCATAGAGATATGCGAGCGATGGGAGTCGACCTTCAGCTCTGGGAGCGCACCAGATCCGGTGACGCCGAGGCATTCGGCGACCTCTATGAGCGTCATGCCCGCGCGGTGCAGTCCTACTGCCTCTGGCGCACCGCCGACCTGCAGGCGGCTGAGGACGCGACGGCGACGGTCTTCCTCGAAGCCTGGCGCAAGCGTGGGCGCCTGACCCTGACGACAGACAGCGCCGCGCCGCTGCTGCTGGGGATCGCCAACAACGTCGTCCGTCGCCATTGGCATAGCGAGAGGCGGCACCGAGATGCCCTCGAGCGGGTGCGTAACGCCGGCCAGCTCCCCGACGAACTAGAGGCCGAGGCGATCGCCAGGGTCGATGCGATCCGGCAGCTGCGCGACGGAGGGGAGGCGATCCGCGCCCTGCCGCGGCGCGAGCGCGAGGTCCTCGCCCTGCTCGCCTGGAGCGATCTCTCCTACGGCGAGATCGCAGCGGCCCTCGGCCTGCCGATCGGAACCGTGCGCTCTCGCCTCGCCCGCGCTCGCACCCGGCTCGGCGACGCCTTCCCCGACTTGACGGAGCCCAGACCTGCGGAGGAGGCCCTATGAGCAAGCACGAGCCCGATCTTTCGCCACTGCTTCCGGACGAAGCCACCCTGAAGGCGCGGCGGCGGGCGCTCGTCGATGCAGTCGCACAGGGCGGCCCAGGCCGTCGGCCGGGAAGGGCCTGGCGTCGGCGGGGCCCGCGCCTGGCGTTGGGTGCGGTCATGGCCATCGCTGCCGCCGCCGTCGCCTTGATCGTCAGCGCCGGCGGCAACAACCCTCCGCCGGCCTTCGCCGTCGAACCGCAGGAAGGAGGAGGGGTGAGAATCAAGGTCTACAGCCTCGAAGACGCCAGCGGGCTCGAACGAGCCTTGGCGCAGGCGGGCATCCGCTCCCAGGTGAACTGGCTGCCCGCGGGGACGGTCTGCAGGCACGAACCGCACTACACGCCTTCGATCGTCCACCTTCCCGGCGGCGGAAGCTTCAGCGGTTTCGAGGGGTCCGGCCCCGGCCGGCCGATGACGATCTCGGTCGCCACCACCAAGCAAGCCCGCGAAAGCTTCGGCAGGTACCGTCGAGGCGAAATCTCCGAAGAAGAGCTGGCGAACGTCACCCTTGACCCCAGAGCCTTCCGGCCCGATCAGAGCGTCGTCCTGACCGGGTCTCCGACGCCCCCCGGGTCGGTTCCCCTCGGGGTCCCGGCCCCCATCGGCGCCGGGCCTGAAGGGGGGAGCGTCTCGAGCGTGGCGGTGGCCGAAGGTCCGGTCGAACCCTGCGATCCGGTTCCGGCCCCGGCCTACGGCATCGGCTCGATCGGGAGCGCTCCCGGTGGCGAGGAAGCTCCCGGGAAGGCCACCATCGCCGAAGCGAGCGACGCCGCCGCCGGACCGCCTCCGGCACCCGGAGAGTTCCTCTACGCCAAGACGAAGGTCGTCCAACTGCAGGGCTGGCTGCCGAAAGGCTCCGGGACCAGGCCGGCCGGTCCGAAGGACAGGCCCAGATACTTCACGGCGAACCTGGCGGGCAATCCGGATGTCCGGAACGCCCTGGTGTCGACGCTGAAGGAGGTCTGGACCGCTCCGGACGGGACGACGCACGTTCGCGAAACCCTCGGCCGGGTCAACTTCTTCTCCAGCGCCGACCAGAGGCTCTGGGAAGAAGCGGGCTCGCCGCCGCCGTTCTCGTTCGATCCCTCCGAAAAAGCGGTCCGCCGCGACAGCTCCGGGCGCTTGATGAAGGAGTTCGCGTCGAAGTCCTGGCGCGGCCGGCAGGTGTTCCACAACGTCGCCAAGCTCTCGCAGCTGCCGACCGGGCCGGAAGACCTGCGGCTGGCGATCGAACACCGGGACGGGAAGCGGCCGGTCGATCCCTCGCCTGCCCGCTCGCACCGGGGCGCGGTGACGGCGGAAAGGCTGCTGGAAATCCTCAGCGAACCGATCACCAGCCCGGCTTTGCGCGCGGCCGCCATCGATGCCCTCGCCGAAATGCCCGGGATCGGGGTGGAGCGGGGGGTGACCGATGCCGCCGGGCGCCGCGGCGACGCGATCGTCTGGCCGCGCGAACTCGGCTACGGCCGCGAGGTCATCTTCGACCCCCGCACTTCCAGGCTCCTCGCCGACGGGGAAGTGCTCGTCAAAGCCCGGGCTGCGGGCGTCCCCCGGGTCCCTGACGGCAGCGTCTTCCGCGTCACGGCCTACCTGCAGTCGGGGATCGTCAACTCGAAAGATGAAAGGCCGCACCGATAACTGTTCCTCCGCTGAAGCGCGCGCTTGCCTTGATGTGTTGCGCCCTCCCTCTGGTCGTGAGCCTCGCCACGCCCACAGGCGCGGCGGCTTCGAGCTGGACGCTGCGGCAGCTCCCGCCGAGCTATCGCGATGAAAACTCGACCCCGGTAAGCGCATCGCTGTCGGGGGTCGCCCCTGACCGACGTCTCCTGCACCTCTCCCTCCCTGTGCGTCGCGGTCTCCGACGGCTACAGAGCCCCGGGCAACGTCCTCACCTCGACCGATCCCGCCGGTCCCGCGGCGACCTGGAAGGAGACGAACGCCGGCCGCTCGGTGCAGATCACCGGTGTCTCCTGCCCTACGCCGGACCGGTGCCTTGCGGTCGACAACAACGGTGACGTGCTCACCTCGTCGGACCCGACGGGAGGGGTGTCCTCCTGGCATGCGGAGAACCTCGTCCCGTTCAACCTCTCGGCGGAAGAAAACGGCCAGCCGCCGAGGAACGCGCTCTTCGCGGCCTCCTGTGCCTCGGCCTCCCTCTGTACGGCGGTCGGGGGCTCGGTGGCGTTCGTCGCGGATTCCCCGGCTGCAACGCCGACGGTCGCCCCGGACATATGCCGGTGATGCGGCTAGCCGGCACACCTCCCGATCTCTCCGCCCGGCTGGCCGAGGTCTGGTTCCGCCGCCTTCACGCCGACCACGGCCGCGACATCCTTGCCTATGCGCTGCGGCGGGTTTCCGATCCCGAAGACGCGGCGGACATAGTCGCTGAGACGTTCCTGGTCGCCTGGCGTCGTGCGGCGGACGTCCCCCCCGGGGCAGAGGCGCGGCTGTGGCTCTACGGAGTCGCTCGCCGCGCGCTCGCCAATCAGCTCCGGGGGGAGCGGCGGCGCGCTCGTCTCACTGAACGGCTTCGAGTCGAGCTGGTCGAGGCGATGCCGGGCTCAGCCGAGTACGAGGTGGGGGATGGGAGGGCCGAGGCGGCCTTGGCTCAGCTCGACCCTCGCGACCGGGAGATCCTGCGACTGACTGCCTGGGAGGAGCTGACCCCGGGCGAGGTTGCCCAGGTGCTGGGCATCTCCTCGGTGGCGGCCCGCAGCCGCTTGCACCGGGCGCGGCTCAGGCTCCGCCGCGAGCTGGAGGAGCAGGTCGCGGCATCTGCGCCGATATCCGATCTCGACCCCGAGGAGGAGCGATGAGGCTTCGTGAAGCCGAGAAGATGGTGGCTGAGGCCAACCCGGTCGACCGGACGGCGGTCGTCGGCTTGCCGCTGAGGGGGGGCGAGGAGGAGATGCTCGCGCGGATTCTCGATGAGCGCGCGACCGAACCAACGCAGCCTTCCGACACAACCCACGGACGCCGGCGTGCTGCCCTCGGGCTCGCCGCAGGGCTGGCCTGCGCGGTGCTTGGGCTGGCTGTCGCGCTCACCGTCGGCGACCCGACCGGCGGCGGGGCGCGGCCACCGTTTGCCGCTGCGGCGGTCCGGGTGGCTGAAGCCAATCCGCGTCTGCTCGTCACCAAGCCCGGCTGGTCGATCGTTCACGCTCGCGGCTTCGAGGTCGACAGCGGCGAGCTGATCTACAGCGACGGCAGCTACGGCCTCGAGCTCGACTGGTACCCGGCCCGCTTCTACCGCAGCTACCTGCGCGACCGCGCTGACGTCAGCCCGCCGGTGCCCTCGACCCTGCTCGGTCGCCGCGCGACCACCGTCCACTACCGGGAAGCCAATCCCCCCGAAGCCGACTACGCGACGATCTTGGCTCCACAGGGGAAGGTCTTCATCGAGATCCGCGGCGCCCTCGACAGCAAGGCTGCCTACCAGGCCGTACTACGGTCGCTGCGGCCAGTCGACGTGAACACCTGGCTGCGGGCGATGCCGGCCGAAGTGCTCCGGCCGAAGGCGCGTTCCGCTGCGATCGCCCAGATGCTGCGAGGCATACCTGTTCCGCCAGGCTTCGACGCCGCTTCCCTGCAGAGTGAAAGTGCGCTGCCCGACCGGTTCATTCTCGGCAAAACGGTGACGGGAGCTGTGGCCTGCGAGTGGCTCGGGCGCTGGCTCGACGCAACCCAGGCCAGAAACCGCGCTGCCGCGAAGGAAGCGGTCGACGCGATGAACACCGCTCGCCACTGGCCCATCCTCCTGCAGATGATCCGCGAACGGGGCTATCAGGGCGAGGCCTTGCCGCCGCACGGCCGAGGCTGGCCGTCGGAGATCCTCAGCGCCGCCGAGGAAATCGACCACGGTCACCTCCACACCGGTCCCGCGATCACCAAGACCCGCATAAACGGCAGGATCGTCTACGGGGTCGGGCCGCAGTACCCGATCAACGTGCTGGGCTGCGACCTTCGGTAGGACGGCCGAAGCTGCCGAAGGCTCTCAGCCGCTGACGGTCGGAACGACAGCGGGGCTCTAAGCCCGCGGTGACTTGTACGCGAGGAGGGTGACGGTGACAGGGAAGCGCTTCTGCGGATCCGGGGTGCGGTCGATCGCGTCCGGCTGGGCCTTCTCGACTTCGTCCCAGGCGATCGTGATCTGTTCGCGGATCAGCGTCCAGGCGTCGTCGTCGACGTCGAGGCGGAGGTTGACGATCACCGGATCGTCCTTCGGCATGGTGCCCTGTTCGAGTGCCGCCTGCGCCCTTTCGACGGCTTCGCCGATCGCGTTTGCGCAGACCCCGATCTGCGCCTCGTCGGGCAGCTCGAGCCAGTCGTCGCCGTCGATCAGCATCTTGCGGTTGGCGGCGTAGATGTGCTTCGTCGCGCCCCGCACCGTTTCGGTGTCGACGAGCTGGATCGCTTCGTAGCGCTGGAGGACGCGCACGTGGTAGGCGATCAGGTTGAGGCTGTGCGTCTCATCCACCACCGCCAGCCGTTCCATCAGGTCATGCGGGCTGCCGGGCTGTTCGTTCAGCAGGGCCAGGAGCTGGGCGCGCAGCGGGTGTGAGAAGACCTTGGCGAGCCGCTCGGGGAGGCGCGGGAGACGATGACCCACGCTCTCGCCGTCGCGTTCCCTGCCGTTGCCGTTTTCCTCCACCGAAGTCCCTCCATTATCGAGCCGCTGATTGAACGGTCGAGACTATTCGTACTTGTGGTTAAACGCAACCCACCGATTTACCGGGTACCCCCGCGGTAGTCCAATTGACCCCCGGACGCCGCTGCCCACACCTTGCGTTGAACCGCAACTCGACGCAAAGGGGGTGAGCGACAGATGGTGATCAAGAAGACCGACCCGATCTGCCTGCTGAGCATGGTCGTCAAGCAGGGCTGAGCTGAAACGGGATGCGCCCGGCGACGGGCGCATCCCCGATCAGAGAGGGTGCCTAGGCGTTCTTGACGAACTGCAGGGACGAGAACACGCGCGGCGTGCTGGCGATCTTCATCAGCCCTCACCTCCTTCCTCGGTCGATCCGGCGCGGGCCGCCGGGAGGGGGGCGAATGCTAAGAAGAGCTTCAGCAAGGAGCGGCTGCCGCCTGATTTCTGGGTTATGCTCGGTGCCGACTGATCGGACGAGTCAGGTAAAGCAGGCGGGGTTCAGGAGGATGGGATGGAGGCCAGCACTCAGCGAGAGAGCGCCGGGCAGGCGCCCCCGAAGTCCTACCGGGGGCAGAAGGGGAAGAGCGTCGAGGAACGGGTGGTCTTCTCCCTGGCGCATCGGACCCGCCTTTACGTCCTCACCCTCCTCAACGAAAGCTCCTACACGATCGACGAGATCGCGCGGCTGATCGGCGAGGAGCGCGAGAACGTCAAGTATCACGTCAAAGAACTGCTGGACGCCGGCGCGATCGAGCTGGCGAAAGCCGAACCGGTGCGCAACACGCAGAGGCACTACTACCGCGCCGTCGAGATGCCTACGTACTCCGAGGACGAGCTCGAGGCGATGTCAGCCGACGAGCGCCAGGCGATCATCGGCCTGACCATCCAGTGCTTGGCCGCGGAGGTCCTGGCTTCGTTCTGGGCCGGGAAGATGGAGGAAGATCCGAACCTCTGGCTCGGTTGGCGCTGGTTCAACCTCGACGCGCAGGGACGTAAGGACCTGGCCGAGGAGCAGATGCGGTCGTGGGGGCGGATTCAGGAGATCGAGGCCGAATCGACGAACCGGCGAGCGCGAACCGGGGAGGATGCACAGTCCGTGATTGCGGCGATGATGAGCTTTCCGCGGGAGCGCACGGCGCCGGAGCCGCCGGGCCACTCGAATTTCAGCGATCGGTAGCCGGTAGCAAATCCTTCTTTGACGACCTCTAAGCGGATTAGGAATATCCGCACACTCGAAGCGACGTGGCCGGCCGCATTTCGGGACGGTGGTCGCCAAGTACAGGAGATCATGGAGAAAGGTCGACGACCAGCCAGGCGGAAAGCCACGGCACCCAAAAGGCCGAGCACCGCCAGCTCGCACGAGATCAACCACGCCTTCGTCTCGGCGCTGAGCCACCCGACCCGTCGCGAGCTGCTGCGGTTCTACCTCGGAAGCGACCGGCCGCTCTCGCCCAAAGAGCTCGCCGAGCGGACAGGCGAAAACCTCTCGACGATCAGCTACCACGTCCGCGTCCTCGCCGACAAGTACGCGATCGAGCTGGCCGAAGAGGAAGCGGTCCGCGGCAGCGTCGCCCATTTCTACCGCGCCAGCGCCCTCGCCAGGGGAACCGCCTGGGTGCGGGAAAGCCTCGATCTCGATCTGCCGAAGCCCTAGCGGCCGGGCGGTTGAAGCGGACGGAGGGCCCTAGGCCTGCGCGCGCAGCTTGTCGGCGAGCGTGGTCAGCTTGCCGACGGTGGTGTCGAGCGCCTCGGCGAGGCGCAGGAGGGTCGTGTAGCTGGGGTTCCTGACGCCGCGCTCGATGCCGCCCACCTGGGTGAGGTCGGTACCGGCGCCCTCGGCCAGCTGCTCCTGGCTCAAGCCCGACTCGCTGCGCAGGGTGCGGAGGGCCTCGCCGAGGGCGGCGTGCTCGGGGGAACGGGGCTCTTTGCGGCGCTGGGGCGGCACAGCGCCCCGCAGCCTCGCCGTTGACCGGTCAAATGGTTAGAGCATTAATGCGTTAACAGCTTTAAGCGGCAAAACTGGTTGCACCGGTGGCGTTCGGGTACGCCGGTGCGCAGCGCAGATGGTGGAACGGCGCGTGCAGTCGCGAGCGCAGTTCCTCGGCCGCGGTGGCGGTGTCGCCGGCGGCGCTGGTGACGAGGAAGACCTCCGTCGCGGGGTAGGTGCGGAGCTGATCGGCGACGGTCTGGACGATGTCCTCGTCGCCGATCCTGGCGCTGGCGGCGACGCCGGCGCGGGCGAGCGAGGCGAGGGTGAGGACGAGGCTGCGCTGGGCGCGCTCGCGGCCGGGGCGGACGTCGCAGGCCCAGCGGTCGAGGAAGCGGTTGTGGGCGGGGGCGACGACGCGCACCTCCGGCTCCGGTTCGGCCGGGTTGAGCGGCACCGAAGCGGCGGCGATTCGTTCGATCGCGGTCCCGTCCTCGAGCGGTTCGTCGACGACGACCAGCAGGTGCTCGCGCAGGTCGCTAGGCGGCGGCGGCACGATCGGGTGCAGCGGCGGGTTGCGCACCGCCATCACAACGATGATGCCGGCGACGATCGAGCCCTCGGCCATCCCCATCCCCGGGCCGCCGACGTAGAAGGCGGCGACGATCGAGACGCAGATTCCGGCCACGATCAGGGGCAGCTTCCATGCGGCTAGACCCTGATCAGTCATGAATTGACCTTAGAGAATCGCCCGCCGCTGTCAATCCCCTTCCCGCGTGACCAGGTCGCGCAGGCTGGCGAAGTCCTCGGCACAGGCGGGGCAGCCATCGAGGTGGGCGCGCATGCCGGGCACCCGGGCGTCGGCGGGCTCGCCGGCGAGCGTCAGCTCGACGTAGCGGTCGAGCTCCTCGAAGCACTGCTCGCAGGTCAGCTCCGGGGTGGCCGGGCCGAGCACCCGGCCGAGGACGGCGTCGTGTCTGTGGTCGGGCTTCATGCCTCCTCCTCTCCCGTCTCTACCCGCAGGCCGCGCGCGGCGAGCGCGGCGCGCAGGTTGCGGCGGGCGTCGTGCAGGTTCTTGTAGAGGGCGCCGCGGGTCGAGCCGAGGCGCTCGGCGAGGACGTCGATCGGCACCCCGTTGAGGGCGACCGCGACCAGGACCTCGCGCTGGCGGTCGCCGAGGCACTCGATCTCCTCGCGCAGGGCGGCGAAGAGCTCGGCGTTCTCGGCGCCGCGGCCGGCAGGGGCGCCCGCGTCGGGGAGAGCCCCCCAGGCCTCGTCCTCGAGTGGGATCTCACGCCCCTGCCAGGCGCGCCGGCGCACCCTCACCGCCGCCTCGAGCAAGGCGAACTTGTAGGCCCAGGTGGTGAAGCGGCTCTCACCGCGGAACTCGTCGAGCTTGCGCAGGACCGCCATCAGCGCGTCGTCGGCGGCCTGCTGGGCGAGGTCCTCGTGGTCGCCGCCGCGCAGGTGCGAAAGCTCGGCGGCGCGGCGCCCGATCTCAAACCGCGCCGCCTTTAGCAGCAGCGCGTGGAGATCGGCGACGGCGGCCTGGCCGCGGGGGCCGTCGCTGCGCAGGTCCTCAACCCACGGGCGCGAGCCGGCGGTGCCGGGTCCAGCGGGCGTGGGCGGGGGAGCGCTCATCAACGCAGTCGCCATGCATTGTTAGCGACAGCACGCGCCAGGTTCTTACCCATCGCGTGGTTCCTTTCGGACGAATGGCTTCCGAAAGGAACCACGACTTTGGGTTGCGAGGTAAGAAACGCGCGGCTGATGACGCAGATGGGACACAGATCAACTCCGACCCGACAAGGGAGGTCCCATGTCAACCACCGCAACCCTCGACCCGCGGCAGGCGACGCTGGCGCCGAGCTTCGGCGAACGCCTGAAGAGCGACCCCGCCTACCAGGCCTTCACCCTGCTCCGCATCGCCTTCACCGTCGCCCCGATCCTCTTCGGCCTCGACAAGTTCTTCAACGTGATGGTCGACTGGGAGCAGTACCTGGCGCCCTGGATCAACGACATCGTCCCCGGCAGCGCCGCGACCGCGATGCACCTGGTCGGCGTCGTCGAGATCGTCGCCGGCATCTTCGTCTTCGTCAAGCCGCGCTACGGCGCCTACGTCGTCGCTGCCTGGCTGGCGGGGATCATCGTCAACCTGCTCACCTACTCCGGCTACTACGACATCGCCCTGCGGGACTTCGGGCTGATGCTCGGGGCGCTGACCCTGGCGCGGCTGGCGAGCGTCTACGACCCGCCCGGCGCCGAGGTCCGCTTCTAGCCGAGCCGGGAGGGAGCCTAGACTGGCCGCGTGCCGCCGCTGCTCGAGCGCCTGGGGGTGGAGCTGCCCGTCGTCCAAGCCGGGATGGGCGGCGGGATCAGCCGGCACGAGCTGGCGGCGGCGGTCTCCGAGGCCGGGGGCCTGGGGACGATCGCGGTCAACGGCGCCGGTGCGATCCGGCGCGAGCTGGCGGCGGCGCGGGCCCTGACCGGGCGCCCGCTCGCCGTCAACGTGCTGCTGCCGTTCGCGCGCAGCGACTGGTTCGAGGCGGCCGGCGAGGCCGACGTCGTCGTCACCTTCTGGGGCGAGCCGAAGCGGCGGACCGGCGGCGTCTGGCTGCACCAGTGCGGCTCGGTCGAGGAGGCGCGGCGGGCGCGGGCGGCGGGGGCAGACGGGGTGATCGTCCAGGGCGTCGAGGCCGGTGGCCATGTGCGGGGGACGACCCCGGCGCTGCAGCTGCTGGAGGAAGCGCGCGCGGTGCTACCGCCTGAGTACCCGGTCCTGCTGGCGGGTGGGATCGCGGGGCGGGAGGACGTGCGTGCCGCACTTGACGCCGGTGCCGACGCAGCAGTCGCCGGCACCCGCTTCCTGCTCAGCGACGAGAGCCGCGCCCACGCTCTATATAAAGAGCGCCTGCTGGGAGCCGAAGAGACGCTCCTGACCGACCTCTTCGGCGCCGCCTGGCCCGCCCCGCACCGTGTCGTCCCGAACGCCGCCACCGACCACTTCCTCGGCCGGCGTTCGTCCTTGCACCGGCATACGGGTCCCAAGGACGAACGCCGCGAGCTGTTGCGCGGTCCGCGGCTCAACCGGCTCCTGAACCACCTGCTCGCTCCGGGGGCGCGGTATGCCCCGGCGGGGCTGCAGATGCGGATGATCCGGGCGCAGCGGCCGGGCAGTCGCCTGCTCTCGCCGGCCGGCCCGACCGACGACGCGCCGGAGACGCTGGTCGACGCGGGCGCCCTCTACGCGGGCAAGACCGTCGCCCGCATCGGCGAGATCCGCCCCGCTGGTCAGCTTGTCCACGACCTCGCTCCCTGAGCAGGCGCAGGTCGGCATCCTGAGACAATGGACCGGATGGCCGGGGGGCAGATTCTGGGGATCGCCGAGAGCTCGATCGGGGACGGTCGCTGCGAGCTGAAGCTCGAGGGCGAGCTCGACCTCTGGAGCATCGAGCGGCTGCAGGCGGTCCTGCACCGGGTCGCCCGCGACAACTCCGCCATCGCCGTCGGACTCGAGCAGTGCGAGTTCGTCGACTCGACCGGGATCGCCCTCTTCCTCCAGGTGCGCCGCCGGCTGGAAGCCGAGGGCGGCCGCCTCGTCCTCTACGGCTGCTCGGACCAGGTGCAGCGGATCTTCGACGTCGCCGGCCTCACCGACGCCGGCATCGTCTTCGACAGCCGCAGCGAGGCGATCGCGGAGCTGGCGGTGGTCGAGTGAGGCTGAGGCCCCCCGCCGACACCGAAGTCGGCGTCAAGCTCGCGCGGTAGCGCCGTCGCGCTCGCGCAGGCGCCCGCACCAGAGCGCGAACAGCGCCACCGCCACGACCGCGCCGAGCCAGTGGGCGCCGACCACGACGGCGAGGATGCTCGGCAGGCCCGCCAGCACCGCGCCGAGCAGGGTCGGGCCCGGCGGCAGGCGCAGGACGCGGGCGGTGAAGGCGGCGCAGAGCATCCAGGCGGCGGGGCCGACGATCCAGCCCCAGCTCTCGAAGAAGCTGTGCGGCAACGCCAGGGCGAGGGCGATCGAGAGGAGGGCGACGGCTGCCAGCTGCAGCAACGCCGCCCGCCAGAGGGTGGGGACGTCCATCCCCACCGAGGCTATTCGACGACGATCTTGCCCTTCATGAAGGGGTGGATCTTGCAGTGGTAGGCGAAGGTCCCCCTCTGGCCGAACTTCACCGTCACCGAGCTGCCCGGGGCGATGTGGCCCGTGTCGAAGCCGCGGCCGCTCGCCGTGTGGGTGACGTTCTGCGAGTTGGTGAAGGTGACCTTGCCGCCCCGCTTCACCCGCAGCGTCGGCGGGTGGAAGGCGAAGTGGTTGATGTCGACGCCCTTGGCGCCGCTCGCCGTCGCGCCGATTGCGCGTCCGCCCATCAGCGCCCCGAACCCCAGCACGGCGATCGCCAGCAGGAGCGCCGGGCCTTGCAATCTCTGCCATCTGTCTGAATGCGTCATGGCCCGGCATACGAAGGCCGGCGTCCCCGGGTTCAACCGAGCCCGGAGCGAGCAATAATGAGAGGCTCGGGCGGTTAGCTCAGTTGGGAGAGCATTCGGTTTACACCCGAAAGGTCACTGGTTCGAGCCCAGTACCGCCCACTTTCCGAAGTCCCCTCGATCATGGACGTGCAGGGGGCAGCCGCGATGCGCGGCTGCCCGGTGACGCTAGTTCGACTTGGTCAGGAATAGCGTCGGCACAGCGTCCGTCGTCTGGATCTTCACGTGGCTCACCCCCTCCTTGTTGCGCATTGACTTCAGCGCTAAGGAGAGGGCATAAATGCTCTAATTGGTCGCAGCGGTTTTACGTTCCCGCGCATTTAGCGACGAAAGATTACGGCACTTATGCTCTATCGCTCAAGTTCATCGAGTCCATGGGAGGACGAGCGTGGCGCGGAAGAGGCGGAAAGTCGCGAAGCGGAAACGAGATCTGGACAGTTCCCCGCAGGAGGTCCTGGTGAAGGCGCTCAATCACCCCGTGCGGGTGAAGGCGCTGACGATCCTCACCGAAAAGATCGCCAGCCCGAAGGAAATATCGGGGCAGATCGACGCCCCGCTCAGCAACGTCAGCTACCACGTGCGGGTGCTGGACGAACTCGGTCTGGTGGAGATAGTCGAAGAAGAATCCGTCCGCGGCTCGGTCGCGCACTTCTATAAGGCGGTGGAACGACCATTGATCGACAACCCAGATTGGGAGAAACTGAGCCCGAAGGTGCGTAGCGCCTTCTCCGGCTACGTCATCGAAACCTTGATGAGCGACGCTGCGGCTGCGCTGGCCGCCGGCGTCTTCGACCGGCGCCAGGACCGGCACTTGAGTCGGACCTCGCTGGTCCTGGACGAGAAAGCCTGGCGCAAGGTCTCCGAAATCCAGGCCAAGGCCCTCAACCAGATCCTCAAGGAGCAGGCGGCTGCCACCGCCCGCCTGAGCAAGTCCAAGACCGAGGTGATCCAGGCGGTCGCCGGGATGACCTGCTTCGAGGTGCTGCCGCCGTCGGAGCCCGAGCAGACCTAACCGAACGCCCGCACCGCCAGGACCGCCGCCACCGCCAGGCCGATCGCCGCGGTCGCGATCCGCAGGGGGTCGCTTGGGATGCGGCGGGCGTAGTGGGCGCCGACGCGGCCGCCGGCGAAGGAGAAGACCATGATCGTCACCGCGTAGCGCCAGTCGACCGGGGCGAGGAAGGCGTAGACGAGGGCGGCGAGGAGGTTGGCGCAGCCGACGAGGACGATCTTGATCGCGTTGAGGTGCTGGAGCGAGTCGGCGACGAAGAGGGCGAGGATCGCGAAGAGGAGGATGCTGACGGCGGAGCCGAAGTAGGCGCTGTAGGCGCCGCAGAAGGCGATGCCGCCGAGCAGGAAGGGCGAGCGTTCGTTGCCGGCGTGGGGGATGCGCGGCGTCAGCCGCGGCTGGAGGAGCAGCAGCAGGCAGGAGGCGGCGATCAGGACCGGGACGATCGCTTCGAAGGCGTCGTTGGAGGTGAGGAGCAGGGCGACGGTGCCCGCGACGGCGCCGAGCAACATCGGGACGAGGAAGCGGGCGAAGCGCTCGCCTTGCTGGCGCAGCAGGTCGAGGTAGCCGAGGGCGCCGCCGGCGCTGGCGGGGACGATCCCGACGGTGAGGGTGACGTTGGCTGAGAGCGGCGGCAGTCCGAGCGCGACCAGGGTCGGGAAGGTGATCAGCGCGCCGCCGCCGGCGACCGAGTTGATGAACCCCGCCGCGGCCCCGGCCGCCGCGACGGCGAGCAGCTCGAGCACGGCTCAATCTTCGCCGAAGAGGCGGCCGCGCAGCCGCGACCACAGCGAGGGCGGCCGCGGCTGCGTCGCCCGCCACTCGTCTTCGGTCGGCAGGCGCCCGGCCTTGCGGGCGCGGAGCACGCAGTCGGTGTGGGCGTGGCGGCGGCGGCCTTTGTCGCCTTCGGGCCAGATCAGCACGTGCTCGGAGAGGGCCGGGAGGTGCTTGCCGCAGAGCGGGCAGCGGTAGGTCGCCGGCTTCAGGTTCTGCGCCGGCCGCAGCGACCACCAACGCGGCTGCTCCCCACTCACCCGTGGTTCCTTGCGGACGTCATAGGTCCATAAGGAACCACACGATCGCGCGCCGCTCGGTCAGGCGGGGCTTGAATGGAGGTCGGGCGTCGGGGTGCCGCCGCGCTGCTTCTCGGCCGCGGTGACCAGGTCGAAGAAGTAGTCGTTGCGGCCACGGCGCGCCCGCCGCGGGAAGGCGCGGCGCGAACGGCGGTGGGCGGAGGCGATCGCCTGGAAGGCCCGCTCGTGGGCACTGCTCCAGGGGATGCCGAAGATCTCCCGCACCCGCGGTGGCAGCGTCCCCTTGATGACGACGTTCTGGATCGCGATGTTGGCGCGGGCGTGGCGCGGGACCGGCTGCTCGAAGGCGACCAGCGGCGCCATCGCCAGGGCATGCGGGGTCGCCTGGAGGTCGGGCGAGGCGAGCCTCCCGTCGAACCAGGCCTGGAACTCGCGGTAGGTCGCGGGCACCGCCTCGCGGGGGAGTAGGAAGAGCTCGCCGAAGCGGACGTAGTCCTGCCAGAGCGCTTCGCGCTCGTGCTCGGCGAGCGGGCGGACCATCGCTTCGTACATCGCCCGGCCCGAGTCGGCGATCACCGCCAGCGTCCACAGCATCAGCTCCGGGTCGAAGGCCGAGTAGGCGCTGCCGGCCGGGTGGGCGCCGGCCGCCTCCGGCAGCTCGCCCTTGATCCGTTCGTGCAGGCGGTGGACCGCGGCCAGGGCCCGGTCGGCTTCGGTCTTGGTGCCGAGGAAGACCGCCTCCTGGATCTTCGCGGTGCGGGCAAGGCGGGTGAAGGGGTGGTCGCCGGCATTGGTCGAGAGCATCGTGCCGGTGTAGGTCAGCGGTTCCAACGCGCCGATCAACAGCGCCCGCTGCCCGTAGAGGAGACCTACAGACCTCTCCCCGTGAACCCGCCGAGCCATCGATCGGCCCGGCGGAAAGTAAAACTCGTGGTCACTCACTGGCCGTCTAGCCGGCAAGTCTACTCAGCGGGTGACAAATTGGTCAAATTGACAAACCAATACCCAAAATCCGCGCTACGGGGCGGGCGCCTCGCGGCTCATCGCCACCAGGGCGACTCCGGAGCGGCGCGGCTCGGCGAAAGTGCGCAGCTCGTGCCGGGAGAAGATCTCTTCCATCTCCTCGCTGCTCAGCGTCTCGCGCTCCAGCGCTTCGGCCGCGAGCTCGTCGAGGCAGTGCCGGTTCGCCGCGAGCAGGGCACGGGCGCGGCGGTAGGCCTCGCGGGCGAGCGTCATCGCCGCCAGGTCGACCTCGCGACGGGTGGCGTCGGAGACGTGCCACTTGCCGACCGGCATCGCGATCGGCGGCGGCCCGTCGTGGTCGAGCGCGACCCCCATCCCGAATTCGGTGATCATCTGCGCGCAGACGGCGTAGACGTGCGCGAGGTCGGAGGAGACGCCGGAGTAGCCCTCGCCGAAGACCTCCTCCTCGGCGGCGCGCCCGCCCAGCGAGGTGACGACGTCGTCGAGCAGCTCTTCGCGCGAGCGCATGTAGCGGTCCTCGTCGACCGCGGGGGAGACGAACCCGAGGGCCGAGCCGCGGGGCACGACGCTCAGCATCTCCGGCGCTTCGTCGGCGACGAGGCGGAAGCAGAGGGCGTGCCCGGCCTCGTGGTAGGCGACGATGAGCCGCTCTTTTTCGGTCAGGCGACGGGTCTGCTGGGACCCCAGGGCCTGGCGCAGCAGCGCCTCGTCGAGGTCTTCGCGGACGATCCACTGCCGGCCGGCGCGGCCGGCGATGATCGCCCCCTCATTGAGGGCGTTGGCGAGCTGGGCGCCGGTCATCCCGGTGGTCTTGCGGGCGACGTCGCCGAGGTCGAGGTCGGGGTGGAGCGGCTTGTTGCGGGCGTGGCTGCGGAGGATCGCTTCGCGGCCCTTGCGGTCGGGCGGGGCAACCAGGACCTGGCGGTCGAAGCGGCCGGGGCGCAGCAGCGCCCGGTCGAGCTTGTCGACGTAGTTGGAGGCGGCGATCACGATCACCATCCCCGGGTCTTTCTCGAAGCCGTCGAGCTCGACCAGCAGCTGGTTCAGCGCCTGCTCGCGCTCGCTGGTGCCGCCGTCGCCGCCCCCGCCGGAGCGGGAGCCGCCGATCGCGTCGAGCTCGTCGATGAAGATCACCGCGCGGCCGGCCTTGCGGGCGTCTTTGAAGAGGCGGCGGATGCGGGCGGCGCCGCGGCCGACGAACATCTCGACGAAGCTCGAGCCCGAGGCGGCGAAGAAGTCGACCCCGGCCTGGGCGGCGACGGCGCGGGCGAGCATCGTCTTGCCGGTCCCGGGCGGGCCGTAGAGGAGGACGCCGCGCGGGGCCTGGGCGCCGAGGGCGGAGAAGCGGTCGGGGTCACGCAACCACGCGGTGACGTCCATCAGCTCGTCCTTGGCAGCGTCGACCCCCTGCACCTCCTCCCAGAGGACCGGCGCGGTGCGGGACGCCTTCACCGTCTCCGGCTTCGTCGTCCCCATCATCCCCCGCATCATCTTCATGAAGATGAAGAGCAGCAGGGCCATGAAGAAGACCCCGAAGACCGGGTACCAGTTGAAAAAGAATTCCTGTACTTCCTGCGCCATTGGTGAAGTGTGGAGACAAAGGCGCGATTAACCCATCGCACATCCGTCCAAATCTCCACAAAGCGCTAAAGGTCGGTGAGCACGAGTCTGTCTCAGACCCCCATATAGGTGGTCAACTACGGACTCGGTGAATTAGGTCCGCTCGACCTGAGAGCCGCCGACGATTGCCTCCTCGCCGGAGTCGGCGAAGACGATCCAGGCCTTGTTGCCGCCGTCGTAGTCAGGGGCCCAGAGCTTGAGGGTGGCGGGCCGGCCCCAGACGGTGACCTGGTCCTCGCCGGTGGAGTCGAGGCCGCGCCAGATCCGCACGAAGGGGTTGTGCTCCCACTCCTCGGCGACCGTGGTCGGCTCTTTGTGGCCCGGGTGGACGGTGGTCTCCGGCGGCAGCTCGAGCAGGCGCATGACCGAGGCTTTGAGGTCGGCGAAGCCGGAGGCGCCGGGGGCCATGGTGCCACCTACGGTGCCTTTGAAGAGGACGTCGGCGGTGAAGACGTCGGTGTCGTCGACGAGGAAGGCGAGGTGGCCGGCGGCGTGGCCGGGGGTGAAGAGGGCCTTGATCTTGATCCCGTTGGCGTCGAGCTCGTCGCCGTCGCCGAGGATGACCTCGACCTCGTCGCCGAGCTCGGCGGCGGTCGCCTCGTGGGCGACCAGCGGCGGGTTACCGAGCTGTGCCCGCGCCTCGGCGAGGCCGGCGACGTGGTCGGCGTGGGGGTGGGTGACGAGGACGTGGGTGATCTCGATCCCGTCGCGCTCAGCGCGCTCGAGCAGCGGCCCGAGGTCGTCGTTGCCATCGATCAGGACGCCGGTCTTGCGCTCCGGGTCGGCGACCAGGTAGGCGTTCGACAGCCACATCGGGTTCTCGGTCCTCTCGACGATCACTGCTCCTCCTCGCGTTTGTGGGGCGTCGCTCTTGGGGTGTCGCTTTGCTCTCGTATAGCGAGAGTTTGGCGCCTAGGCCCGGGCGGTGGCGGAACTGCCCTCGAGCAGCGTCCGCGCGACCAGTTCGGGGTCGTCCCAGGTGGGGGTGTGGCCGACGCCGGGGAGGACGAGGAAGCGGGCGTGCTCCGGGCGCCGGTTCGGCTTCGGCGGCCCGAGCAGGCGGTCCTTTTCGCACCAGGCGATCGTCACCGGCACGTCCTCCGGGTAGCCGCTCGGGTCGAAGACGTGGCTGCGCATCGCCCGGTTGGCGGCGTCGTAGCCCTCGCCGTCGAGCCAGCCGACCGCGAGGTCGTGGGCGGCGTCGGGCGGGATCCGCTCGGGGTGGGCGGCGATCGACTGGAAGGCGGCGGCGCGGGTCTGGGGGAACTGCAGGGCGACCGAGAGAAGGGGGCGGGCCGCTTTCAGCCAGGGCGAGCCGCGCAGCAGCATCCGGGCGCCGCCGCCTTTCGGCTCGCCGAGCGGCCGCGACCAGAGGCCGGCGGGGGAGAGCGTCGTCACCGAGGCCGCCCAGCCGAAGCGGCCCATTTCCAGCGCCACCCAGCCGCCGAGCGAGTTGCCGGCGACGTGCGGGCGCTCGACCCCGTTGTGCAAGCACTCCTCATGAACAGCCCGTGCCAGGTTGGCGGCGCTCGCCTCTTCGCCCTCGGGCAGCGGCGGCGTCTGGCCGAACCCCGGCATGTCGATCGCGTGCACCTCGCGCTCGCTCTCCAGCAGCGGGATCACCGGCTCCCAGATGGTCCGGGTGCCGCCGAGCCCGTGGATCAGGAGCAGCTGCTCGGAGACGTTCGCTGCGCTCACAGCGCCTTCGGCTTGGCGAACAGGGCCTGCACGTCGCCGATCCGCCGCTCGCGGAAGCCCGCCTCCGAGGAGCTCAGGTAGAAGTCCCAGAGGCGACGGAAGCGCTCGTCGTAGCCGCGGGCGCGCAGCCGCTCCCAGGCGGCGAAGAAGCGCGTCCGCCACTCGGCCAGGGTCGGCGGGTAGTGGGCGGTGATGTCGTCGGCCCAGACCTGCTTCATCGAGGTGACCCGCTCCAGGCAGTCGGCGATCAGCCCCTGCGAGGGGAGGCAGCCGCCGGGGAAGACGTGGGTGTTGGCGAAGCTCTTGGCGGCTTTTTCGAACGGGTAGAGGCGGTCGTCGATAGTGATCGCCTGCAGCAGCATCAGGCCGTCGTCGCTCAGCAGCTGGTCGCAGCGGCGGAAGTAGTCGTCGAAGTACTGCCAGCCGACTGCCTCGATCATCTCCACCGAGACGAGGCGGTCGTAGCGGCCGTCGAGGTCGCGGTAGTCCTCGAGCAGGACCGTGACCTGGTCCTCGAGCCCGGCCTTGCCGACGCGGCGGCGCGCCAGCTCGAACTGCTCGCGGGAGATCGTCGTCGTCGTCACCCGGCAGCCGCTGCGGCGGGCGGCGTGGATCGCCATCCCGCCCCAGCCGGTGCCGATCTCCAGCAGGTGGTTGCCGGGGCCGAGCCGCAACTGGTCGCAGATCCGGTCGAGCTTTGCCAGCTGCGCCTCCTCGAGGCTGGCGGAGCCGTCGGGGAAGTAGGCGCAGCTGTACATCATCCGCTCGTCGAGGAAGGAGGCGAAGAGGCTGTTGCCGAGGTCGTAATGGGAGGAGATGTTGCGGCGGGCGCCCGAGCGGGTGTTCTCGGGGACGAGCCGGCGGAGCTGGTGCCAGAGGCCGCGCGGCCGGGCGATGGCGCCGCGGATGCCATCCATCCCGCGCAGCTCGCGGGCGGCGATCTGGATCAGGGCGACGAGGTCATCGGTCTCCCAACGGCCGTCGACGTAGGTCTCGCCGAGGCCGACGCTGCCGCGCAGAGGGCCGCGCCAAGCGGCGGGGTCGTTGATCGTGACGGTGGCGCGGAGGTCGGCGTCGGCGGGGCCGTAGCTGCGTTCGCGGGCTCCTTCGACGACGTCGATGCGGCCGTGGCGGACGCGCCCGAGAACGGCGCCGACTCCGGCGCGAGCGGCGGCGTCGCGGAGGCGCGGGCGGGCGGCGGGGCGGGCAATTCCATCGCTGATCGGAGGATGAGTGGCGGTCATGGGGAGACGAACCCCTGCGGGCGGCTCCCCTCCGGGTGCCGGTGGTACTTCGCCCCCTTCAGCCTCAGCCGCAGCGACTGCGCGTAGATCTTCGCCACCACCTGCAGCGACATCGCCGGGTAGCGGGCGAGCATCGTCGTCAGGGTGCGGCGGGAGAGCTCGCGCCGCCGCAGGTTCAGGGTCGCGTCGAACTGCTTCGGGCCACCGCGAGACCGCGAGGACCCGGAACTATTCCGGTTCTTCGCGGTCTCGCGCGGCCTCGACTCGATGTGGACGGCGAGGGTCTCACCGGGTTCGCCGGCGCGGAAGGCGTAGGTCTGGTCCATGCCCATCAGCGGGGAGACGTGGAAGCTCTTCTCGAGCTCCTCGCTGAGGACGCTACCGCGGCGCTCGCCCCGCGCCAAGACGTAGGGATGCCGCTCGCCCCAGGGGATGTTCTGCACGTCGGCCACGACTGCATCTACCCGCTCACCGGCAGAGTCGAAGCAGTAATAGAGGGAGACCGGGTTGAAGCTGTGGCCGAAGTAGCGGAGGCCGGCGAGGAGGCGGACCGGGCCGGAAGGGTAAACCCCGGTTGCCTCCTCGACCGCCCCGCGCGCACACTCGTCCAGCGGCCGGTCGGGGTCGCCCATGAAGTCCTCGCGGCGGAAGCGGGCGAGGGCGCGCCCGCGGGCCGAGAAGAGCGGAAAGGGATCGAGCACCCCCGGCAGCTCCGCCAGGTCCAGGTACATGAGGAAGAGCGGATAGCGGAACTCATGCTCGACCGGCTCGAAGCGCCGGTGGCGGATGGTCCCCTCATAGACCGCGGAGGCGGGTCGGAGGGCGCCCGAGGCGGGGCGGGGGGACAGGGGGTGGGGGTCGGCGGACAACAGCGGGGAGGGTCCGGCGACCCCCACCCCCTGTCCCTCGATCGCAGTGGTCACGCGGCCACCTCCTCCTCGCCCAGGCGAACTGCATCAAATTCTGGTTGCCCTGGGGCCACAATCTGATGCAGTTCGGGAGGGGTGGCGCCTGCGATCGCGTCGCAGACGCGCTGGGCGCTGACTACTCCGTCCTCGTGGAAGCCCCAGCCCCAGTAGGCGCCGCAGTAGTGGGTGCGGCTGGCGGGGTTGCTGATCTCGGCGTGGCGGGACTGAGCGGCTATGCCCTCCTTGGTGTAGACGGGGTGGTCGTAGGCGATCTTGCGGATTACCCTCGCCGGGTCGATTTCCGCCGTTCGGTTGAGGGTTACGAAGTACTGCTGCCGGGTGCGCAGGCGCTGCAGGTGGTTCATCCAGTAGGTGACGGTGGTGCCGGTCGCCGGCTCCTGCGTCAGGTGGAAGTTCCAGCTCGACCAGGCGGCGCGGCGGCGTGGCATCAGCGCGGCGTCGGTGTGGAGGACGGCCTCGTTGCGCTGGTAGGGGATCGCGCCGAGGACTTCGCGCTCGGCCGGGCTGGGGTCGCCGAGCAGCGCCAGCGCCTGGTCGGAGTGGGTGGCGATGACGACCTCGTCGAACTCCTCGCTCTCGCAGCCGTCGGCCTCGATCCGCACGCCGTCCGGCAGCCGCTCGATCCGCCGCACCGGCGCCTCCGTCCGCACCCGGTCGCGCCACGGCGCCGTGATCGCCTCGACGTAGCTGCGCGAGCCGCCGCTCACCGTCCGCCACTTCGGCCGGTCCCGCAGGCTGTACATGCCGTGGTTCTCGAAGAACTCGGCCATGAAGCTGGCCGGGAAGCTCCACATCTGGTCCGGGTCGGCCGACCAGACGGCGCTCGCCTGCGGCACGATCAGCCGCTCGACGAATTGGCGGGAGAAGCCCTGCTGCTCAAGCCAGTGGCCGAGCGAGGGCGCCGTCCCGTTCATCCCGATCAGCGCCCGCGCCTCGCGGTTGAAGCGGCGCCAGTCGAGCAGCATCCCGAGGAAGCTGGGGCTGAGCAGGTGGGCCGGGCGGGCGAAGAGCCCCCAAGGGGTGCCCGCGTACTCGAAGCGGCCGCGCCCGTCGGCGACCGAGAAGCTCATGTGGGAGGACTGTGAGGCGACCCCGAGCTCACCCAGCAGCGCTTCGAAGTTCGGGTAGTTGCGGTCGTTGAAGACGATGAAGCCGGTGTCGATCCAATCAGTGCCGTCGGTGCCCTCGACCGGCACCGTGTGGGTGTGGCCCCCGATCCGGTCGCTCGCCTCGTAGACGACGATCTCGTGCTCGGGATGCAGGCGATGGGCGGCGACCAGTCCGGAGATCCCGGTGCCGATGATTGCGATCTTCATCTCGGCCTATCACTACGAAGAGGTGGGCCGATCGGTTGCCTCGAAGTCTTGATCTGGTGCAGCTACCCGTAGGGCCGGTAGATGATCCGGTCGCCCAGCAGACCGGAAACGGTGGCGAAGCCGAAGCCGCGGGCGCGCAGGGTGTCGATGATGCCGGGGAGGGCGGCGAGGGTCTCGCTGCGAGGGCCCCCGCCGTCGTGCATGAGGATGATCGAGCCGTCGCGGGCGTGGCCGACGATGTTCGAGTAGATCGCATCGGTGCCGGGCAGCGACCAGTCCTGCGGATCGACGTCCCAGTTGATCGTCTGCATCCCGAGGCTGCCGGCGGTGGCGATGACGCCGGAGTTGACGGCGCCGCCGGGCGGGCGGAACAGACAGGGCTTGAAGTGGGTGTAGGCGCGGATGCGGGAGGCGGCCCCGGCGATCTGGTCGTAGCCGGGGAGTTCGACGTGGTTCATCGTGTGGTCGCCGAGCTCGTTGCCTTCGGCGAGGATCTGCCGCATCACGTCTTCGCGCCCGGGCATCTCCTGGCCGATCTCGAAGAAGGTCGCGGGCACGTCCTTTTCGCGCAGGACCCGGAGGAAGTCAGGCGTGTATTCGCTCGGGCCGTCGTCGAAGGTGAGGGCGACGACGGGCCGGTCGCGCGGCCCGTTGGTGACAAGCCCGGCGCTACCGCCGGTGCAGCCGACCGCGCGGACCGGGCGCAGGCGGAAGCCGGCGCTGCCGACGGCGGGGAAGGCTTCGGCGCAACGGTTCCGGACTTCGCAGCCGGAGCTGCGGATAGCGCGCCACTGGTAGCGCTGCGGCGAGAGCGCAGCTTCCCGGGGGACGGTCGCAACGACCAGCTTCTGCGGCTGCGGCCGCTTCACCGTCGCCCGCACCCAGAGCTTCCGTCTCGGCTTCCCGATCGGATCGACCAGCTCGAGCCCGATGCGCCGGTGGGCTTTGCGCCCCCCGAGGCAGTAGCGCTGCGGCGGCGCCGAGGGATCGGAAGCGAACTCGAAGCAGAGGTAGCGAGCGGCAGCCCGGCGCGGGTCCGGATGCGGTTCCAGTCGCCCCAACGCCACCGGCGCCGAAGTCCGCACCGAAAGCACCAGCTCCCGCCCCTTCTGCGAAAGCCCCGCGTGCTGCAGCCGCAACCCAGCCGACTTCTCCCGAACTGCATCAGATTTTGGTCGTCCTGGAGCCAGAATTTGATGCAGTTCGGCCGCGGGGGCGCTGGCGGGGGCGCAGACGATCGCGCTCACGGCGAGCGTGGCAGCGCACACGATCTTGCGGGTGGGGGAGATGGCTGGGTACCGGGTGGGGACTTGCGGAAGGCTGTGGATGTTAAGCCGGAGCGGCGGCGCCGAGGAGGGCCGCAGCGCTCTGGTCACTACCGTGTTCAGACCCGTTGTGAGCTTCAACTCCCGGATACTCGCCGCGCTCGCGGTCGTGGCCGCGGTCGTCCTCGGCTCCTCCGTGGCGAACGCCGAAACCGGCGGCGCCGGCGAGGTCGAACCCGGGGCCAACGTCAGCAACACCGCCTTCGACCGCCAGGGGATGTGGGTCTGGTACGTCTCGCACTCCGAGGGCGGCAGCATCGGCGCGATCGTCGCCCGCGCCAAGGCCAACGACATCGGCACCGTCTACGTCAAGGCCGGCGACGGCGGCGGCAGCTGGAGCCAGTTCAGCCGCGGCCTCGTGCAGGCGCTGCACCGCGGCGGCCTCGACGTCTGCGGCTGGCAGTTCGTCTACGGCGACAGCCCACTGGCCGAGGCGCGCGTCGCCGCCGCCGCGGTCGCCAAGGGCGCCGACTGCTTCGTGATCGACGCCGAGGCCGACTACGAGGGCAGGTACGCCGCCGCCGAAACCTACGTTCGCGCCCTGCGCGCCCGCATCGGCGCCGCCTTCCCGGTCGCGCTCGCCGGCTTCCCCTACGTCGACTACCACCCGTCGTTCCCCTACTCGGTCTTCTTCGGCCCGGGCGGGGCGCAGTACAACCAGCCGCAGATGTACTGGAAGACGATCGGCACCTCGGTGCGGACCGTCTACGAGCACACCTACCTCTTCAACCGCATCTGGGGCCACCCGATCTACCCGATCGGCCAGACCTACGAAGGCCCCGGCGCCGCCTCGATCCGCCTCTTCCGCCGCTTCGCCGAGAGCTACGGCGGGCTGCCGCCGAGCTGGTGGGACTGGCAGGAGACGAGCGGGCAGGAGTGGGGGGCGGTCGGCGCCGCGAGCGCCCTGCGGCCGGTGACCGGGTACCGGACCGAAGTCGTCTACCCGCTGCTGAAGCGCGGCAGCAAGGGCGACATGGTCGTCTGGGCGCAGGAGCACCTGGTCGCGGCCGGGGCGGAACTGCCGGTGACGGGCATCTTCGGCCGCCAGACCGCCCGCGCCGTCCACCTCTTCAAGGAAGGGCACGGCCTCCCCGCGAACGCGATCGTCGACACCGACACCTGGAACGCCCTGCTCGCCTTCACGCCGGTCCGCGGCGGGTGGGCGGCAAAGCGCGCCCGCCTGGGAGCCCGCCCGCGACCGGCAACCCGCCCGCGCTCGGCGAGCCTGCCCGCCAAGGCCTACGAGATCCCGCCCCGCCCGTAGTCGTGGTTCCTTACGGACGGGATGCGTCCGAAAGGAACCACGAAGGGGACCCGCCAGGATGGAGGTCAATCGCGTGGTTCCCTAAGGACGGTGTGTCTCCGAAAGGAACCACGCGATGGCTAGGCGCTGATTCGCGTCGTCAATCGCCCTAGCGTCGGCGACTCGATGACGATCTCGTCGCCGTCGGCGAGCCAGACGCGCGGTTTGCGGCCCATGCCGACGCCCTCGGGGGTGCCGGTGGAGACGACGTCGCCGGGTTCGAGCGTCATCAGCCTCGAGAGCTGGGCGACCAGCTGCGGGACGTTGAAGATGAGGTCGTCGGTGGCACCGTTCTGCATCTCCTCGCCGTTCAAGGTGAGGCGGATGCCGATCGCGTCCGCCGGCCCCGCCTCGTCCGGCGTCACCAGATAGGGACCGCACGGCGCCGAGCCGTCGAAGACCTTGCCCGGCATCCACTGCGGCGTCGCCCCCTGCAGGTCGCGAGCCGAGAGGTCGTTGAGCAGCGTGTAGCCGGCGATGTAATCGAGCGCGTCGCCCTCGTCCACATCCTTCGCCCGCTCCCCGACGACGAACGCCACCTCGGCCTCGTAGTCGGTCTTCGCCGTCGGCACTCGCACGGTCGCCCCGTCGGGCACCAAGGCGTTGGCGAACTTGGCGAAGATCGTCGGGACGTCGGGCAGCGAATCGACCTCGACCCCGACCTCCGCCGCATGCTTGCGGTAGTTCAACCCGATGCAGACGATCTTCTCCGGATCCGGAATTGGCGGCAGCAGCTGCACGGCCGAGAGCGGATGCGAAGGCGCCCCGCTGTCACCGAGTCGCGAGCGCAGGTCCTCGACCCGTCCAGCCCCGATCAGCTCTTTAAGCGACCCACGATGCGGCTCCCCAAGCAGTGCCCAAGCATCGACAACCCGCCCGTCCTCGATCAGGCCGCCGCGCGCGCCGTCACCGCTGTCGAAGGTGACCAGTTTCACGCGCGCCAGCCTAAACAGTTACGCCCGGGCGGGTTCGATCTCCGGCTCTACGTCAAACGCAGTGCCCTCGAGCGTCTCGCGCTCGATGTCGCTCTCCCGCACCAGCCACAGCCCGAAGACCGCGCCGACGAAGGAGAGGATCGCGCCGAGGACGAGGATCTCGTTGAGGCCGTGGAGGAACCCTTGCTGCGCGGCGTTCGCTGCAACGCCCTGCGCCTGCGTCGGGAGCCCCGAGACCGCCTGTCCCAGGTGTCCCGAGGAAGCCGCTTCGACGAGACCGCGCGCCTGGTCGTTGGTGACCGCCCCGTTTGCCGCCTGCTGGGTCTTGTCAGCCCCGGCGCCGAGGAAGATCGCTCCCCAGGCCGCGATCCCCACCGCGATCCCGACTTGGCGGAAGGTGTCGTTGATCCCGGCGGCCATCCCGCTCTGCTCCTTCGGGACGACGCTGAGGGCGACGTCGGCGATCACCGGGTTCAGCAGCCCGACGCCGATGCCGCTGATCAGGAACCCGGCCAGCAGCGCGGTCCACTCCGAGTCCATCTGCAGGCCGGACATCAGCAGCAGCCCGACCCCCGTCAACGCCAGGCCGCCGCTCATCAGGTAGCGGGCCTGGACCTTCGCCAGCGCCATCCCCGAGAGCGGGGCGACGATGAACGAGGCGACGGTGATCGGCAGGTAGCGCAGGCCGGCTTCGATCGGCGAGAAACCGAGGAAGCTCTGCAGGTAGAGGGTCAGGTAGAGGAAGAGCGCGAACATCGAGCCGGAGACGGCGAAGGCGGCGAGCTGGACGCCGGTGAAGGCGCGCCGCCCGAAGAAGCCGAGCGGCAGCATCGGCTGCTCGACCCGCCGCTCGATCGCGACGAAGGCCGCCATCAGCACGCCCGCGGCGGCGAACAGCGAGACGATCATGGTGCTGCCCCAGCCCTCGTCGTTGCCGCGGACCAGCGCCAGCACCAGCACGAACAGGGCCGTCGAGAAGGTGACGAGGCCGCCCCAGTCGATCCGGGTCGCGTTCGGGTCGCGGGACTCGGCGACCTTCCAATAGGTGACGGCGATCGCCGCAAGCCCGATCGGCACGTTCAGCAGGAAGACCGACTGCCAGCCGAGGCCGTCGGTGAGCAGGCCGCCGACCAGCGGGCCGATCGCGACCGCGATCCCGATCGTCGCCCCGTAGATCCCCATCGCCATCCCGCGTTCGGGGCCGCTTGGGAACTCCTGGGCGACCAGCGCCAGAGAGACGGCGAACATGATCGCGCCGCCGACGCCCTGCAGGCCGCGGGCGAGGTTGAGGAAGGTCGGGTCGGGCGCGAGCGCGCAGAGCAGCGAGGCCGCCGAGAAGACACCAAGGCCCACCGCGAAGATGCGCCTACGTCCGAGCCGGTCGGCGAGCGAGCCGGCGGTCAGCACCAGCGCCGCCAGCGAGAGGGCGTAGGCGTCGACGACCCACTGCAGGTCGGTGAAGCTGCCGCCGAGGTCGCGCTGGATCGCCGGTAGCGCCGTGTTGACCACCGTGATGTCGAGCAGAAGCATGAAGGTCGCGACGCAGACCGCGCCGAGCGTCCACCACTTGCGGTTGGCGTCGCCGGCGGCCGTCGCGGTTGAAGTCGAGTCCATTTGTGGTCTCCTAGCCATGGGGTACAATTCGTAAGGCAACCTTGTAAGGCGTCCTGACAAGGTCACCTTATCAGGCTCCCTGACGATATGATGCGATCCCCCGACAAAAACGGCAGCAACGACTTCTGGATCCCGATGGCGGGCCTCTTCGAGATCGCCAAAGACGCCTTCTTCGAGGACTTCCGCGAGGAGCTCGAGCAGACCGAGTTCGGCGACCTGCGGCCGACCCACGGCTGCGTCTTCCGTTTCGTCCGCGGCCCGGGGCTGCGGCTCACCGTCCTCGCCGAAATGGCCGGGATGACGAAGCAGTCGGTGGGGGAGATCGTCGACGACCTGGTCGCCCGCGGCTACGTCAAGCGCATCCCCGACCCCGCGGACAAGCGCGCCAAGCTGATCTGCCTGACCGAGCGCGGCGAGCGCGCCCAGGCGACCGGTCTCGCCCTCTTCGCCAAGGTCGAGCAGCAGTGGGCCGAGCGCTACGGCGCCAAGCGGATCGCCCAGCTGCGCGAGCTGCTCGAGGAGATCGCCGCCAACGAGGCACCGGCGGCCGCGCCCGAGCTGGCGCACGCGTAGCCGCCGTCCCCCGATAACCCCGCACCGAATGCGCTAGCTTTCGCCCCCGGGCTCCCCCAGAGCCCGTCTCGAAGTTCCTTTTGGGGGCGTAGCTCAGCTGGTTAGAGCGCCGGCCTGTCACGCCGGAGGTCGCGGGTTCGAGTCCCGTCGCTCCCGTCGCTTTTACGCCGGAATCTCCTCTGAGTAGTGGGGGAATAATAAGCTGAGGCCATGGATGCGGAGCGGGGGCTCGACATCGTCGGGATCGGTGCCATCAATCTCGACTACATCGCCAGTGCATCCAGCAAAGTAGGTGAGACCAGGGTCGCTGACCTGCCGGGGTTCTTCGAGTGGGGGTCGGAGCATTCGGTGGGGGAGGAGTGGATAGGCGAGACGCTCGAGCGTCTCGGCGTTGACGGCCTACACCCGTTCCTGGGCGGCTCCTCGTTCAACGTCATCCATGCCTTGGCGAGCATGGGCCTCGGCCTGCGGCTGGGGTTCATCGGTGTCGCGGGCAAGCCGCCGGTGCCCGGAATCTCCGTCCAGGGACACCTGGAGGAACACGACATCGACAGCGAATTCGTGTTCTTCAGCCAGGCGACCAGCGGGATCTGCCTCTCGCTGATCGAGGACGGCGAGCGGACGCTCTTCACTCACGCCGGCGCCAATACCTCGCTCGGTGCTCGGATCGAAGAGAGCGAAGAGGAGCTGCTCGAGTACCTCGCGGCGGCAAAGGTGGTCCACGTGACCTCGTTACTGGACGAGCACTCCGCCGAAGCGGTGCTGAAGCTGCTCACCAACCTCCGCAGCCGAACCACGACGCAGATCTCCCTCGATCCTGGCCACACCTGGGCGATCGAACCGTCGGAGGTCGTCGAGGGGTTCCTCAGGCTCGCCGACTTTCTCCTGGTCAACTTCCGCGAGTTCAAGCTGCTCGGCGACTACCGACTGGGGGACTCCGACCGGACCGTGGCCTCGCGGATCTTCGAAAAGTGCAGCCCCCTCTGCTCGATCCTGGTACTCAAGCACTACGACCGCACCAAGCTGTTCCGGCTCGCCGACGGTGAGGTCGTCTGCCGGGAGCTGAAGCACGTTCCCCTCGGCAACCGGGAAATCGAGGATGCGACCGGGGCGGGCGATGTCTTTGCCGCCGGTCTTCTAACCGGGCTCGCCGCCACCCCGTTTCAGGTCGAGCTGGGGGTGCGGCTGGGGGTCGACCTGGCGCGGGCCAAGCTCCGCTCGGTGGGCGCGGAAAGCTACGGGCAGTTCGACCAGCTGATCAGCGAGTTCATCGCCCGGCGGACCTTCCCCCGCACCACCGATTGGCAACCGAAGGTCTTCATCGGCCACGGTCGCGACAACTGCTGGCGGGCTGTGAAGGACTTCCTCGAGGACGAGTGCGACGTTGCCGTTTCGTGCTTCGAGTCGGAGAGCCGTGGCGGCTATGCGATCGACGACGTGCTGATGAGCTGTCTCGATGAATGCTCGATGGCGGTCTGCATCCTCACCGCCGAGGACGACATGGGCTCGGACTCGACCCTGCGGGCTCGCCAAAACGTCGTTCACGAGGTCGGTCTCTGCCAGGGTCGCTACGGGGTGGACCGGGTGGCCCTGCTGGTGGAGGAGGGCGTGGAGGAATTCTCCAACATCTACGGGATCGTGCAGCTGCGCTTCCCGCACGGGCGGGTCGACGCCGTCTTCCACGAACTTCACCGGATGCTCAGGCGCGAGGGCCTGGCGCTCTAGCGTCGAGAGCCGCCTGGGCGTGCAGCATCGCCGTCGCCGCGAAGGCGAGGGCGCGCTGCTCCCTTCCGTGGTGGAGCAGGTGGAAGACGACGATCGCGAGCATATGGATCGCGGCGCTCATCCGCAGCAAGGATCTGAGGTCGTTCCGCGGCAGGGCCAGGCGATGCGCGAGCTCGACTTCGACGAACGAGACGAACCGCTCGGCCGCGTCCCGGTAGACGGCCTGCACCTCCTCGGCCCCCAGCTCGATCTCCACTTCGACAGCTTCCCGCCCCTGGCGCCAGGCGATCGCGAAGAGGTCGAAGTAGATCAGCTCGTAGCCGAGCCAGAGCGACATCATCGTCTTGGCGAGGTCGAAGAGGGGGTTGCCGTTGGCGGGGTTCGGATCGACCAGCCGGAATCCATGGGGGGCGCGGGCGCTGACGAGGATGTCCTCGAGGATCAAATCCCCGTGACAGAGGGTCGATCCGGCCGGATTGACCACCGGGTCCCACCGCTGCTCGCCGAGGATCTCCAGGAGGCGGCGCGGGCCCACGCAGCGGCGACCGTCGACGACCACTGTCCTCGCCTGCAGGAAGCTCCGCAGCACCCCGTCGGCCGGGTAGTCGGAGGCGAGGATGTCGCCGATCCGCCGGCGGATGCGTTGAACGTAGCCGGCGCTGCGGGCCGCGGCATCGGTCAACGGTGGGCGACTCCAGAGGGTCGAGCTGACCAGGGAATAGACATGGGCCAGGGCAGCCGCCAGGCCCGGGCCGTCGAGGCGCCGCTGGAAGACGAGCTCGGCCAGGGTGTAGCCGGGCACGAACTGCAGCTTGAGTTCGAGCTCCGTCTCGCTGTGCCGGGTAGCGATGATCGGCGCGAAGAGCTCGGATACGGCTGCGGGTGCCGCCGTGAGCCACTCGATCTCCTGGATCTGGCGCAGCTCGCGGTCCTCGCTCGGCGACTCCGAGACGGCGAGGCGCTTGCGGACCACCGGCTTGTCGGCCTCGACGTGGAGGGAGACCCGCGAGTAAGAGCCCCCGGCGAGCAGGAGCCCGTTCCCGTCAACGCGGTAGGGGCTCACCACCAGGATGCCGCTGCGCTCTAGCGAGGCGTGAGGATTGCCCGCGCCCAGATCGCCGGCGAGTGCCCCGACCAGCCGCTCCCGGCCGCCGTCGAGCACGACGAAGGCGACATCTTCCCAGCCCGCCGCCGCGAGCCCGGGGAGGGAACCGCCGGGAACGATCGAGCAGCCTCCGACCGGCTCGGCGACGACAGCCTCCGAGGCCACGCTAGGCGGCACCGACCTGCGCTGGGCGAAGTTCCGATCGAGTGCCACCGGCCCCGTCGGGGTCTCAGGCGGTTGCCCTCACCGCGTTGGCGAAAAGCTCCAAAGCCTCGCTGTCAGGTGCCCGCTCGGGGTGGTTCATCAAGCCGAGGACGAGGCCGTCCTCGGTGGTGATGCCGGCGATGCTCTCGCTGGAGCCGTCGGGGTTCTCCCCCTGCGGGTACAGCAGCGCCGGGCGCCAGCCCGAGCGATCGGCGAAGAGCAGCCGCCCTTCTCCGTGAGCGCAGGGAAATCGCAGCGTCTTGCCCCGGAGGCCCGACAGCCAGGGGCTGTCGTTGTCTGCGACCAGGTGGGGCTGCTGAGGCTCGTCGCGGAAGGTCCCCGAATCGTTCACCACCAGCGATACGTCCCCGAACAGCCCTGCCCGCGCCGCGATCTGAAAGCCGTTGCAGATGCAGATCGACGGCTTCGCCCGCACCGCCTCGAGCTGGTCGGCGAGGCGGGTTTTCAGACACCACGCCGTCACGTTTCCCGCCCCGGTGTGGTCGCCGAAGGAGAACCCTCCCGGCAGGCAGACGAGATCGGCGTCTTGGAGCCGCGCCCGCCCCTCCAGGAGGTCGGAAAGGAGGAGGATCTGCGGCTCGGCGCCGACCTTGCGGAACGCGTAGGCGGTCTCGTGCTGGCAGTTGGTCCCGGGCGCGTAGAGGATGTTGACGCGGACCTTCACGTGACCAGCTCCTCCCAGCTCTCGCCCCAGGCGCGGCGGACGCCGGCGTCGAGCAGATCGTTTTCGTCCAGCCAGATACCGGGACCCGCGCGCAGCTTTCCGATCGGCCGCGCCTCGAGCGCGGCGGGGAGGGTGTCGAGCGCCGCCTCGTCGATCTCGACGATCGCGCCGCAGCGGTGCTCGCGCAGGAGCAGGGAGGGATCGTCGAGCTCGGGGCCGCAGACCGCTACACCCAAGGGCGAGACCAGCGCCCCGAACGCCAGGCAGGCGAGCGAGCCGCCGGGGCCGATCGGACGACCGCTGAGGATCGCGGGGCCGGCCTCCGCCAGCGCCTCGAGGTAGGCCCGATAAGCCTCCGGCGACGGGGCATCCAGACCCCCTCCCGCCTCGATCCCGAGGGCGCGATCGGCGACGGTTCCGGCGGGGGCGGGGGTGTCGGGACCGATCCGGACCAGCAGGCTTCCCTCCCGCCGCCACTCGTTGCGCCGCAGCGTTTTGCGGTCTCGCACCTTGCCGACCCCGGAGAGGTAAACCGCAGGGGGAACGCTGATCATCCCCTCCGGGGTCGGGACGGAGCCCGCGGAGGAATCCTTGCCGGAGATCAGCGGCGCCCCGAAGCAGTCGACGAGATCGCTCAGCTCCTCGACCATCTCGACCAGCCAGCCGAACCCGTCGGGCTCTCGGTCCGGGGTATAAAAGTTGTCGCATAGGCAGATGTCGCGAAGCGCGGACCCGGCGAGCACCAGCTTGTTGAGGAGGCCGAAGAACATCTGCCGGGACGCGAGGACGGGGTCGATCTCGAACAGCCAGGGATCGAAGTTGGTCGCGAGCAGAGCCAGCGACCTGCTTTCCCGCACCGGGCTGCCCGCCCAAAATGAGGTCGGGACATGGTCGGCTCCCGTGGTCGGCCCGTAGACGGTCCGGCCTTGCACGGTCGAGTCGTATTGGGCGTCGGCGAACCGCTGCGAAGCGACCTCCGGATCGCCGAGGAGGGCTGACACCTCGGCCGCGGCGAGGTCCAGCCGCGGCCAGGGGGCCGTGCCCTCGTGCCGCCTTCGTGGGGTCGCCGCCTCGATCTCCGGGGGGCAGTAGGTAAGGATCCGATAGGGGACGCTGAAGCCGCTGCTTGCATCGAGGCCGGGCCGGGCGGGGTCGAGCTCGCGGACCGCCTCCTCGCCGACTTCCGGCTCGTGGACGACGGTGTAGTTGCCGTCGGAGGTGAAGAGGCCGACGACGGTGTTGCGCACGAGGTGGCGGTCGAGGATCTCCCGTGCCCGCGCGATCGACTCGGGGGGGACGGCCAGGATCATCCGCTCCTGGGACTCGGAGAGCAGGATCGTCCAGGTCGGCAGGGCCGAGGTCTTCAGCGGCACCAGAGCCGTGTTCAGCAGCACGCCGCCCGGGTCTCCCAACTCGCCGACGCCGCTGTTGAGGCCGGCGCCGCCGATGTCGGTCAGAGCCCGCAGGCAGCCGGCGTCGCGCAGGTCGAGGATCGCCTGGCGGAACTTGACCTGCTCCAGCGGCGAGCCGATCTGCACCGCCGCGTGGTCCATCTCGCTGCCGGCCGAGCTGGCCGAGGCGCCGTGGATGCCGTCGTTGCCGGTCAGTCCGCCGATCAGGACCAGCAGGTCCCCCGGTTGAGGGGTCCTGCGACCGGCGTGCTCGCCTCGCATCACGCCGACGCTGCCGCCGAGGGCGAAAGGCTTGGCGCGGTAGCTGCGGTGGAAGGTCATCCGCGAGGACATCATCGGGACCCCGAAGGTATTGCCGTACTCCTTTACCGCCCGGATCGTCTCTCCGGCGATCTGCTTCGGCGTGGGCCGGTCCGGGATCGGCGCGCTTTCGTCGGGTAGGCCGGTGGCGGTGTACTCGAAGACGCCGATCGGATCGGCGCCGAGGCCGGTTCCGAGGATGTCCCGGAGGACGCCCCCTACCTTGGTCAGCTGTCCGAAATAGGCCGAGATCGCCGAGGGGCCGTTGTGGGTCTCGCCCTTGATCGCCAAGGCCCAGCCGTCGTAGAAGTCCCAGACGCCGGCGTTGTCCTCGAACATGCTGAGGATGTTCGGGTTCGCGGTGCGAGCGGAGGCGGCAGACAGCTTTCGCAGCAGATGCCCGAGCGAGAGCCAGGTCGTGTGCATGCAGTGGTCGCTCCAGCGAGCGTCGACGGCCTCGACCAGGACGTCGGTGACGTCAGGGGCGCCCATCTCCTCCTGGATGCGCCGCAGCGTCTGCATCTTGTCGAGGTCGAGGTTGCGCCCCCCCGCCGACCCGATCGCCAGCAGCTCTTCGTCGTCCAGCCCCCGCAGGTCGTAGCGCTCGGGGTCGCTTTCGAAGCCGACCGGCCGCAGCCCCGTGTAGTGGGGCTCCTCGAGGTGGAGCTCCTCGATGCTCGGGTTGAGCATGAGGCGGCGAACCCGCTCCGCCAGCTCCGCGTGGGCCGAGGCGTAGGTGGTGGCGACGCGGGCGGCGGTGGCCTCGACCCCGACGAGGCCGCTGAGCATGAGCAGCGAGTCGTTCTCGTTGTCGACGATGCTGCGCAGGTAGGCGACCTGGACCATCTTGCCCGGCACGAGCGGCTCACCGAAGGTGACCGTGTCTCCGTTGGCGTCTTCCAGCGCCAAACGCAGGCACTCGAGGGCAGCGTCGGAGGGCGCCCGATCGAGCTCGAAGTAGTAGTCCCGCCAGAGCCGCAGGTCAGGGATCTCCAGCACCTCCCGCGGGCCGCGCAGCAGGGCCTCCTCGATCGATGGTTTTGCTTTGACGCTGAACTTGATGATCATGGGCGGCCCCCCGGGGGGAGGCGAAGGCTACATATCGGCTCCGCGCTCATTCCCGCGCGATCGCCTTGACCGCCTGCGCGGTGACGAACGGGCTTTCGAGCGGCGGCAGCGGGCGGCCGCGGTAGCTCCCCGTGCAGGCGACGTCACTGCTGCAGTCGGCTCCGCCTAGGCGCTCGCCGTCGCGGGTGAGGAAGGAGAAGCGCGATCCTTCTGCCTCGGCCCCGACTTCGACCGGCCAGACCCACTCGTCCTGTGAACCGATGGTTAGCCAGATACCCAGCAGGCCAGGTGGTGCGAGTTGGTAGGGGACGTTGAGGTCGCCGTAGCTTCCGCATGCGGGGGCGGCCGCCCCGTCTTCGGTCGAGCCGTAGGTGCGCCGGGACCGGGCTGCGACGTAGGAGCCGCTCGACGTCTGCAGCACGTAGAAGTCGCCTTCGCCGATCTCCCCGCGGGGCGAGGCGCCGAGCAGCTTCCCTTCCGACGCGAAGCGGGCGGCGATCCGGGCTGCCCCTTGGAAGAGCATCGCCCCCGGTTCGGATTCGGACACCACTCCGAGCCCCTCCAGGGTCCCCCCGCAGACCCCCCGCTCGATCCAGACGCCGGATCGGCCGGGCTCGCGTTCGGCGGGTTGCGGGCAGCCGGCAGAGTCGTTGCCGGCGCCGTCTCGCTTCGGGCTGCCGTACCAGAGGGCGTAGAGCTTGCGGGCCCACGGTTCGGGAGCCGGCGGACCGGGTTCTGAGCTGCAGCTTTCCGGTCGGGCTTCGGCTGCTTTGAAGTCGGCCGGCTGCTCGCCTGACTGCTTGACGAGCAGTTTCCCGCTCGGGTCTTGCTCGCTTCCCCCCGGTGACCCGCTTTCCAGCTGTTCGGCAACCGTCTGTTGCAGCCAGCGCTCGGCGCGCGCCTCGTAGACACCTTGAGCACCCTCGATCACGAGGACGAACGGGGTGACGATGACGATGATCGCGACAGCGCTGAGCTGCTTCTCCGGGATCTTCGCCGTCAGCCAGCTGTAGATCCAACCGAGCAGCGGGATTTTCTCCAAGGGCGAAGCGGCCTCGGTCACTTCGCGTTCCTCGGAGCGGCTTCGCACGATTTCAGTGGTCGGGTTGACACCGGCCGCTTTGGCACGGTGGCTGGTCCACAGCACGGTTGCCAGCGAAGCGAGACCGAACAGAAACGTGAAGACCAGGGCGAACGGCGCGGGGCCGACGGAAGCCGTGGGGAGGGCGGTCGAATAGACGAGATAACTCGTAGCCACCCCCGCGAGGGCGACGAGCAGTTCGACCTTCATCGCGCTCCCCAGCTCGCTCGCTTTCCGCGGGTCGTCAGGGGGATCGGCGCGGAGAGCGCGGGGCCAGAGGAAGCAGTGGCTGATGCTGCGGAGCAGGGAGACGCAGGCGACGAGGAACGTCACCAGCAGAAAGTGATGCAGGAACCGACTCTCCCCCATAAGACGAGCGACCACCGGCGGCGCGGCGAAAGGAGAACCAGACAAGGACCAGCGGAGAAAGCGACTCTCTTCGAACCTCGAACGAAACGAACGGAGCGCGTCCTTGTCCGGCATCGCGCCCCAGCCCATCTCAATCGCCCTTCTTTTCCCAGCTCGGCGGGCGGGGAGGCGGGGGCAGATCGCAAGCAACAGCGTTCACTCTTTGACGTAGAAGTGAGGACATCGCGATTTCCTAGATAGAGATAGGAACGGTAGGGGCAGATCCGGCCGTTGTCAACATTCTCATGCAGTCGAGCATCAATCTGTTACCTTTTCGTTCTTCAGGAAACACAAATGGCGCAACCGACGATTGAACAAGCGAAGGCTTTCTGCGCGGTGGCGGAGACGCACTCATATGCCGAGGCCGCCCGCCGTCTCGGCCACTCCCGCGTCGGCCTGATCAGGCTGGTCGAACGCTTTGCGGATTCGGTCGGGCGCTCCGGCCTGTTCGGACCGTCGCGACGCGGGAGGGTCGAGCTCACGGCCGCCGGCAGTGAGTTGCTCGATCCCGCTTGGCAATTCGTCGCCGCGGCAGAGGCCCTGATCGGGAGCCCGCGGCAGATCCGCTTCTCCGCCTACCCGATCATCGTCCAGCAGGTGATGGCGAAGGCGCCCGAGCTGCTCGAGGCCGACGTGCCCCTGCTGCTCGATGACGTCAGCGAGGAGCGCCGGGGCGACGGCGGGGAGGGTCTGGTGAGAGCCGTGGTCAACGGTCGTCTCGACCTGGTCGCCGCTCCGAGCGGGTTGCTGAGCGACGAGGAGCGGGAGTTGCGGAAGCTGGAAGAGTTCCACCTCTACGACTGGAAGCTGCGCGTGATCTTGCCGCGGGGATACTCGAGCCGCTCGAAGAAGCGCATCTCCCCGGGCGAGCTTGTCGAATTCGCCGATCTGGAGATCAGCGCCGCTCCGCACGGGCACCGGTCCCGCCGTCTACTCGAGTTCGCCTTCGACAGCGCCGGCGTGCCGTTGCGGGTCGATCTTGAGTCGAGCAGCCAGCACACGCTCCGTTCGATCGCCAACAGCCGGCGCCATGCGTCGATCCTCCCGGACGACGCGTTCGGCACGCCCGACGAGAACCTCGGTCCCTGCTTGACCGACGGCAGCGGCCGGCCGGTGGGGGACTCCTACTCCCTTTACCTGCGAACCCCCGAGACGAAAGCCTCGACCGAGGCTGATCAGCGGGAGCTGGCGATCCTCAAAGCGGCGCAGGTAATCCAGGAGGAGTTGAGCGTCCAGAGCCGAGCGTAGATTGGGGCCATGAGCCTCGCTCTCCGACAAAGCCCGGGGGATCGTCGAACAGCAGCGCGAGGCGGCGGCGCGGCGGGTGGAGCAGCTGAGCGATGAATCGAAGGCGCTGCGGGCTCTCGCCGACGAGGTCGACGAGGAGCTGCGCAAGAGCTCGAAGGTCCTGCAGGAAGCCGAGGAGCTGCTCGGGATCTCGCCGCAGGTGCCGATCGAATCGCTCAACGGGGAGCTGCGCGGGCGGCGGCTGCGGGAAGTGGCGGTCGAGCTGTTGCGGCAACGCAAGGGGGAGAGGGCTGTGATCCACTACACCGAATGGTTCGAGCTGCTGCGGGCCAGCGGCGTCAGAGTCGGCGGCAAGGACCCCAAGGCCACCTTCCTCGCGCAGATCTCGGGAGCGCCTGAGGTGGAGTCGGTCCGCCCCCGTTCCGGGCTCTATGCCCTGAAGGCGCCGGACTGAGTTTCGTGGCGAGAGGAGTTCGGCTTCGCACTTCGAAACACATCTCCGTGAACTCGAAGCTGGAGAAGCTCGACCTCTACTCCTCGGACAAACTCGTCGAGGGCCTTGGGATCGTCTTCTACGTCGGCATGGCGGCGGCGCTTCTGACGGCGCTGTTGGGATCGCCGGGGTGGGCGTTCCTGCTGCTGGTCTTCGGTTCGTTCGCGCTGGTGGCGCGGACGGCGCTCGAATCTCTCTAGTCGTTCGGCCTCAGGTGGGTGACGGGAGCACCTAGCTGCTGCTCGAGCCGTGCCGCGATCAGCGAGCGGTGGCAGGCCTCCGGGTCGCGCTCGACGCAGAGGAGCGCGGCGCGGTTGTTGCCGACGAACCGGACGATCGGCTCCAGGTCGACGCGGTCGAGCACCTCCTCGGTGTAGCGCTCGACGTAGGCGGGCGCCAGCTCGCTGCGCGAGCGTTTGCCCTCGCCGCGCCGCGCGTCCTCCTCGTACTGCAGCTGCCGCATCTCCGTCGTCGGCGCCAGCTCCGGCAGATGGCTGTAGGCGATGCCGGCCTCGAGGAGCGTCGCCTGCAGCCGTTTCGAGTTCGCCCAGGCGTACTCGCTGCCGCGCACGCCGCGCCGCTGGCGGACGTCGAGGACGATCCCGACCTCGGCCTCCTCCAGAGCGCGGATGAACCGCGGGCCGTCGAAGCCGTAGACGCCGATGGTGGCGAACCGCGCCATCACCGGCGTCCTATCAGGTCAAAGCCGGAACCGCTAGTAGCGCGGGGGGCCTTCGCGATAGGCCGGATCGCGGACTTCGCGTCGTTCTTCGACCGGGGCGACGGGTGCGCCTTCGACGGGGCGGCGGCGGGACCAGACGATTTCCTGGAAGAGCCCGATCAGCAGGCCGACGAGGCCGGCGACCATGAGGATCACGCCGATCGTGTCGATGCTGACGCCCTGGACGTGGATGTTGGTCGCGAACTTGAGGATCGCTCCGACCGCGATTAGGAAGATGCCTGCTCCGATGGTCATGGGGGCTGAATACCCCTGGTTTGGATCGACAAACCGAAGCAGGGGACGGCTAGACGGATCGCCGAGGGCGCTGCACCGTTCAAGGATTCGGCCGCGGCTGTCGAATCTGTACCGGCGTGACCAAGGGCTCGACCAAGTTGGCGGCACTCACGCTCGCGCTGCTTGCAGCGCTGGCCATCTCTGCCTGCGGCAACTCGGGCGGCTCCGGCAAAGAGGGCGGCACGCTGAAGGCGACCTTCGGCTCCTTCCCCGACTCGCTCGACCCCGGCCTCGCCTACACCGGCGAAGGCTCGACCGCGGTCTACGACGTCTACATACCGCTGCTGACCTACGCGCACGCCTCCGGCGGCGCCGGCAGCAAGGTGATCCCCGGGCTCGCCGCGGCGATGCCGAAGATCAGCGACGGCGGCCGCACCTACGCCTTCACCCTGCGCAAGGGTCTGCGCTACTCCAACGGCAAGCCGGTCGAAGCATCGGACTTCGCCGGTTCGATCGAGCGCCTCTTCGAGCTCAACTCGCCCGGCTCGCCCTTCTACGCCGACATCGTCGGCGCCGAAGCCTTCGCCAAGACCAAGCAGGGCGGGATCGCCGGGATCGAGACCGACGACAAGAGCGGCAGGATCGTCATCCACCTGGTCAAGCCGCGCGGCACCTTCCTCAACGAGCTGGCGCTGCCGTTCGCCGCACCGGTCCCCGCCGGCACCCCGGCTGAAGACCTCACCGCCCACCCGCCTCCGGCGACCGGTCCCTACGTGATTGCCTCGGCCCGACCCGGCCGCGGCTGGGACTACCGGCGCAACCCGCAGTGGCAGGCGCACAACGCCGCGCTGATGCCGCAGATCCCGAGCGGCCACGTCGACCGGATCGAAGTCGAAGTCCTCCGCAACCCGTCGACCCAGGTCAACGACGTCGAAAGCGGCGAGACCGACTGGATGGGCAACCCGCCGCCGGCCGACCGCTACGCAGCGGTGAAGAGCAAGTACGACGGCACCCAGTTCAAAGCCGAGCCGACGATCAGCAACTACTTCTTCTGGATGAACACGCGGCAGGCGCCGTTCGACGACCTGAAGGTGCGACAGGCGGTCAACTACGCGGTCGACACGCGGGCGCTGGAACGGATCTACGCCGGCCAGATCACCGGCACCCACCAGATCCTGCCGCCGGGGATGCCCGGCTACCAGCGCTTCGACCTCTACCCGCACGGCCTCGAAAAGGCAAAGGAACTGGTCGCGGCCGCGAAGCCGAGCGACCGCGAAATCACCGTCTGGACCGACAACGAAAGCCCCAACAACGAAGCGGGCGAATACCTCGAGGGGGTCTTGAAGGAACTCGGCTTCGCGACGACCCTGAAGATCGTCAACGCCGACAACTACTTCGGGGTGATCGGCAACGAATCGACGCCGAACCTCGACATCGGCTTCGCCAACTGGTTCGAGGACTACCCGCACCCCAACGACTTCTTCCAGCCGCTGCTGGCGGGGGAAAGCATCGTCCCCAGCGGCACGACCAACCTCGCCCGGATCGACGACCCGCAGCTGAACGCGGAGATTGCCCGCCTCGGCGAAGGGCCGCTGACGCCGCAGGTCGAATCCGGATACGCCGAACTCGACCGCGAGTACATGGAACAGGCGCCGTGGGTGCCCTACGGGAACAGCACCCTGCCGACCTTCGTCTCCTCAGCGGTCGACCTCGACAAGGTCGTCTTCAACCCCACCTTCGCCCAGGACCTGACCAGCTTCCAGTTCAAGTAGGCGTTCGGCTGCTCAGGCAGGGGAGCCGGCGAGAGCGGTCCAGAGGCGCCGCTCGGCCTCGAGCACCTCGGCGGCTCGGCCGTCCACCGCCTGCCACAGCTCCGGCCTCGGCTCGTCCTCTTCGCTCGCGGCTTTGAACGCCTCCGCCAGCCCGGTCCAGCGCGCCGCCGCCACCGCCGCGAGCGGCGCCTCCTCCCGTCCCGCCTCGGCGAGGAAGCGCGAGTACATCAGCCGGAAGCAGCCGCCGCCGGTGCCGCGGCGCTCGATCACCTGGTAGGCGAAGCGCGCGCACCACTGCCAGTCGGCGACCAAAGCGGGCCAGGAGCCGGCCTCGGCGGCGAGGCGCTCCAGCGCCGGGAGGCCGCCGAAGGGGCCGAACGGCGGCTCGATCATCTCGCTCGCCGCGCGGGCGATCGCCCGCGGCACCGCCGCCTCCAGCTGCGCGCGGTCGATCTCCTCGGCGACCGTGAACATGTGGCCTTCGAGCGGGTAGGCGGGGTGGCCGCTGTGGCGGGCGCGGGTGAGGTTCTCCAGGCGCGTCGTCTGCAGCTCCTCGAAGCCGGTGTCGGAGAGGCGGGCAACCTCGGAGTCGTAGCCGGCGAGGACGACCGCGTGGCCGGGGAAGTGGGCCGAGTTGCCGTAGTGGTCGAGGTAGTAGATGTCGGTGAGGAGGAGAGCCGGGTTGCCGCTGTCGACCTCGGCGCGCGCCGCCTCCCAGGCTTCATCGCCGTCCTCCTCGGCGAACGTGCGCAGCTCCAACGCTGCGCCGGTCAGCTCGCGGAAGCTCTCCTCCAGCCGGGCGGTGCGGCCGTTGAACCAGCGGCTCGGCGAGCTGTCGTCGAGCGCCAGGTAGTAGAAGCCGGCGCCCGCTCCCAACCCGAAGGCGGTCTCCTCGCTGATCTCGATGCCGTGGAAGCCGAGCAGGTTGCGCAGCGCGGTCGAGCCGCAGTGGTTGCCGGGCGTGTGGACGAAGCCGGGGACGGAGGGCATGGAGCCATTTTGACCCGACATGACATGTCAGGTTCCGTCATTCTCCGCCGCCGATGCGCGACCTCGACCTCAAAGTGCTGCGCTGGATGCGTACCCACGGCCACACCCCGGCGGTCGAGGACGCCGCCGTCGCCCTCGGCAAGGCCGGCAACAACGGCCTCGCCTGGTTCGTTCTCGGGCTGGCCCTAGCGATCATCGACAACGGGCGCTGGGAACAGTGGTTGATCTGCGCCCTGCTCGGGCCGTTTGCGATCGGCCTCAACTACGCCGTCAAGCTGGCGGTGAAACGGCCGCGGCCGGTGCTCGAGGGCCTGCCGCCGCTCGGCGGCGCCCCCAGCTCGCTCAGCTTCCCCTCCGCCCACGCGACCTCTTCGTTCGCGGTGGCGACGGCGATGTGCAGGGTCGACCCGGCGACCTCGGCAGCCTTCCTGATCGCCCTCGCGCTCTCGCTCGGCCGCCCCTACCTCGGCATGCACTACCCGTCCGACGTCCTCGCCGGCGCCCTGCTCGGGGTCGTCCTCGGCCTGATCGTCCCGCTCTCGCTATGAAGGTCGGGATCGTGGGGCTGCCGAACGCGGGCAAGTCCACCCTCTTCAACGCCCTGACCAAGGGCGGGGCGCAGATGGGCGACTACCCGTTCACGACGATCGAGCCGAACGTCGCCGTCGCCCAGGTGCCCGACGAGCGGCTGGAGCAGGTCGCCGAGACGGTCAAGGCCTCGGAGCTGGTGCCGGCGAAAATCGACTTCCACGACATCGCCGGCCTGGTCAAAGGCGCCTCGGAAGGGGAGGGGCTCGGCAACCAGTTCCTCGCCTCGATCCGCGAGACCGACGCGATCTGCCACGTCGTCCGCTGCCACACCGAATCCGACGTGCCGCACCCCGACGGCCGCGTCGACCCGCTCGCCGACATCGAGACGATCGAGACCGAGCTGGTGCTCGCCGACTACGACCAGGTCGAGCGGCGGCTGCCGCGGGTCGGCAAGCAGGCGAAGTCAGGCGACAAAGAAGCGCAGGTCGAGCACGAGTGGCTGCAGGCGGTGCACGAGGCGCTGGCGGCGGGGCGGCCGGCGCGCTCGATCCCGGCGCCGGAAGGCGCGCCGCATGCGGTGCGCAACCTGCAGGCGCTGACGACGAAGCCGATCCTCTACGTCGCCAACGTCGACGAGGGCGACGCCGAACCGCCGGAAGCGGTCGTCTCCCACGCCAACTCGGTCCATGCCGGCGTGGTCGCGGTCAGCGCCCGGATCGAGGCCGAGCTGGCCGAGCTCGACCCGGCCGAAGCGGCGGAGATGCGCGAGAGCTACGGGGTCGAGGGCTCGGGGCTGGCGCGCCTGGTCCGCGCCGCCTACGACCTGCTGGAGCTGATCACCTTCTTCACCGCCGGCGAGGGCAAGGAGGCGGTCGCCCGGCCGCTGCGGCGTGGCGCCACCGCGCTCGAAGCCGCGGGCACGATTCACACCGAGATCATGGAAGCGTTCATCAAAGCCGAAGTGATCGGCTGGGAGGACTTGGTGAGCACGGGCGGCTACGTAGCCGCGCGCGACAAGGGGTTGCTTCGCATCGAGGGACGCGACTACGAAGTTCAGGACGGCGACGTCATAACGATCAAGGTGTAGCCGTGTCGACTTTTGCATCCATATGGACGCATAACTCGACACGCCCTTAGGCTTCGGCGATGGAGGAACGGGCGCGGTTTCCTGAGGTCGGCGCGAAGGCCGGGCATTACGAGAGCTTCTACGTCAAGGCCTGCGAGCCGGCCGGCGGCCGGGGGATCTGGATCCGCCACACGGTGCATAAGCGCCCCGGCGCCGAGCCGAACGCCTCGATCTGGTTCTGCTTCTTCGACCGCTCGGCGGAGGGGCCGCGGGCGACGAAGGTGACGGTGCCGGCCTCGCAGCTGGAGGCACCGGTCGGTGACTGGATCAGGGTCGCCGACGCCGAGATCGGTCCCGGCCGCGCCGAGGGCTCGGTCGACACCGAGGCGCTGAGCGCCGCCTGGTCGCTCACCTTCAGCGGCGACGCCGAGCCCTGCAAGTACCTTCCGGTCGACTGGCTCTACAAGGCGCCGTTGCCCAAAACCAAGTTCCTCGCTCCCTACCCGGACGCCCGCTTCGAAGGTCGGCTCGAACTCGACGACGAGACGATCGAGCTGAGGGGCTGGCCCGGGATGATCGGCCACAACTGGGGCTCGGAGCACGCCGAGCGCTGGGTCTGGCTCGAGGGCACCGGCTTTCCGGATGCGCCCGAGACCTACTTCGACGCCGGCGCCGCCCGCGTCCGCCTCGGCTCCCGCACCAGTCCTTGGATCCCCTCCGGGATGCTGGTCCTCGAAGGCCGGCCGCACCGCCTCGGCGGCCTCGGCGCGATCCGCTCGGCTCGCATCGACGAGCAGCCGACGGTCTGCAGCTTCCAGCTCCCCGGCAAGGACGTGATGGTCCACGGCCGCGTCACCGCCCCGCAGAAGGACTTCGTCGGCTGGGTCTACGCCGATCCGAAGGGCCCCGAGCACCACACCGTCAACTGCTCGGTCGCCGACCTCGAGCTGACCGTCGAACGCCCGGGTCTTCCGCCGCGGCATCTCAAACTCGACGCCGGAGCCGCCTACGAGCTCGGCATGCGCGAGCACGATCACGGAATCCCGATCCAGCCCTACCCCGACGGCTAGGCCTGCCGCTTTTGTGGCCCATGTGTCCACTAAAGCGATACGACTCTTCCGTCTATTTCCCTGACACCACCTTCTGGAAGGTCATCCAAGTGTCGTAGCCGCCGAGGGCGACCTCGAGGTCGGTGCCGGTGACGGTGCTGACGCCGCCGGTGCCGTAGAGCTTCGCTTCGATAATCCGGGGCGAGACGCCCGTCTTGGTGATCACGATCTTTTTCAGGCGGCCCTTGAGATAGGAGCCGAGCTTGGCGCTGATTTCCGGGCCGCTGAATTTCAGCGTCCATTCGTGCAGCGGGCAGGCGGAGTCGTAGGGATCGGGGACGCCGACGAGGTAGGGGACGGGGGAGCCGAAGACGTTGACGGCGCTCTCGGTGTGGCCGCCCGAGCAGGCGGAGTAGAGCGTCTGGGCGACTTTGCCGCCGTACATCACGACCTGTCCGCGGGTCGCGGCGACGGCGGCGTTGGTCCGGGTGTACTCGCTTTCGAGCCCTTTGTAGACCTGGCTGCGAGTGTCCGAGTAGAGGTCGAAGCCGTTGCCGCCGACATCGCCGGTGAGGGCGATCGAGCGGACCGCGACCGCCTGCGCTTTCAGCTCCTCGGTCGGCCAGGAGGGCGGCACCTCGTTCGGCATCACCCCTTTCACGTACTGCTCTAGGGCCAGCGCGTTGACGACGTTCAGCGAGCCGGCCTGGCTTTCGGTCGGCACCGTCTCCAGGGCACCGCGGTAGGTGCCGTAGCCGGCGATCGTCACCATCCCCGGCCCGGCGGCGCGCAGCTTGCGCCCGCAGCTTGCGAGCCGTTTGCCGCCGGAGCTGCGCAGCTTCACCGTGTTGCCGCCGCGGTGGGCCTGGTAGCTGCGGCGCGGGTCGAGACGCACGCCGCAGGCGCTGGTGGCGCCGCTGAAGCCGACGTCGCCGGCTTCGATCCCCAGCAGCACCCGCACCACCTGGGCACCCTGGACCGTCCCCAGGCTGGTCCCGGTGTAGTAGTGGCCGAGGATGAAGCGGTAGTTCTTGCCGTGCTCGGCGTAGCCGTAGGCGCCGTAGGCGCTCATCCCGACCCCGTGGCCGAAGCCGCGGCCGTGGACGATCCAGCTGACGCTGGCCTGAGCGGCGAGCGGGTATACGGAGAGCAGGGCGAGCCCCGCCGCGCAGGTGGCGACGAAGGCACGGAGCTTGTGGGCGATCACGAGATCTTGTTGACGGTCTTGGACATCTCCGAGAGAACAGATTCAACGTTGCGGAGTAGCGGCCTGCATCGGCGGGGGCGTACCCTGGATGTGCACCCGATTTCGAGGAGGGCCCGATGGCGACGCAGACCGTAGAGGCAACCGATCACAAGCTCCTCGCCGCCGGCGAGTGGCAGGCGACGGGCGAGTGGGACGAGGTGAAGAGCCCCTACGACGGCAGCGTCGTCGGCCGCGTCGCGCAGGCCGACGAGGCGCTGGCGAACAAGGCGATCGAGGCCGCGAACGAAGCCTTCGAGGCGACCGACTTCCCCCAGCACGAGCGGGCGAAAGTGCTCGACCGCGCGGCCGAGCTGGTGGCCGAGCGCCGCGACGAGCTGGCGGCGACGATCGCCGCCGAGGCCGGCAAGCCGATCAAGACCGCGACCCTGGAGGCCGAACGCTGCGTCTCCACGCTCGAGTTCTCCTCGGTCGAGGCGCGCAAGCTGACCGGCGGCACGGTGCCGATGGACGCCGCCCCGGCCGGGGTCGGCAAGCTCGGGATCATGCTGCGCGTCCCCTACGGGGTGGTCGGCGCGATCAGCCCCTTCAACTTCCCGCTCAATCTCGTCGCCCACAAGCTCGGGCCGGCGATCGCCGCCGGCAACGCGATCGTCTTGAAGCCCGCCGGTCAGACGCCGATCTCGGCGCTGAAGCTGGCCGAGATCCTGCTCGACGCGGGCCTGCCCGAGAACTGGCTCTCGGTCGTCCCCGGACCGGGCTCGAAGGTCGGCAACGCGATCGTCGAGCACCCGCTCACCCGCGCCCTCACCTTCACCGGCTCGGCCCCGGTCGGCTGGGACATCCGCTCCAAGGTCCCGCACAAGAAGGTCAACCTCGAGCTCGGCTCCAACGCGCCGCTGATCGTCGACGCCGACGGCGACTGGGAAGCGGCCGCGGACAAAGCCCAGATCCACGCCTTCTCGCACGCCGGCCAGAGCTGCATCTCGATCCAGCGGATCCTCGTCCACGAGTCGATCGCCGACCAGTTCACCGCGCGGCTGGTGAAGAACGTCGAAGGCCTGACCGTCGGCGACCCGCTCGACGAGGCAACCGACGTCGGCCCGCTGATCACGCCCGACGACCGCGACCGGGTCAAAGAGTGGATTGACGAGGCGGTCAAAGGCGGGGCGGAGCTGCTGACCGGCGGCGAGTTGGTCGACGAGGGCCGCTGTCTGCCGCCGACCCTGCTGAAAGCGCCGCCGAAAGAGGCGAAGGTCTGGTGCGAGGAGATCTTCGGCCCGGTGGCGACGATCGACACCTTCTCGATCTTCGAGGAAGCGCTGACGATGGCCAACGACTCCAAGTTCGGCCTCCAGGCGGGCGTCTTCACCCGCGACATCGGCAAGGGCCTGGAGGCGGGGCGGACCCTCGAGTTCGGCGGCGTCCTGATCAACGAGGTGCCGACCTTCCGCGCCGACCAGCAGCCCTACGGGGGAGTGAAGGACTCCGGCAACACCCGCGAGGGCCCGGCGTACGCCGTGTACGAGCTGACCGAGGAGCGCTTTGTCACCCTGCAGGGCTAGTCGAGCTCGCGCTCGACTTCGTCCGCCAGGGCGGGGTGCTGGTATGGGCCCGGCGCTCGCAGTCGCTCGATCACGTTGCGGCGGCTGATCGGATCCTTGTCCTGGCTCAGCTTGCGCTTGCAGACGAAGCGCTCGACCCGGAGGCGGATCCCGACGGTGCCGCGAGCGAAAGGCGTTGCCCACTCGCTTTCGAGGAACATCGGCTCGGAGACCTCCCGCTCGAACCGCTCGACCAGCCGCGTCAGCGTCCGCAGGTTCTCCTCCTCGCTCAGCACTTCCGGCGTCCCATAGAGATGAGCGACGCTGAAGTTCCAGGTAGGCGCCCGAGTCGCCCCCGGCGCGTACCAGCTCGGCGACACATACCCGTGCTCACCCTGGACGATCACCAGTAGCTCCCCCTCGCCGATCCCATGCAACTCGTCGTCTGGCTTGCCGAGGTGGGTGAGGATCGTCAGCTCCTCGGCCTCCTCGTCCAAGAGGATCGGATAGTGCGAAGCGACCAACCCGCCGTTCTCACTAACCAGAACCGCCCAAGGGTTCTCTTCAATCAACTCCCGGACGATCACGGGATCGTCACAAGCGTATGCCGGGTTATGCCGCACCCATGAAGCCTAAGCAGCTGTCACAAGAGGGGGACGGGAGGGGGTCTCCAGACACTCAACCACGAGCCATTGGCGAGTGGTGTCTGAAGACCCCCTCCCGTCCCCCTCATCAACCCAACTACGCGTCGTGCGGCCGGGCCATGCGCCGGTGGTCCAGCGCCTCCTCGAGAATCGCCGGCTCGACTCCCTGCTCGAGGGCGACCTCGCGCAGGGATCGTCCCGACTCCGCCGCCGTCTTGACGATGTCGGCGGCGCGGTCGTAGCCGATGTGGGGGTTGAGGGCGGTGGCCGTGGCCAGGGTGGCCTCGGCGTGGCGCTCGGTCATCTCCTCGTTCGCCTCGACTCCCGAGACGCATTTCTCGTTCAGGAGGCGGGAGGCGCTGGCGAGCAGCTTGATCGAGTCGAGCAGGTTGCGGGCGATCAGCGGCACGCGCACGTTGAGCTCGAACTGCCCCTGGCTGCTGGCGACGGTGATCGCCGCGTCGTTGCCGATCACCTGGGCGGCGACCTGGATCACGACCTCGGGGATCACCGGGTTGACCTTGCCCGGCATGATCGAGGAGCCCTTCTGCAGCTCCGGCAGGCGCAGCTCGGCGAGGCCGGCGCGCGGGCCCGAGCCCATCAGGGCCAGGTCGTTGGCGATCTTGTTGAGCGAGACGGCGTAGACCTTGAGCGCGCCCGAGAGCTCGACCAGGGCGTCGCGGTTGCCCTGCGCCTCGAAGGCGTCGAGCGGCGCGGAGATCTGCAGGCCGGTGTCGGCGGCGAGCTTCTCGCGCACCTTGGCGGCGAACTCGGGGTGGGTGTTGAGCCCGGTGCCGGTGGCGGTGCCGCCGAGCGGGATCTGGCCGACCCGCCGCAGCGTCGCCTCGACCCGTTGGACGCCGAGCCGCACCTGCGCGGCGTAGCCGCCGAACTCCTGGCCGAGGGTGACCGGGACCGCGTCCATCAGGTGGGTGCGGCCCGCCTTGACGACGTCGGCGAACTGCTGCGACTTCTCCTCGAGCGCGCCCTCGAGGCCCCCCATCGCCGGCAGCAGGTCGTGGGTGACCTCGTCGAGCGCCGCCAGGTGCACGGCGGAGGGAAAGACGTCGTTGGAGGACTGGCCCATGTTGACGTGGTCGTTGGCATGGGTCTCGCCCCCGGCGAGGTTCGCGATCACCTCGTTGGCGTTCATGTTCGAGGAGGTGCCGGAGCCGGTCTGGAAGACGTCGACCGGGAACTGGTCGTCGTGCTCGCCCTCGGCGATCGCCCGGCCGGCGTCGGCGATCCGCCCGGCGACGTCGCCGTCGAGCTCACCCAGCTCGCCGTTGACCTCGGCGGCGGCGCCCTTGATCCGGCCCAGCCAGCGCACCACCGGCACCGGCACCCGCTCGCCGGAAACGGGGAAGTTGTCAACGGCTTTGGTGGTCTCGCCACCCCAAAGTTGCTGCTCGCTCACAGTCAAATCGATTGCCTCCGTCGAAGATCTCTAGTCCCAGGAGCGTATTCACTGCCGGCTGTGACCGACAGTGAGAAAGCGCACCAGGGCATGAGCTCCGGGCCAGCGCAGTCGGATCGCGAGCCGATACCGGCCCGCCGGCAGCTGCGGCAGCGCCACGGCGACGACGCCGGGGCCGCTCGCCCGGACCGCCAGGGTCCGGATCAGCCTCCAACCGCCGCCGAGGTGGCGCCTGATCCGGACCCGGGCCACGGCGGCGGCGCTGAACCAGAGGCGGAGGCGAGTATGCGTCAGGCGCCTGATCTTCAGCCGCGCCTCGGAGGCGGCGACGGGCGAGGGGTTGCCGGTCACCCCCGCCCCGGAACCCGAGCCAGGGTCGCCGGGGCCGGGAGTAGGGGGCTGTGGGGGCCGGCAGCCGTCGAGCTGCCGGGCGTAGGCCTGCAGGAGGTTGCTGCCCCCGCTCGGGGGCGCCTGCGGGGTGAGGTCGGCGGCGGCGGAGGTGAAGGCGGCACGGCAGCCGTCGCCGGAGAGCGCCGCCCAGGCGACTTCACCGTCGCCGGGTTCCCCGGCGCTGCCGTCGGCGCGGTCGATCAGGCGCGTCGCGCCGGTGGAGAGGTCCCGCAGGTAGAGGTGCCGCGGTTCCGGCGGTGCCCCCATGACGAGGACGCGATCCCCGTCGGCGCTCGACCCTGCGAAGGTCGCTTCTTCGAGGGCCGCACCGTCTTCGCCGAGGCTGATCAGCGTCGTCGTCGGGGGGGTGGCGCAGAGGTCGCGCAGGTAGACCCCGAGCCAAGGGGCCGGAGCGGCGGCCAGGTTGCCGGCTTCGAATCCGACAAAGGCGACCCGGCAACCGCCGGCTCCGACGAAGGCCGGTTCGAAGGTTTCACCGTCGCTCGGCTCGCCCGCGGAGGAGCGGCTGACCAGCAGGGTCCGGCCGCTCTGCGTGTCGCGGCGGTAGACCTGCGGGAGGCCGTCGGCGTCGGGGTCGAGGTTGGTCGAGGAGGAGGTAAAGAGCGCGTAGCGCCCGTCGCGGGAGATCGCCCCTTCGAAGCTGCCTTCGTCGGCCAAGGGCCCCGGTCCGCCGTTGTCGTCGGCGCGGCCGACGGCGACCGTGGTCCCGGCGTCGAGGTCTCGCACATAGACGGTCTCGTTGCCGGGTGGGTGGTCCCCGAGCGGGTCTTCGAGGTCTTCGACCTCGGATTCGAAGACGACGTAGCGGCCGTCGCTCGAGACCCCGCTCGCCCGCGATTCGGCGGGGGAGGGAGCGCCGGCGCCGCCGTCTACGCGATCGACCAGCGCGGTTTCGCCGCTCAGCAGGTCGCGCCGGTAGACGTGGCGCGAGAACGCGTCGCCGGCGAAGCCGAGGACGAGGTTGTCGGCGGGCGTGTCGAAGACGACATAGCGGCCGTCGCCGGAGATCAGCGGCCGTTCGACCCCCACCTTCGCTTCTTCGCGCGGTTCGTCGGCCGCTTCCCCGGCGAAGCCGCCGGCGCGGCTGACGAGTTCGACTTCGCCGGTCAGCAGGTCCTTGACGTAGGCCTGTGTCGGTTCGGGCGGGGCGTCAGCGCTGAGGTTTCGGGAGCCGGAGGTGAAGGCGACGTAGCGGCCGTCGTCGGAGATCGAGAGGGCTTGGCCGGTGCCCGCGTCGGCGAAGTCGCCGGCCGCGTCGGTGGAGACCGCGAAGGTCGTTTCCGGTGCCGGTTCCGCCGCCGCGGCCTCGGCGACCAGCGCAACCGCGGTGAGCAGCAGGAACGACGCCAGGAGAGTCGAGATGGTCCCGCGCGACGCGCAGGACGAGTTGTGGTGAAGCATCCGTAACCCCTTTCCACGAGGGTCGAGACTTCGGATCGGAGGGAGGTCTCCTGGCTTCCGAGCACTCAGCTTGCGCCTTCCCGGCCTCTTCGGCCAGTGGCTGCCCGTGGGCGTGCAGCGTCGTTTCGCTCGGTCACAGTGGCGGGCCCGCGCCGGTTTCACACCGGCTTCCCTGTCCACCGATCCATCTGTTTTGTATCCGCCGAGCCTAGCCGTTAGGGTGGGGTTCAGTCAGGCGCCGAGGGAACTCCGGTGTGAATCCGGGACTGACGCGCAACGGTATGGGCACGAGCCGAAGGCTCGCCGGCCTGAGTCCGAGTACTTGTCGCCTGACCCATAACGGACCAAGTTCTCGCGAACGGAAGGCGGTCTCGGCTCCTCACTCCTTGCGGAGAGCGGAACAGAGATTCCCCCGTTCTGACCGGAAGGAGATTCACTCCGATGTTCACCCTGACCCGCCGGGTCGCGCTGGTCGCGTGGGGCGCTCTCGCCCTGCTGGCGCCGACCTCGGCTCTCGCCACCTCGACCCCCGAACAGATCGCCGCCGCCGTCAACGGCGGCGTCGCCTACCTGAAAACCCAGCAGCAGAAAGACGGCAGCATCTCCGGCTTCGGCGGCGACTGGTCGCTGACCTCGTTCGCGGCGGCCGGCGTCGCCTCCGCCAACGTCAAGCTGACCGCCGAAGCGACCGATGCCCGCAGCTGGTACCAGGGCCTGGTCGGAGCGGCGACCTGGCCCGGAGGCAGCCCGCCGGCGACCGACTTCGAGCGGGCAACGTTGATCTCCTATGCGGCGGGCATCGACCCGGCGCGGGTCTCGAAGCGGCAGAACCTGATCGCCCGCATCGCCTCCTACTACCAGCCGGAAGCCCCCGGCTACTACGGCTCCTCCTTCAACGGCACCGTCTTCGCCGCGCTGGCGCTGGCGGGGGCGAAGACGACCGCCGGGGTGAGGCGGGTGCCGCAGGTCGTGCTCGACGATGCGGTGGCAGCGATCCGCGCCAACCAGCACACCGACGGCGGCTGGACCTGGGTGAAAGCGGCCGGCAACGCGGAAGCGCTCGCCGGTCCCTCGGAACCGGACATGACCGGCGCGGCGATGGCGGCACTCTGCGGCGCCGGAGTCGCCCCGACCGACGCGGCGATCGTCGCCGCGAAGAACTACCTGGCCTCGTTGCTGGTCAAAGCCAGCGGCGCGGTCGAATCCGAATTCGGCCCCAACTCCGACTCCACCGCCTGGGCGGTCGACGGGCTCGACGCCTGCGGCTTCAACCCCCAGGAAGCGGCGTTCACCACCGAAGCGGGAAAGACGCCGATCGATTTCCTGATCTCCCTGCGGGTCGCGGGCAGCGGTTTCAAGTACGCCGCTTCGGAAAGCACCGCCAACGTCAACTCGACCCAGAACGCGGTGCGGGCGCTGGCGGGCGGCGGCTTCACGGCGACCCCGCCGGTGCCGACCGGCGGCCTCCCGCAGTGGAAAGCGGAAACCGAATTCGGACTCAAATCGACCGAAACCGTGCCGCTGGCGCTGATCGTCGACGACGGCAGCTCGACGCGGAAGGTGTGCTCGGTGACGGTGGCGCCGAAAGCGGCGACGACGACGCTCGCGGTCGTGCTGGGCGCCGCGGTCGCGGGAACGACCCCGGCCTCCTGCGTGACCAGCTTCCTGCCGAGCAGCGGCAGCGGTGGGATCACCCAGGTCAACGGGTTCCCGAAAACGCCGGAAGAACGGTGGTACGTCTCGATCGACGGGGCGGCGGAAAAACAGGCCAAACGCGGCACTGAAATCCGCCTCGGCGACACGATCTACCTCCACTTCAAATAACAGTGGTAAGACGAGCAACGAGGGCAGCGCCGCTTCTGGCGGCGCTGCTCCTCTTCCTCACGGCCACGGCCGAGGCGGCGCCGGTGGAACTGACGGTGCGGATCGAGGGGGCGACGAAGACCCTCTTCGAGGGGCCGATCCTCAGCGACGGGCACGACGTGCAGGCTTCCTCGGACAGCGTCGCCCGTCCCTGCGACGGCACCAACGGCGGCGCTCATCCGGCGCCGGGGCCGACCCCTACGGCCGCCGCGGTCGACGCGATGGGTCTGCTCGGCGAGGACTTCGACGGTCGCTGGTATCCCGGCTTCGACGACTACCTGGTCGAGCGCTGGGGCCCCGACGCGCAGGAACCCGAAGCCTCCGCCTACTGGGGCTTGCTGGTCAACGGCATCCTCACCCCGGTCGGCGGCTGCCAGTGGCAGGACGCCCCCGGAGACGAAGTCCTCTGGGCCTACGACGCTTTCACCGGCCGCTCGTTTCTGCGGCTCACCGCGGCGACGGCCACGGCCGCGGTCGAGGTCGGCCAGCCGTTCGAGGTCTTCGCGCAGTCCTACTCCGGCGGCGAGGGGGAAGAGCCGCAGGTCGAACCCGCGGCCGGGGTGACGGTGGCCCCCGTCGCCACCGAACCGGGCAGCGGCTTTCAGATCGTGCAGACGGGGAGCCCCGCGGCAGTCACGACCGCCGCCGACGGGACCGCGAGCGTCAGCTTCGACTCCCCGGGCTGGCAGCGGCTGAAGGCGCAGGAAGACGGCAGCTACGTGCGCTCCAACCGGCTCGACGTCTGCGTGGACCCGATCGGCGGTGGCAGCTGCGGGCCGTTGCCCGAGGACGCGCGGTTGCGGGTGCCGGACCGCTACCTGACATCTCCCGGGCAGGTCGGTCCGCCCTCCGACGCGGGATCCGACCCGTCAGCGACGGTCACGCCGCCTCAGCCCGGCCTGCGGCTCGGGCACCTCGCGATCGACCGCCGCACCGGGACGGCGAAGCTGACGGCGATCGTCTCCGGGCCGGGGACGTTGCGCCTCGGCGGCCCCGGTGTGCGGCCCTTCGTCACCGTGGCGGGAGGCGCCGGCGCGGTCTCCCTGCGGGTCCGACCCGCGCGGCGGGGGATCCGCTCCCTGCGGAGGACCGGACGCTTCGGAGCCTCGCTGCGGGTCGCCTTCGACGCCGGAGGGGAGACCGTCGTCGCGTGGAGCCGCGTCGTCCTCAGGCTGGGGGGAGCACGGGCGCGTTGAGGAGGTCGCCGCGACAGTTCCTCCTGGCGGTGCTCCTCGTCGGCCTGGCGCCGGCTCTCCTGCTGCCCGCGCCCGCGGTGCCGGCGCCCCCCGACGCCGAAGCGCAGGCGACGCTCGACCGCAGCGTCCGCTTCCTGCAGGATGCCCAGAACCCGGACGGCGGCTTCGGTGGCCGCGCGGGGGCGCCCTCCGACCCCGACTTCAGCGCCTGGGCTGCCTATGCGCTTGCCGCCGCCGGGATCAACCCCCGGGACCAGGCGCCCCTGGGAGGAACCGACGTCTTCTCATACCTCACCGCCCACACCGACGGGCTGGTCGAAACCACCGACTTCGACCGGCTGGCCCTGGTCGCGCTTGCCGCCGGCACCTCGCCCCGTCAGTTCGGTCCGATCGACCCGATCGGGGCGATCCTCTCCCGTCAGCTCTCCGACGGGTCGTTCCCGCAGCGGCCCGGAGGCCAGACGGGCTGGGTGAACGCGACCGTCTGGTCGATCTTCCCGCTCAGCGCCCTCGACGACCCCGCCGCCGACGCCGCCGTGCGGCGAGCGGGGACCTGGCTGCAGGGGCAGCAGCGTGAGGACGGCAGCTGGGGCGCGACCACTCCCGCTTCTCCCGCGGAAGCGGACATGACCGGCGCGGCGATCCAGGCATTGGTCGCCGCCGGTCTCGGCGAAGGAGAGCCGGTGGGGCGGGGGCTCGACTTCCTCCGCTCGCTGCAGGGGGAGGACGGCGGCTTTCGCGAGTTCGCGGGCGGGGCGACCAACTCGGCCTCGACCTCGTGGGCGGTGCAGGGCATCTGGGCGGCGGGTGGCAATCCGCGGAGCTGGCGCACCGCGGGCGGCGCCGACCCCCTCTCCTGCCTCGCTTCGTTGCAGCGTCCCGACGGCAGCATCGGCTGGACGGCGACCGCGGACCTGAACCCGCTCTGGATGACGGCGCAGGCGGGGCCGGCGCTGGCGGGTCTGGCCTACCCGCTGCCGCCGGTGCCGCGGGCGGTGCGCCCGCCGCCGGTTCCCGCAGCGGCACAGGCGCCCGACCCCGAGGCAGAGCCCGTTCGCCCGGCCCGCGGCCACGGGGGCAGAGGCGTGGTCGCAGGCGACGGCGTGATCGCCGGCGGCGGCGGTCGCGGGGCGCCTCTGTTCAGCGCGCCGCAGCCGCAGAGCACCGGCTCGGTTCCGCACGGCGACCGCGTGATGGGCATCCCCGCGTCCGGGCGCGCGGGGCCCGACCGGGCCACGGAAGGAACCGGAGGCGCCGCCGGCTCGGCGGCCTCTCCCCGTGATGGCAGGGTCTCGCGAGCCAGAGGGAAGACGGTCGAGGGCACCCTCGTCGCCGGGCGCGCGGCCGGGGGCGCCCCCGGTCTCTTCGCCGCCGACCGCGGTGGCCGGCCTGCGGATGCGGCGGGGGCGGCGCTCGCCCTCGCGGTGCTCACCGCGGCTGCGATCGGATGGCGGCGCGAGAGGCGGCCGGCGTGAGCCCGCTCGCAGCCGTCGACAGCGGCCTCGGGGACGCCCTCGCCGCCTTCGCGACCGCGCTGCGGGTGCCGGTGCTGCTCGCCGCGGTGGCCATCCTGCTCCTCTGCGGATTCGAGCTCGGACGCTTCGGATCCGAGCTGTGGCGGCGCGGCCGACGGCGCGGCTATGACCTCGCGGCGGTAGCGGGCGCCGCCTTCGCCGATCCCCGCCAGGCGGCTGCTTTGGCCTGGCGAGCGCCGAGCGGGTTCGCCGAAGAGGCGATCCTCGCGATCGCCGCCGACCTCGCGGCGGGGCGGCAGGCAGACGTGGAGTCGGCACTCGCCGCTTACGAGATCGCGGTTCAGCGCCGTCTCGACCGCACCCGCATCCTCGTCCGCGCAGGCCCGGCGATCGGGCTGATGGGGACGCTGATCCCGCTGGCGCCCGGGCTGGAATCGCTCGGTGGAGGGCATGTCGCGCAGCTCGCCGAAGACCTCCGCGACGCCTTCGCAGCCACCGTGGTCGGGCTCTTGGTCGGGACCGTCGCCTTCGCCGTCACCCTCCATCGCACCCGTCTCTACACCGAGGACCTGGCAGCGCTCGAGCGGGCGGTCGAGCGCTTCGGCGTCCCTGCGGGGCCGCCGCCGACCTCCCTCGCCGAAGGCGTCACGTGAAGCGGGTCGGGCTGGGCAGGCACGGGCGGATCGAGGAGAACGCGGGCGACCCGCTAGACGGGCTTGTCAACCTCTTCGACATCGGCATCGTCCTCGCCGTCGCCTTCCTGATCGCCGGCCTCGCTCTCAGCGCCAAGTGGCAGCGGGGGCGGGCCGAGAGCCACTCCCCCTCGCAGGCAAGGGTGCGGGTACTTCCGCAGCCCGAGCGCGCCCGGCAGACGCGCGGCCGGGGCCGCCCGATCGGCACCGCCTACCGCCTCGCCGACGGGCGCCTGGTGATCGTCTCGCCGCGCTGAGGCTCAGCCGCCGGAGTGGCCGGCGTCGAAGCCTTCGCGATAGGCGGAGCGGATCGTTTCGGAGAGCGGTTCCTCGGCCGGTGCGTAGCGGGCGGCGACGGTGAGGCGGCGGACGAGGTCGGAGTGGATGCCTTCGCTCGTCTCGGCGCCACGCGCGGCGGCGCCGATCAGGTAGCCGAGCTGGACCGCCGCGTCGCCGCCGTCTTCTTCGCGCGCCTGCGCGTTGAGAGCGGTCGCCGCCCCGACCATCGCTTCGCCGACCTGGGAGAGGTCGCCGGCCTCTTGGTTTTCGGCAAGGCAGTCGCTGATCGGCGTTTCCCCGCTCAGCAGCACTTGCCCCGGCGCCGCCGTCAGCGCCTTTTCGTAGGCCGCCGCCCCTTCGAGGCAGGCGACGGGCGTCGACTGGTCCTGGTTCCCGCAGCCGAGGACCGCGAAGAGGCAAACGAGCAGCGAGGCGATGGCGGCAAAGCGCATCGCCGCATCCTATGGACCAGCCGCCCTCACCCGAACTGCATCAGATTTCCACCCTGCTGGGTAGGAAATTTGATGCAGTTGCGGTCAGTCGATGCGGGGGGTGAGGCCGCCGGTCGAGGCCTGGGCTACGCCGCCGGAGGGGCGGGACGGAGGCGGGGGCGTCGGCGCGGTCGGCTGCCCGCCTTTGAGGCTGACCGAGAAGACTTCGACCCACTGCGCGAGCGTGTATTCGGCGGCGGTGGCGTGGTTCCAGGAGAGGTGGAGGTGGTTACCGCAGCCGTGGCCTGCGTCGCCGTCGTAGCCGACCCAGCGGAAGGGCGCGCGTGGTTTGTTCTGGACCGGCTCGGCCCAGTGGGCGAGGCGGGTGATCGGCGTCCAGGTCGCATCGCATCTTCCGTCGCCGTTCAGCGGCACGAGGTCGACCGCGAGGCCGTTGTAGTGGTCGGAGCCGCGGGTGTGGCAGCGGTTGCAGCCGGCGTGTTCGCCGTTCGGCAGCGGCCCTGAGTAGCCGTCGGTGACGTAGATCGGGTAGCGGGCAGCGATCCAGCGCAGGTCCGGCAGGATCCGCTTGTCGACCATGTCGCCTTCTTCGTGCGGGATCGACGCAGGGATCGGGACGATTTTGCCGGCGCCGTAGAGCAGCCTCGTTGCCGGGATCGGTTCGGCTTGCGAGTAGGCGCAGACGGCCAGGAGGGGCAGCAGCGAGAGGGCGAAGACGGCAAGCAAGCGCGCCCAGGAGCTGGCGAGGAGACGATGGCTCACTCCCGCTGTATCGGCGCTACGACGCCGATCCCTTGAATCCTGCCCTGTCCGATCCGAACTGCATCAGATTCTGGCGCTAGAGCAACCAGAATCTGATGCAGTTCGGGGAGTGTCCCTGGCCAACCGGCCAGGTAGGGTTCCCCCGTGCCGACGGTCCGCGAAGCGACGTTCGATCTCTTCCGCGCCCACGGGATGACGACGATGTTCGGCAACCCGGGCTCGACCGAGCTGCCGATGCTCGCCGACTTCCCGGGCGACTTCCGCTACGTGCTCGGCCTGCAGGAGGCGGTCGTGGTCGGGATGGCCGACGGCTTCGCCCAGGCATCCGGCAAGACCACCGTCGTCAACCTCCACACGGCGCCGGGGGTCGGCAACGCGATGGGGGCGATCTTCAACGCCCAGGCCAACCACTCGCCGCTGCTGATCACCGCCGGGCAGCAGGCCCGCGCCCAGATCACCCTGCAGGCGAACCTGACCAACCGCGACGCGACCCGGATGCCGCACCCGCTGGTCAAGTGGAGCTACGAGCCGCCGCGGGCCGAGGACGTGCCGCTGGCGCTGGCGCACGGGGCCCACCTCGCCGGGTTGTCGCCGCGCGGGCCGGTCTTCGTCTCGCTGCCGATGGACGACTGGTACGCCGAGCTCGACGAGGCCGACGCACGGGCGGCGATCGAGCGCCAGGTGACCGGGCGCGCGATCGCCGACCCGGAGGCGGTGCGGGTGCTGGCCGAGCGTCTCGACGCGGCCGAGAACCCGGTCCTCGTCGCCGGACCCGACATCGACACCGCCGGCGCCTGGGAGACCGCGATCGCCCTCGCCGAGCGCCAGCGCCTGCCGGTCTGGGCCTCGCCCGCGACCGGCGGCGTCCGCCTCGGCTTCCCGGAGAACCACCCCAACTTCCGCGGCGTCCTGCCGCCGGCGATCGGCCCGGTCGGGCAGACGCTCGAGGGCCACGACCTGATCCTCGTCGTCGGCAGCTCGGTCTTCCCCTACTACCCGCACATCCCGGGGCCGCTGCTGCCACAGGGCGCCCGCCTGGTCGCGATCACCAGCGACCACGACGAGGCGGTGCGGGCGCCGATGGGCGACGCGATCGTCGCCGACGTCGGCCTGACCCTGGCGGCGCTGCTGGAGCAGGTGCCGGAGTCCTCGCGCCCGGCGCCGGAGCCGAACCCGGGGCCGGGGGAAATCCCGGCTGAGGATCCGCTCAACGCCTCGACCGTCCACAGCGCTCTCGCCGAGGCGATGCCCGAGGACGCGATCGTCGTCCTCGAGTCGCCATCTAGCACGCTGGCCCTGCGCAACCAGCTGCGAATCTCGCGACCCGGCAGCTACTACTTCAGCGCCGGCGGCGGCCTCGGCTTCGGCCTCGCCGCCTCGGTCGGGGTGCAGCTCGCCCAGCCGGACCGACCGGTTGTCTGCGTGCTCGGCGAGGGCTCGGCCCAGTACGCGATTACCGCCTTCTGGAGCGCGGTCGCCTACAACGCCCCGGTCACCTTCCTCGTCCTGCGCAACGAGGAGTACGCGATCCTCAAGTGGTTCGCCGAAGTCGAGCAGGTGAACGCGGCGCCGGGGCTCGACCTGCCGAAGCTCGACGTCGCCGCGGTCGCCGAGGGCTACGGCGTCAAGGCGCACCGGGCGAAGGACCGCGACGAAGTGGCGGGCGCGCTCGCCACGGCACTCGCCTCCTCGCAACCGGAGCTGGTCGAAGTCCCGGTCGCTCCGGGCATGTCCCTGTTCTAGGCGATGGTTAGTGCTTCGGTCAGGCGGGGGAGGGCCGGGGGATGCCCGGCGGACAACAGCGGGGAGGGTCCGGCGGGCATCCCCCGGCCCTCCGTGACGTAGCCGATGTCCCTTCGCACGAGAGCGAGGTCGGTCCCGCCACCGCCTAGTCAGGCGGTTGAGGATCGGGCTCCCGACTCGCTGGCCGGTGGAGTTGGGCAGGCGCTGAGGAGGGAGCTGGAGCAGCTGCTTGGTGCCGATCGCGTCCTGCACCGCGTCAGCGACCTTGTCGCCTACGCCTCCGACGCAAGTCCGTACCGGCTCTTCCCGCGGGCGGTGGTCGAGGCGCGCGATGCGGATGACGTCGCCAGGGTGCTGCGCTTCGGGAGGGAGCGGAGCATCCCCGTCACCTTTCGCGCCGGCGGGACCAGCCTCAACGGCCAGGGACAGAGCGACGGCATCCTCGTCGACGTCCGCAAGCACTTCGGCGGCGTCCGGGTCGAGGAGGACGGCGCCCGCGCCCGGGTCAAGCCGGGGACGATCCTCGGGCACGCAAACCGCGTCCTCGCCCCGCACGGCCGCAAGCTCGGTCCCGACCCGGCCAGCACCGACGTCTGCACGGTGGGCGGCGTCGTCGCCAACAACTCCGGCGGGATGCGCTGCGGCGTCACCAAGGACTCCTACTCGACGGTGCGCGAGCTGACCTTTGTCCTGCCCTCGGGGACGAAGATCGACACCGGCGCCCCCGGCTCGACGGAGGCCTTCGCCGCCGCCGAGCCGGAACTCGCCGCCGGTCTGGAAGCGATCCGCGACGAGATCCGCGCTGACGCCGAGCTGGCCGAGCGGATCCGGCGCAAGTTCGCGATCAAGAACACGACCGGCTACCGCCTCTGCGCCTTCCTCGACGCCGACGAGCCGCTGGCGATCTTCCGCCGCCTCCTCGTCGGTTCCGAGGGCACGCTCGCCTTCCTCGCCGAGGTCGTCTTCGAGACCGTGCCGGTGCCGCCGCTGACGACGACCGCCTGGATCCACTTCCCGAGCATCGATGCGGCGACCGCGCCGGTCGGTGACCTGGTCGCCTCCGGCGCCACCGCGGTGGAGCTGATGGTCGCGCCGGCGCTGATCACCGCCGCCTGGAACATGGTCGGCGCCCCGCAGGAGTGGAAAGAGCTGCCTCCCGAGTCGGCGGTGCTGCTGGTCGAGTTCGGCGGCGCCGACGAGGGCGACCTGGCCGCCCAGGTGCTCTGCGCCGAAGCGATCCTCGGCTCCCACGAGCTGATCCGACCGATCGCCTTCACCCAGGACCTCGAGGAGATCGAGCTCGCCTGGCGGGTGCGCGAGGGCCTGCACGGGCTGATCGGCCGGGTGCGGCCGGAGGGCACGGCGCTGATCGTCGAGGACGTCTGCGTCCCGCCCGAGCGGATCGCCGAAGGCGCCAAGGACCTGCAGGCGCTGCTCGGTCAGCACGGCTTCCTCCCCGGCGTCGCCGGTCACGCCTCAGCCGGGAACCTCCACTTCATGCTGACCCCCGACTTCGCCAAGCAGGAGGACCTCGAGCGCTACGAGGCCTTCATGGGCGGCCTGGTCGAGCTGGTGGTCGAGAAGTACGACGGCTCGCTCAAGGCCGAGCACGGGACCGGGGTCAACATGGCCCCTTATGTAGAGCGGGAGTGGGGGGCGAAGGCGACCGAGCTGATGTGGCGGGTCAAGCGCCTCGCCGATCCCGACGGCGTCCTCTCGCCCGGCGTCGTCCTCAGCCGTGACCCCGGCGTCCACCTGCACAACCTGAAAACGACGCCGGCGATCGAGGACTGGGGCGGGGCGACCACCTGCGTCGAGTGCGGCTTCTGCGAGCCGGTCTGCCCCAGCCGCCACCTGACGACGACGCCGCGGCAGCGGATCGTCCTGCGGCGGGAGATGGCCCGGCAGCCCGAGGGGTCGCCGGTGCAACGGGCGCTTCTGGAGGAGTACCAGTACGACGCGGTCGAGACCTGTGCGACGGACGGCAGCTGCCAGCTTGCTTGTCCGTTGGGGATCGACACCGGGCGGATGGTCAAGGAGCTGCGGGTGGCGCAGCATGGGGAGCGGGCGGAACGGGCGGCGCTGGCTACTGCGAAGCGATGGGGGGCGGTCGAGAAGCTTTCGCGGGCTGGGCTGAAGTTCGCGGGGCCGCTGGTGCGGCGGTCTCGCCGTGGGCGTGGGCTGCCGGGGCCAGCCGCTGGGGGAGGGGTGGGTGACCCTCGCCAGGCACAAGCTCGCTATGGCTCGTTGTTGAGTGCCTGGAGAGGGTCACCCACCCCTCCCGGCGCGGAGCTCGCTGGGGTTTACCTGCCCAGCTGCACTAACCGCATCTTTGGCGGCAATCCGATCGAGGCGCTGGTCGAGGTCTCGGCGCGGGCTGGGATGCCGGTGGCTATTCCCGATGACGTTGGGGGGAGCTGCTGTGGGTTGCCTTGGAGCTCGAAAGGGTTCGATGCCGCGCACCGGCACAAGGCGAACGAGATGGTCGCGCGGCTGTGGGAGTGGAGCGACGAGGGGAAGCTTCCGGTTGTTGTTGATGCAGCTTCCTGCACGGGGGCGATTGCCGATCCTGCCGAGGGGGTGCTCTCGGAGGAGAACGCGGAGCGGTTGGGGCAGATGGAGATCGTCGATTCGGTTGCCTGGGCCTTGAGATTGCTGCCTAACCTCGAGATCGCGGAGAAGGTTGGGTCCGCCACTGCTCACCCCACCTGCGCCACGCGCCGACTGGGATTGGCCCATCCACTGAAAGCCTTGAGCGAGGCTCTGGCCGACGAGGTCTTCATCGCGCCCTCGGCAACCTGCTGCGGGTTCGCCGGCGATCGCGGGATCTCGCATCCGGAGCTGACCGCTTCCGCCACCCGCCCCCAGGCCGAAGAGCTGGAAGGTCGCCGATTCGACGCTTACCTCTCCAGCAACCGCACCTGCGAGATCGCGATGTCTCGCGCTACCGGCGAGCGGTACGAATCGCCGCTGATCCTGCTGGAGCGGCTAACTCGAGTTTGAGTTCTTGGCGAGGTCGACGCTTTCGGCGTCGATGTCGCGGACCAGCTCGGCGTATTTCGGTTCGCTCTCCATCCGCTTGTCGAGCAGCGGGTTGAGCAGGCCGCGGAAGGCGGAGACGTAGCGCCACCACTTGGGGACGAAGATCCGCGGCGCCTGTTCTTCGATCCCGCGGACCAGGCCGGCACCCGCCTCTTCGGGGCTGATCCGCTTCAGCAGCCATTTCGGGCTCAGTTTTTCGATCCGCGGCGAGGTCTCCTGGGAAAAGGCGTCTTGGACCAGTTTCGTGTCGACCCAGCCGAAGTAGGCGACGCCGGCGCTGGCGCCGTGCGGTTTCAGCTCCACCCGGAGCGCCCGGCCGAGCGACTCGACCCCGGCCTTGGCGACGGCGTAGGGGGTGTTGCCGAAGCCGTTGGCGAAGGCGTAGACGGAGGAGACGACGATCATCTGGCCCTGGCGCTCGACGATCTGCGGCAGCGCCGCCCGCACCGTCCGCCAGACCCCGAGAAGGTCGACCTCGAAGACCCGCTCCCATTCCTCGCCGGAGATCCCGCGCACCGTCGCAAACTGCTTCTGGGCGATGCCGGCGTTGGCGACGGCGACGTCGAGGCCGCCGAACTCTTCGACGATCTGGGCGACCGCGTTCATCATCGCGCTCTGGTCGGTGACGTCGCCGCCGAGCCCGATCGCCCGCGGCCCGATCCGCTCCGCCGCCTCGCGCGCCTCCTCGGCGCTGAGGTCGAGCACCGCCACGGTCGCCCCGCGCAGGTGCATCTGCCGCGCGGTCTCGAAGCCGATGCCGCGGGCGGCGCCGGTGACCAGCGCGACTTTGCCGTTGAGGTCGTAGCGGTCCATCGGCCGCGAACCCTAGTAGGTCGCAAAACCGATGTAGGTCATCGATTCATGACCGCTCATAGAATCGTGACTTCGTGCCCGGATTCGAGCCTGTCGACCCGAAGCAGTCCTTCCCCGCTCTCGAGGAGCGGATGCTGGCGCGCTGGCGCGAGGAGGGGGTCTTCGAGCGCTCGCTCGCCCAACGCGAGGGCGCCCCGGTCTGGAGCTTCTACGAGGGTCCGCCGACCGCCAACGGCCGCCCCGGCTCCCACCACGTCCTCGCCCGCGTCTTCAAGGACGTCTACCCGCGCTACAAGACGATGTGCGGGTACCGGGTGCCGCGCAAGGCAGGCTGGGACTGCCACGGGCTGCCGGTCGAGCTCGAGGTCGAAAAGCAGCTCGGGATCTCCTCCAAGCAGGAGATCGAGGAGTTCGGGATCGCCGAGTTCAACCAGCGCTGCCGCGAGTCGGTCTTCGAGTACGTCGAGGAGTGGAACAGGCTGACCGAGCGGATCGGCTTCTGGATCGACCTCGACGACCCCTACGTCACCCTCGAGGACGACTACATCGAGTCGGTCTGGTGGTCGCTGCGCAAGCTCTGGGACGACGGCCGCCTCTACGAGGGCCACAAGGTCGTCCCCTACTGCCCGCGCTGCGGCACCGCGCTGTCCTCGCACGAGGTTGCGTTGGGTTACGAGGACGTCAGGGACCCGTCCATATATGTGCGGTTCCCGTTACTGGGGGACGACGAGAGCGAGAGCGGCGAGTCGCTGCTGGTCTGGACGACGACCCCGTGGACGCTCCCCGGCAACGTCGCCGTCGCGGTCGCCCCGGAGGTGACCTACGTGCGCGCTCGCACCGGGGAGGAGACGGTGATCCTCGCCGAGCCGCTGGTCGAGAAGGTGCTGGGCGAGGAGGCCGAGGTGCTCGACCGCTTCCCCGGCTCCGATCTCGTCGGCCGCGCCTACCGCGGCCCGGTCTTCGCGCTCTCCGATGGCGGCCCCGCCGCCGCCTTCCGCGTTCTCCCCGGCGACTTCGTCACCACCGACGACGGCACCGGCCTCGTCCACATCGCACCCGCCTTCGGCGAGGACGACTACCGGGCGGCCGCCGCGGCCGGGATCTTCGATCCCACCGACGCTGGCACGCTTTACAACCCGGTCGACCTCGACGGCAAGTTCACCGCCCGCGTCACCGGCTTCGAGGGCCAGTTCGTCAAGGACACCGAGACCACCAAAGCCCTGATCGCCGACCTCGACTCGCGCGGGCTGCTCTTCCGCGAGCAGGTCTACGAGCACGCCTACCCGCACTGCTGGCGCTGCGGCACGCCGCTCCTCTACTACGCGAAGTCGAGCTGGTACGTGGCTACCTCGCAGGCACGGGACCAACTGCTGGCCAACAACGAGGAGATCGGCTGGCACCCCGAGCACGTCAAGCACGGCCGCTTCGGCAAATGGCTGGAGAACAACGTCGACTGGGCGCTCTCGCGCGACCGCTACTGGGGAACGCCGCTGCCGATCTGGGAGTGCACCGCCGAGGGCTGCGACGAGCGCTTCTGCGCCGGCTCGGTCGCCGACCTGCGCGAGCGGGCGCGCGGCACCGTACCCGAGGATCTGCACCGCCCTTACATCGACGGCGTCTCGCTCGACTGCGAGCGCTGCGGCGGCGAGATGCGCCGCGTCCTCTCGGTGATCGACACCTGGTACGACAGCGGCGCGATGCCGTTCGCGCAGTTCCACTATCCGTTCGAGGGCAAAGAGGAGTTCGAGGAGCGCTTCCCGGCCGACTACATCTGCGAGGCCCAGGACCAGACCCGCGGCTGGTTCTACACCCTGCTCGCCGAGTCCACCCTCCTCTTCGACACCTCCAGCTACAAGAACTGCGTCTGCCTGGGGCTGATTCTCGACCCCGAGGGGCAGAAGATGTCGAAGAGCCGCGGCAACGTCGTCGACCCCTGGGACGTCCTCGACGCCCACGGCGCCGACGCCTTCCGCTGGTACTACCTGACCGCCCAGCAGCCCTGGGCCGGCTACCGCTTCAGCATCGACACGGTCGGCGAGTCGGTCCGCCAGTTCCTCCTCACCCTTTGGAACACCTACTCCTTCTGGGTCCTCTACGCGAACGCGGAGAACCTAGGCCCGGAGGATTTCCGTGGTGCCTTTTCACCGGATAGCGAGGAAAAGGAACCACGCATCGAGTTCAACGACCTCGACCGCTGGGCACTCTCGCGGCTGCAGGCGACGACCGCGCTCGTGCGCGAGCGGATGGACGCCTACGACTGCACCAGCGCCGGGCGGGCGATCGCCGAGTACGTCGAGGAGCTCTCCAACTGGTACGTCCGCCTCAGTCGCCGCCGCTTCTGGGACGGCGACCGTGCCGCCTTCGCGACCCTGCGTCACTGCCTGTTGGAGACGGTGGCGATGCTGGCGCCCTTCACGCCCTTCCTCGCCGACGAGATCCACCGCAACCTCTCGGGCGACGCCGCCGTGCCCTCGGTCCACCTCCGCGACTTCCCCGAGTTCGACGAGGCGCTCGCCGACCCCGACCTGGAGCAGGGGATGGAGGCCGTCCGCCTCACCGTCGAGCTCGGCCGCGCCGCCCGCGCCCAGGCGAAGGCAAAGGTGCGCCAGCCGCTGCGCCGCGCGGTGATCGTCGCCAACGAGGCCGAGCGCGCCGCGATCGAAGCCCGCGCCGCCCTCGTCACCGCCGAGCTGAACGTCAAGGAGCTCGACTTCGTCAGCGACGAGTCCGAGCTGGTCTCCTACAGCGCCAAGCCCAACTACCGCTCCCTCGGCCCCCGCTTCGGCAAGAACATGCCGCAGGTCGCCGCCGCCGTCGAGGCCCTCGACGCCGCCCACGTCGCGGCGGTTCTCGCCGAGGGCGGCGAGATCGGAATCGCAATCGACGGCAGCGACCACACCCTCGGCCCCGAAGACATCACCCTCGCCCTCCAGCCGCTAGAGGGCTACGAGGTAGAGGCCGAGGCCGGCCACGCCGTCGCCCTCCAGCTTGAGCTGGACGACGACCTCCGCCGCGAGGGCCTAGCCCGCGAGATCGTCCACGCCGTCCAGATCGCCCGCAAAGACGCCGGCCTGGAGATCACCGACCGCATCGCCCTGACCCTGACCGGCGACCAAGACCTGATCAACGCCGCCCAGGCCCACCAGGACTACCTGGCCAACGAGGTCCTGGCCACCTCCGTCTCCTACGACGGCACTGGAGCCAACGGCGCCACCGCCAAGATCGACGGCCGAGACCTCAAAATCGGCGTTTCTCGCGCCTAGCGGGGGGAGAGAAAAATCTGTGGCGCCCTTAAGCGGGCGTGCGATTCGGCCGTCATGCGAAGAATGAAATGCGCTGGAAAGGATGGTCCCAGGTCGACCTGCTTCAGGTGATCACAAATCCAGCGAAGGTGGATGCTGATGAGCGTTGTAACCCGCGCTATCTTGGCTATATCCGCGGCGATCTCGTTCGCGTGGTGGTGGCCGCCGATGATCCAAATTTCGTCATCACCGTGCATCTGAAGAGACATTTATGAAAGCCGACTTTGACAGCGAGGCGAATGCCCTCGGAATCGAGCTGATCGAGGTAGATCGCTGGGACGACGGAGACGAGTTCGACGAGTACTACTGCAACATCGCCTTCTTAAAAGGCCGTCTGGTTTACATCGGCCTACTGTACCCGAGCGAAAACCTTGACCTTCTCAAGAAAGTCGCCCAGGTCTACGACCTCGACAGTGACGCCCTGCTGGCTGCCGCCCAAGCGGCTTTGGCCGCTCCCGACCGCGCGGTGACTGTCAGCGACCGGCTCGCGGTCTAGCTACTCGCTCGGCTTCTCGCCGATGATGAAGTCCGAATTCTTCGAGTCGTCGAACTTCACCCAACAGTGATCCGGGGCGACGCCGGCTACCTCGATCAGGGCCGCTTCGATCCGCTTGGCGATCTCCGCCTTCTGCTCGTCGGAGCGGCCCTCGTACCAGTGGACGTGAACGAACGGCATCGGTTCGGTTGAGGCGGGAGGGCGCCGCCGTTAGGCGAGCGCCGGCTCCAGCTCGGCCTCGAGGCGGCGCTTGGGCATCGCGCCGACGATTTTCTTCGCGATCGCGCCGTCCTTGAAGAGGATCATCGTCGGGATCGAGAGGACTTCGTACTGAGCCGCCGTCTGCTGGTTCTCGTCGACGTTGATCGAGACGATCTTGAGGTCGTCGCGCTCGCCGTCGATCTCCTCGAGGACCGGATGGACGACGCGGCAGGGACCGCACCAAGGCGCCCAGAAGTCGACGAGCACAGGCCCCTCGGCCTCGATCACGTCGGATTTGAAGGTGGCGTCGGTTACGTCGGTCAATTTGCCAGTCACTGTCCGTCTCCCGGTCGTGTGTTTGCCCTCAATACTTCATAAAGTATAGCGGCCTCGTGCAACCCCGTCGAAGCCGTCCATTCTCCGTACCCGTCCTGGCGACGATGGTATTCCTTGGCAGGTGACCAACGCCGAGATCGCCGCCGCCCTCGAAGAGCTGGGGATCCTCTACGAGCTCGACGGCGCCGTCAAATACCGCGTTCTCGCCTACAGCACCGCCGCCAAGGCGATCCGCGAGAGCCCGGTCGCGGTCGCTGAGCTGGCCGCTCAGGGGCGGGCGACCGAGGTGCCGGGCGTCGGCAAGACGCTGGCGGAAAAGATCGACGCGTTACTGGAGACCGGCGAGATCCCGGCGGCGGTGAAGCTGAAGGCGAAGTTCCCGCCGACCCTGATCGAGGTCACCCGCGTCCCCGGGGTCGGCCCGAAAACCGCGCGGCGCCTGTTCGAGGAGCTCGAGATCTCCTCGATGGAGGACCTGAAAGCGGCGGCCGAGGCGGAAAAGATCCGCGACGTCAAAGGCCTCGGCCCGAAGGCCGAGGAGAACATCCTCGCCGCGCTCGAGCGCCTCGGCGAGCCAGGGGAGGGGCCGGGCCGGCTGCTGCTCTCGAAGGTAAAGCCGATCGCCGAGGAGCTGGCGGCGGCGCTGCGCGAGCACCCGGCCGCCGAGAAGGTCGAGGTCGCCGGCTCGGTCCGCCGCTGGGGCGAGACCTGCAAGGACATCGACATCATCGCCACCGCCGAGGAGCCGGCGGCGCTGGCCGAGCACCTTGCCGCCCACCCGCTGGTCGCGGCCGCCGGCACTCCCGGCGCCAACGGCGTCCGCGCCCAGACCCACAACGGCATCTCGGTCGACCTGCGGATCGTCCCGCCGGCGAACTTCGGCAACCTGCTGCAGCACTTCACCGGCTCCAAGGCCCACAACGTCCAGCTGCGCGAAGAGGCGGTCGCGCGCGGCCTCTCGGTCTCCGAGCACGGGATCACCGAGACCGAGAGCGGCGACGTCACCCACTGCGCGACCGAGCGTGAGGTCTACGAGCGCCTCGGCTACGAGTACGTCGAGCCGGAGCTGCGCGAGGGCCGCGGCGAGCTGAAGGCGGCCCGCGAAGGCAAGCTGCCGCAGCTGGTCGAGGTCGGCGACATCCGCGGCGACCTCCACTCCCACACCACCCTCTCCGACGGCCGCAACAGCCTCGCCGAGATGGCCGAGGCGGCGCGCGACCGCGGTTATGAGTACCTGGCGATCACCGACCACTCCGCCAGCCACGGCTTCGGCGACCACGTGACGTCGGAGCGGCTGTGGGAGCGGATCGAGGAGGTGCGCGCTTGGAACGAGGAGAACGCCGGCAAGAAGTTCCGCCTCCTCGTCGGCTCAGAGATCAACATCGGCCTCGACGGCTCGCTCGACTATCCCGACGACCTGGTTGCCGCGCTCGACTGGGTCGTCGCCAGCGTGCACACCGCCTTCTCGGTGCCGGAAAAGCAGATGAACGAGCGGATCCTCACCGCGATCGCCAACCCGGACGTCGACTGTATCGGCCACCTCACCGGCCGCCTGATCGGCCGCCGCGAGCCCTACGGCGTCGACATCGAGGCGATCGCCGCTGCCTCGGCCGAGCACGGGACGATGATCGAGATCAACGGCAACCCCAACCGTCGTGACCTCTCCGACCTCCACGCCCGCCTCGCCAAAGAAGCCGGCGTCAAGATCGTCCTCAACACCGACGCCCACGGCGTCGAGACCCTCGACAACATGGCGTACGCCGTCGCCACCGCCCGCCGCGCCTGGCTCACCGCCGACGACGTCGCCAACACCCGCAGCTGGGCGAAGTTCAAGAAGCTTAGAAAGGACTGAGGAGCCGCCCTGTCGCGGCCCCTCGCCAAACCGAGGGAGCAGAGCCCTCAGCTCAACCGGCCGCAACCCACGCGTTGGTGGGGCTTGTGGCGGTGTATTCGGCTGTGACGCGTGCTTCCGCAGGGCAGGCGAAGCCGCCGCCGACCTTGGGGACGGCAACGCTCAGTTTTATACGCCCCGGATTCCCGCCTTCGGTGACGCCCGCATCCAGGCTGGGACCGGTTCCATAGACGCAGCTGCCGAACTGGGTGACCGATGTGACTTCGGTGCCGACTGTTGTGAGTGTGCCGTTGTCGGTGCCCGTGATCCAATGCAGCACCGCGCTCCCCGGTTTCAGCACCACCACCGGGTTGGTGCATTTGGCAAAGGTGAGAGTCGAGGTGCCGCTTTCCACTGTGCTCGTCGCGCTGCCCGCGACTTTGATCGTGCTTTTGACGGTGGATTCGGTGCATGTGTTCATGACCGTTCCTCCGAGCGTCTCGATGAGTGCGCTGGTGCCCGCCTTGAGAGAGGCCGTACCTTCCGTTCCGACGGGGTACGGTTCCGAGCATTTTTCTGTGTTGAGGTTGTTTTTGCAGATCACGGTGGCCGAGGCCGTGCCGGCTCCGACAAGCGCCATCAGGGCGGCCGCCGCAACCAAGGCAAGGCCGAGCATCTTCAGGTTCTTCATGCCATCTCCTTCTGTCCGCGCAGAAGCGCGGGGTTGGTTACGGCGCGCTTTTAACAGAGCAGTCGGTATTAAACAAATACCTTTGACTGCTTGTCACACGGCTCGCCGACGCGAGCCCCGGGCCTACGTCGTGCCGAGGCTGTCGCCGCGCAGGCCGGGCGTCCGCACCAGCTCGATCGGGCGCAGGGCGTTGCTCGGGAGGACGTAGAACTTGACGCCGTCGCGACTCTCGATTCCGAGCACGGCGGCCTCGCGGGTGTGCCAGGCGAGCGAGACGATCAGGGCGTAGCCGGCGCCGACGGCGGCGACGCCGGGGAAGAAGATGCCGAGGGCGCCGGCGGCGATCGCGGTGAAGGCGATCGGCCAGAGGCGGGTGAGGGCGATCCGGGCCGGGGCCTGCTCCGGGAGCGAGGTGGCGGTGCGGGCGCGGGCGAGAGCGTCGCGGACGTCGTCGGCGGCGCGCTGCGGGCGCCCCAGGTAGACGCCGATCGCCAGCGCGATCAGCCACCAGGCCGCGGCGATCAAGGCGATCCGGGTGTCGCCTTCGCGGTTGGCGCCGATCGCCGTGATCGCCCCGAGCGCGGTCGCCTCGGCGGCGGTGATGAAAACGCTGGCACGGAGAAGGTCGGTGTAAGGCATCGCTAACGCTCGAACTGCATCAGATTGTGGTCTCTATAGGGCCAGAATTTGATGCAGTTCGGATGGTCCGCTCGTGTCAGGTCGCCAGCCACGTCAGGATCTCCAGCCAGCCGTCGAGGCCGGTCACGGTCACGTCGCACTCTTCGGCCAGCTCGGCCGGGCCCTCGGGCGAGAGCACGCCGACGCAGACCGCGGCGCTCAGTTGGCCCTCCTCGCTCAGCTCGCGCAGGCGGCGGAAGGCGTCGAGGTCGGTGCGGTCGTCGCCGGCGTAGGCGGCACGGTCGAGCCGTCCATCGGCGAGGAGCGAGGCGATGGCGCCGTCCTTGCCGCCGCCGCCGACCGGCCGCAGCTCCAGGACCTTGCGCCCCCAGCGCGGTTCCAGCCCGGCGCGGCCGGCCTCGTTGGCGAGCTCGCGGGCGCGGCTCTCCGCTGCCGCCTCGTCGCCGCTGCCGCGCCAGTGCAGGGCCTGGATCGGCCCCTTGTCCTCCTGCCGCAGGCCGGCCGCCGCCAGCCGCGTTCCGTCTACCGAGGCGAGGAACTCGGCCGCTTCGCGCTCGCGCCCCGCCACCGAGGGATCCGGCCGCGGCGCCTCCTCCCCCGGCAGCAGCAGTTCGAGCCCGTGGTTGCCGGCGTAGGCGAGCGAGTCGAGCCCGACCAGCCGCCGCGCGTCCTGCGCCTGCCGCCCGGAGATGCAGCCGACCAGCGCGTAGCGCTCGCTCAGCGCCGCCAAGACCTCGCGCGCGGTCGCCGGCACCGCCGCTTCGGAGGCGCGCTCGACGATCGGCGCCAGCGTCCCGTCGACGTCGGTCAGGATCGCGGTCCGGCCGGGCTCCTCCCGCAGCGGCGCCAGCGCAGCGGTCCAGTCGCCGCCCCCGGAGCGCCCGGGGGTCTCAGAGTCGGGGGGCACGGCTCTTAGTATCGCGTGATGCCCGCCGGCGAGAGCCCCGACCACGCGCTCCTCAAGCTGGCGGCGATCGGCACCCTGGCCGGCGTCTTCAGCGGCCTCTTCGGCGTCGGCGGCGGGACGATCATCGTGCCGCTGCTGATCTTCTGGTTCGGCTACGGCGAGCGCCTCGCCACCGGCACCAGCCTCGCCGCGATCGTCATCATCGGCCTCGCCGGTGCCCTCGCCCAGGGCGGCTTCTACGGCAACGTCCACGTCGCCACCGCCCTGCTGCTCTCGATCCCCGCCGCGGTCGGGGTCGTCCTCGGCACCGCGATCCAGCAGCGGATCCCCCAGCGCGCCGTCTCCTACCTCTTCGCCCTGCTGCTGGTGGCGATCGCGGTGGAGCTGATCTTGTCGTGAGGCACGACCCTTGAACGAGCTCGCGGCCGCTCTGATCTGCCTCGCCGGCGGGATGACCGGCGGCCTCGTCGGCGTCGGCGGCGGCATCCTCTTCGTCCCGGCGCTGACCGTCTTCATCGGCCTCAGCCAGGTGGAGGGGGAGTCGACCTCGCTGCTGATGATCGTCTTCGTCGCGATCGTCGGCGCCTACCGCCAGAACGGCTACGGCAACGTCCGCCTGCGCGAGGCGCTGATCATCGGCGTCCTCTCGCCGCTCGGCGTCCTCGTCGGCGTCGCCGTCGCCAACCACGTCTCCGAACGCGTCCTCCAGCTGGCCTTCGCCGCCCTGGCCCTGTTCATGGCCGCCCAGCTCGTCCGCCGCGCCCGCACAGCTTCCTAAAGAGGGACAAGAGTGCATGGTCTACGCTCAGAAGCGTGGATTCTCTGACCTGGGAAGGCGACCTGCCGCACCTGCGCTCACCGATCCTGGTCTGCGCCTTCCGCGGCTGGAACGACGCCGCCGCGGCCGCCTCGACCGCGCTCGCCTCGATCGCCAACGACCTCGAGGGAGAGCTGATCGCCCGCATCGACCCCGAGGACTTCTTCGACTTCCAGTCGACCCGGCCGACGATCACGATGGACGAAGGCCAGACGCGGCGGATCGAGTGGCCGGAGAACAACGTCTTCGCGGTGCGGGTGCCGACCGCCGACCGCGACCTCGTCCTCTTCGACGGGACCGAGCCGAACCTGCGCTGGCGCACCTTCTCCGAGACCGTCGCCACCGTCGCCGACGCCCTCGGCGTCGAGATGGTGATCACCCTCGGCGCCCTGATCGCCGAGGTCTCGCACACCCTGCCGGTGCCGATCACCGGCCTCGCCTCGAGCCAGGAGCTGGTCGAGGAGCTGGAGCTGGAGCGCTCCAGCTACGAGGGGCCGACCGGGATCGTCGGCGTCGTCCACGACCTCTGTCGCCAGAACGGGCTCGACTCCGCCTCGCTGTGGGCGGCGGTCCCCCACTACGTCGCCGCCGTCCCCAATCCGAAGGCGGCGCTGGCGCTGCTGCGCCGGCTCGAGGGCCTGACCGGAATCGCCGTCGAGGCCTCCGAGCTGGAGGAGGAAACCGAGGACTACGAGGAGCAGATCGGCCGCGCCGTCGCCGCCAACCCGGAGATCGAGGAGCTGGTGGCGCGGATCGAGGCAGAACAGGCCGACCTCCTGGACGAGGAGGGGGAGCTCCCCAACGCCGACACCCTCGCCCGCGAGTTCCAGCGTTTCCTCCGCCAGCGCGGCGACAACCAGAACTGACTGAGGACGCTGCAAACCGGCGCATCTCGGCGTCCTCGGTCGCCCAAATAGCGCTGCTATTCGGGCTCCCTGCGTCCTTGATCTGTTTGGTTTTCGCGCCCTCAGGCTTCGGCGGCGGGACAAATTAACCGGTAGTCGCACCAGCTGCAGACCTTCGGTGAGGGGCGGGGCTCGAAGTCCTGGCTGAGGATGCTCTCGCCGACCCCGAGGACGGTGCGCTCGACCCGCTCGGCGTCGTCGGGCTTCGTCGGCGCCGCGACCTTATCGCCGTCGAGCACGTAGTAGTAGCTGCCGGTGCTCGCCTCGATCCCCCAGGCTTCGCGCGCCGCCATCCGGTAGAGCGCCAGCTGCAGGTCGTCGGCCAGCTCGCTCTCGCTCTTGCGCTCGCCGGTCTTGTAATCGATCAGCTCGTAGTCGCCGTCGGGCAGGCGATCGACGCGGTCGACGCGGCCGCGCACGTGGTAGTCGCCGACCTTGAAGTCGAACTTTTTCTCCAGCCAGACCGGCTCGCCCTCGCCCAGCCGCTCGCGCTCCCAGTAGAGACGCAGCGCCTCTTTTGCGCGATCTCGGAACTGCAGCTCGTCGTCGGAGTCGCGGAAGCCGGTGCGCCGCCAGCCCTGCTCGAAGAGCCGGTTCAGCACCCGCAGCCCTTCGGACTTGTCGGCCGGGGGTTCTTTGTGGAAGCGCTCGAGGACGTTGTGGAAGAGGATCCCGAAGCGCTGGTTGATCGTCGGCTCCTGCGGGATCCCGAAGACGCGGGCGAACTTGTACTTGAGCGGACAGGTCAGGTACAGCGAGAGGTCCGAAGCCGAGAGGCTGAGCCGGCCGTCGCCGCGGCGCGGCAGGAAGGCCGCCAGCGAGGGCTCCTCGCGCGCCGCCACCAGCTCCAGCCGGCGGCCGCGCTCGCGCTCGGAGTCGAGCAGGTAGGCGTCGAGCGCGGAAGCGTCGAGCTCGGCCTGCTGCTCGGGCGTCGCCACCTGCCGCAGCAGTCCGTTGACCGCCTCGATCGCCTCGGCGGTCGGCTCGTCGCCGGGCCGCTGCGCCAGCGCCGCCAGCTTCAGCAGCTCGAGGTAGCGGGCGATCGCGCGGTTGACGTCGATCGCGGTGTCGAGGCGCGGCTCGGAGAGATCGCGGCCCGCTTTCCAGGAATCCTCGAGCACCTGCTCGCGCAGCTGCCGGTAGGTCGCGTGCAGCCCCTCGGCGGGGCCGAACAGCTCCTCCTCGTGGACCTCCTCGTCAGCTCCCACGGCCTCCGCCCGCGCCAGCGCCTCCTCGTAGTAGCGAGAGGGACGGGCCGCCTCGCCCGCCGGGCCGCGCTCGACCCGCGAGAGCACGAGGCCGCTGCGGGCCGGCCAGCCGATCCGCTCCCAGTCCGCCTCCTCCTCCAGCCCGAGGACGAAGACGTGGTCGAAGCCGAGGCCCTTGACATCGGTCGCCGACATCCCGCGGACCGCCCCCGGCGCCGGCGGCTCCTCGGCCTCCTCGGCTTCCACCCCCGCCTCGGCGACGGCGCTGAGGTAGCGGACGAAGCCGCGGGTCGAGCCGCGCGGTTCCCGCCGCGTCCAGGCGGTCGCCAGCTCGGCTAGGCGCGAGAGCCCGAGCAGCCGCTCGGCAACCTCGGGCTGGGCGGCGAAGAGGCGCTGGCGGCGCAGCCCCACCTGCTCGATCAGCCGCCGCACGAAGACGTCGGCGCGCTGTTCCTCCATGATCGCCGCCGCCCCCGCGTAGAGCTTGAGGAAGGTGCCGATCCGCTCCCGCGCCTCGGGTTGGAACTGGGGGCTGTCGAGGGCGGCTTCGCAGGCGGCGACCATGTCCTGCTTACGCCGTCGCGCGATCGTCGTCAGCCGCGCCAGGTCGCCGGAGCGCAGCTCGACCGGCGGCCGGGTCAGGGCCCGCGCCGCAGCCGAGGAATCCTCGGGATCGGCGAGAACGCGCAGCCAGGCGATCGCGTCGCGCACCTCTGGCCGCTGGAAGAGCGCGGTCGGCCCGAAGAGGTGGAAGGGGATGCCGCGCTCCTCCATCGCCGCCGCCACCGCGCCGCCGCCGACCGCCGGGTCGGCGACCAGCACGCAGATCTCCTCCGGCGGGGTGCCGGCGGCGGCCAGGTGCTCGACCGCCCGCGCCGCCGCCTGCGCCTGGGCGCGCTCGTTGACGCAGCTCCAGAAGCTCAGCTGGGGATCGCGGAAGCGCTCCGCCAACTCGATACGCTCGCCCGCCGGGAAGCGCTTGGCGAACCAGCCGTGGGGATCGCCCTCGGCGGCGAAGACCTGGTTCGGGTTGTCAGCGGCGAGCGACTCGACCACCGCCAGCTGCGCCGGCGACGCCTCCTCGAGCTCGTCGACCATCAGGTAGGGCCAGCGCTCGGCGATCCGCCGCCGCACGTCGGGGCGCTCGACCAGGAGGCAGTCGAGGGCGAGGAAGATGTCGCCGCGGTCGAGGCTGCCGGTCTCGGCGAGGGCACGGTCGTGGGCCCGGTAGAGCTCGGCGAACTCGAGCTCGCGCTGCTTCGCCTCGCGCCCCGCTTCGTCCTCGGCCGGGGCGGCCTCGGCCCGCTCGGAGAGCGTCGTCGGCCCCACCCGTTCGGCCTTCAAGGCGTCGATCCGGGCCAGCAGCCGCGCCAGCAGCCCGGCCGGGTTGCCGCGGATCTCGTGCCGGCGCAGCGGCAGCCGGTCGAGCCGGTCGAGCAGCATCGCCAAGCGCTCGCCGCGGCCGAGCACGTCGAAGAAGGGGTCGAGCCCGGCCTCCTCGGAGTGCTCGCGCAGGAGCCGCTCGCCGATCGCATCCCAGCTGCCGATCCAGAGCTCCTCGAAAGAGCCGGTGAGGAGCGCCTCGCAGTGGGCGCGGAGCCGTGCCGCGGTGGCGCGACCGGAAGCGATCGTCAGAACGCCCTCGGGTCGGGTGCCGGCGGCGACGAGGTGCGCGAGCCGGCGGGCGAGCAGCTCGGTCTTCCCCGTCCCCGGCGCGCCGACAACCAGCAGCGGCCCGCGATCGTGCTCGATCGCCCGCCGGCGCTCCGAAAGCACGCCCTCCAGGGTTGGTTGCTCCTCAGGCATGACCTCAAACTAACGCCCCTGGCACGGCGCATCTCGGCGTCCTCGGTCGCTCGCGTGCCAAGCACGCCACGCTCCCTGCGTCCTTGAGCTGCTTGGCCAGTGGCTGCGACCTCTAGCATCGGCGCGATGGACGTCCTCACCGCCGACTGGCCGGCGATCTGCCGCCGCATCGTCGCCGCCCAGCGCCCGATCTTCGAGCGGGCGAAGACGAGCGAGCAGCGCACGGTCTACGAGGGGGTCGGCGAGGGCGGCGACCGCACCCTGGTGATCGACCGCGAATGCGAGGACGTCGTCTTCGCCGAGCTGGAGAAGTTGGCCGAGCGGGGAACCTCGTTCGTCGCCGTCTCCGAGGAGCGGGGGGAAGTCAGCTTCGGCTCCGGCGGCGAGAACCGCGTCGTCATCGACCCGATCGACGGCTCGATGAACGCGCGTCGGACGATCCCTTCCTTCGCGATCTCGATCGCCGTCTCTTCCGGGCCCTCGATGGCCGACGTCGAGTTCGGCTTCGTCCACGACTTCGGCGCCGACGAGGAGTTCATGGCGCGGCGCGGGGAGGGGGCGACGCTGAACGGCGCCCGGGCGAAGGTCTCGGCCGAGGCGGAGCGGCTCGAGGTCGTCGGCGTCGAGTCGGCCGAGCCGGAGTGGTCGCTGCCGGCGCTGGAGGCGCTGGCCGGCAAGGTCTTCCGCCTGCGGGTCGTCGGCGCGATCGCGATCTCCGCCGCCTACGTCGCCGCCGGCCGTTTCGACGCGATGCTGAGCCTGCGCTCCTGCCGCTCGGTCGACGCCGCCGCAGCCCAGTTGATCGTCCGCGAGGCGGGCGGCTCCGTCGCCTTCGGCGAGGGCGTGCTCTCCGAGGCATTGCTCGACCTCGAGTCGCGCTATCCGATGGCGGCGGCCAACAGCGAGGCGAGCCTCGCGACCGTGCGTTCGGCGCAGCTCGCCAAAGCCGCGTAACCGCTTTTCGCAAGCGGTTTACAAACTAGTGTTCGTTAGAACATACGTTCGCTACACTCGGGCGCTCTCCCGCCCCCAAATACGAGACTGAAGAGGTGTTTTTCCCTTATGGCAGAAGCAAAAAGCAACGGCAGCAAACCGAAAACGCAGGCCAAGCGCGCCACCACCGAAGCGAAAAAATCCGCGGCCAAAACCGCGACGGCTTCGAAACGGGCCGCGACCAAGGCCGCTGTCGCTGAGAAGAACCAGGTGCAGACCGTCGTCGAGACCGCCGTCGACGTTCCGGTCGGCGCCGTGCTCGCGGTCAGCGACCGCCTCGGCGAGCTGGTCGAGCCCTGGACCGACCGCAGCAAAGCCGAGCGGCAGATCAAGAACTACCGCAGCAACCTGCGCAAATCGCTGAAGCGGACCGAGCGTCGCGGCACCACCGCCCGCCGTCGCGCGATCACCGAGGCCCGCAAGACCCGCACCCAGGTCGAGCGCGAGGCCCGCAACCGTCGCTCCGAGGTCGAGCAGCGCGTCCGCCGCGCGATCGAGGTCCCGACCTCGCGCGCCCAGGAGGTAGTCGACACCGCCCAGGGCGTCGTCGGCAGCGTAACCAGCCAGATCCCGGCGCTCCGCTAACAGGGCGCACAGCACCGGCGCGGATGCGCCACCTCAAAGAGCCCCGCATGGCCCCACCATGCGGGGCTCTTTTCGTCGGCACCCCGCTTGGTGCTGAGCGCCCTGTCAACGACCAATGACTGCGATCGGGCGGGAGTAGGCGGGCTCATAGGGCCAGCCCTCCCGCCCTTTTGCGTAGGCGCGGAACTGGAAGCGGACGCCGCGGCTGTCGTCGTCGCTGAAGCGGTAGGCGTAGCGGAAGCGCCCATACGCATCGGTCTGCACGGTTCGGAAGCCGCTCCAATCGGCGCCGGGATAGCGGAACTGCAGTTCCACCGGCAGCCCTTCCTTCAGTGGCGCGGTGCCCATGCGGGCGACCCTGCCGCTGAAGACGATCGGCGCGCCTCCGACCTTCGCCCTGCGGGCGGAGACATGGAGGCGGACCAAGCTCACCACGCCGAGGTGGAAGCTCCGGCCGTCGGCGCGGGTGAGCGTGCGCGTGCCGGCGAAGGCGGCGCTCACGTCACGGCTCGGTCCCGGCGCCAGCTGTAGAGAGAAGGTGCCGTCGGTTCGGGTGCGGACGACGGTGGTCCGTCGCGCGGGCTCGGAGCCTGGCGCGAAGACCTCCGTCACCGCCACCTCCTGGCCTCCGAGCGCCGCCCCGGAGATGTTCTGCAGGTGGCCGCCGAACCGCACCCCGCGGCCGAAGCGGATGGCCCTCGGTCGCCGGGCGCCGAAGCCGGCTTCGAGGCGGGTCACCGTCTTCAGCGGGTTGACGAGGACCATCTTCGCCCCGCGGGCGCGATCGCTGCCGGTGGCGCCGTTGCCGGCCCGGTCGTAGCCGGTGGCGAGGAACTCGTACTTCCCCGGCGGGTAGCTGTCGCTGTTCCAGTGGGCGATCAGGCGGTCGCCGACGACCCGCGTCGGCAGCTCCTCGAGGGGGCCGTGGCTGCCGGCCCGACGCAGCCGGATCGAGCCGCGGTCGGGGCTCGATCCCGAGAGCGGATCGGCGACGGTCGCCTCGATCCGCTCCGGTTCGGCCGGGTCCTGGGCAGGGGCGAAGAGGACCTGCGGCGGGTCTTCGTCGATCCGGACCGTCGCCCGTTCCGGAAGCGGGCCGCCGGGCGCGCCGTCGGCGAGGTTGCCCGCCGCGTCGCGGGCGAAGTAGGCGACGGCGTGGGTGCCGCTGCCGGAGACCCAGGCCGAGACGCTGTCGCCGAAGCCGAGGGCCGGCGCCGCACCGTCGACCGCGATCGCCGCGAACGGGCCGGTCGGCCCTGCGCCGACCATCCCGGAGAGCTCGTCGGCGGCGAGGACGGTGAGCCGGACCGGGGCGTTGCTCCAGCCCGCCGGTACCCCCTGCAGCGAGAGCCGCGGCAGGGTCGCGTCGGAACGGAAGACGACGCTCGTCACCGGCGAGGTGACGCCCGCCCCCGAGACGGCGACCACGCGCGCGTAGGTCTCGCCCTCGGGGAGGGTTCCCAGGGCGATCGTGTCGTCGGCGATCCCCTGCGGGAGGTCGGTCTCGGCCGGGCTGCACCAGCCGGGGTGGGCGCAGGGGTAGCTGCCGCCGCCGTTGTCGAGCGAGAGGGCGTAGCCGCGGATCCCCGAGGGTGGCAACGGCGCCGCCGGATGGCCGATCTTCAGCACCGCGACCTGATGGCCCGCAAGCCAGCCCGCGGGCGCAGCGGGTACGGCCGGGGCCGGAACCGTGTCGTCGAAGCGCAGCGTCGCGTGCGCGGCCGGCCCGTACCGGCCTTCGCCGTCTTCGAGCCAGATTTCGGCGGTGTAGGCGTCCGGCACCGGCGGCACTTCCAGCGGCTCGATCATGCGCAGGTTTTCGGTGTTGCGCACCGGTCCTTCGACCAGGTGGCCTTCCGAGTCGAAGAGGCGGTAGAGGACGGCCCGGGGAATGGCAGGCGGCCCAGGCACCTGGGTCCAGTCGAGGCGGAAGGCGGTGCTCGGGTGCCAGTTCGCTTCCCCGCCCTCCACCTGGAGGTTTTCGATCCGCAGCGGTTCGGCTGCACCGGCCGCCGCCGGTAGAGCGGCAGCGGCCACGAGGGCGAGGACAAGGGAGATGACCCGCCTCAAGGCCCGAACTCCCCGGCGGGATCCCCGCCTTCGCTGCTTTCGACCGGGGCCGGTTCGGCGACCGGCGCCGGTTCGGGCGCGGGAGGCGGTTCGTATTCGACCGCGCCGCTGCTGGTCGCTGGTCCGCTTGCTTCCGCCGCAGGTTCTGCGGGCGCGGGGGCGGGTTCCGGCGCCTTGTGATGGACCGGCTCGGCTTTCGGCTTCGGTTCCCGCTGGGGAGTCGGTTCCGGTGACGGTTCGTATTCGACGGTCTTCTGCGCTTCCGGCGCCGGGCTCTCGGCCCGGCGCTCCAGCGCCGCCGGCCGCGCTCGTTCGGCATCGAGGTCGAGCGGCGCGGGGACCAGGCCCGCCGCCACGCAGGCAGCCGCCCCGCCCGCGGTGCCGATGCAGACCGCCGCGACCTTCGCCATCGCCACCGCGCCGAAGCCGCCGGCGCCGCTCCCGCCGGCGACCTGCGAGATCGCGTCGCCGCCGCGGCCTCCGCCGAAGCGGCCGGAGAGTTCGGCGAGGCCGTCGTGGGCGCGTTCGAGCAGCGAGCGGTGGAGGGGCAGGGCCGGCGCCAGCGCCGCGGCCGCCGCCGGGGCGGCGCGGTAGGTGCGCAGGGTCGCCCGGCAGGAGGCGCAGGCGCGCAGGTGCTCGCGCAGCTCGGCCACCTGCTCACCGCTCGCCTCGTTGTCGCAAAAAGCCGAGATCAGCGGCCGCATCTCGGCGCAGCGGCGGCCGTCCTCGCTGCGGGAGACGAGGCTGCGGAAGCGCTCGCGGCCCTCGGCCAGGCAGCGGTTGATCTTCGTATGCGACCAGGAGGTGATCTCGCCGATCTCCGCGTAGGAATAGCCCTCGGCGAGCAGGGTCAGCGCCCGCAGCTCCTGCGGCTTCAGCGCTTGCAGCGCCTCGCGGCTGCGGGCCACCGCCTCCCGCCGCTCGGCTCGCTCCGCGGGATCGCCGCTGACTGCGGGCAGCAGCGAGACCCAGTCGTCCTCATCGCCCGGCGGCAGGGGCGAGGCGAGGATCCGCTCGCGCTCGGCGCGGACCGCGAGCGCCTCGTGCTTGACCACCGTCTGCATGTACTTGACCAGCTGCCGCGGGTCGTTGCCGGGGGCCCTGCGCAGGACGATCTCCAGCGCCCGCTGCAGGGCTTCGTCGGCGTCGTCCTCGCAGAGCGAGAAGCGGCGCGCGGTCCGTCGCAAAGCCGCCTCGTTCCGTGCGTAGGTCTCTGCAGCCGCCCGCTCCGCACTGGCGGTTTTCATTGCTTCATTTCCCCCTGCCGGTTGGTTTCTCTGCATCGGACCCTGGCAGTGCTAGGTACGAAGGCGGTACGACTCTCCCCCCATTTGGACGGATCTCGGACCACTAAAAAACGGAAATTGCAAACGGGACCGGAAAGATGTCCATTGCCGTGACAGCTCGCTAGGATCGGCGGATGAGCACTTGCGTAGTCACCGGCGGCGCCGGCTTCCTCGGGTCCCACCTCTGCGAACGCTTGCTGCGGGACGGGCACCGGGTCATCTGCATCGACAACCTCGAGACGGGCTCGCTGGAGAACATCGCCCACATCCGCGACGAGATGTTCGAGTTCCGCAACATCGACATCACGGAGAAGGTCGACATCCCCGAGCCGGTCGACTTCGTCTACCACCTCGCCTCGCCTGCGAGCCCGATCGACTACCTGCGGCTGCCGCTGCACACGCTGAAGGTCGGCTCGCACGGTACCCACCACATGCTCGGCGTCGCCAAGTGGAAGCGGGCGCGCTTCCTGATCGCCTCGACCAGCGAGGTCTACGGCGACCCGGAGGTCCACCCGCAGAAGGAGGACTACTGGGGCCACGTCAACCCGATCGGCCCGCGCGGCGTCTACGACGAGGCGAAGCGCTACGCCGAGGCGCTGACGATGGCCTACCACCGCCAGCAGGGCGTCGACACGGCGATGGTCCGGATCTTCAACACCTACGGCCCCCGGATGCGCGCTCACGACGGCCGCGCGATCCCGACCTTCCTGCGCCAGGCGCTGCAGGACCGGCCGCTGACCGTCTTCGGCGACGGCAGCCAGACCCGCAGCTTCTGTTACGTCGACGACCTGATCGACGGCATCGTCCGCCTCGCCGAATCCGATGTGCACTCGCCGGTCAACATCGGCAACCCGAACGAGTTCACGCTGCTGGAACTGGCGAAGACGGTGATCGAGCTGACCGAGTCGCGTTCGGAGATCGTCTACGAGGCGCTGCCCACCGACGACCCGAAACAGCGCCGCCCCGACATCGCCCGCGCCCGCGACCTGCTGAGCTGGGAACCGACGATCGACCTGCGCGAGGGCCTGCGGCGGACGATCGACCAGTCCGGCGTCGAGCGCCTGGTCGGCGCCGGCGACTGAGCACCCGCCTTCCCTCTCTCAATATCCTGCGGGAGATGACGACCGACGGCTCCGGGGCCCAGGAGGCCCATCAGACGATCGCGCCGCTGGTCGGGCCCGACGACGAGCGCGTCTTCACCGACTCCGGCATCGAGATCAAGCCCCTCTACGACGAGGGCGACGTCGGCCCCGGCCTCGAGGAGCGCCTCGGCGAGCCCGGGCAGCCCCCGTTCACCCGCGGCATCCACGAGGGGATGTACCGGGACCGGCTCTGGACGATGCGTCAGTACGCGGGCTTCGCCTCCCCCGAGGACACGAACGAGCGCTACCGCTACCTGATCGAGAACGGCTCGACCGGGCTCTCGATGGCCTTCGACCTGCCGACCCAGCTCGGCCGCGACTCCGACGACCCGCTCTGCCACGGCGAGGTCGGCCGCACCGGCGTCCCGATCGACACGATCGAGGACATGCGGATCTGCTTCGACCAGATCCCGCTCGACGGCGTCTCGACCTCGATGACGATCAACGCCCCGGCGGCGATCCTGCTGCTGCTCTACGAGCTGGTCGGCGAGGAACAGGGAGTGCCCTCCGAGAAGCTGCGCGGCACCGTCCAGAACGACGTGCTGAAGGAGTACATGGCCCGCGGCAACTACATCTACCCGCCGGAGCCGACGATGCGGCTGACCACCGACATCTTCGAGTACTGCCGCGAGAACGTGCCGAAATGGAACACGATCTCGATCTCCGGGTACCACATCCGCGAGAAGGGCTGCTCGGCCGTGCAGGAGGTGGCCTTCACGCTCTCCAACGCGATCGCCTACGTCGAAGCCGCGCTGGAGCGCGGCCTCAAGATCGACGAGTTCGCGCCTCGCCTCGCCTTCTTCTTCAACGGCCACAACAACGTCTTCCAGGAGATCGCCAAGTTCCGGGCGGTGCGGCGGATGTGGGCGAAGATCGTCAAAGAGCGCTTCGGGGCCGAAAGCGAGAGCTCGATGAAAATCCGCTTCCACACCCAGACCGGCGGGGTGACGCTGCAGGCCCAGCAGCCGGAGGTCAACATCATCCGCGTCGCCCTGCAGGGCTTCGCCGCCGTCTGCGGCGGCACTCAATCACTGCACACGAACGGGTTCGACGAGGCGCTGGCGCTGCCGACCGAGCGCTCGGCCCGGATCGCCCTGCGCACCCAGCAGGTGATCGCCTACGAGTCCGGCGCCGCCGACACGGTCGACCCCTTCGCCGGCTCCTACTTCGTCGAGTCGCTAACCGACGAGGTCGAAGCCCGCAGCTGGGAGCTGATGGACAAGGTCGAAGAGCTCGGCGGCTCGGTCGAGGCGCTGGAGTTCATGCAGCGCGAGATCGAGGAGTCCGCGCTCAGCTACCACGAGCGCTACAAGAGCGGCCAGGACATCATCGTCGGCGTGAACAAATTCGTCACCGACCAGGTCGACGACGTCGACATCCTCAAGGTCGACCCCGAGTCCGAGCAGCGCCAGCTCGCCCGCCTCAATGCCTTCAAGGAGAACCGCGACCAGGCCGAGGTCGACGCCAAGCTCGACTCCCTCCGCGACGTAGCCCGCGGCGACGGCAACCTCCTCCACCCGATCCGCGCCGCCCTCGCCGCCAACGCCTCGATCGGCGAGGTCTGCGGCGCCATGCGCGAGGTCTTCGGCGAATACAAGGGCGGCGCCTTTTTCTAGGGGGTGGGCGGCGGTTGTGTCCGCACGCCTGAGGACGCTCAGAAGCGGCGCATCTCTGCGTCCTCAGTCGCCCAAATAGCGCTGCTATTCGGGCTCCCTGCGTCCTTGATCTGCTTGCTTCTGACCGCCCTCAGTCGCACGTCCCCTGCCCGCCGACTACCCCTGAACTTTCTGTTCCAGGCGTGAAATTGGGAAGGAACGCGCTGCCGCTGGTGGAAGCCGGGGGCATGATCGAGGTCTCTAGGACGTTGATGAAGTCCGAGCCTGAGCTGGCGGAGCTGGTGGAGAGCGTCGAGGGGCTCGAGGTGACGATGGCGGAGAAGGGTTTCGGGACGCGCGTCGCCCTCCGCGCCTCGGAGCAGTCCGGCCTCGGCGAGGCCGATCTCGAAGCGGTGCTCGACCGGCTGGCGGAGCCGCAGCGGCGCCCGTTCGTCTGAGGAGCGATCGAACTTGAACCAGGATCCCCAAGCGGCCGGCGTCCCCGGCCGGAAAGTGAGCCCCAATTGAGCATGCTCAAGCGCCACCTCACCGTGGCGAACGTCTTGTCCTGCACGGCCCTCTTCGTCGCCCTCGGCGGCGCCGCCTACGCGGCGGTGAAGATCCCGCCGAACGCGGTCAAGGCGCGCAACATCGCCAACCAGGCGGTCACCAACCCGAAAATCAAGCGCGAAGCGGTCACCTCCGGGAAAATCCGCAACGGCGGCGTCAACGCGGTCGACCTCGGCGCCGGCCAGGTGACGAACGAAAAGCTCGCCACCGGCGCGGTCACCGGCAAGAAGATCGCCAAGAAAGCCGTCTCCGAACGGACGATCGCCAACGAAGCGGTGACGACCGGCAAAATCGGCAAGGAAGCGATCGACGCCTCGAAGATCTCGGCTCCGCTCTACGCCCAGCTGGTCCGCAACGTCGCCTACTTCAGCGCTGAAAGCGTCTCCGACAGCGAAAGCACCAAGTCGGCGACGGTTGAATGCCCGAAGGGCAAGGAAGCGGTGGGTGGTGGTGCCCGGCTGGAAGGGAAACTCGCCGAGGTCGCGCTGATCGGTTCCTACCCGTTGTCTAGCGGCAACTCGCGCACGGGGTGGGTGGCGTCGGCTCACGAGACGGGAGCGGGTCAGCCGGAAAATTGGTCGGTACTTGCCTTCGTCGTCTGCGCGGAACTCTGACCGGTCAAGCGTCGATCCGCGCCACTGCGTAGGATCGATAGGCATCGTGGAAGCACGGGGGGCCCGCTCAGGCGGGCCCTTCGTCTGCCTGAGGACACCGCGCAGCGTCCACAAATAGAATGCCGCGGCCCCATGCGCGAGCGGAACCCCGAAACCCACGACGAGAAGCTCTCCTACCTGCGCGAACTGCGCGAGGCGGCGATCCATTCCGCTTCCGAGGCCGCGGTCGAGAAGCAGCACGCGAAGGGCAAGATGACCGCCCGTGAGCGGATCGAGAAGCTGCTCGACCCCGGCTCCTTCGAGGAGCTCGACACCTTCGTCCGCCACCGCACCTACGACTTCGAGATGCAGAAGAACCGGCCCTGGGGCGACGCCGTCGTCACCGGCCACGGGACCATAGAAGGAAGAACTGTTTTTGTCTTCTCCCAGGACTTCACGGTGTTCGGGGGGAGTCTCGGCGAGGTGATGTCGGAGAAGATGTGCAAGGTGATGGACCTGGCCGCCCAGGTCGGGGCGCCGGTGATCGGCATCAACGACTCCGGCGGCGCCCGGATCCAGGAGGGGGTCGTCTCGCTCGGCGCCTACGGCGACGTCTTCGTCCGCAACGTCCAGTGCTCGGGCGTGATCCCGCAGATCAGCCTGATCATGGGGCCCTGCGCCGGCGGCGCCGTCTACTCGCCGGCGATGACCGACTTCATCTTCATGGTCAAAGAGACCTCGCACATGTTCATCACCGGCCCGGAAGTGATCAAAACCGTGACCGGCGAGGAAGTCGAGTTCGAGGAGCTCGGCGGGGCGATGAGCCACAACTCGAAGTCGGGCGTCGCCCACTTCGCCTCCGAGGACGAGGAGAGCTGCCTCGAAGACGTGCGCTACCTGATGAGCTTCCTGCCCTCGAACAACCTCGAGGCGCCGCCGCGGTTCGCGCCGTCAGACGACCCCGACCGCGAAGACATCGAGCTCGACACGCTCGTCCCCGACGACCCGCAGAAGCCCTACGACATGCGAGATGTGATCGCCCGCGTGGTCGACGACGAAGAGTTCTTCGAGGTCCACGAGCACTTCGCCAAAAACATCGTCTGCGGGTTCAGCCGGCTAGACGGCTATCCCGTCGGGATCGTCGGCAACCAGCCTGCCTTCCTGGCCGGGGTGCTCGACATCGAGGCCTCCGAGAAGGCGGCCCGGTTCGTACGCACCTGCGATTGTTACAACATCCCGATCCTCACCTTCACCGACGTGCCGGGCTTCCTCCCCGGCACCGACCAGGAGTGGAACGGGATCATCCGCCACGGCGCCAAGCTGCTCTACGCCTTCACCGAGGCGACCGTCCCGAAGCTCACCGTCGTCACTCGCAAGGCCTACGGCGGCGCCTACGACGTCATGAACTCCAAGCACATGCTGGCCGACTACAACGTCGCCTGGCCGACCGCCGAGGTCGCGGTGATGGGCCCCGAGGGCGCCGTCAACATCATCTACCGCAAAGACATCGCCAACTCGCCGACCCCCGACGAGCGCCGCCAGAAACTGATCGACGACTACAAAGCCCACTTCGCCAATCCCTATTCAGCGGCGGAGCGCGGCTACATCGACGACGTCATCGAGCCGCGCCAGACCCGCCCCAAGCTGATCCGCGCCCTCCGCATGCTGCAGTCCAAGCGCGTCGACCAGCCGAAGCGCAAGCACGGCAACATCCCGCTTTAGCGGAGATCGAGAAACCTTCTACGGGACGGCGGTCGCCTCGGTCTCGACGCCACCGCCACCGCCTTTGCCGGGGGCGCCGGCGTCTTCGCCGCCAAGGCGGTGGGCGAGGTAGACGGGGATGATCGAGATCAGGATCATCACCACGGCGACGGCGTTGACGATCGGGAGTTCGTGGGGGCGGAAGAGGTTGGAGAAGATCCAGATCGGCAGGGTCTGTTCGCCGGCGCCGATCGTGAAGTTGGTGACGATGATCTCGTCGAAGGAGAGGGCGAAGGCGAGCAGGCCGCCGGCGATCAGGGCGCTTTTCATCCCCGGGAAGGTGACGTGGCGGAACGTCTGCCAAGTGTGGGCGCCGAGGTCGGCCGAGGCCTCCTCGAAGGAGCCGGAGAGGCGGCGCAGGCGGGCGACGGCGTTGTTGTAGACGACGACGATGCAGAAGGTCGCGTGGCCGACGATGACGGTGAAGAGGCTGAGCGGCACGTTCAGCACCTGGGTGAAGGTGTTCGAGATCGCGACGCCGGTGACGATCCCCGGCAGGGCGATCGGCAGGATCACCAGGAAGGAGATCGTCTCCCGCCCGAAGAAACGGTGGCGGGCGACGGCCAGCGAGGCGAGCGTCCCCAGCACCAGCGCGATCGCCGTCGCGAACACTCCCGCTTTCAGCGAGGTGAAGAACGCTTCCCGCGCGGCTTCGTTCTTGAACGCCTGGCTGAACCAGTGGGTGGTGAACCCCGGCGGCGGCCACTCGAGGATCTTGCTCGAGTTGAAGGCGTAGATGACGATCACGATCAGCGGGATGTAGATGAAGGCGAGGCCGACCGCGACCGCCACCCGCATCAGCAGCTGTGAGCGCTTCGAGAGCCTCATCGCCGCCTCCTAGACATGCTCGAACGCTCCCAGCTTTCGGGCCACCAGGAGGTAGGCGATCATCACCACGATCGGCACCATCGCCAGGGCTGCGGCGAACGGCTGGTTGTTGGCGATGTTGGCGTAGATGACGTTGCCGATGAACTGGTCGTTGGAGACCAGGCGCGGAGTGATGTAGTCGCCCAGCGTCAGCGAGAAGGTGAAGATCGATCCGGCGACCACGGCCGGAAAGCTGAGCGGCAGGATCACCCGGCGGAAGGTGGTGAAGGGGGAGGCGCCGAGGTCCTCGGAGGCGGAGATCAGCGAGTTCGGGATCCGCTCCAGCCCGGCGTAGATCGGCAGGATCATGTACGGGAGCCAGAGGTAGCTGAAGACCAGCCAGACGGCGGTGGTCCCGTAGCCCGGTCCGTGGAGGCCGATCGGTTCGAGCGCCCAGTTGATCGCCCCGTTGGCCGAGAGGAGCGTCCGCCAAGCGTAGACCTTGACCAGGTAGCTCGACCAGAGCGGCAGCAGGATCCCGACCACCAGCAGGGCCTTGCCGCGGCGGCTTGCGACCTTCGCCATGTAGAAGGCGATCGGGAAGGCGATCACCGCGTCGGTGATCGTCACCAGCAGGGCGGTGCGGATCGTCCGCCAGACGATCGTCCGGTAGACGGGTTCGTTCCACAGCGATTCGAAGTTTTCCAGCGTGAAGCTCTTGATCGTCAGCCCGCTCAACGGGTCGACCGACCAGAAGGCCGCGACCAGCAGCAGAGCGAGCGAGCCCAGGTAGCCGATCACCAGCCAGCCCACCGGGCCGGCGAGGAGCGCCCCTATCTGCAGGCGCCGGCGGCCCTGGAAGAGGCCGGCGAGCCGATGGCCCACCGACCTCCTCCGCAAGACCGCTTCAGATGCCACTTGTTTCAGACCTGCCGGACCGGGGCTAGCCCTTGATTTCCGTCCAGGCTTTCACCCAGTCGTTGTAGTCCATGCAGTCTTCTTCGCCGTTGCCACAGTCGGCCAGCGGCGTTTCCCAGTAGTAGACCCGCTTCCAGAATTCCGGTTCTTCGGCGTGGTATTCCGAGCAGAAGTTCGGGTTCTTGGTTTCTTTGCAGGCGAGTTCCTGGGCCGGCGCCTCGCCGAAGTATTCGGCGACCTGCGCGTTGGCTTTCGGCGAGATGATCCAGTTCATCCATTCGTACATGCAATTCGGGTGTTTCGCGTCCTTGGCGATCATCCAGGTGTCCGACCAACCGGTCGCGCCCTCCTTCGGCAGGAAGCCCTGACTCGCCGGGCTGGCCGCGACCGGCACGCCTTCGCCCTTGAGCGCGAAGTACTGGTACTGCCAGGTGGTGCCGACGGTGACGTCGCCGCCCGCGAAGGCGGAGATCTGCTTGGCCGCTTCGGACCAGTATTCGCCGACGTTCGCCTGCTGTTCCTTCAGCAGTTCGATCGCCGCGTCGAACTGTTCTTCGTTCAGCTCGTAGGGGTTTTCGATCTCCAGCTTCGGTTCGTGGAACTTCAGGTACATGGCCGCGTCGGCGATGTAGCTCGATTCGTCGTAGACGCTGATCTTGCCCTTGTACTTGGCGGCCATCTTCGGGTCGAACATGATGTCCCAGGAGTCCGGTGCCGGCTTGACGTCGTTCCCGTTCCACATCAGCAGGTTCGCCCCGCGGCCGTGCGGGATCCCGTAGTTGACACCTTCGAAGGTGTTGTACGGCTGGTCCTTGAGGTCGCTGAAGACCGTCTTGTAGTTGGGGACGAGGTCGGTGTTGACCGGGGCGACGAGGCCTGCGGCGACGAGCCGCGCGGTCGCGTTGCCGGAGGCCGAGACGCCGTCGTACTGGCCGGTTTTCATCAACTCGACCATTTCGTCGGAGGTGCCGGCTTCCTTGTCGGAGACCTTGCAGCCGGTCTTCTGTTCGAACGGCTTGGTCCATTCCGGTTCGACGTAGCCGGCCCAGGAGATCAGGTTCAGCTGCCCCTCACCCTTGCCGACCTTCTGCAGCGCTTCTTCGCTGCTGCCGCCGCTGGTGCTGCTGCCCCCGCCGCCGCAGCCGGCGATCGCGAGCATGCCCACTACAAGGGCGGCGAGGACGAGCCACGCCGCGCGGGCGGGATTGCCATCCCTGTTCCTCATCGTGCTACCTCCTGTTTAGTTGACTTCCCTCCGACGGCGGCCGCGTGCTCGGGTCGCCAACCTACGAGGACCTCTTTGCCCTGCTCGGGCAGCGCGCCCGAGGACGCGCTCTCCACGTTCTGCCGGACGACCTGGAGCCTCTCCCCGGACTCCAGCTGGACCGTGAAGCGGGTGACCGAGCCGGCGTAGGAGACGTCGACGATGCGGCCGCTCTCGGTCTGCAGGCCGTCGGCCTGCGCCCCCGGCTCGAGCAGCTCGATCTTCTCCGGGCGGATCGTCATCCGCCCGCCGTCGCGTTCGATCAGGTTGGAGACGCCGACGAAGCCGGCGACGAACTCGTTGGCCGGGTGCTCGTAGAGCTCCAGCGGCGCGCTCACCTGCTCGATCCGGCCGTTGTTGAAGACGGCGATCCGGTCACTCATCGTCAACGCCTCGTCCTGGTCATGGGTGACGTAGACGAAGGTGATCCCGACCTCGCCCTGGATCGTCTTCAGCTCGGTCTGCATCTCCTCGCGCAGCTTCAGGTCGAGGGCGCCGAGCGGCTCGTCGAGGAGCAGCACCTTGGGCCGGTTGACGATCGCCCGCGCCAGTGCCACCCGCTGCCGCTGGCCGCCGGAGAGCTCGCCCGGCTTGCGGTCGGCGTAGCCGGGCAGCCGCACCATCTCGAGGGCATCGTCGCGGCGTTTGCGGCGCTCCTCCTTGCCGACCCGCGCGACCTTCATCCCGTACTCGACGTTCTGGCCGACCGTCATATGGGGGAAGAGCGCGTAGTCCTGGAAGACCGTGTTGATCGCCCGGTCATAGGGAGGCACGCCGCTGACGTCCTCGCCTGCCAGCTCGATCGTGCCGCTGGTCGGGTCCTCGAAGCCGGCGATCATCCGCAGCGTCGTCGTCTTGCCGGAGCCCGACGGCCCCAGCATCGTGAAGAACTCCCCCGGCGCGATCTCCAGGTCGATCCCCGCGACCGCCACCACCTCGCCGTACCTCTTGGTGAGGTTGGACAAACGAATGTCTGCAGCTGCTCCCTCTATGCCTGGGAAGTTATCCGGAGCGGTGCGGAAAGCAAGGACAAAGTGGCCCGGGTGGCTTAGCCATTGCGGAGCACGACTCAGAGGATCAGGCCCAGGTTCCCACGAAAAAACAGTCAGAGCACCTTGACTACTAGATAATCTCATGGTAGGACTCCCTTCGTTCCCAATCAATAACCGGGAACGCCCGGTTCGGCAGCCGCTGGCCCGGGCTCAGGAGAAACATGGCGCTTCGGCGCCGACTCAAGGAGAAAGAAATGAAGTATCTGAAGATGCTCGGCCTCGCCGTGGTTGCGGCCGCGGCCTTGATGGCGTTCGTGGGAGCTAGCTCAGCCTCCGCGACCACGCTGACATGCACAAACCCTCCGGGTACGAAGGTCACTTGCCCGGCTGGTACGACAATCCACGCCACGGCGGAGTCGAGTTTGACCCTCAAAGCCGGTTTCGCCAACATCACATGTACGGAATCTACAGTGCATGGTCTCACCTCGAACACCGGTAGCGCGACTGAAACAGTCAAAGGCAACATTGAAGCCTTGACCTTCGGTGCCTGCAACGCAACCGTAAACGTCATCAAAAAGGGCAGTCTCGAAATTCATACACAGAACGCGACCGCCAACAACAATGGCACACTGACAGGTACGGGATCAGAAGTGACAGTATCGACGCTCGGCGTCAGCTGCGTGTACGGGACGCCGACTGCCACCGATCTCGGCACCCTGACAGGGAGCACGAGCCGTGGCGGCAGTACAGCGACAATGGACATCAGCGCTGAATTGACCAAGATCTCCGGGGGTTTTGCCTGCGCGAACCCTGCGCACTGGGAAGGCAGCTACACGGTTACAAGCCCGGACTGGCTGGACGTCGACTGATCAAAGCCGACTTGACCACCAGCGTATCGGAAACGGGCCGCTTCGGCGGCCCGTTTCTTGCATGAAACCCTGAACAAACCCAGGTGTTTCTTGACAGAGACCCCTCCAGTCCCTAAAGTGCGCCTCTCGCGATCTGGCGTAGCCGGCGCGAAGGGGAAATGATGAAAAGGGGGAACGGATGAGGTTGCATCTGGCGACGGCGGTCCGCGTCGCATGTTCGACGGCTTTGATCACCGCCGTGTTCTTCGGGGGCGCTACGGTCGCTCGTGCCGCCGAATCCAGGGCCTTCGACCCCACCCTCTCCCTGACGGGAAGCTGCACCACCGAAGCTTTGGACCCCGTTCCCGATCCATGGTGTCCCGGCCCTCCCAAGCCGACCCTGCAGTTCGAATACCCGAACATTGGGATCGACACCTATGGCGACATGTACGTTGCTAGCTCAACCAAGGGCTTTGGCAGCAACAGCGGCCAGAACGGGCGGGTTTACGTTTTCAGCCCGGAAGGGAACTTCTTGACCCAGTTCTCTGTGGCTGGCCCGAAATCATTGGGCGTCGATGCAGTTGGAAACATCTATATCCACGAATTCGTGTCGAGTGCGGTCAACGGCGTAGACCAGATCAGCCGGTACTCACCGAGTTCCTATAACCCTGCGGCTGGGGCAATCCAGTACAACAATCCCGGTGCCGTCGTTGTCGCAGAAAACAGTGAAGAGTTCGGATTCCTCTCGCCGCTGGCGGGGCTGGCGGTTGATACGTCAACCGGAAGGCTCTATGTCGCCAATGGCGCTGAGATGGGTGAATGGAGCTCGGCCGCCGAAGGTAATGAACTGCTGGATGCGACGATCGGCGAAGGCGTTCTGTCGAGTCTGACCGGCTACCTTGCGGTTGACGCAGCGCACAACAGACTCTATGTCGCCGATTCCGGACCTGGCGAAAACGCGAGCTTCATCCGGGCCTTTGAACTCGAAGCGCCCCACAGTTTCCTCGGGATTATCGACGGCGCGGCCACTCCTGCAGGCGAGTTTTTCACTGATAGAGGAAGTTTAACCGTGGACGCCGACGAAGCGAGCGGCAATGTGTTCGTTTCGGACATACCTGGCAGCGGCAAGGTCTACGAATTCGGCAGCGGTCTCGGTCAAAATGAAGAATATTTGACGACCTACGAACACAAATTCAAGGAAGTCTTCGTTGGGGAAGTTGCAATAGACAACTCCCTTACCAGTCCCAACAGAGGCACCCTCTTTGTCCCATCATCGGGAACCATTGATCACACCTATGCGTTTAAGTTCACCGCAGTGGACGCTCCGATGGTCGAAGACGTGTCGGTTTCGGGAGTGACTGCTACGGAATCGGTGCTCCACGCGACGATCAACCCTGAAGGAGCGGATACTACCTATCGTTTCGAATACGTCTCGGAGGACCAATTCGCCGAAGACGAATTTGAAGCCGCGTCGACTTCCGGCTCAGCCATTATTCCTGCGGGAGCACAGGGCGTCCCGGTGTCTACCCCCATAGAAGGTCTCTTGCCTGGAACCGTCTATCGCTTCCGGGTCGTTGCGGTGAACGCAGAAGGAAGAGACGAACTCGAAGGGAGGCTCCACACCTATCCGGCCTCATCTCTGCCACCGGGGTGTCCCAATGATTCAGTGCGGACCGGTTCCTCGAGCCGCCTGCCCGATTGCCGTGCCTACGAGCTCGTAACGCCCCCCGATACCAACGCGCGTGCGCCTGTGGGAATTGGCGACTCGGGGGTCTACTTCCCCAGCCTTGAGGCCGCAGCCGATGGCGGGAAGGTGACCTTCCTAATCTCGGGGGGGTCGCTACCAGGCAGCGAAGGGTCTGGAGCCTTCAACGGAGAAAACTACCTCGCTGTGCGCACCCCGAGTGGGTGGAGCACCCGAATTGCCGCTCCCAGCGGCAGCGAAGAGGTTACGCCGCTGCCAGGGGGCATTTCTCCGGACCAGGAATACACGATCTGGGGCGGGACGATCGAGGATGAACCGACTGTCAGCGCGGTCCACGTCCGCTATCCCGATGGTCACTCTGAGCTCTTGGCACGGGGCAGCTTCGGCTCCGAGGAAAGGGCAATCGTCGGCGTTATCAGTGACGGCGGTACGCACATGGTCTTTGCCACTGTTAACGGCACGATACATCCGGCAGTACCTCTTGAGGAAAACGCACCGCCGAAAGGGACGACCGCTGTCTACGATCGCACCGCGGACGAAGTGACGCACGTGGTTTCGCTGCTGCCGGGGAACGTGACGCCCGCCGCGGGGCAAGATGCCAAACTCGTGGGATCCTCGTATGACGGCACCGACGTCGCCTTCGAAATCGGGGGAACGCTTTACCTGCGTTACCGGGACGAAGCGACCTACGAAATCGGAGTCGGGGTGACCTTCGCTGGAATCGCCGAAGGCGGTGGGCGCCTTTTCTACCTCAAGGGGGGAGACCTCTTCGCCTTCGACGTGTCCACCCAAACGACGATCCCCTTCAGTGCGAGTGGCGACGTCACGCCGGTGAACGTCTCCCCTGATGGGACTGTTGCCTACCTCCTGTCAACCAGCAAACTCACTTCAGGATCGAGTCCGAGCGGTCACACCGCCAAAGTCGGCAAAGCCAATCTTTATCTTTCGCGTGAAGGTGCGATCAGCTTCGTCGGGACGGTAGAACCTCTCGACGTAGTCGGGCCGGAAGAAGCCGCAGGGCTCGGGTTGTGGACGAAATCGCTCGCTCAACAACGGCCGGGGATCGAGACGTCACGTACCACGCCGGACGGCTCATCGCTTCTCTTCGAGTCGCGAGCCGACCTGACCGGCTATGACCCAGAAGGCCATGTGGAGATCTACCTCTATAATGCGGAAGCCGGATCTCTCGCCTGCCTTTCCTGCAACCCGACTGAAGCGCCGGCGAGCAGCGATGCGAGCCTGCAGACGATCGGCCTCGGCAGTCTCGCGGCGCCTGTTGGCACTTCTGCGAGAGTCCCCAATCTGCAACCTTCCGGAGATCGAGCCTTCTTCGAGAGCTCGGAACCTCTGGTGGTTGGGGATACCGACGGCGTTCAGGACGTCTACGAGTGGGAGGCCGCGGGGGTCGGCAGCTGTCAGAGCCAGGATGGTTGCGTCCAGCTGATCTCCTCCGGCGAAAGCGTTCGAGACAACTACCTTTACTCGGCGAGCGAAAGCGGCGACGACGTCTTTTTCCTGACGTCCGACATTCTGCTTCCAGCCGATCGTGACGAAACGCCCTCGATTTATGACGCCAGGGTGAACGGGGGGTTTGCGGAACCGGCTTCGGTTCCGTGCAGCGGCGAAGGCTGCAACCCCGTCACCCAGGCCCCCGGGCTGACGGCGCCGGTTACCGGTGCCCTGGGCCCGAGCGGCAATCTCCAGAAGAGCCGGCGCTGTGCGAAGGGTCGCATCAGACGCCACGGGAAGTGCGTTAAGAAACACAGGAAGCACCACCCCAAGCGACACAGAGCCAACAAGAACAAGGGGGGCCGCCGATGAGCACGAGGATGCTGCGGAGTCTGGTTGGTCTGGCGGCCGTGCTCGGGGCCTGGCTCGTCTGGGCCGGGCCGGCGGAGGCAATCGAAGAATTCGAAAACTACGCCGTCGAATCCGTCTCGGCGGAATTGTCGACGACCCAGGCCGGTGCCCATGCCGACTTCACCACCACCTTCGTCCTGGCTCAAAAATCCGGCGAACCCTATGGCCTCACGCGCGATATAGAAGCGGCGCTGCCTCCGGGCCTGATCGGCAACCCCCAGGGGATACCTCGCTGCAGCTCCGTGCAACTCGGGAAATCCCCCGAAGAAAGCGAATGCCCTGTCTCCGCGCAGGTCGGGGTGAGCGAAGTGACGCTGGGTGGCGGGAACCATGGAACCTACACCGAGCCCGTCTACAACATGCCTTCGCCGGGAGGTGACATAGTCGCCCGCTTCGGCCTCTTCGCGGGGCCGTACCCGATCGTGATCAACGCTCGCGTCAACCCCGTCGATTACAGCGTTACGGCCTACATCGAAGGCGCCCCGGCCGCCGCTTCCCTGATCGCCGCGTCGACGACCTTATGGGGCGTCCCGGCCGCGCCGAGCCACAACTTTCTGCGGCTCACCCCGGAAGAAGCGCTGCATGGCGAATTTCCCTCCGGGGGGCGTCCTGCCGGACTACCGGAAGCGCCCTTCTTCACCAATCCGACCTCCTGTTCCACGGTGCGGCAGATCTCGGTGACGGCGACGAGCTACCAGCTACCGGGTTCGCCGTCGACGAAGACGGCACCGTTCCCGCCGATCACGGGCTGCGAAAACGTTCGCTTCAGTCCCACTTTCACCGCCCTCCCGACCAGCACCGAGGCGGCCTCGGCCAGTGGCCTCGACGCGACGCTGACGATTCCGCAGAATGAAACGCCCAACGGCCTTGCGACCTCGACTCTGCAGGGAGCGAGGGTCACGCTTCCGGAAGGGATGACGATCAACCCGGCCGCGGGCGACGGTCTTGAGGCCTGCAACCCCGAACAGGTCGGGTTCGGGACCGATGAACCGTCTCACTGCCCGGAAGCGGCGAAGATCGGCTCGGTGGAACTGGTGGTTCCGGCGCTTGAACACGTCCTCAACGGGGCGGTCTTCCAGCGCACTCCCGAACCCGGCCATCTCTTCCGCTTCTGGCTCGTCACCGACGAACAGGGTGTGCATCTGAAGCTTCCCGCCGAAATCGAGACGAACCCTCTGACCGGCCAGGTGACGACCGTGTTCGACGGCATTCCCAGCTTGGGCGGAAACCCGCAGCTGCCGTTCTCGGAGCTACGCCTCCATGTCTTCGGCGGCCCCCAGGCTCCGCTGGCGACGCCCGCCTCCTGCGGGACCTACCAGACGCACTTCCAGTTCCGCCCCTGGTCGGGACAAGCACCCGCCGAAGGCAATACCGCAATGAAGATCACTTCGGGTTGCGAGAAGGGCGGCTTCGACCCGAGGTTGACCGCCGGCTCGACCAGCTCCTTCGCCGGCGCCTTCGCTTCCTTCGCGATGACTTTGACCAGGCATGACGGCGAAGCCAACCCACAGGTGCTGAGCGTCCACCTTCCGAAGGGCCTGCTCGCCAAGCCGGCAGGCGTACCTCTCTGCTCTGATGCCCAAGCCGCAACCGGAGCCTGTCCGGCCGACAGCCAGATCGGCACCCTCACGGCGGCGGCCGGAGTGGGCGCGGCGCCGCTCTGGGTCCCCCAGCCCGGCAAAGTTCCGACCGCCGTGTATTTCGCCGGGCCCTACAAAGGAGCCCCCTATTCGATCGTCTCGGTGGTTCCCGCGCAGGCCGGCCCCTTCGACCTCGGGACCGTGGTCAACCGCGCGGCGATCGAAATCGATCCTGAAACCGGCCTGGCAGCGATCACGACCGACCCCCTGCCCCAGATCCTCGAAGGCGTGCCGGTGGCCTACCGCACGGTCCATGTGGATGTCACTCGGCCGGACTTCATGATCAACCCGACGAGCTGTGATCACAAGCAGGTGACCGCCACGGTAACCGCGAGCAACGGCGCCACCGCTTCACCCTCGACCGGGTACCAGGCCACCAACTGCGTCAAGCTCCACTACTCGCCGAAGCTCGCTCTTACCCTCAAGGGCTCGACGCGACGCACCGGCAATCCGGCCGTCAGAGCCGTGCTCACCCAACCGCCCCACCAGGCCAATACCGCCGGCGCGACCGTGCTCCTGCCCCCGAGCGAGTTCATCGACCAGGCGCACATCAGCAACCCCTGCACCCGCGTCCAGTTCAACGCGAACGCATGCCCCAAACGTTCGATCTTGGGCACCGCGGAAGCGCGGACGCCGCTGTTGGACCAGCCCCTGAAGGGACCGGTCTACTTCAGGAGCAACGGTGGCGAACGCGAACTTCCCGACATCGTTGCCGACCTGCACGGCCCGATCCGCATCACCCTGGTCGGGTGGGTCGACTCGGTGAAGAAGAAGGGTGCCGAAGGCTCACGGGTCCGGACGCGCTTCGTCAACCTCCCCGACGCCCCGGTGACCAAGTTCAAGATGAACCTCTACGGCGGCGAACGGAGCTTGATCGAAAACAGCACCAACCTCTGCAAGGGCACCCACCGCGCCCAGATCCGCCTCGCCGCCCAGAACGGCCGGGTCACGACCAGGAACCCGCTGATCGGGTCGAGTTGCGGGAAGCGGAAGAAGCACTAGAGTACTCAACTATTCCTATAGGTCTCCTTAGTTCATAAGAGCGTTCGGCGCCGGATCACGGAGACGACGTTGACATGTACAAACCCGCCCGGAACTGGGAAGGCAGCTACAAGGTCACAGAACCAGACTGGCTCGACATCGACTGATAGTCGACAGAACGCGCGTGGTGCCACGGGCCGCCTCGGCGGCGCGCCTTCGTTTTCGAGCTAGTACCCGGCCGGGTGCCGCGCGACAAAGCCGACGTTGTCGCGCAGTTCGGCGTGCCAGCGAGGACCCGTTTCGCCGCCTTCGTCGCCGGAGGTGTCCCAGCGGTAGCCGGCGATCACGGCGTAGGCGTGACCGGCGTTGGCGTAGACGGTGATCCAGCGGCCTTCGCCTTCTTCGCCCCAGCTCTCCATCGGGCCGGAAGGAAGGGGGCTTTCGAGGAAGTGGCCGCCGTGAAGGGCGAAGGAGACCGAGCCGGAGCAGTCGTAGCCGCGGTCGTTCCAGCGGGCGTGGCCTCCGCCCCAGACGTAGGGCTTGCTGCGGATCTTGTTGGCCGCCGCGATCACGGCCTTGACGCGGGGCGGGGCGCTCGCGGGGGGGACCAACATCCCGTTGCTGAGCAGCTTCGCCTTCGCGGTCGGGGTGCAGAGGTCTACTTCGGCGGGCGAGAGGCCGCCGCTGGTGCAACGAGCGGAGGCGCTGCCGGCGCCGATAAGGATCGTGGCGAAGATCGCGATAGCAAGCGCAAGCCCAGCCAACCTGAAGTTGTGACGCAAACCGATTCTCCTTCGTCGGCCTACGGGGTTAGCTGTCGGCCTAGCGCGAAAGGAGCTTGCGCCCCCACCTGATCGGTGGGCTCGGCCCGAAAACGTGGTTCCCCCGCTCCCGTTGCGCCATCGGCGCCTGGGATTCGGCGTTCCGGTTATCGAACGCGGAGAATGTAGCGCATTGCCCGGCGTCGCGCTCACAAAACGCAAATATTTGCTCGAAAAGGCTGCTCCCACTGAAGATCTGTTCGACGCGGCGGCTGGTAGCTTGCGCCTTGGGATGAACCTTTCGGACCGCAAAGCGCTCCTCACCGGAGCAACCGGAGGCCTGGGAAGGGCGATCGCGCACGCCCTGGCCGAGCGTGGCGCCCAAGTAGCTCTGAGCGCCCGCAAACGCACGGCCCTCGAAGAGCTGGCCGCGGAGCTCCCCGGCAGCGGCCACACGGTCCTGTCGGCCGACCTCGCCGAGCCCGACGCCGCCGAGCGCCTCGCCGCCGAAGCCGCGGGCACCGAGATCCTGATCGCCAACGCCGGCCTCCCGGCAGCCGGCAAGCTCGACGACTTCACGCCCGAGCAGCTGAAGCGAGCCCTCCGAGTCAACCTCGAGGCGCCGATGCTGATGGCCCGCGCCCTCTACCCCTCGATGCTCGAGGCCGGAAGCGGCCACCTGGTGTTCATCGCCTCCCTCAGCGGCAAGGCAGCCAGCCCCCGCAGCTCCATCTACAACGCCACCAAGTTCGGCCTCCGCGGCTTCGCTCTGGGTCTCCGCGCCGACATCTCACCGCGGGGGGTAGGCGTCTCCCTCGTCTCACCCGGCTTCATCCGCGAAGCGGGCATGTTCGCCGACGCGGGCGCCAAGCCCCCACCCGGCATGGGCACCAGCACCCCCGAGCAGGTAGGGGCCGCGACCGTCAAGGCGATCGAGCGCAACAAGGTCGAGGTCACCGTCGCCCCGATCCAGCAACGCGTAGGCGCCCATATCGCCCTCGTCAGCCCCAGCATCAGCGCCAAGGCTCAGAGCGGGTCAGCCGGGCAAAAGGCCGCTGAAGCCATCGCCAACGGGCACGGCGAAGCCAAGCGCTGACCCGCGCGTAGAGTGAGGTTTCCGGCAGCTTCTGAAGTATCGGCGAGCGGGACCCCTCTCGAACGGGCGGATACTCAAAACGGCGGCCTAATTAGGCCGCCGTTTGTCCGGGCGAGAGGGGTCCCGCTCGCCCCCACCACCGTTTTCCTAGGATGAACCTGTGAGCAGCGATTCCTTCGGCGCCCGTTCAACCCTCTCGGTAGGCGGCAAAGACTTCGAGATCTACCGCCTCGACGCGCTGCAGGAGAAGTTCGACGTCGCTCGGCTCCCCTACTCGATCAAGGTCCTGCTCGAGAACGTCCTTCGCTTGGAGGACGGCACCTCGGTCAGCGCCGCCGACGTCGAGGCGATCGCCTCCTGGGACGCCGCCGCCGAGCCGAGCGAGGAGATCCCGTTTCAGCCTGCCCGCGTCCTCATGCAGGACTTCACCGGCGTCCCCGCCGTGGTCGACCTGGCGGCGATGCGCGACGCGATGGAGGAGATCGGCGGCGACCCGGCGGCGATCAACCCGCTGGTCGACGTCGACCTGGTGATCGACCACTCGGTCCAGGTCGACGCCTTCGGCACCGAGCGCGCCTTCGCCCTCAACGCCGAGCACGACTTCGAGCGCAACCTCGAGCGCTACTCGTTCCTCAAATGGGGGCAGCAGAGCTTCGACAACTTCCGGGTGGTCCCGCCCGCGACCGGCATCTGCCACCAGGTCAACCTCGAGTACCTGGCCCAGGTGGTCTACAGCCGCGAGAACGACGGCACGCTGCAGGCCTACCCCGACACCCTGGTCGGCACCGACTCCCACACGACGATGGTCAACGGCCTCGGCGTCCTCGGCTGGGGCGTGGGGGGGATCGAGGCCGAGGCGGCGATGCTGGGCCAGCCGATCTCGATGCTGCTGCCGCAGGTCGTCGGCTTCAAGCTCTCGGGCGAGCTGCCGGAGGGGGCGACCGCCACCGACCTTGTCCTCACCGTGACCGAGATGCTGCGCGAGCGCGGCGTCGTCTCCAAGTTCGTCGAGTTCTTCGGCCCCGGCCTGCCGACCCTAGGTCTCGCCGACCGCGCCACCCTTGGCAACATGTCGCCCGAGTTCGGCTCGACCTGCGCGATCTTCCCCGTCGACGCCGAGACCCTGCGCTACCTCGACCTCACCGGCCGCCCGACCGAGATAATCGAGCTGGTCGACGCTTACGCGCGTGAGCAGGGCATGTTCCATGATGAGTCGAGCCCCGACCCGACCTTCTCGGATCTCCTAGAGCTCGACCTCGGCGACGTCGAACCGAGCATCGCCGGGCCCAAGCGCCCGCAGGACCGGGTGCCGCTGGCCGAGGCCAAAGAGGCTTTCCTGGAGGCGATGGGGGAGTTCGATCCCGAAGCCGCCGAGCAGATGGGCAACGGCCGCGACGAGGCGATCGAAGAGTCGTTCCCCGCCTCGGATCCGCCCGCCGAGGACCACGACGACGAGGCGGGCCGGCCGCGCCCTGCCGTCAGCGGCACCGCCACCGCCCCGAAGCGGACCGAGGACGCGATCGAGGTGACCATGGGCGACACCGCCTTCGAGCTCGACCACGGCCGCGTCGTCATCGCCGCGATTACCAGCTGCACCAACACCTCCAACCCGAGCGTGATGATCGGCGCCGGGCTGCTCGCCCGCAACGCGGTCGAAAAGGGCCTGCAGCGCAAGCCCTGGGTGAAGACCTCGCTGGCGCCGGGCTCGACGGTGGTCACCGAGTACCTGGAGAAAGCGGGCCTGACCGAGCACCTCGACGCCCTCCAGTTCAACCTCGTCGGCTACGGCTGCACCACCTGCATCGGCAACTCCGGCCCGCTGCCCGACGAGATCGCCGCGGCGGTGGAAGCGAAGGACCTGACGGTCTGCGCGGTGCTCTCGGGCAACCGCAACTTCGAGGGTCGGATCAACCAGCACGTCAAGGCCAATTACCTGGCGAGCCCGCCGCTGGTCGTCGCCTACGCCCTCGCCGGGCGGATGGACGTCGACCTGTTGAACGAGCCGCTGGGCGAGGGGCGGGACGGCGAGCCCGTATTTCTGCGCGACCTCTGGCCCTCGGCCGAGGAGGTCAACCGGGTCGTCGGCGAATCTGTCGCCTCGGAGATGTTCGAGCGCAACTACGCCGAGGTCTTCGCCGGCGACGAGATGTGGAACGAAGTCGAGGTTCCCTCCGGCGACCGCTACACCTGGCCCGCCTCGACCTACGTCCGCCGGCCCAGCTTCTTCGAGCAGATGCCCGCCGAGGCCCCTGGAGTCGAGCCGATCGCCGGCGCTCGTGCCCTCGCCCTGCTTGGCGACTCGATCACCACCGACCACATCTCTCCGGCCGGCGCGATCAAACGCGACAGCCCCGCGGGCCGCTGGCTGCTCGAGCACGACGTCGAGGTCAAGGACTTCAACTCCTACGGCGCCCGCCGCGGCAACCATGAGGTGATGATCCGCGGCACCTTCGCCAACATCCGCCTCCGCAACCAGCTAGTTGATAAAGCCGGCGGCTACACCCGCTATTTCTCTGGCGACGGCCCCGGCGGCGAGGAGACGACGATCTACGACGCCGCGATGAAGTACGCAGGCGAAAACGTGCCCCTCGTCGTCCTGGCCGGCAAGGAGTACGGGTCCGGCTCCTCGCGCGACTGGGCGGCGAAGGGGACGAAGCTGCTCGGCGTCCGCGCCGTGATCGCCGAGAGCTTCGAGCGCATCCACCGCTCCAACCTGATCGGGATGGGGGTGCTGCCGCTGCAGTTCGCCGCCGGCGAGAGCGTCGCCTCGCTCGGCCTCACCGGCCAGGAGACCTTCGACTTCGGCGATCTCGAAGAGGGCCGGGCGAAAGAGGTAACGGTCACCGCCCGCGCCGACGACGGCGGCGAAAAGCAGTTCACCGCGAAGGTGCGGCTCGACACGCCGAACGAGGTCGGCTACTTCCTCAACGGCGGCATCCTGCAGACCGTGCTGCGCAAGCTCAAGTCCTGAAAAAAGGGTAGGCGCAGCGGGGCCGCGGGAGGCAGGGGGGTCCGCGCGACCCTCACTGCACCTGCGCGTCGGTAGCCAGGGAGGGATGCCGACGCGGCCGTTCCCCCTGGCGGGACTGCCCTGAGGAACAGTCAGGGTTTAGCTATAGCGGCTTGGCCACGCACGGTCAAGCGGCATAGAGCGTTTTAGCCGCGTTCGGGCGCGGTTTGCGTCACTCGCCGCTCCGAACAGGGCGGTTTGTCCACGCCCCAGCCCTTGCGTTCGATCAGCTCGATGCCGATCACGCTGCCGACCGGGCCGACCGGGGTGAGGGTGGCGGCGAGCAGGGTGTAGGGGGCCTCGCGGCGGATGCAGGCGATCCAGATCAGCACGCAGAGGCCGACGAAGCCGAGGCCGTGCGCCCAGCCGAACAGCATCGTCTCGGTGTCGAAGCCCGGGAGCAGCCAGAAGGCGATCAGGCCGCTGAAGATCGCCAGCTCGATCCAGGAGATGCGCTTGACCCAGACGAACAGCTCGCCCGGGACGGGCTTCTCGAACGGCTTCCGGGCCATGGACCTAAGCGCCGGCGGTGAGCGCGGTGAGGACGATCCGCTCCTGCTCACGCGCGTGGGCGCCGGAGTAGCCCTCGCCCGGGCTGGCGCGGCCCTGGCGGCCGATGTAGGTGAGGGCGACGCCCTCGGGGAGGACGCTCGGCATCCGGCGCGACATCACCTTCCAGGCGCCCATGTTGCGCGGCTCCTCCTGCACCCAGGCGATCTCCTTCAGGTTCGGGTAAGAGGCGATCAGCCGCTCCAGCTGTTCTTTGGCGAAGGGGTAGAGGACCTCTACCCGGGCGATAGCCACGTTCTCGGCGTCGCCGCGGCGCTCGTTGGAGTCCATGTCGTAATAGACCTTGCCGGTGCAGAGGACGAGGCGCTCGACCTTCTCGCGGCGCTCGCCCGCGGTCGGGTCGTCGAGGATGAAGTGCAGTTCGCCGTCGGTCAGCTCCTCGAGGCCGGCGGTAGCCCGCTCGAGGCGCAGCAGCCCCTTCGGGGTGAAGACGATCAGCGGCCGCGGCTTCTTGATCAGCGCCTGACGGCGCAGCAGGTGGAAGTACTGGGCGGCGGTGGTCGGGTTGGCGATGCGGATGTTGCCCTCGGCACCGAGGGCGAGGAAGCGCTCGATCCGGGCGCTCGAGTGCTCCGGGCCCGAGCCCTCGTAGCCGTGCGGCAGGAGCAGCGTCAGCCGCGTCTGCTGTCCCCACTTCGACTCGCCGGAGACGATGAAGCTGTCGATGATCACTTGGCCCGCGTTGGCGAAGTCGCCGAACTGCGCCTCCCAGAGGACGAGGGCGTTCGGGTTGGCGGCCGAGTAGCCGTACTCGAAGCCGAGGCAGGCAGTCTCGGAGAGCGGGCTGTTGTAGAGCTCGAACGGCGCCGAGGCATCCTCGAGGTTCTGGATCGGCGTGTACTTGAGGCCGGTGTTCTCGTCGTGGAGGACGAGGTGGCGGTGGGAGAAGGTGCCGCGCTCGGTGTCCTGGCCGGTGAGGCGGATGTGGACGCCCTCGGTCAGCAGGGTGCCGAAGGCGAGCGCCTCGGCCTGGCCGAAGTCGATGCCGCCGCTCTCCAGCGCCTCGGTCCGCCGCGAAAGCGGCCGCCGCAGCTTGCGGTGGACGTTGAAGCCCTCCGGCGTCTTCAGCAGCGCCTCGTTAATTGCCCGCAGCTTCCCGGCCTCGACCGCGGTGTGGACGGGCGGGCTGGCGGTGCGGTCGAGCAGTTCGCCGGTCTGGGTGGTGCCGGTGACGGTCGGATCCTCGTACTCGCCCGCCTCCATCTTCTGGCGCAGCCCTTTCAGCGCTCCCGACATCTCGGCGTGGCGCTCGTCGGAGGCCTGGCCGACCTGCTCGGCGGAGACCGTCCCCTCTTCGATCAGCTTCTCGGCGTAGATCTCGGAGACCGGCGGGTGCGACTTGATCTTCGCCGCCATCGTGGGCTGGGTGTAGGCGGGCTCGTCGGTCTCGTTATGGCCGAAGCGGCGGTAGCCGATCACGTCGATGACGACGTCGCGGCACCAGCGGTCGCGGTAGGCCATCGCCAGGCGGACGGCGGCGATGCAGGCCTCGACGTCGTCGGCGTTGACGTGGATGATCGGGACGTTGAAGCCCTTCGCCATGTCGGCGGCGTAGGGGGTCGAGCGCGCCTCGCTGGGGTCGGTGGTGAAGCCGACCTGGTTGTTCTGGATCAGGTGGATCGTGCCGCCGGTCGTGTAGCCCTCCAGGTTCTGCAGGTTGAGCGTCTCGGCAACCACGCCCTGGGCGGGGAAGGCGGCGTCGCCGTGCAGCAGCACCGGCACCGCCCGTTTCGGGTCGCGGGTGAGGTTGGGACCCTCGAAGTCCTGCTGCAGGTAGCGGGCGCCGCCGGTGACCACCGGGTCGACGAACTCGAGGTGGCTCGGGTTGGGGGAGAGGCGGACCGAGATCTTCTTGCCGTCGGCGGTCTCGTAGGTGCCGCGATGGCCGTAGTGGTACTTGACGTCGCCGGTGCCGCCGTGGGGGATCGCGGCGACGGCCTTGACCGCGTCGATCCGCTTCGAGCCCTCGAACTCGGCAAGGATCGACTCGACCGGACGGCCGACGTTATGGGCGAGGACGCTGAGGCGGCCGCGGTGGGCCATCCCGAAGACGACCTCGTCGGCGCCGGCCCGCTGCGAGAGGGTCACCGCCTCGTCGAGCATCGGCACGATCACGTCGAGCCCCTCGATCGAGAACATCTTCTGGCCCAAATACGCTTTCTCGAGGAAGCGCTCTAACTGGAAGACATCGATCAGCCGGTCGAGCAGGCGTTTTTTCTCCGCGTCGGTGAGCGGCTGGCGGTGCGCGCCGGTCTCGATCATCTCCCGCAGCCAGAGCCGCTGCTGGTGGGAGGAGAGGTGCTCGAACTGGTAGCCGATCGTGTCGCAGTAGGCGCTGCGCATCCGCGGCAGCGCCTCCAGCAGGCTCTCGCCGGGAACGCCGATCCGCAGGATCGAGGCCGGGATCCTCGCCATCAGCTCCGGCGTCAGGTTGACGTTCTCCGGCTGCAGGGCGGGGTCGCCTTTCGGCTCGGAGCCGAGCGGATCGAGGTGGGCGGCGAGGTGGCCGTGGGTGCGGTAGGCCTTCAGCAGCGAGGTCGCCGCCTGCACCGCCTGCAGCAGCTCTTCGTCGATCTGGCCGGGGGCGGCGGCCGCCTCGGCGCTGGGCGCGGCGGCGGAGAGCGGCGGCGCCGAGGCGCTGGCCGGGTGGGCCTTGGTCACGGCCGAGGGATCCTCGAAGCCGAGGTCGCGGGCGACCGACTCGTAGAACTCGTCCTCGCCCTGCAGCAGCTGCTCGATCCGGCGCAGGAAGGCACCCGACTCGGCGCCCTGGATGACGCGGTGGTCGTAGGTCGAGGTCAGCGTCATCACTTTGGAGACGCCGAGCTGCTTGATCCGGTCCGGCGAGGCGTGCAGCCACTCCGGCGGGTAGGCGATCGAGCCGGTGGCGATGATCGCGCTCTGGCCGGAGAGCAGCCGCGGCACCGAGGCCATCGTCCCGATCCCGCCCGGGTTGGTGAGGCTGATGTTGGTGCCCTGGAAGTCGTCGGCGGAGAGCTTGTTTTCGCGCGTCTTCGCGATCAGTTCTTCGTAGCGGGAGTGGAAGCCGGTGAAGTCGAGCGAGTCGGCGCCCTTGATCGCCGGGACCATGAGGCTGTGGGAGCCGTCTTTTTTCTCCACGTCGACGGCGATCCCGAGGTTGACCGGGCTCCCCTCGATCGCAAACGGCTTGCCGTCCTGCTCGGCGAACACCCGCGTCATCACCGGGAAGTCTTTGGCCGCCTCGACGATCGCCCAGGCGACCAGGTGAGTGAAGGAGACCTTCAACCCGCGGTCTTTGAGCACCGAGTTGATCGACTTCCGCTTCGCGTCAAGCGTGTCGACAGCGATCGTCCGGAACGAAGTCGCAGTCGGCACCGCGCGGCTTTCGTCCATCGCATTGGCGAGCATCGCCGCAGCCCCCCGCAGCTGCTTGGCCTCCCCCTGGGCGGGAGCCGCAACCCCGTTCCCACCGCCGTTGCCGGCGTTAAGCACGTCCTCTTTGGTCACCTTCGCGCCAGGTCCCGACCCACTGACCGAAGCAAGATCTACCCCGTTGGCATCGGCAACGCGACGAGCAACGGGCGTAGCTCTCACATCAGCGGCCCCGTTGCCTGACCCACCGTTGGAGCTACCGGTCTTACTAGCGGCGTCTCCCGTGGGTGACGTCGTAGGGGGGACCGTCTCCTGCGTAGTTGCAGGAGACGGTGGGTCCCCTGCGGCGGCAGGACCCGCGGGCCTACCGCTTGGTCCCTCACCCGATCCACCACCAGCCTCCATCTCAGCCAACGGAGCCCCAACAGGAACCTCGTCATCGACCTGAGCAACCAGCTTCGTGATCACCCCGTCCATCGGCGCCGGCACCTCGGCATCGACCTTGTCGGTCGACACCTCGACGATGGTGTCGCCCTCCTTGACGGCGTCGCCCTCGGCCACGTGCCACTCGAGGACGATGCCCTCGGTCACCGACTCGCCCATCTCGGGCATCGGGATCTGCACGGTGGCCGTCTCTGGCATCTCTTGCTCGCAGTCTAAGGAAAGAGGTTTATCGGCAGCCGCATAGAGATACCCTGCAAGGCGATGAGCTATTTCGTCACCGGCGCCACGGGCTTCATCGGCCGCAACCTGGTCGAGAAACTGCTGCAGCGAGAGGGCACCGTCTACGCCCTGGTGCGGGCCGGCTCGCGGGGGCGTCTGGAGGAGCTGCGGACCAGCCTCGGCGCCGACGGCGCCCGGATCGTCCCGGTCACCGGCGACCTCTCCCAGCCTGGACTCGGTGTCTCCGAGGAGGACCTGGTGGCGATGCGGGGGGAGATCGACCACTTCTTCCACCTCGCCGCGATCTACGACCTGACCGCCGACGCGGAAGCCCAGGAGATCGCCAACGTCGAGGGGACGCGCCACGCGATCGAGCTCGCCGGCGCGCTCGAGGCCGGCTGCTTCCACCAGGTCAGCTCGATCGCCGCCGCCGGCCTCTACGACGGCGTCTGGACCGAGGAGATGTTCGAGGAGGCCGAAAAGCTCGACAACAACCCCTACTTCCGCACCAAGCACGAGTCCGAGCGGCTGGTCCGCGACGAGTGCCCGCGGCCCTGGCGGGTCTACCGGCCGGGGATCGTCGTCGGCGACTCGCGCACCGGCGAGATCGACAAGATCGACGGGCCCTACTACTTCTTCAAGACCCTGCAGCGGCTGCGCAAAGTGGCGCCGGGCTGGCTGCCGATCCTCGGGATCGAAGGCGGCGAGATCAACATCGTCCCGGTCGACTTCGTCGCCGCGGCGATCGACCACATCGCCCACAAACCGCGCCTGAACGGGCGCGCCTTCCACCTCACCGACCCGAACCCGCACACCGCGGGCGAAGTGATCAACCTCTTCGCGCGGGCGGCCGACGCGCCGCAGATGGCGGTGCGGCTCGACAGCGACGTGACCGAGCCGGCGACCGGCGCGGTGCGGACGGCGCTGAAGCTCTTCCCGCCCGCCAAGCGCGCGGCGACGGTGGCGCTGAACCAGCTCGGCCTGCCGCCGGAGCTGCTCACCTACGTCGACTACCCGACCAGCTTCGACTCGCGGAACACGCAGAAAGCGCTCAAAGGCTCGGGGATCGAGGTGCCGCCGCTGGAGAGCTACGCCAACCGGGTCTGGGACTACTGGGAGCGCAACCTCGACCCCGACCTCTTCAAGGACCGCTCGCTCTCGGCGGCGGTGCGCGGCAAAATCGTCCTCATCACCGGAGCGTCTTCCGGGATCGGCAAGGCAACCGCGGTCAAGGTCGCCGACGCCGGCGGGACGGTGCTGCTGGTCGCCCGCTCGCTCGACAAGCTGGAGGAGACCAGGGACGAGATCGTCGCCGGCGGCGGCACTGCCCACATCCACCAGTGCGACCTCTCCGACATCGAGGACATCGAGCGGATGGCCGAGGAGGTCCTCACCTACCACGGCCACGTCGACATCCTCGTCAACAACGCCGGCCGCTCGATCCGCCGCTCGATCGCCCTCTCCTACGACCGCTACCACGACTTCGAGCGCACGATCCAGCTCAACTACCTCGGTTCGGTGCGACTGATCCTGGCGCTGCTGCCGGCGATGCGGGCCCGCAAGAGCGGCCACATCATCAACATCAGCTCGATCGGGACGCAGACGAACCCACCGCGCTTCTCCGCCTACGTCGCCTCGAAGGCGGCGCTCGACGCCTTCAGCCGGGTGATCGCCTCCGAGGTCGTCGACGACAACGTCCACCTGACGACGATCCACATGCCGCTGGTCCGCACGCCGATGATCGCGCCGACGCGGATGTACGACATGTTCCCGGCGATCACGCCCGAGGAGGCGGCGGAGATGATTGCCAAGGCGATGATCAGGCGGCCGAAGAAGGTGGCTACGAAACTCGGGACGATGGGCGAGCTGATGTACGCGGTGGCGCCGAAAGCGAGCGACTCGATCCTGAATACGGCTTACAAGCTGTTCCCTGATTCGCAGGCTGCGAAAGGCAAAAAAGAGGAGGCTCGGGACAAAGCGCCTTCGACCGAGGCCGTTGCCTTTGCGCACCTGATGAAAGGCGTGCATTGGTGATGGTGGGGGAGGGTGGGGACCCCCTCCGCCGGACAAACAGCGGCCTAATTAGGCCGCTGTTTTGAGTATCCGCCCGTCGGAGGGGGTCCCCACCCTCCGAATCGGGCGTTGCCTATGACCCGTCGGCTCAAGCATTGGGGGTGGGGGTTTGAGGATCAGGCTCCTACGGGGCAGCAGCTGAGGGAGGCTGCTGAAGGAATTAGGCAGCGGTTCGGGTTCGGGGGTGAGGTGAAGGAGCCGGTGCCGCTGGAGGAGGTGGAGCTGCGGAAGTCGCGGTTGAAGCGGCCGGCGGCTTTCGGGGATCTGTTTTCGGATGGGCACTACGAGCGGGTGGCGCACTCGTTGGGGAAGGCCTATCGGGATGTTGTGCGTGGCTTCTACGGCGAGTTCGAAAACCCGCCGGATCTGGTGGCGTTTCCTCGGGACGAGTCGGAGATCGAGGCGGTGTTGAGTTGGGCCGAGGCCGAGGGGGCGGCTGTGGTGCCGTTTGGGGGCGGGACGAGTGTGGTCGGTGGGGTCGAGCCGCGGGTTGGGGAGCGGGCGGTGGTCTCCTTGGACCTGCGGCGGCTGGATCGGGTGTTGGAGGTTGATCCGACCTCGCTGGCGGCGCGGATTCAGGCCGGGGCGCTCGGCCCTGGGCTGGAGGATCAGCTGCGCGAGCACGGGCTGACGCTGCGGCACTTTCCGCAGTCGTTCGAGTACTCGACGCTGGGCGGCTGGATTGCTACGAGGGCGGGCGGGCACTTCGCGACGCTCGAGACCCACATCGACGACCTGGTCGAGGCGGTGCGGGCGATCACGCCGCGGGGGACCTGGGAGAGTCGACGGTTGCCCGGCTCGGGGGCGGGGCCTTCGCCTGACCGGATGCTGATCGGCTCGGAGGGGATCCTCGGGGTGATTGCCGAGGCCTGGGTGCGGGTGCGGCCTCGGCCCGAGTTCAAGTCGTCGGTCAGCGTCGGCTTCGACGACTTCGGCGCCGCGGTCGGGGCGGTTCGCGAGATCGCCCAGTCCGGCCTCCATCCGGCCAACTGCCGCCTTCTCGACGCCGAGGAGGCGGGTTTCACCGGCGCCGGTGACGGCAGCGCAAACCTCCTGCTCCTCGGCTTCGAGTCCGCCCATCTCCCAGTAGACGGCCCCATGGGCCAGGCGCTGAATATGGCGCGTGCTTATGGCGGCACTCCCGGTGAGGTGCGCAGCTCAGGTGGCGGCGAGGATGCGGTGGGCGCCTGGCGTGGGGCGTTTCTGCTGGCGCCGTACCTGCGCGACACCTTCGTCGCTTGCGGCGTGCTCTCGGAGACGTTCGAGACGGCGATCACCTGGGACCGCTTCGAGGAGTTCCACGCGACGGTGATGGAGACGGCGCGCCGTGTCGTCTCCGAGGTCAGCGGTGTCCCCGCCGACGGTCCGGGCGCGCCGCGGGTCAGCTGCCGCTTCACCCACGTCTATCCGGACGGCGTCGCGCCCTACTTCACCATTCTCGCGCCTGCGACCCGCGGCGGCGAGGTCGAGCAGTGGGACGAGATCAAGGCCGCCGTCTCCGAGGCGATCGTCGACGCGGGCGGCACGATCACCCACCACCACGCCGTCGGCCGCGATCATCGTCCCTGGTACGACCGCCAGCGACCCGCTCCCTTCGCCGCCGCCCTGCGCGCCGCCAAGTCCGAGCTCGATCCCGCGGCAATCCTCAACCCCGGCGTCCTCATCGACCCGGCTTGACTTCCCGCAGCGCTACCCTTTCGCGACTTCATTTGCCTGGCCGGGTAGCTGGTGAAGGTGCCTGAGCTGCCGCGTCTTTCGATGGAAACGATCACCTCCGAACAGCCCACCGTGCCGGCCGAGCCGACGCAGTCGCACGAGCCCGATACGGGCGAAGTGGTGCCGCGCCGCTCGCCGCTGCGGGCCGCGATCAAGACGGGCCGGCCGAAGGAGTGGATCAAAAACGTCTTCGTCTTCGCCGGGCTGCTCTTTTCCGGCAAGTTCAACCAGTCCCACGACGTCTTCGAGGCCTTCGTCACCTTCGTTGCCTTCTGTCTGATCTCCAGCGCCGGCTACTTCGTCAACGACCTGATCGACGTCGAGCTCGATCGCAAGCACCCGAAGAAGCGCTACCGCCCGCTGGCCGCGCGCGAGCTCTCCGAGAGCGCCGCGAAAGCGATCGCCCCCGCGCTCGCCGTCGTCGCGATCGCGATCGCCTTCACCGTCAACTGGCAGGTCGGCCTGATGGTGATCGGCTACGGGATCGCCCAGGTCGCATACAGCCTCGGCCTCAAGCAGATCGTGATCGTCGACGTGATGACCCTGGCCGGGCTCTTCATCCTCCGCGTCGCCGCCGGCGCCAGCGCCGTCGACGCCCACGCCTCCGAGTGGCTGATTCTCTGCACCGGCATGCTCGCCGCCTTCCTCGGCTTCACCAAGCGCCGCCAGGAGGCCGTCTCCGAGCTCCACGAGGGCACCTCGACCCGGCCGGTCCTCGAGCACTACTCGCTGCCGTTCCTCGACCAGATGGTCTCGATGGTCACCACCGGCACCGTGATCAGCTACGCGATCTACACCGTCAACTCGCCGATCATCGGCAGCAAGATGATGCTCACCATCCCGCCCGTCGTCTACGGCATCTTCCGCTACCTCTACCTGATCTACGACCGCAACGACGACCGCTCGATGTCCGGCATCATCGCGGGCGACCGCGGCATCCAAGCCGCAGGCGCCGCCTTCGCGATCATCGCCTTCCTGCTGCTCTACGTCTTCAACTAGAGCGCGACTCCGAGGTTCGGGCCCCTGGAGGGGACCAGATCGCGGAGCTACGCCAGCCCGACCTCGTCGGCGCCTTCCTCCATCAGGTAGAAGCGGGCACGGCCGATCTCCTCGCCGTTGACCTGGACTACGGCGGCGTGGGGGCCGGCGGTGGCGAAGGTGGCGGTGGCGGCTATCGACATGACCAGGCGTTGCTCTTGGCCTTCGGGCAGGCCCGGAGGGCGGCCGGTCTCGAAGTTGGCGGTCAGGCCCTCGCCTAACTCGTGGCCGTCTGGGTCCTGGACCGTGACCACCAGCTCGTGGGGGTTGTTGGTCTCGTGCCAGGCGATGTCGATGCCGAGGCCGATCGAGAAGGACCACTCTGCCGGCAGCTCGGGGAGGCGGAGGACGTTCCAGCCGCCGCCGGTCAGGTAGAGCTTGCCGTTGACGGCCTCGCTGTAGTCGCAGAGGAGGAGGAAGCCGATCTCCATCGCTCTACGCTTCCGGCCCCTCGCCCTCGGGGTAGGGGATGACGGGCAGGTCGGAGCGGAGTTCGACCTTGCCGCCCTTGGTGAACTGGAGGTCGATCGTCTCGTTCTTGCGGTAGGTGCCGAACAGCCCCAGGTACATCGCCAGCCAGCGCCCGGTGCCGACCTTCTCCTTGACGATCGGGCGGCCGAAGACGATCTCGCCTGCTTCGATCCGGTAGCTGCCCTTCGGCTGCTCGATCCCGTTGATGAAGACGGTGAACGGCGGTTCGGCGCCCCCGGGCAGCTTCACCCGCTCGCCGGCGGCGTAGCTGCCTTTCGGGATCTCGGTATCGGTCTGGCTCATCGTTCCTCTCCCTCCAGAGTCTCGCGCACGAGGTCGAACGGCGTGTCGTGGTCGGTCGGATCGAGCTCCTCCCGCACTACCCCGCCCTTGAACGGCACGAGGGTTCCGTCCCCCCGCACGTCCACGCCCGCCACCGACTTCCTGAAAAGGCGCCCGCCGCCGCTCAGCTGCAAGCGCGCCTGAACCTGGTCCCTCGGCTCGAAATCCCTAAGCGACCGAACCGGCCGAGCCGGCCCCTCGCTGCGGATCGCCAGCGCCCGCTCGCGCATCGCCGCGACCGCTTCGGTGAGGTCCTCAAACTGCGCGTGATCGACGTCCGAGCCGTACCGGACCGTCAGCTTCCAACGAGACACGGAGGCAGCCTAACGGCCGGCACAGGGCCGGCCGCGGGCTGGGTGGGGGAGGGACGAGCTCCCGGGCGGGAGCAGGACCGCGTTGATCGCGTGGATGATCCCGTTGCTGCATCGGATGTCGGCGGCGGACCTTCGTAGGGGAAAGAAAGGAATCCCTGCGGATGCGCGCAAACTTCAAGCCGGCCAGACAAGAAAACTCAAAAGTTCTTGCTTATTAGTCCCGAACGTGCAATGGATGGAGGAAAGTGGGAGGCAGGGCAAAGGAGGAACGATCATGAAGAAGTTAACTCTCTGTCTCAGCGGCGTTGCCCTCGCCTTCGGAATATTTCTAGCGAGCTCGGCGTCGGCAACGGTTCTATGTGCGACCGCAACCGATCCCTGCACCTCGAAATATGGCCTCGGCACTGAAGTCAAAGCTGCACTTGCCAGCGGTGCCAAATGGACGTTGAAAGCGGGCTTTGCGACCGTCGAATGCGGAGGAGCCTCTCTAGTCGAGAAAGTCACGAACGCCGGTGGTTCCGGGGCCTCGGTCACAGCCAGCGTCAACACTCGCAGCGCGACGAGCTGTGGGAGCTGCACCGTGACGACCTTGAAAAACGGCACCACACATTACGAGGCGATTGCCGGGAGTCACGATTTGACAATCACAGATTCAGGCAGCGAAATCACAGTTAGCTGCGGGGGTGTCGAGTGCGTCTACGGGACCCCGTCGGCAGTTCACGTGGGCGTCTATACAGCTGCCGATCTCAAGTTCGACGTTGAAGAGTCCGAGCCCAAGGTTTCGGGCGGATTTCTCTGCGCGAGCCCGGCGAGTCTGACGACGACCTACACAGTCACCTCGCCGAATCCACTCTACGGAGCCGGAAGCTAGTCGGGCCAGGGCCGAAAACCAGGCTGGTCCCAGCGTAGTCTGGGACCGGCACTAAGCTCCGCGCCGCGGGCGTTTCGGGCGACGCGCCGGCGGGCCGACGATTTTCTCCGGACCCTCGCGGTCGTCGATCGCCACGTACTCGAGCTCGCGCTCGCCGGTGTAGATCTGCCGCGGCCGGGCGATTTTCTTCTCCGGGTCTTCCTGCATCTCCATCCACTGGGCGACCCAGCCGGCGGTGCGGGGGATGGCGAAGATGACCGTGAACATCTCGGTCGGGATCCCCATTGCCTCATAGACGATCCCCGAGTAGAAGTCGACGTTTGGGTAGAGCTTGCGCTCGTGGAAGTAGTCGTCGTCGAGGGCGCGTTTCTCCAGCTCGCGCGCGATCTCGACCAGTGGGCTGTACTCGGTCGCCTCGAAGACGGGCTCGATGTACTGCTGGATGATCCGCGCCCGCGGGTCGTAGTTCTTGTAGACCCGGTGGCCGAAACCCATCAGTTTCTCCTCGCGCTGCTTCACCCGCTCGAGGAACTCGGGGATGTTCTCCGGCGACTCGATCCGCCGCAGCATCCGCAGCACCGCCTCGTTGGCCCCCCCGTGAAGCGGCCCGTAAAGCGCCGCCACTCCGGCCGCGACCGCCGAGTAGGGGTCGACGTCCGAGGAGCCGACCCCGCGCACCGCGTTGGTCGAGCAGTTCTGTTCGTGGTCGGCGTGGAGGATGAAGAGGACGTCGAGGACTTTGGTCAGCGCCTCCTTGGGGATGTGCCGGTCCTCGGTCTTCTTGAACATCATCGAGAGGAAGTTCTGGGCGTAGTTGAGCTCGTTGTCGGGATAGACGTAGGGCAGGCCCATGTTGTGGCGGTAGGAGAAGGCGGCCAGGGTCGGCACCTTGGCGATCAGCCGTACGGCGGCCATGTAGCGCTCTTCGGGGTCGCCGATCTGCTTCGCGTCGGGGTAGAAGGTCGAGAGCGCGCCGACCCCGGAGAGCAGCATCCCCATCGGGTGGGCGTCGTAGCGGAAGCCCTCGAAGAAGTGCTTGAGGTCCTCGTGGACGAAGGTGTGGTGGGTGATGTCGAAGGTCCAGCGCTCGAGCTGGGGCGCCGTCGGCAGCTCGCCGAAGATCAGCAGGTAGGCGACCTCGAGGAAGGTCGATTTCTCGCAGAGCTGCTCGATCGAGTAGCCGCGGTGTTCGAGGATCCCCGCCTCACCGTCGATGTAGGTGACGGCCGAGCGGCAGGAGGCGGTGTTGGTGAACGCCGGGTCGTAGGCCAGCATCCCGAATTCGTCCTCGTCGACTTTGATCTGGCGCAGGTCCATCGCCCGCACCGTGCCGTCGGAGATCGGCAGCTCGTAGGTCCTGCCGGTGCGGTTGTCGGTGACCGTCAGCGAGTCCTTGCCGCCGGCACCGGAGTCCGAGGAGGCGTTGGCGTTGTCGGCGGTCGGGTCCTGCGTCTGCTGCTCGGTGGCCATCGCCCCTCCTTGGTGACTGGGTCGTTCGGAGGGACGAAGTATCGCAGTTCGCCGCTGTGCCCCTTGTTACCGGCTGGGGACTGCGGGGCCCTCGAACTGGGTCATCCCGCGCAGGCGTTCGAAGCGCTCGTCGATCTCCTCGCGGGTCAGCCGCGAGACGCGCTCGGTCCCGAACTCCTCGACGTTGAAGGAGGCGAGCACCGTGCCGTACCCCATCGCCCGCCGCAGCTCGGCGTCGCTGAGCTCGCCGCCGACGCCGTCGAGGTAGCCGAAGAAGCCGCCGGCGAAGCTGTCGCCGGCGCCGGTCGGATCGCGCACGTCCTCGAGCGGGAAGCCCGGCAGAGCGAAGAAGCCGTCCTCGGTGAAGAGCGCGGCGCCGTACTCGCCCTGCTTGGCGATTACCGCCCGCGGGCCCATCTTCATTACGGCGCGGGCGGCGCGGGCGAGGTTCGACTGACCGGTCAGCTGGCGGATCTCGGCGTCGTTGACGACCAGGCAGTCGACCTCGGCGATCGCCGCCGTCAGCGAGTCCTTGGCGGTCTCGATCCAGAGGTTCATCGAGTCGAGGCCGCTGAACCGGGCCGCCTCGCACTGGGCGCGGACCTGGCGCTGGAGGTCGGGCTGGATGTTGGCGAGGAAGAGGGTGTCGGCGTTCTGCGAGGCCTCGGAGAGCTTCGGCTCGAACTCGGCGAAGACGCCGAGTTGGGTGTCCTCGGTGTGGGCGACGTTGAGGTCGTACTCGTAGCGGCCGCGCCAGAAGAAGCTCTGGCCGCCCTGCACCCGCTCGATGTCGTCGCAGACGATGCCGCGCCCTTCCAGGACCTCGAACTGCTCGGCGCCGAAGTCGTCGCCGACCGGGCCGACCGGCCGCACCTCGGTGAAGAAGCTGGCCGCCAGCGAAAAGTGCACGGCGGCGCCGCCGAGCATCCGCTCGCGCTCCCCGAACGGGGTCTTGACCGCGTCGAAGGCGATTGATCCGACAACCGTGAGCGCCATCCCGCAAGGAGCGTAATCGACCGACCTGCGAGACTGCGCGCCGATGAAAGCGATCCAGATCGAGGAGTTCGGCGGCCCCGAGGTCCTCCGGTACGTAGACGTGGCCGATCCCTCGCCGAAGCTGAGCGAGATCGTCGTCAACATCAAACGGATCGGCGTCAACTTCGCCGACACCCACGCCTCCCGCAACGACTACCTGGCCGAGCAGACCCTGCCGCTGATCCCGGGTGCCGAGATCAGCGGGCAGACCAACGACGGCCGCCGCGTCGCCGTCCTGCTCGGCAGCGGCGGCTACGCCGAAAAGGTCGCGGTGCCGCAAGCCCAGATGATCGAGCTGCCGCCCGAGGTCGACTACGACCAGGCGGCGGGCGGCCTGCTGCAGGGCCTGACCGCGATGGCGCTCGTCCACCGCTGCGCCCGGATCGAGCCGGGGGAGACGATCGTCGTCGAGGCGGCCGCCGGCGGCACCGGCACGCTCGCGGTGCAGCTGGCCAAGCGCGCCGGCGCCAAGGTGATCGGCCTTGCCTCCAGCGAGGAGAAGCGCCGGCTGGTCGAGATCCTCGGCGCCGACGCCACCGTCGATTCCCGCGCCGAGAACCTCGGCGAGGCGATTCGCGAGGCCAACGACGGCAAGCGGGTCGACGCGTTCCTCCATATGAGCGGCGGCGAGACCTTCGACCAGGAGATGGGCGTCCTCGCGCCGCTGGGGCGGATGGTCGTCTTCGGGATCGCCTCCCGCGAGCAGCGCGAGGTCTCCACCGCTTCGCTGCTGCGCGGCTCCAAGTCGGTGATCGGGTTCTGGCTCGCCCACCTGCTGGCCAGGCCGGACCTGCTGGGCCCGATGATCCAAGACCTTTTCGCGGCGATCGCCGCAGGTGAGCTGACGGTTACGATCGGGGAGGTCTATCCGCTCTCCGAAGCGGCGCGGGCGCACGAAGACCTGATCGCCCGCCGCACGACCGGCAAGCTCCTCCTGGACCCCGCGTCCTGAACCCCTGTCCAGAACGGAAACCAAGTGACCGCTTTCAAAGACCTAGGCCTCTCGCCTGACATCCAGCAGGCGCTGGACGAGCTCGGCTTCGAGGAGCCGACGCCGATCCAGGAGCAGGCGATCCCGGAGCTGCTCGGCGGCCACGACGTGATCGGCCAGGCGCAGACCGGCACCGGCAAGACCGCCGCCTTCGGTCTGCCGCTGCTGCAGTACGTCGACCCATCCAACGACGAGGTGCAGGCGATCGTCCTCACCCCGACGCGCGAGCTCTGCATCCAGGTGACCCAGGCGCTGCGCTCCTA
>Ga0207704_10000033_pt1 | contig 101319 bp, 77 predicted proteins | sample KBSMisM12_FD_184308 | JGI IMG/M metagenome (GOLD analysis project Ga0207704, IMG submission 184308) | Miscanthus rhizosphere microbial communities from Kellogg Biological Station, Michigan, USA - KBS Miscanthus M1-2 (SPAdes) (version 2) | ecosystem: Host-associated > Plants > Roots >...
TCCGGGCATGCGCTGGTCGCAAAAAATTACCCGGATATCCGTGTTCTTTTTTAGAAGTTCTATTGCCTGCACTGTATTTTCGGCTATAAGAATACGATATTCGGTACGGAAGTTAGCCTTGAACCCAGTTAGGTTATCCGTTTCATCATCTATATACAGTATTTTGAGCTTCTCTGACATACAGTTTCGGCTTTAATTTATTTTGATCACATGATGTACAGGCAGAGTAATTATAAATTCTGCACCATTACCGGGCGAGGAGTTGATCCTGATTGAACCGTTATGCTTTTTAACGGTATTATAGGCGATGGACATGCCTAAACCGGTACCTTCGCCGACATCCTTTGTGGTAAAGAATGGGTCGAATATTTTTTTCTGTGTTTCTTCATCTATACCTATGCCATTATCTTTAAACCTGATCTGAACATTATCGTGATCGCCACTCGTGCTTATCTTTATCTCGCCTCCGCTCTTGTCTCCAAAATGCTTATGAACTGCATAAATACTATTGGATAAGATATTAAGGAAAACCTGGTTTAGCTTTCCGGGATAACATTCTACCAACGGCAAGTCGCCGTATTCACGTACTATACTTATACCACCAAGCTGATTGTTAAGAATGATCATAGATGAGTCAATGCCTTCATTAATGTCGGCCTGTTTAAGATCGTCCTCATCAAGGCGGGAGAATATCCTGAGGCCTTTTACGATTTCGGCGGTACGGGAAGCGCCGTTATAAACACCGTTGAGCAAATGCTTGATCTCTGTTTGAAGGTAATCAAGCTCCTGTTCTTCTTTATACTCCTCCAGCTGTGCCCTTTTATTGTCGGGTGTGGTGTCTGATAGTGCAACCTCTTCTATAAAATTGATCGCATCAAAAATCATATCAATATCTCTTCTCAAAGGAGATACATTTGATGTGACGAAATTGATGGGGTTGTTGATTTCATGTGCTATACCAGCGGTTAGCTGACCCAATGAAGCCATTTTCTCCTGTTCAATCAGTTGGGATTGTGCCTGCTTCAGATCTTCCAGTGCGGTATTCAGTTCCGACGTACGTTCTTTTACCCGCACTTCAAGCAAAGTGTTTTGCTCACGTATGATTCTTTCATTTTCCTGTGCTATTCTCAGTGCTTCGGCTTGCGACAGCTCCTTTTCTCTTTTCAGCACATTGATGCGGTCGGCAAGGGCGATGGAAAGCAGGGTAACTTCGATAGCAATACCCGATTCCATCGTATAATTGGTAAAACTACTGTATGGCAACACGCCCAGGTTGCGTAGTGTGAACATGATAATGCCGGCAAAAAAAATGGTCCAGGCAAATAGGAAATATCGTGCAGGCTTGTATCCCTGCAAAGATATTTTTACCGCTACAGCATAAATGAGTACTGTTGTACACAGCGCAGAAATATCGATCATGCGATAGCTCACCTGGTCAATACCTGCCAACCGGAGTACAATGGCGCTGCTATACAAAATGATAGCCACCGGGAAAATCTTATGCAGTACCGGAGCCCTGTGTTTTGTATCCAGGAATATCCGTACGAACAGCATGGCCGAAATACCAGCAAGTGCAGGGAAAACAATGATGCTTTTGTGGAACAGTAAGGGTGTTTCGGGAAACAGGAAATGATAGGTATATCCACTCAGCGTAGTTTGCGTGAGCCCGATGAACGATACATAAAGCACATAATATATGTAGCTGCGGTCCTTGGTAAATAAGTAAATAAAGAAGTTGTAAGCCACCATTACAATGATCAGCCCAATAAAAATTCCCCACAGAATGTTCTTCACAAGCAGAGACTGCGCTATTTGCGCCGGGGTACCAATGATAAGGGGCAATACCATTTGCTCAGTGCTTTTTACTTTCAGATAATAGGTTCTTGTGCTGTCTTTCGGTAGTTTAATGTCAAACAAAAAGTTCTGATGCTGGTATTTTCTTTGCCCGAACGATAAAGTGTCAGAAAGTTTTTGCACCTGGTAATGCCCATTTTCCGGATAATAAAAATCACATACAGAGAGTGTGGGATAGTCAAGCGCCAGCAACAGGCGATCGGATGACGATGTATTGCGAATGGAAAACTTTAACCAGAAGGCCGATCTGCTCAACTGCATGTTAGGCGTTTCGATTGCTGATGGGACGAAAGCAGTTGATTTGCTGACGGTTTGCAGATCAAGATTGATGGTACTGTCTTTTAATATCGACACATGTTTACCGATAATAGTATTCTCACCATTGAATATCACCGGAGATTGTGCCGCCAGTTTTGCAGCAAATGATATTTGTAGGATCAGTAGTAAAAAAACAATCTTTTTCATGTAAATCAGATTCTGCCAGTAGTCTGACAGGTATAGGTATTTATTTTATTCTATAATAAGCGTTTTCTCTAACGGCAATCTGAAACTTTTTAATTCCGGCTCAGGAGCAATTGCAATTTTTGCCAGGAACACTTCAGCGCGGTCATCGCCCACATCTGTCATCGCGCAAAACTTTTTACGTAAATCTCGTAAAACAGGTACAAATTTTGGATCAATACCTTCACCATTTCCATAAACAATTCTTGGGAACAAATACAGCGGCGATATCAGGGGATGTATGGCCAAATCAAGATCGGTAGAAGCCAGCCATAAACGCTCCATTGCACGGCCGCCTTCAAAAAAACTCTTTAATTCATGTTTAGGCAAAGTAAGCAGGCAAAGTGCCGATGCTGCCGATACGGTGCGCTTGGCCAGCATATCCAACGCTTTACCACCGCCCAGATCGTTGATGGTATTGATTACCTGCTCGCTTTTGATCACGCCAAGTGCCGCCATTTGAGAGTTGCCGAGACCGAGTGTTTTGATATCGATACCGTCACGTTTTTTTTCGGCCTCTTCACTTGTCCACCTCATTTCGTGGTGTACAAAGTCGTAGTGGCCTTCTTTGCTCAGTAACCTCACCCGGTCACAAAAACCTATGATTTCTGCAAACTGATCAAGTATAAACTCATCTGTAAATACCTGCAATTTAGCACTTGGTATCGACTCGGCAAACAAAGTTAATTTCTCATAGACATCCATTTGTATGTTTGCCTTTGGCGCCTGGTTACGATTGGTTACGCGTTTGTAGATGGCCTTATCTAATGGCTCCAATTGCTGAGCTAATGACTTATTTTCAATTGACTTGAAACGTATGACAGCAACCAGTTTCTGTTCCGTATCGCCAACAAACTTGTAGTAAGGCTCCAATCCTTGTTTCAATGCGTGGATGTTCAGATTCTCATAAGCTGCACCAAAAGAGATATAGGAAGCAATTTTCCTGAAATCACCAAACGAAAAAGAACGGTATTCATCATGGAACAGGTAAAGTGTACCTTGTTGATAAAGCCATTTCCAGGGCTGATCATTGCCGGTTGAAGGAGCGGCACAGGCCGCGTTAATTAAATCCTGTATAACCTGGTCTGTTGGTATGATATCTAAAGCGCCGGCCTCAATCGGTGTTTGTTTTGCCAATATCAGCATTTCGCCCTTTGAAAGCGGTTGGAAAGGGTTATTCCGATCGAACTTAGGCGCATGCTCTGTTTTGTCACTTACGATCTCATCAAAATCGATATAATACCTGCCCGATCCACGAAACTGGTCTAATAATATTCGCCGGCATGCATCCGCGCCTGCGGCACCACCCAGCGCTACAGAGCTGGCTAACTGTGGCCAGGTGTTAATGCTTTGCTGCACTTCAACCATCGATGCTTTTGCCCGCGACGAGATATTATCTACGCCCAGCATTTGCAGAATAACAGGCACCTTATCTTCGTTGGACAGTTCTTTTATGTTCTGTGGATTGACACCAGTAACGGTGCCATGCAGTAACGGACGGTCGGGCTCCAGGTCAAAACGTTCGATATCCAGCATCCCCCGGTCGCTGGTATCCATCACTACAGGTATGCGTAGGTCACGGGCTTTATATCGGGCCATTATTTTGATATCCAAACCATCGCACTCGTCTACCAGAACGTCCAGCTTGCCCCCGCCTGTAAAGAATTCTTCCATATTGGCATCAGTCAACCCGTCAAAAAAGCAAGTAACTTTAAGAAACGGATCGATCTCCGCTATTTCGCGTGCGGCAATAACCACTTTGGGTACACCAAGGTTATGCACCCCCGTGCGGATGCGATTAAGATTACTTAGTTCCAACAAGTCGAAATCAGCTAAGCGCAATTCACCGAACCCCCGTTCCATAGATAACGTCAGTGCAATGGACTGCCCTACTGAAAGACCAATAATGCCAATCTTTTTTGTTGCCAGCAAATCCCTTTCCTGGCGGGTAATTTTATATTGATTGCGGTTGGTGCGTACTTCAATAAATTCTTCTTCATCCAGTAAATGCACCAACCTGCGGCTCCAGGGATAATAAACCCAAATACCATAATCATTTATGCTGCTCCCATTAAGATGTAAGCTGATTAGCCCGGCATATTCTTCCGGTTTTACCATCACCCACGGTCTTTGACTTTTAATAAGTTCCTTTAACTGGCCCTCTATTTCGTCTGAGATAAATAGCGCAATCTTTTCGGATAAGAGTTTATCATAGGTTTTCTTATCTTCAGTATTGCCGAGCCTCAGCGTTATAGGTGTATAAATGTTGCCCGATTTCTCAGGATATGTAAAGTGTTCTTCTATAGGATTCATAAAACTATAAGCAAATATAATTTAATTGTCACGAAAAAGTTTGCGTGAAAACCAATGTTTCACTACAATAAATTGAGCCGCGCCTCGGTCCAGTCTGTCTCCTGAAAATTCCTTTTAGCATTTGCGATCGTGGCTTGAAGATCCCAATTTCTTAGATTAGGAATTTTTAACTCATAATGTATCTCTATTGACTTTTTTCGCAACACTTCTGTTCGGACAAGGTTGGGGCTTTCTCTGAGTTTCAATATGGCGCTTCTGTCGTCTTCGACGGCCGTGCTAAGCGTATCAATATTTTCATGGACCATTGATGTGGCCACCAGGTCCATTTTGGGATAATAAAATGTACCGCTATTGCCTATACTGGTTTCGCGGTGATAGCCCACACTCTCTGCCATTGCAACAGTATACTGAGCACACAAGGCAAAAAGCGAAGTCAAACCGATTTGAGTGGAGATTGCTACAGCGGCCCGGGTTAAAAAGATACTGCCGATGCCATAACCCGCTATTTCGCGCGAGTTCCATAAACCGCATATTTCACCTGTGCCGTACTGTGCATATTTCCATACCAGGCCGATAACGGACGAGTCTAATCCGATAGTGGCTTGTTCAATAGGCAAAGGCTCGGTGCCGCCGGCTACATGCACGCGTGCGCCACCATAAACCTTTTTACCATCCAGCGATTCAACAATGATTACGAAAGCCGCCGGGTTATTGGTCCATTCGTGCTTCGATGATGTAACTTTAGTTACCCCAATGCTGGTTAATACATGGGTGTGACCTTCTACAAAAAGCTCACAGGCAATAGGATCATCAATTGCCCGGAACGCTCTTAACCTTACTACAGGTTTATCCCTATTCAAATCCTGGTCCATTGTAGTAATTATCAGCCAATTTTTAGTAGAAATTTTATATAACGCTGTGCAGCAATGAGGGGCCATTGCATTAATTTCATTTATAACAAGTATTATTGCCAGAACGGCTGAGTTTATGCTCCTGAAAGCATTAAAACACCTGTAACCTCACATAGTTCATTTACGCCTGGTTATTCTGACGTGCGAGCACCATACTTATCCATTCGATAAGTAATATTAATTTTCAAATAAAATTTTGATGATGACTATAAACCTTAGTTTACGATCGACCAGGCTAAGGTGATACAAATGTAATTACTTTTTACGGAAGCAATCGGCGGCGGTTTCGTATTAAGCAAAAAGTTACATTGAAATTTTATTTCCAGAGGATAACAGGCATTTGGATGTCATGGACTTTTTAAACGACTTTAAGCTTTTGAATATAATATAATGTACCTTCAAGCTTACAATGCACAGCCCGCGCCTTTTTCGCAATATATCTTTGCTGGTTTTGATAGCAGCCGGCTATATTGCTTTTGCACAAAGCAAACCCGGTCCCAACAATAATGGGGCTTATACCGTTTCCAAAAGATTAATTTCTATAGAGGATGGGCTGGCTTCGCACGAAGTGTTTTGTGGTTTGCAGGATAAAGCCGGCTTTATGTGGTTCGGCACGCGTAACGGGTTAAACCGTTATGATGGAAAAAATTGTTTGCTGTTTACCCGCCAACGAAATCATCTGCAAGAGAATAAAGTAGTACAACTCGCAAAAGATAATGTAAATAATCTCTTCATCGAATATGGCAGTACCGGATTTCAACTCACCACAAATGGTAAAGTGGATGTGATGAATGCTGCAACGCAGGAGGTAAGAACGCTTACTGCTGCTTTCCCCAATCTTCCCTTTAAAGAGAAGGACGTTTACTGGGTATCCAATGACGGTACTGACCAGGTTAGCTTCCTTACTGCGCATCCTTTCAGGCTTTGGAAATACTCAACCCAAAGTGGATTTAAGTTGCGGTACCAGATCAATGACTGGAACGAAAAATTGGACGCCAATTCCGTTGATGACTATAAAAGAACCGGGGCACTCTGTGTATTTGCAAGAGGAAGGGCTTTGATCAGGTCAGTTAATCAATCTACTCAATATTTAATTTCTAATGATACCGTTATCGCATTTAAACCAGGGGATGCTTTAAGGTGGTTTCCTATCGGATTCACCAGGCAGAACGACCTTTTGATTACTTATAATACTGCAACTAACCTCAATACGTTTGATGTCGGAATAGTCAGAAATAAGGGAACCAATTCATTTCCTGTCAATGCAACGCAATATAATATAGACAGTCTCAAAGTGAAATACTGGTTCCAGGGGGCTTGTTCTACAGATGGCTTATCAAGTGTGTTGTATATTGGAACCGACGGACTTTATCTCTGGAATGAAAGTACATTCATTAAAATCGTCGCAAAATCAGAAATAAAGACTTTTGAAAACCTATTTCTTTACAAACTTTTTCAGGACAATTTCGGGAACATGTGGCTCTGCACTTCATGGGGCGTGTTGCAGTTGAAAATAGAAAGGAACCGCTTTAAACCATATTTCACGACTAAACAACAATCTGTCGAAACCAATAATCAGGCCCGTGGCATATATGCGGACGAAAAAGGGCGGGTGGTGGCAAACTTATGGTATCATATTTTTCAGCAACAAGGCGATAAAATACAAAGCGCCAGGGATGAGCAGTATAAATACGCACTTGCTATACATCATGGGTCGTTGTATGGCGGAGGCTATAATTTGTTTAGTTATGATGTAAATAAAAACACACTTACCAATTACCCCGACAAGCGAAGCGATGAAATATGGTCGATGTTTTCTGTGAATGACAGCTTATTGCTCCTGGGTCGAACCAACGGGTTTACCATCTTCAATTCAAACAGTAAAAAGTTTGACTCCCTTCGTTATGAATCTCCAAAGCAGCCGCAAGCCAAGTTTGCGTACAGATTTTTTAAGGATAAGGCGGGGCAATATGGGCGGTTGCAGAAAATGGGCTGTTTGAGATAAGCTACAATAATCCGGGACTATGGACTGTTATAAATGATCAATCACCTTTTATTGCCCGATTGAGTTTGCAGGATGCCTACGTTGATAATGATGGCATTTTCTGGCTGGCGACGAATGGTGAAGGTTTGTACCGGTGGGACAGAAAAGCAAATGCATTTCAGCAATTTAATATTGCCAGTGGTTTCCCTTCGGATGTATTGTACAGGATTGAACCGGATGAATATAACAACCTTTGGATAAGCTCTGATTATGGCTTGGTCCGCTTCAACAAAAAAACGCTTTCTGTGAATACTTACACCACTGCGGATGGTATTGCCAATAACGAGTTTAACAGGACTTCTTCCTTTAAAGCGAAAGACGGGCGGCTCTTTTTCGGCGGATTGGATGGTATTATAGAATTTAATCCTAAGGACTTTATTGCAGATACTCGCTCATTCAAAGTACCGTTACGAATCATTGCATTTAATCAATTTATCGGTTCTCAAAACAAGCTGATTAATAATATCAATGATTTATTGGCGACATCTCAGATCATACTGGCGCCAAACGACCGCTTTTTTACTCTCGAGTTTCAATTGCTTGATTATGCAAAGGACGAAGTGCATCATTATGCCTATAAGATCGATGGTGTAGATAAGGACTGGAACTATATCAATGAAAATTCTATCCGTATCAGTGGACTTCCATATGGAAAATTTATGCTGCATGTTAAAGCGCAAAACCGTGAGGGTGCATGGAGCCGGGGTGAATTAACTATTCCGTTGCTTGTTTTGAAACCATTCTATTTTAAATGGTGGTTTATTGCGTTACTCGCCCTGGTACTTATAGCTACTGTTTATTGGATAATAAAATGGAGAACCAAGCAATTAGCCGCTGAAAAAAACAAACTTGAACAAACAGTAAACGAGAGGACGGGCCAATTAAGACAATCTTTATCGGAGCAGGCTGAATTGCTTTCGGAGAAAGATGTGCTGATGAAAGAAATCCATCACCGTGTGAAGAATAATTTGCAGGTTATTTCGGGTCTGCTGGAATTGCAGAGTAAAACAGTGAATGATGATGCCGCAAAAGATGCATTAATGGAGGGCCGCAACCGTGTACGCAGTATAGCACTGATACACCAAAACCTTTACCAATTTGAAAATCTGAGCAGCATTGAGTTGAAACGATTTGTAAATGATTTGTGCCGGCAGGTGGAGAGTGTGTATAAAAAGCAAAGTAGAATAACAATGAATATCAATGTGCCTGTTTTGTACCTGGATATTGATTCGGCCGTACCGCTTGGCTTAATTATGAATGAGCTACTGTCGAATTCTTTCAAATATGCATTTAATGGTACAGCGCCAGGAGAAATAGATATTGAAATCCGTGTTGTTGAGGAAGGTAAATATGAATTGATCTATTCTGATAATGGGCCGGGATTGCCTGCGGATTTTGAGCTAACAAATACGACAACTCTGGGTTTGCAATTGATCCATGACCTTAGCCGGCAAATTGGCGGGCAGGTTAAATATGAGTATAAAAACAGCGCTTCATTTATCATTAATTTCACCAACCGTAACTTACGCAAACAAGAAGACTAAAACACATGAGCGTTTTAAAAATAGGCATTGTAGAAGATGAACTGGTAATAGCCAGAACCATTTTAAACACGCTCAGTGAGCTCGGTTATTCCCATTGTGGCCCCGCAATAAACTATACCGAGGCAATAGAAATGCTGGAACAAGATAAACCCGACCTGTTATTGCTGGACATCCAGCTGTCGGGCAAAAAAGACGGTATAGATGTGGCCGAAAAGCTGAATGAATTACATCCCATCCCTTTTATATTCTTAACAGCCAACAGCGACGGAGAAACTATTGACCGTGCAAAAAAGGTGCGGCCCCATGCTTATATAGTTAAACCATTCACCAAAGAAGAATTGTTTGCGGCCATTGAAATCGCATTCAGCAATTTTAGCGGTAGCGGCAATAGTAAAAAGCTGGAACAGTTGGATACCCATCCTGCAAAAGAATATATGTTTGTAAGGGATGGTTATGTTTTCAGAAAGATATTCTTTAACGACTTGCTATACCTGGAGAGCGACGCCAATTATGTTACTCTTCATCTCAAATCGCAAAAGAAAGTGATGGTGCGCTCAACCCTCAATGATTTTATTGAGCAATTAGATGTAAGGAAATTTGTTCGAATCCACCGCAGTTATTCAGTAAATCTCAACCTGATTGATGACGTTTTTCCTACAGAAGTTTCTATTAGCGGGACTAAGATCCCTATTGGTAAATCATATAGGGAGGAACTCTTTAAAGCTTTAGGAATAAACGAAGCTTAAAACCTGACTTTCCTCATTTTCACAAACTAACATTCATTCATCCCTAACCGGGGATGTTCATCCCTTTTATTTCAGATTTTTTTAAATCGGATTCAACTTTATCCCTGTTATGGCATTGCTCGATTTAGATAAGATCATTATTAAGCGAACAGTTATCGGTATACGCTGTACGGCATGCGGGGGTAATCTGGTCGGTTATAAAAAAAAACATTTGTTGGTACTATTATAAAACTGGTCACACTTGGGAGGGTAAAGCCAAAAGTTTACGAATGTGAGAATTGCAGGAAGAAACACATCTTATTATAACAATATTCTACGTCATCATTATCATCAAACAATTTAAAAACTAAACGTCATGAGCATTAGATTAGGCGATATCGCACCAGATTTTCAAGCCGAAACAACAAAAGGCACTATCAATTTCCACGATTGGATCGGTAACGGTTGGGCCATCCTGTTTTCGCACCCCAAAGATTTTACCCCCGTATGCACCACTGAGTTAGGTTACATGGCAAAAATGGCCCCTGAGTTTGCAAAAAAGAACTGCAAGGTTATCGGCCTTAGCGTGGATCCGGTTGAAAGTCATTTAAGATGGGAAAAAGATATTGAAGAAACCCAGGGTACTGCGGTAACCTACCCAATGATAGGCGACCCAACACTGGCCATTGCAAAGTTGTATGACATGCTTCCTGCAGATGAGCCCGGCACATCGGAAGGCAGAACTCCTTTGACCAATCAAACCGTACGTACAGTTTTTATCGTTAACCCTGATAAAAAGATCATGCTGCATTTAACTTATCCAATGACAACAGGACGCAACTTTAATGAAATAATGCGCGTGCTCGACTCTATGCAGCTTACTGCCGCACACAAAGTTTCAACGCCGGTTAACTGGAACCCTGGGGATGATGTGATTATTCCGGCAGCATTACCTGAGGCAGAAGCAAGGGAAAAATACCCTGTTGGCTTGAAGATCGTGAAGCCTTATCTGCGTTATGTCCCTCAACCAGGCCAAAACTAATTTACAGATCACTCATAGGTTCGACAAATAAATAAGTTATGAGAGCATCAGCATCAATGCGCATATGGTTTGGCTTTGTAGGCATGATCTTGTGGACAGGCATTTACCTTACAGGTTTCTCCAGAACAAATTGGGTTCTCTATGTCCCCGCCGCAGGGTTTAGTCTCGGAGCCATTACAGGGTTATGCCCATCTCTAACTGTTGTCTCAAAAATGTTTGTTAAAAAATCATTAAAGAAATAGAACATGAAGTTACGTGTTGTGGTATTAGGTGCGGGCTTTGGAGGATTGGAGCTTGCTTCGATCCTCTCTGAATCCATTGGCAACGACCTTGATCTTACATTGATAGATCAGAATGATTCCTTCTATTTCGGGTTTTCGAAACTAGATGTCATGTTTGGTCACAAGGCAGCAGATTCGGTCAAAATACCTTACAGCAGCATTGTAAAGCCGGGTGTGAAATTCCGTAAAGAAACCATCACGGCGATCAACCCGGAATCAAAAAATGTTACCACACTGAGCGGAACTTATAAAGCCGACGTGTTGGTAATAGCGCTTGGCGCAAATTACGACATTGCAGCAACGCCAGGTCTTGCTGAATTTGGCAACGAGTATTACACTTTTGAAGGCTCAGTGAAATTAAGAGACGTAATCCCAAACTTTAAAAGTGGCCACGCCATCGTAGGCGTATGCGGTGCCCCGTTTAAATGTCCGCCTGCACCAAGCGAGGGGTCTTTAATGCTACATGACTATCTGGTTAGCGCAGGTATACGTGATGCCTGCTCAATCAGTCTTGTAATTCCATTCGGTTCTCCTATCCCTCCTTCGCCAGATTCATCGGAAGCATTAATTAAGGCTTTTGAGGAAAGAGGCATTCAATTCATTCCTCAGCATAAAGTAGCATCGCTTCGCGAGAAAACGGCTGTTTTGGATGATGGCACCGAATTGCCGTTCGATATTTTCCTGGGCATTCCAAAGCACGTTGCACCCGATGTAGTATTACAAAGCGGTTTAGCGGTTGACGGATGGATACCTGTTGACAGGCAAAACTTAAGGACAAGATTTGATAATGTTTATGCCATCGGTGATGTAACCAGCGTGGGTACACCAAAAGCAGGCGTATTTGCCGAAGGTGCGGCAAAAATTGCTGCAGCTTCTATCATAGCGGCCTATAGTGGTAAGGAGAACGAAACGGCTTATACAGGAGCGGGCTCCTGTTATATCGAGTTTGGTAAAGGCGAAGTTGCCCGGGTGGATGTGGATTTTTTCTCTGGCCCTAAACCCTTTGGCATTCACCAGGACGCTTCCGAGGCACTGGTAATTGACAAGCAATATTTTGGCTCAAGCAGAAAAGCCCGCTGGTTTGGGTTGTAATAGGGACCAAATTAATTAACCAATCATCAAATTAAATCTAAACAAAATGACAACTTATTTAATCGAAATACCACATTCAGAAAACACCGTTGAGTGCCAGCATGTGATTAGATTATTTGTAGAGTCCGGCTCACACTTGCTCACGCATGCCTATTGGGGCTGTAAATCCGGTGTTCACAAATCGTACTTTATCAGCGAGTTTGACAATAAAGAAGAAGCGCTTCAAATTGTCCCTCCGTTGTTAAGGCGTAGCGCAAATATTATTGAGTTGGTAACATTTAGTAAAAGCGATATTCAGCAGTTTGCGGCAGCAAATGCAAAATGAGGGGCTAATTCAAAAGAAGCCAGCCTGGATAAAACAAAAAGCCATGGAATAATCATTTCATGGCTTTTTTGTTTTAAAGGCCTTCGCCAAATCATTATGCCTTTTTCATCAAAACTTTCTTCTTTAACCATTCACGAACAGGCTCATCATATAGTTTTAAGGAAGCATAAGCGATTGCTATACTGACTATCACTAACAGCAGTCCAACTAGTAAGCCTTGAGTGCCCAATGGTATTTTGTTGTTGACCACCCATGCAGTAAATACATAGATCAAAGGGTAATGAGTAATATAAAGCGGGTAAGAAATATCGCCAAAAAACTTGCATATGCGCTCTGATCTTGCACTATGCAACGCTCCGCCTGCACCTATCGAAACAATAAGCGGGAACACTAAGATCACGCAAACGGCTTCGTAAATACCGTTCATCCATAAGTGATGCTCATCCCCAATACGTGGGATGCCAAGGAAAATAATAATCAGCAGGCTGCACCACCAAAATGCATTTTTAATGCGGATGAGTTTACCAATGCGGCAAAGCAAAACTCCGGCAAAAAATGGGTAGAGCACCCGTGTAAACCCTACAAAAAGTTGCTCCTTAGTAATTGACCAGCCCCCTATCAGATCTCCCTGCGGACCAAAAAGTAAATAGCCGATCAGCATGCATGCTGCCAGTGACACTAAAATTGAAAGAGCCAGTTTTGAAAAACGACGGACAACAACCGCGTAAAGGATATTGGCAATATATTCAAAAAATAGTGACCAGGCCGGGCCATCCAGCGGGTGCATTTCCTGCCAGCCGCGAATATCCATTGAAACGGGTACCGGTATTAATGTAGCACCAATAACCATTAAAAGCAACATTTTCCATACAGGGGTTACTGCAACTAACGGAAAAGCCGCACCTGTCTGGAAGTAGAAAAGCGCTGCACCAATAATAGATCCCATTATCACCATGGGCTGTAAGCGCACGAGCCGTCTTTTATAAAAATCCCATTGCGTCATTTTGCTCCAGCGGTCGTCATAAGCATAGGCAACCACAAAGCCTGATAATAAAAAGAAGAAATCCACTGCCAGGTAACCGTGATTGATAATCTGAATGAAGCGATTGCCGCCTGTAAAGGTTTCAAGCACGTGAAAAACAATAACGATGACAGAAGCCACACCGCGCAAACCATCCAGGATGGGATAGTGCTGTTTGGATTCAAGATAAGTAGTGTTGTTACTCATAAATGATTCGATAGTTTAAAAAAGGTTATGAAATTGATTTGAATATACTTATTTGTTATGCTTTTCATTGGTTAAAACTGCTGTAAATAACTCATTTTGAAAACGACGTGATCTTCGGTTTGGGCTATTACCGGTCGTGTACTAAGTTGGTTGTTGACACCCCGGTTATAAATAAAGTATATATAGCTCAAAGGTGAAAACTCCCAGGCTAACCTCAGGTTATATGCATTGGAATTATTGAGCGAATTTTTCTGGTATATGCCGGTGAATTGCAGGCGGGGATTAAGCGCAAAACGGCCCTGCAGGATATATAAATTAACTAACGTGCTTGCATTATCGGCGCCAACGTGATTAAAATGATTTCGGTTATACTCACCTAACAAGGACACATGCGGGCTCGGGGCAAATTGAACTTTGTAATCGATGGTTGTTAATCGGCCATTAAAGTAAGATCCCGACGTAAATGAGATCATTGCATTTAATATTTTTGAAGGGTCGGTCGAGATATATACTTGCTGATTAAAATAATGGTAATCACCAGGCGCAATATTGACATTTAGGGGTGAAAATGTCGAGGTAAGGTGTTGCCACACCGATTCAAAACCATACCCGAAATAGCCACCGTTTTTAAAATTGAACCAAACCGGGTAAAAGGGTATGTGAGCCTCTGCAAATTCCCCTGTAGATGCTGTATAGTAAATCTCTGGTAAAATGCCTGGCGCGTATGCCAGCAGAAAGCTTTTAAATGGGAGCAGCTTTCCTCGATAAAAGTAATTGATGCCCGGTGTGGTAGCGATAACATCAGTACGTGAAATAAAGCCCATTTGTGGGTCAAAGTCTTTTGTGACGATAGACTCTGTCAGCCATATTTCATGGTTGTTGGTGTTGTTGAAATACTGTACCACACCAGCAAATCCTTTTGCCCCGGTATTAGTAGTAGTTGACTGCGTAACAATTGCGTTGATGGAATTAGATTCGTTGAACCGGAAAAACCCATCAACCGTGGATTCAATATTTGATGCACCAGGTTGTTCCTTGAGCGAAACAAGGCCGCCAATGCGGCTTTGCTGACCAAAGTTTTGCGAGAACCTGCCAATAAAAAAGTTAGTTGCAGGTCCGCCGTTATATCCCTGCTGGCGGATGGCCATGGCACCGTAGTTCACAGTAGCGGAGCGGTAAACAAAACGCCCCCCGCCAATTATCGGAATAGGGCTGCCGCTTGTATCCAGACCGATGTTCCGGCTATTGAAAGGCTGATAGCGCATGTTGCCGCCCGCCTGGTCGCCGTTCATGCTGATTTGTACGCCGAAAAGAGATGCGTTCTCCAGGAAGAACTGGCGTTTTTCGGGGAAAAATACGTTAAACCGGGTAGTGTTATTTATTTGTTGATCTGCATCCGCCTGTGCAAAATCCGTGTGTGCTGTAAGATCAAGCACAGCATTCGGGTTAATGGCCCATTTCAGATCGCCCCCGTATTTAAAACTTGATATATGTGACGGCTTTGTACTTTCAAAATTTGTATAATGATCATCAGATGCCAGTATGTAAGGGTCGACAATGATATTCGTGGCGGGTGGCGGGGGCTGTAGATTGGTCAGCACCCCGGCATAATTCATATGCGCCGATGAAAATATACGGGGGAAGGGTGAAAATGCACTGATCTCATTAGTTAACCTCCGGTTGCGATAGACATTAAAACCCCAGCTTTGGGTACTGTCATTACTTTTTGGATATCGTAATGTTTTCCAGGGAATGGCCATTTCGGCAACCCATCCTGAATCGCTGCGTGATGTGCGGACATTCCAGAGGCCGTTCCAGTCTATATCATAATAAATGTCATCAAATGCAAGCAGGTCACGCTGAACACCATAAGCGTTGGTGGCAAAAACCATAGCATTCCGCTGATCGTTAAACGTGTCAAAAGCCAGGTTCACCAGGTCATGCCGCAGATAATCAAAATCCCGTACAAAATCGGTTGCCATGATCGCCCTTTTGCCTTTTGGGTCTTTACAAACAACGCCGATGTATAGATATTTTTGGTTATATAATACCTTAATTATGGTCGCATAGTTTGATGGCTGACCCTGGTACGGTTCAACCTGGATGAAATCCGACGCTCCTTGGGTTAAGCGCCATTCGTGTTCATCCAAAACTCCATCAATTTTTAGATTTTCATTAATTTTTATCGCCTTTAGCTCGCGACGCTTGGGATTGGGTTTAAAAAAATCGGCGTCCTGGCTAAATGCACAAGATGCAGATATTAAGAAGAAACAAGCCGCAAGTAAAGGTTTAAACATAGATCATTTGCAGTAATCATGAGGGGGCCTGATCGAAATTATTTTTAAACTTATAAATTTTTGATCACCCTGCAAGGATTACCTGCTGCAAATACATTTGCGGGAATATCTTTCGTAACTACACTTCCCGCTCCTATCGTGGTATTATCTCCAATGGTTACACCGGGACAAATAATGGCTCCTCCGCCTAACCAAACATTGTCTCCTATTGTTATGGGAGCCGCTAATTCAGGTCCCTTAGTCCGTTCTAGCGCCTGCACCGGATGATAGGCTGTATAAATTTGTACATAAGGACCAAACATCACATTGTCGCCAATTGTAACCCTTGCACAATCAAGAATGACACAGTTGAAGTTCGTAAAGAAGTTCTTGCCTGCAAAAATGTGTGAACCGTAATCGCAGAAGAATGGTGGCTGTATGTCAATAGTTGAGCATGATCCAAGCAATTGCCGGAGTATTTCATTCTTTTCTTCTAAAGGAGCCGCAATTAACGTATTATACCTGGAAAGCAGTTGCCTGGCATTGTCACGCATGGCTGTCAATTCCTCGTCCCATGCTTCGTAGAGCTCTCCGCTAAGCATTTTTTGTAATTCACTATTCATACTCATAAAACTGTATTTACATTCATATAATTGGTCAAAGTGATTTCACCTGCATTGGCGTTAACCCGGTATATGATTTAAACTCCTTGATAAAATGTGCCTGGTCGTAATATCCGCAGGAAAAAGCTATCGAAGTCATAGGTTCAGCGGATGATCTGAGCAACTCCAGACTTTTATTAAAACGCCTGACTGCAAAAAACTTTTGAGGTGTTATACCCACCCAACTGTTAAAGAGCTTTTGAATATACCGCTCCGAGAACCCGTAACGGGAAGACAAGTCACCGATATCAAAAAGATTATTACCAGCCGACACATGATAGCACATATGCTTAATCAAATTCAGGTTTTGATGACTTCTCCTGTTCATTGTTAGTCCCTTCAGCAAAAATTGTTCAAGGACGTTGACTTTATGTTGAATTGTGGGCTGCTCCATTAGGCAATCGTAGAGATTGGCTGATCCTCTGCCGAAAATATCATGGAAATCGACCGATTGATTGGTGAATTCGGAGGCGGAATTAGGGAAAAAGAGTGCACCGGCGTAAGGGTGAAAGCGTGTAATGAGACAGGTATTGCCTTTTTTTAAGGCTGCACGGGTTGGGATGGTCCAATGCCCCAGCAGTTCCAGTTTAGGTACCTGCATCGACTGATCTCCGCGATGCCGCACGGTGGTACAGTCCGAAATATCTATGCACAGCTCTATCGAACCGCTTGGATACATTACCTCAAGTACATCGTCAGGGTGGCGGCAGGTCCAGTAATACTGCACAAATGGTTTTAAGGCTGCTGACGGGGGAAAAACCTGATCTCTCACACTCAAATATAATTAATAAGGAGAAAGCTTAAAGCAGAAAGCGAAAAGCATACAAAGGTTTTAGGCTTTCTGCTTTAAGCTTACACTTCTGTTCGCTTTTTTACAATACAACCTGTGCAGCGCAAATTATTTTTGCCGTATTAATAAATAAAAAGAACAACTATGAAAACAGGAAATTTTTTTATCGGAAGCGTATTATTTGTAATGGCTATATTTTATGTTAGTCAAAGCCATGCCCAATCTAACGCTGAATTAGCTAACGCCAAAAAAGCCATTGCGGCAAGTAACGGCATTTATTTTTCGTCGTTTGTAAAAAACGATGCTGATATTTTTGCCGACCGTTATGCCGACGATTGCATCATTATGGCGCCAAATTCCCAGTCATACAGGGGGCGCAAAGGTGCCCTCATATTCTTTAAGCTTGGGTACGATGCTGGCCTGCGAAACGGCAAGTTTATTACTGAAGCAGTTTATGGCGACGGCAAAGAATATGTGACAGAAATAGGACAATGGCAATCAATTGATGCAAAAGGCGAAGTAACTGACGATGGCAAGTTTTTGGTGCTTTGGAAAAAGACCCCTGCAGGTTGGAAGATGTTCCGTGATTCGTTTAGCAGCAATCATCCTGCTGCCAAGTAATACTGGGTATAAAACCAGGGAGCCTCAAGACTTTCGGCTTGAGGCTCTTCAACTAAGGTAGGGAGAGCAGGAATCTAGCTTCAAATTCACTTTGCTTTTCTTACGGCTTTATCTAAAATTTCCACCGCATTTTCAATTTCCTTCGGATTAAGTGAGGCGAAACCCAGTCGTATAAAAGTACGGTTGTTGTCATTGGCATACCAATAATCGGTTCCGGAGCCCACAGACAGGCCCATTTCTGCAGCTTTTTTTGATACGATCGATGTGTCCAGTCCATTAAGATACTTTACCCAGACAGCAAAGCCGCCATCAGGTACTCTGAAGGAGACATATTCGCTCAATTGTTCATTTAAAAGCTTGCAAAGTGTGTCGCGTCGTTCATGATATATTTTGTTTGATTTTTTAAGGTGGCGCCAGATATCACCATTTTTTAATAGGTTGGCCATGGCTTCCTCCAGCAGTTGCTCGCCCTGCCGGTCAATCATTCTCCGGAGGCGTTTTAATTGAATAATCAGATTTTGGGGCGCGACCGCAAAACCAATGCGAATACCCGGTGCAATCGTCTTGCAAAATGAACCAACATAGATTACACTTCCATATTCATCGGCACTGGCAAGCGGCAATATCGGACTGCTGCTATAACGGAAATCATAATCATAATCGTCTTCCAAAATGGCAAAACGATATTTCTTGGCCAGATCCAACAGTTGCATGCGCCGGTCAGAACTCAATGTTACGGTAGTTGGCCGGTGATGATGAGGGATTACATAAAGCAGTTTCACTTTTTTCTTTTTGCAAATGGCTTCTACAGCCTCAAGGTCGATGCCATGTTCATCTATAGGTACCAGGGCCATTTGCGCACCTGAATGTTCAAAAACCTGGTTCGCACCCGGGTAACCTGGATCTGCAGCGATCACGGTGTCTCCTTTTGACAGTAAAACCTGGGCAACTAAATAAAGCGCCATCTGCACGCCTTTGGTGATCATAATATCCTCCGGGCTAACCTGCAATCCGCGCGTTTCTGAAAGGAATTTTGCCAGTTCATTCCGCAAATTTTCCGAACCCTGCTCCGATCCGTACATCAGGTATTTTGAAGTAAACCGGTAGTTCCCAAAACGGCGATACTCGCGAACCAAAAGTTCCATAGGAGCTAGCCGGGTATCAGGAAAGCCATCATTAAAAACCAGATTAGATTGAGGTTCGGGAGCGAAAAGAGCAGGAAAGGGAACATAGTCCCTGACATCAAAATGGGTTTCGGCCGCAAAGCTGTTTATATCTGTTTTTTTTGATAAGCTTCTGGGTTTTACATCGGGAAGATTTTTTGCCACAAATATACCTTTGCGCGGATAGACGTCCGTCCAGCTTTGCGCATACAATTCACCATAAGCCGCTACTACAGTTTTACGGTGCACACCCAGTGCCAAAGCAAGCGCACGGCTGCTTGGTAAAGCGCTTTCCGGTTTTAATATTCCCCGGCGTATGTTATTGATTATGCCATTGGTGATCTGCAAATAGACTGGCACCGACGATTGCTTATTGATTGTTAGAAGACTTTCCAATAAAATCATACTGGACTACTTGTTTTATTATTACTGGACTATAAGTGTAGTCCAATTTAGTAATAATTTTATCGAAATAAGTTCACAGAATGAAACGAAATACAAAACTCGCATCACTTTATCTCAGGCTGGCCATTGGCGCTGCCTATTTATGGGAAGTCGCCGACCGTATCGGCATATTGGGTGCAAACGGGCAGCCGCATGTTGGTTGGGGAGATTGGGGTCACTTTTTAGATTATGCACAAAAAGTAATGGTTTTTTTGCCAAAAGGTATTGTACCCGCATTGGCTGTTTTAGCCTCTATAGGCGAGGCCGTTTTTGGCGTACTAATATTTATTGGTCTTTTTACCCGTCTGGCAGCAATCGGCAGCGGAATTTTAAGTTTGTTTTTTGCACTCGCCATGGCCATATCATTCGGTATCGACTCGCCTTTGGGATATTCTGTTTTTACCTTAAGTGCAGCAAGCTTTTTATTATCAACCCTGCCTGCGTATCAATGGAGCATTGATGCATTAAGACTAAAAAGTAAGGAGGACGACAAATGAAAGCTATTTTCAATTGGGTTATTGTAGCGTGTCTGCTGGTTACCTCAAGCCTGAGTGTTCATGCTCAACAGATTACAGATACTACCATCCTCAGGCAACTGCTCAACGGACAAGGCATTAACCATAAGGAAGTGCAAATGGAGATCGTCGTTTTCGCTCCTGGTAGTATTTCATCACCCCACAGGCATCCTTGCCCTACATTTGGCTACCTGTTGCAAGGAGAACTCGAGTCTGTTTTCGAAGGTGTAAGACATGCTTATAAAGCAGGTGATTCCTTCTATGAAAAGCCCAATGGCCGTCATGCGCTAACCCGTAATAACAGCAAATCAGCGCCGGCAAAGCTGCTTGTATTTTTTATAAACGATCCTTCCAAACCCAATTCGATTCATCTCAAAACTAAATAGCAACTGGACTATCTGGCTTGAATTTTTTGGACTACATATATAGTCCAATGCCCAAGTATTTTTACATCGTAAATCAAATTGAACATATAGTCATGGAAACTAAAACAACAAATAAACCATCCGCAGCATTGGTTATTGTGGCTTTTGCTATCATTTATATCGTTTGGGGTTCAACCTATTTTTTTATTCAGATGGCTGTACACCGCTTCCCGCCAATGCTACTCGGCGCTTTCCGGTTTTTGACAGCAGGGCTCCTGTTATTAGGCTGGTGCCGTTTAAAAAATGACCGCATTTGGATAAAAAAGGATATTTTATCAGCGGCAGTAAGTGGTCAGCTAATGCTTTTTACTGCTACCGGCGGAATCATCTGGGCAGAACAATCATTGCCAAGCGCTATTGTTGCCATTATGGTATCAGCCAATCCTATTTGGTTTGTGGCTTTAGATAAAGGCAACTGGAAAGTAAATCTTAGCAATAAATCTACGCTTGCGGGACTTATCATTGGGTTTTCCGGGGTGATACTTCTCTTCGCTGAAGCCATTGTTAAATCGTTTGCAGGAACTTTTACATTTACCCAGGTAATCGCTCTGGTTTTGGTAATGCTTGATCCTATTGCCTGGTCGCTGGGAGCGCTCCTTTCAAAAAAGAATACCACAAATACACCGGCGAGGGTAAGCTCGGCCTGGCAAATGATCATTGCCGGTTTAGCATTTGTTATAGCAGCGCTGGTGCACCAGGAATTCAAACAATTTCAAATCAGCAGTGTACCTGCAAGTGCATGGATGGCTCTGGTTTACCTGATCCTGTTTGGTTCAATAGGAGCATTCAGCGCATATATATGGTTGCTGAAAGTACGTTCTGCAGTACAGGTGAGCTCGCATTCCTATGTAAACCCTGTGGTTGCAGTTATTTTAGGCGTGTTGTTCGCGCACGAAAATATATCAATATTGCAATTGCTTGGCCTGTTGGTGATCTTGTGCAGTGTGTTGTTGATCAATGCCAAAAAATACACATTCAAAGGCCCTAAAGGGTGGCTTGATCGCCTTAAAAATCGGGGAAGTGTTCAGGCCGGGTCAACGCAATATACAAATAGCCGGGCCCTCAACCTCGTTAGGAATGAATCGGCTATTGATCATTTATGAATTAATGGCATCGGGGAAGAGATATCCCACAGAGGGGCGCTTATGTTTGAAAAAATAAAAGAAAAGATCAAGGCGAAGGAAGATCAATGAGCTATTGTTAAGAATATACGGAATTTCGACAGACCGATTACAAACGCAGTAAAATTGCTTTAGGAAATGGCTATATTCGTTCATTATGAGAATCGTATTCCGCTTATCAGGCATCTTGTCGGTTGTGCTTGTGTTATTCGTATCAATATCTGTCTCCGCGCAATCAGCAAAAACCCCAAAACACGTTATCATCGGCTATGTTGGCGGGTATCATGGTTTATATGACACCGCTATGGTGGACGCAAAAAAGCTCACACATATTAATTATGCATTTGTAATTATTAAAAATAACCGCGCTTATCTTGAACATGAAAAGACGGATACGGTGAACTTTCGTAACCTGGTAAAACTTAAAAAAATAAACCCTAACCTTAAATTGCTTATCTCGATAGGAGGTTGGGGAGGTAGTCATAATTTTTCGGATGCTGTACTAACCGATACTGCCCGTGAAGCTTTTGCGGCAAGCGCCATTGCCATAGTAAAAAAATACAATTTTGATGGTGTGGACATCGACTGGGAATACCCTAACGACATTGGGGCGGGTAATATTTACAGGCCCGAGGATAAACATAATTTCACGCTGATGTTCCAGAAACTGCGATTGGATCTGGATACGCTTGAAAAGCAAACAGGCAGCAAGAAGTTACTCACAACAGCGGCAGGTGGGTTTACGCGTTTCCTGAAGCTCACGGAAATGGGCGAAGCTTCAAAATACCTGGATTATGTGAGCTTGATGACGTATGATTTCGCTCAGGATAGCTTGCATATCGTATTACACCATACCAATTTGTATTCATCGAAAGGTTATAAAACGCTTTGCTCGGCTGATATTGCCGTGCACGATTTTATGGCGGCGGGAGTCCCTGCGGATAAACTGGTAGTAGGTGTGGCGTTTTATGGCCACACACTGGCGGCTGCCGATTCGCAAAAAATGGTGCTTGGGGCTAAAACCGCTGCGATACGGGTTCGTGGTGTGGGCGGCGGCTACACATTTATAAAAGATAGCCTGATCAACCAAAAAGGCTACAAATATTACCGCGACAAAGACGCTTATGCGCCTTACCTGTATAATGCTGACCTCCGGCAGTTTATCACATTCGATGACGAATGGTCGGTTAAGAACAAGTGCAAATATGTTAAGAAAAATAATTTAGCAGGTGTTATGTTTTGGGAGTATTCCTCAGATAGAAAGGAATATCTGCTAAAAGAGATAAATAAGGATCTTACTTTTTAATCAAAACAGCTTTCGCTAATTCAGATCCGACTAAATTCGAACTGCTTTAATAGGGAGCACCAGGCTTTATCCGCAATTCCTTAGATTGTTGATCACAATCGGGAGTCAAAAAAGAAATTTTTAACATGGTAGCTTGAATCGTATATCACCAAAATAGAGCATGCCAGCTAAAAGCGGAATCCGCTGGCTAAATAAAGCAGGCTGCCGTCACTGCCGTGGCCTATCACGGCCGAAAGAATAAACTTATTGTAAGGGGTTATAAACAGACCGCCACCATAGCTGTCGTGGATGGCGCTTGAAGACTCACCATTTAACCAAACGCGACCAGTATCATTAAAAACAATCATACCCAATTCGCCCGCGAGAAGGTAGTTGTTAAAATCAAAAAGCCTGAGGCGTAATTCGAGGTTATTAAACACGATAGAATTGCCAATGAACCGGCTGGTGTGAAAACCTTGCAGGCTAAGCGGACCGCCAAGGTTCATCATTTGAAAAAACTCTCCCTTGCCTGAAAAATGTCCGGCGCCCGTCCGGTTTGCTATAACAAATGTCGAATCTTTACCGGGGCTCAAATAGAAAGAAAATACGGATAGCAATTGCCCGTTAGTATGGCCTGTTATGTTAAGCCCTTTTAAGCCTTTGATCGTATTTTCCCAATAGACCCCTGTAGTTGGATAAAAGCTGCTGTTACGCGTGTCATAATTTGTGCCGGCAATAAGCCCTGCATATAATTTGGTAGAAAATAAATTAAGCTCAGGGCGCTGTAGATTGTATTCATTGAAAAACTTATTGTAGTTATTGGCAGCCGAACTGGTGTAATATTGCCCGATAACTCCACCGCTTATCCGCCATTTTCCATATTGATGGAACAGCCGGATATCCGCTACCGACCAATCATACCTGTTCCGGTAGTAATCAAATTTTCTGTCTCCCTGGTTAACAAAAACTGCATTATTCCCAAGCCCAAAAAAGTTGTTGACGTTGTGTGGGCCCCTGTATAAAATGTTTATCCCAAGATCATTATTGCCAATTAACTTTTTAAAATCACCTTTATAAGTAAAAATAAAAGACTTTTTTGACAGAGTATAACCAGCCTGAAGCTCCTGCCTGAATATATACGGGTCTCCCCGGAACCCATGTTTTTCAGCAGTAAAACCTAAGGTCAGTCTTACGCCATCTTCTGTGTTGTAACCCAGGCCGGGGAGTGGAAAGTAATAATCATACTGAAATGCTTCCTTATCATAGGCATTGACGGTTGAATCAGCTGAGGTTTGCAACCTGGCGCTTGCATGTGCAGGATAAGTGTTTTTTTGATCTGATCTGTCATAGATCACATGCTTGCCCGGTTGCTTTAAGGTAGGATCGACCTGGAAAATATCATTACCATCACCGCCGATCATTCTTATTTTTATAGCAGCTGGTTGCTTGCCGTTTACCGCAAAAACATCATCTCCTCCCAGGCCGTAAAGCCGTATTTCCTTTGTTTCGCGGGGATCGAACTTCCGTTTGTAGACCTCCTTAGTAGAATCTTTACCAGCTTTTCTAATGAGGACACTTACACCGCCGTCCTGCTCCTGGATTATCGAAAATTTCTCATTTTTATCAGACGCAGGGATGTCAACATTCTTCGCCAGGAAATCGTAGTAGTCCAGCGCGTCCTTTTTTATATGATTACGCCTTGCAATCACTATCCGCGTGGTTTCAAGTCCGCACAAAGCGTAAATGTTCCTGGGTAATAATTTAACGGATGCAGTAATGACGCTGTCGGTAAGTTTGCGCTGCACATAGTTGATCTGCTCCTCCCAATCATGGCGGTCTAAACGGTTCAGGAAATAGAAATCAAAATAGATATTATTTAAGTTCCACCTGTCGATCTGCTTAATACGCTTACCGAAAGGTTGAAGCTGGGGCTTAAATATTGCAGCGAACCAGGGGAACACGCCCGAGGTAGAATAGTAGACTTTGTCCCGGTCGTGGGGCAGGGGTTCATATATCGTCCCGATTGAATTCTTATATTTTTCCCATATCCACTGATCGCCGTGCCGGTCCCAATCGCCTATGATCATGTCAAGCAATCTTGCGCGCAATAATTGCTTTTGATCGGCTTTTACGTCATTATCCTTTTCCAGTGCTTTCTGTACTTTTTCGGTCTTATCCGTTTTAGTGTTATCAAGCGGTTTCCGTTCTTCAAACAGGAAAACCTGGTTAGCAAATTCTTTACGGTACTTACCAAGGGCAGGATCATCCGGAATAAAAACTATTTCAGGATGGGTATGCGGAATGCCTATTGCTTCAGCCATTGGCGGTACGGTTAACGCGGCGTATGGATTGGAGGTCGAAACTTGGTCCTTCAGAATATCTTGTATAATGGTGTGTCTCTCAACTTTGGGCAATGCCCGTTCGGGGAATTTATTTACTGTACGCAATGCCCACTCATGCCCTGCGGAATCTTTTAATTGCAAAGACTTAGTCTGCTTTCCTCCGCCCAGGTCGGTGATTGCCAGGCCGCCTTTCTCTGTCGCAATGTGCATAACCCGCATCGACACCGGAGCAGCCCAGATGGCCCGGTAATTTCTCCCGAAGAATACCTTATAAATGCCGGATTTTTTATTGAATGCAGGGTGCGCAGCAACTTTTACACTATCGGTGTTCAGGTGCGACTGAGAATAAGAGGCTATAGGTTGGGCAATTGAAAGGGCAATTGCCAGGAAAAATATCGGTTTCATAGTTGGTTTCGGCAGTTGCTCTTCTCCTAACTCACGTGCCCGGTTTTCACTGTGCAAGTGCCAAGTGTTTAACACATTACAGCGAAGATTGTTCAGCGTGATCTTAGTCCTTGTAGTTTACGCTTACACGAAATGCTTTTAATCCGGAAACCCCCTGCAGGTCCTCCAATTCAAGGTGCTCCAGGTCATCCTTTAAGGCCCCGTCTTTTTGTAGCACAGAGACATAATCAAGAAAGTCCTCTACATCCGAATTATTAAAATAGACCAGCGCTATTTTATCCGGTTGCGTCAACCGCTCTTCCGTTTTTCTGATTCTGACTTTGTCTATCCTTTTTTTGATGACCTCGTATCTTATGTTGTAGTAACCCTCGACATCGAAGCGCCTTTCATCATTTCTGAAGCAGAGATTAATTTTGCCTGAATGAACAAATATGAGGGGAGCCGTCCTGAGCGGGCGTAAAAGTTTTGGCAACATTTCTTTAGTAAGGTGACAGATATCGATCATAGACCTGAGTTGCCACATCCTGAATTTCTTCAGGTGTGCAGAAGTAAACCTATGTTCCGGTGAAATGGAATTGCCTAGGTAGATATCATACTCAACTCCATCCGTTCTGAACTTCTCGAAATAACAAGGATATATTTTCTGAAGCTTCACCTGTGCATTTTCATAGTATTTAGTTAGGGCGTTGTTTATCGACTTTAAGGAATTTTCAAGCGCAAGGCGGTTGCTATATGCCAGCCCTTCTTTTTCATTTATGGCACTACGATATTTATTCAAAGGCTTTTCAAGCGACGGAAGCGAGAACGACAATTCCTCTACGCCAGGTGTGATCACTCGCTTTATATAATCCTTAATTTGGTTCTCATCGTTTGACTTCAGTTGCTTTTTAAGCTGTTTTTTCCAGGATTTAAGGATGGACTGAACATTCGGATCCTTCCCGGTGATTTTCTTGTGACTTTTGAAGAGACCACCAAGTATCTTATTCAGTATCTTAATATCTTTTTTTAAAGCCTGGTTATGCTGTATTGTAGAATCGCGGATGTCAACAGAACCGAATAAAGGAAAAACGTCACCAAACGAAACAGCCTCAACTTCGGCCTCGTTTTTTGATGTTTTTTTGAGCAAATATCCACCGGCTGCCTGGTTAAATTTCCATTCGACCGAAGGCTGAATGGTGGTAAACTTATTTTTAATAACACGATCTAACCTGGCCTCAAATTGCAAAATGCTATCCTGCAGCAGCTGGGATAAAAGGGGAACGGCGGGCTGCAAATGTGACAGCAGCTTTTCATAAAAAACGGTTTTCTTAGCAGAGTAAATTTCCATGATGCCCGCGGGTTGCCTGTTGTAAAATATAGGTAAAATAGCATAAGAAGCTATGCCTGCTTTTTTAATGGCTTCCAGGAACCGGTATTGCTCTATTTTCTTTTCAGAAATTGTGCTGAAAAAAAGTGCGGTGGGCTTTTTGATGTATTCATTTAAAAAAACGTCGGCGTCTGTGTTACCGAAACTGAATTTACGCGCGGACTTTATCAAAAAGCAATTACTGCATTCTCTCCCTTTTAGCATCAGTTGCCTGTTTAATTTGATAAAGGGGAGGAGCCCGAACTCAACGGAAGGAATACCTGCCATGATTTGCAGTGCTTTGAGGACCTGCATATAAAGCCGTTCCGGACTGGATGAATAATTTACTAAAAGATCGCGGATAGTCTGAAGCGCATGCTCTGCTGAAAAATCATCGACGGTAATTACGGCAAATCCTTCGAGCGTAAACATCGATAAGGGTATGATATTGCTTAACGTTTCCATACCACGCCCTTCATACAGGCAGGCCTCTATGTGTTCAGGATTGATTTCAGGGAGTACCGCATCAGCGGTGACCTTAATGAATGTGGTATCGATATGGAGCCGGTTGTATTTAACAATATCGCTGCCCGGCTGTTGGTATGAGTAAATGGTATCATTATGTATTTCCGCAGGAAAATGATACAATTTTTGCAGGATCAGCCGGTAAATAAAGTCGACATTTTCGTGGGCAAATAATGCATCCGTTCCTTGGGCGGCTATATTATCACCTTTTTGATGCTCTTTTAAAAAAACAAAGAAATTTTCAGTGCCATATACAATCCTTGAAAGTACAGGCGATGCGATTGCCCAGCAAAACTTATTATTACTTTCGCCCGCGCTGGTTAGTGTTGCATGGATTAGCTCAAAAACACCGGTTAATTTTTTTATGTCGTTTGCTCTGATTGCGCCGTCGGCTAACTCTTCGTACCGGTCTATCTTTTTAAGCACAAAGCGATAAAATTCTGACTTGATAGTCTTTTCATTATCGATCTTTGATTTAAGGTAGTCCACAAAAGGTTTGATCGACAAAGCGTTTTTGACGACATCATGTGACGAATGTTTAACTTTTGTGCCGATTATCCTGGTTTGCATGTTAAAATGTTAAGTTAAAATTCACGTAAGGATAAAACCCATCCGATGAAAATGCGCCCTTAATTTGTAAAAGAGCCATGTTGGCGGGTGCAAAGTATATTCCACCGCCGAAAGAATTATGCCAGCTGCCTGAGTCTTCGTGCTTTTCCCAAACACGCCCGATCGCGTGAAAACCTATAACACCAAATTGCCCCGGTAAAATATAAGAAGCAAGGCTGCCCAGTTTGATCCGTAGCTCGAGGTTGTTGTACATCATGTGCTGACCGGCGAAGCGCTCTTCCTTAAAGCCCGGCAGGTTCGCCTCCCCTCCAAGAAACAAAGATTGATAGGATGCTGTTTTACCCGCGGTAAGTCCGCCTCCTAATCGTTCTGACAAAACATATTTAGAATTTGTATCGAAACTTTCATAAAGGATAGCTTCAGGGATGACCTGTACAAAAGACTTTGAATAACTACCCAGACCAGCATAGGCTTGCAACCGGACATTGACATATACACCCCATGAAGTAAGCATCTTATTGTTTCGCTTATCATCGGTATAGGTTACTACCAGGCCGAGGTGGTATTTATCTTTTGAAACAGTCGCGCTGTCATAGCTATGTATCAGCGAGCTGTGATCAACCAGGTGAGCTTCATCATTCGGAAGATAACCGTAGTATTGGAACGATGGGCCAATTTTTAAACTAGTATTTCCGGCCAGGTTCTGGAACCGCAGCGTTGCGTCGGTAGTAAGGAAAGTAAATTTATAACGATAGTAATTTGCGCCAGGTTGTTCTTTATCGTAAGGAGTGGAGTTGCCCCTGCCAAAAAAATTGATGACTCTCGGAAAGTAAATGGTTCCCTGCACTTCCGCATCAGCTTTATCTATGGAATTTACCCATGAGCCTGTATAATTTAATCTTGACGATTCATTCGTAAAAGAGTGTCCTATTGTAACTTCCTGGAAACTATTGGGCTGTTTTCTGAATCCTTCATGTATAAAATGAAAACCGCCGTCTAAATAATAACCCTGATCTGAATTATACCCGGTTTTTAATAGCGGAATAAAAGTATGATACAGGTTAGTAGCAATATAAGTCACATTGGTGGTGTCATTTGACAGATGCTTATCGACCTTAGAAGCATAAGGACCTGTAAACGTAGCCGAGTTAAGTTTTTCATAAACGTTAACCTTCCGGTTGCCGCTTTCAAAATTGTATAGCTTATGCCCGACTCCGCCTATAAATCTTATTTTGATGGGCGAGGTTTTGTTGTTGACGATAACGGTATCATTGCCTTTAGCTACATAAATTCTTATCTCCTTAGTTACGACAGGATCAAAAACTCTTGAGAACAGCACACCGGATGAAGTGTGATTATTTTGTTTATTCACCCGCACGATCAGGCTTCCCTGTAAGGTATCGTTAACCGAAAAAAATTCCGTCTCGTCGGTCGCTTTGATGTCGACGCGACGGTTGAAAAAACGATAGTAGGTTTCAGCTGCCCTAACCAGGTTATCCCGTCGTTTTTTCATTTGCTTAAGCAAGTGGTGATGACGGAGTTTATAGATACTCAAGGGTAAACGACGCAGCGATGCTTCTAAAACGCTATCGGTAAGACTGGATGCAAAGTTTTTCGCAATGCTCATCCATTGATCATAGCCTATTTGGGTCATAAAACGCGTGTTTAGCGTATGATCGTTAAGGTAAAAGCCATTGATGGTATGTGAACCGGCGTTATACCCTTTTAAATACCTGGCAACATACTGCCCCGAAGCTATTTTTGGGATGATGCCCTGGCTGATGAAAAATGTTGCCGCGCGGTCATGAGGTATCGCGCTATAGTATTTTACTCTTCCCCGATGCGTGGCTTGCCAGCGCCACTGGTCTTCATGTTGATCCCAATCGCCCAAAAACCAGTCAAGCAGCCGGGCCCGCAGAACTTCTACGCTGTCTACCCTGTTATTATAGCTCTTGTCGAGCTGCTTCAACATATTGCCGGTATTGATTGAGCTATCCCCCGGTTCCCGGTCTTCAATAATGCCAATGGTGCCTGCAAAATCCTTTTCATAATAACCCAGTTTAGGATCTGGAGCCACCCAGCCAATGGTAGGATTAGTGTGTTTTACTTTTACCGCATTTGCAATGATTGGCCCCATTACCGCGGCATAAGGATGCTGGGCAGACATGGCGTCTTTCAGCCACGACTCAGCAAATGTTTCCCTTAAAGCTGCCGGCAATAAAATGAGCGGATATTTTTGAATACTACTTAAAATATACTCTTTCCCATCATGGTCCTTTAGCAGCAACGAGCTGGTTTGATGTGCGCCTCCAAACCTCACCGGTGTCAGGCCTCCTTTATAAGAGCTGATCCGGATAACAGGCAGCCTGGCCGGTGTGGCCCATTCCTTCCGATAATTTTCGCCATAAAACAGTTTGTGCAATTTTCCAACCTTGTCGAAATCCGGGCGGGCAGCAACAGTAATACTATCTCCGTGTACAACCTGCTCACTTTTTTTGACTGGTATCTTGATTTTTTCAAATGGTTTGCTGTAAGTAAATACCTGCTTAAAACTACTGTCAGGGTTAGCATAAAAGGTAAAATGTAGACTTTTGTCTTCAAACTGATCAATCACTACATATCCCGGCAGGCGTTGTGCAAATAATGCGTTCTTACCCTTTCGTACCACAGCCCCTTTAGCGCCGGCTCCGCTGACAATCTGTATCCGTTTTTTATCTTTTATAAATTGTAATCCATGTTCATGCCCGGATATGTGAATCACGTTCGGATCGCCCTCGAAAACACCATCAATTTTGTTGATCATGTTCCGGTATAGAGGATGCCCATCGTCTTCAGGGTTTGAAAAGCCTCTACGCAAAGGCGGATATAATGCACCTATACCCGGCAACGGGATATATAAACTGCTTTTAACTGAAGTTAGCGGGAATACATAATCCTGCCAGACGTAAGTCCCGCCATGATGCCCATAGGATTCGAAGGGATGATGATTTGCAAGGATGATGATTTTGTTCCTGTTTTTATAAAGCAATTCCCTGAACCTGTTAACGATCTCGCCATTTGTTTTACAGTCACAGTCGGCATCCGGATTGTCCTTATTGTAGAGGTAAAGCCACCATTCCGAATCAAATGCGATGACAACCATATCCTTTGATACCTGTACTTCGGTAGGGTCGGGACAGCCATTTGCCGGTATCTCTTTAAGCAAGGTATCCTTCTGCTCGTTCAAATATTCCCACTGCCTTTTGATCTTGGCTAAGCCCTTAGGACCCATTCGATCCCAATCATGGTTCCCCGGGACAAAATAAACGGGAGCCCCATTTTTCCTCATCGGCTGGTATTGCGACTGCAGGATTTTCTTTGTGGAATCCTCTTCTTTGCTGCCTGGCAAGCCCATGCCTGTGGGGTAAACATTGTCTCCAAGATAAAATACCGAAGTTTTACCTTTCAGGATTTTGCCGGCGGCATCCAGAATAACCCCATTCTGTCTTTTGCTGTATTCACCTGCGTCACCAATTAATATAATGCGGGATACAATATTTTTTTGCGCATAAACCACAGCAGGCAGCATCCACAAGATGGTGATTAATATGCGCCTCATTTTCATTCGACCACTTTTTTATACTGGAACTTCAAAATATTGGCGCTTTCCGGAAAACGTCCCTCATTAGAAATATACAGGTTATTGTCGGCGTCAAAAGCCATACCCTCCGGCTGTGTAAAAAAGTCCGGATTCAATGAATACACATCGTGAATCTTCCATTTATCATCCGCTATTACCAACAATTTGTTTACCGAGGAAAGAATGTGCCACTCGTGGCTTAGCGGGCTTCTTGCCAGGGCGGATGGGTGAAAGCTAATTTTATCAACGTGGAGCAGATCTTCAATATGCTTCACATTCAGTTTAAAGCCGCCGGAACTTTTCACGTCGCCATTGTCTGCGACCTGAAAAATAAATCCGCTGCATTGTTTGCTTGTTTTATCGATACTGCAATGCTTGCAGAGAACGTATATTTGGTTTGCATTTTCGTCGGCATACATACCCTCATATTCACCTTCGGGAAGAAAGTCGTCCCATTTTTTTGCAATAGCAGTTTGCGATTTTCCGATTTCTGTAAAGGGTATGGTAAACAACGTGCCTTTACTTTGCAGCATAAACACTTGGGATCCGCACACAGCTATGTCCTCAAAGTCACCATTATCTTTAAATTCAGTGAACTTTGCCGTTTTGTCGCCCGGTCTTAAGTAATATATCCTGCCCTCTTCATCATTTTCGCAATAAACAACATCGTTTTTGCCTTTGCTGAATGTGATGCCTGATATTTCTGTCAGATCACCAGGTACATTATATTTTAAAGGTCTGCTAAAATCAAAACCACCAGGGCTTCTGAACGATGATTTTTGTTTGCATGCCTGCAGTATACCTGCCAATGCTAAGACGAACAAGCTTATACGAACTATGATTTTCATATTCGATGCCTTTAGATTGATAATGGTGTATGTTAAATGAATGCGAAGCCCCGATTGTTTTAGCTTTTTAAATGAAGGCGGAAAAAGACGCGACTAATAATCAATCAACTTAAAGCAGCTATGACAAAGGCAATTACGGATACGATCAAACCGAACATAAAAACATTATAAGAGGTTCGGAGCAGTTTGTATTTACGACCAAGTACGATGCCCTGCCCATATACGTCCCGCACTAATGATTCATAGAGAAATTCTTTGTCGTTCATCATTTTAGACATGCTCGATAGATATTCGTCCAAATGCATGTTGTAAAAATTACCGAAGAATAAGAGATTGACCTTCCTGGCCTTCACATCCTCGGGCGTAAACTCTCCCTGTGGAAGTACCGGTCTTGTTGCCAATATGGCAAAAACAATGGTAACCAGGTTGATTGCTAAAAGCAGCATTGCGGGTACGATCATTTTATGGTATTTTTCGATTTGCCGCAGCAGCAGGCTAATGACCAGTGATATAATAATTGCATTCACCGATATCATGATGTGGGCCTTGCTGTCAGCCATGTTACTCAATCTTTGATGATTATTGGATGTGATCCGGAACATTGTATCAACTCCCCTCATTATCCTGTCATCATTCTTTTCCATTTGAAATATAGGGTTAGGCCCGGGAAAGCCTGTTTCGTTCAACTTTTCTGAAACAGTTTCCACATTTTCTGCGGCATCGGCACCAGTTAAATTTTTAATGTTCTCTTCTTTTTTAGTATTGAGCAATAGCCTGCAAAAATCAGTATGGTATTCATGCTGCTTTAAAAAAAGAATAGTTTTTTGACGCCATTGTTCCTTGCTGATCTTCGAGGAATTTAATGCATTTACTTCTTTACGCAGAAGCTTGCTTTTCTTTATAAAGCTATCGCTGCCCAGGTGGAAGAGGTCGGCATCACATAATATCGATTCAAGCAGGGTTTCAGGTTTCTGTGGGAGTTTTGTAGCCAGGATACAGGCTGTTATATTATCCAGCAATTTTTCTTCCAGTCCGCAGTCTTTGAGAAAATCAGCCGCAATCAATGCACTTTTTTCTTCATGATTGGACATATCGCCGGAGTGTCCGCAATCGTGAAACCACGCTGCGGCAAGCACTGTAAACTGATCAGCTTCGTTTAATTGAAAATGCGTGGATATTTGTTCAACTGCTTTCACCACGCCTTGCGTATGTTGTAGATTATGATAAAATAGGCGGTCGTCCTGGTGGTTCCGGTAGTAGGAAACTACAAACTTTTTCACGTCGTCCAGGATCGACTTGTAATTGGTATAACTGGACATTTTTCAATTGCGTTTCCCTATATACATATCTGCAAGGGGATATGTTTTAGTATGGGCCTCCGTTTAAGGATGGTAGCGTCAGTGTCGTAACAATAAGAGAGTTGCAAATTCACATTTGTATGGTGCTCTTTTTTGGATCAAGCAGAATAATTGTGGGATAGGATAAAAGTATATGAATAGTTACCGGTTTTTTGAAGCCCCTATTAGTTTAGCTTTTATACTTTGTGATCCGGGATTTAACGAAAGTGCCTTTTTATAATAAGTAATCGCTTTTGAATGATCACCGTTTTTTAGATATGCGTCGCCTAACTGACTAAAAGCAGTTGGTGATGCAGGGTAGTTTTCGGTATTCATTTCAAGTAAACCTATTGCATTATCCAATGCCCCGGGCTGGGTTATTAAATCCATTGCGCGGTTGCTAATATTCACTTCTGATGGTTTCACAGCATATCCATACCGTTGAGATAGTTGCTGATAATGTTGTTTTACAACAGAGGCGTTCAATGATTTTGGATCCATCTCTGGTAGATCCCATTGCCTGTAAATAAATCGTAAAGCGTCATAATAAGCTTTTACCGGCTCCGTCATATGTATGTCCTCAGGATAGTAAACATATTTGTGGTTTAAACCTGTTATTTTATTTTGGGTCACTATTGAGTCGAACTTTAAAAGATCAGTATGAAAGGTAGATTTGTCTGACCCTCCTTCGTTCGCATCACTATAAAAGATCATTTTATTTATAATCCGATTAGTTTTTAGCTTCTTGTTAGCGAAGTCAAGTAAATATCCCTTATCCCACCAAAAGGAGGGACTAATGGCTATATAAGCACCAAACATATCCGGCTGCGTTAACAGGCAATTGATTGTTGTGATGCCCCCAAAGGAGTGTCCTGCAAAAATTCTAAAAGCTTCTGTTTTGTAGTGTGCGTCAACATAAGGTATCAACTCATCACCAATGAACTGTAAAAAATTATTGCCACCTCCGCTTGGTTTTAACCAGGAGTTTGAACCGGTATCAGGCTTTCCGTAATAATCAACAATACTATGGGTTGGGGTAAGATCCCTTGTGCGATTTGTATTAGGAATGCCGACTATAATCATTTCGGGCATGACATTTACGTCCAAGCGGCTAAGGTACCGGCAATATTCTGCAATCATGCTAAAATGATTATCCCCGTCAAGTACATATAATACCGGGTAACGCTTATCGGGTAGCAGAGTGTCCATAGGCGGGACATAAATATAAATTTTCCGGTCTTCATTCAATATTTTAGACGAAAGTTTGATGATATCTGCCGATATGGGCTTAAAAACTGGGTCGGTTTGGGCAATTAAGTCTTTGGGAATTAACAATACCAGAAGAATATATATTATACTATTATTTCTAAAATGACGCTTTAAGTAGCTGCGGTAAATCATAACCGTGGAGTTTGTTAGCCTGCGTTTTAATTTCTGCATTTTATTCAAATAAAGCATTATTTATAACGAAATATTTTATCGCATGGAAAGTATAACAAAACAAGCGCAGGCCTTCAGAAATGGCTTAAACCAAAAAAGCCTCGCAAATTGCAAGGCTTTTTCAAGTTTCGTGATCCCGCTGGGACTTTTTTCGAACCACTTTGTCCATTCTTTGAAGGCTATCGCTGGACTATAAGGGGGGCGATTCCCCGAGGGGCTATGAACAGCAGGGTTGATATCCTACGGTCAGAATTTAGCACCTAATGTAACATAACATGACCTTCCATCGCCGGGTAATATACCATTGCCGAGGTAAACGAGTGTTTCGGTCCGGCGGGTAAAGTACTTATTATCTGTTAGGTTATTTATACCGATCCTGATGTTGTACTTGTCGGAAACCTTATAGCCCAGGGCAAAGTCGGCCACGCCATATCGTGACACATAACCTACATTGGGGCTTGTTTTGGTAGCTGCTGTATTATTCGCATCCGACCATGAGCTGCCAACGTATGAATAATAAAAGGTAGCGGAGATGTTATGTACCGAACCATTTATGCCCGAGCGGCTAACAAATTGAGGAACATCTTCTAATGTTTTCCCGGTCAGATCAACCGCGCCCACTTTACCATTCAAATACCTGGCATGATTATAAGCGTAAGAAGAAAATATTGAAAGATCATTATTAGTGTCCTCGTTATTGAAATTAAGCAGGTGGACCTCAAAAAAAGCTTCCACACCCTTAGTGAGCGCATTGCCTGCATTGGTGGTGTAGGTGTAAGGTTTGCCGTTGCCATCGGTGAGCGTTATATTTCCTATCCTGTTGTTATATTTCAGTTCAAATGCACTTAAATCAAAGTTCAATATGTTTTTAATCTTCCCCCTAATGCCAATATCTGCATTGTGGCCGCTTGCATCTTTCAAATTCGGGTCGATCACCGCTGTGCTCGATCCAATTATAAGATTTGCATAAAGGATGGGTCTGTAAGCCTGCGAGTAATTGCCATAAATATTAATGCTTTCAGTGATCTTGTATTGCGCACCTATTCCACCAAGCACAATGTTCCTGGAGGTTGAAAGCGATACGGGGTTAAAGTTTTTATATACTTTATATTCCGTTCCGTTTAAAGTTGAATTGAGGTTATCATACCTGATGCCGGGGGTAACGGATAGCCTGTCGGTGATGCGGAAAAGGTTTTCAAGAAATGCCCCGTAGTTTATTGTTTTAAAGCGCAGGTTGATACCGTAATTGCCGGTTTGAGTAAGATCAAAATTAGTTCCTGTAGTTCCCTCCCCGTTTTGTTTTCTGTTTGTTGAAGCGATGGAATATTTTAAACCGCCCGATAGGGCACTCTCGTGGCCGAGCAGATCGTATTTTTTTATCATTCTTGCATCAGCAGTATAGCTGTTGTAAAAATCCCTGTTTATCTCTCTTGGCGCGTAGGAGCCTGTAGCTTTGCTAATGGTATCGGCATTGGTGGCTAAGCTTGGGCTGGCAATAACCATGTTTCTTTGCCCGAAAAAAGTATAGGCTTTTACATTCAATAGTGTTTTATTATTGATGGCGTAATTAAAAAGCAAAGCGGGCAGGTTAAGTATCGGGTTAAAATAATTTCTGCTCCTTGTTGATTGGCGCGGATCGGTGGCAAACATTGCGTCGGTAAGTCCGCCTGCAAATTTCTGCACATAGTTTTCCCTTGAGTATTCAAGGCCAATATCCATTTTATCTGTTGGCTTATAGTGCAAACTTGCATAAGCATTCAGGAAATTATAGTTGGAGTTAAGACGCCACCCATCGCTGCTACGGTAATTAAAGAAAGCATAATAAGTTAACTTGTCTTTTTTCCCACCTATCGAAGCAAAGGAATTTGAGGTATTGAACGAGCCGTACGTTTGTTCGGTTTCAATGCTTAATGATCTCGTAGTATCAGGTTGTTTAATTATATAATTGAGCATTCCGCCAAACTGAGGGCCATATTGAAGAGCGGCCGATCCTCTGATGATCTCAATTTGCTGTACAGCTTCCAATGGCGGGTTATACATGGCCTCTGGATAACCATACAAATCGTTATTAACATTGTAGCCATCCTGGTTCACATTGAACTCCCATGATCTGTGCGGACTTAATCCTCTTGCCGCTACACTTGTTTGGGTGCCCGAGCCATCCAGTTCCCAAGCAGTTATACCCGGTACTTTTGCAAACACATCGCGGGCTTTATTTTGTGCAATATCTGCATTGATGCTGTCAACCAAAACCACTTCATTTTTTTTGCCCGAATAAATGTTTGTTCCACCAATCTCGGGTAACACTGCGTTGCTTCCTACACCTCTTTCGCCTTGTACTTCAACGGACGACATTTTAATAACGCTGTTCTGGAGCGCATAGGAAAACTCAGCAGTTTCATTGTCTTTTACGAGTATATGTTGTTTGACAGACTGATAGCCGATGTGCGAAATAATGATCTGGTAATTCCCGGCTGGAATATTATTGATGCTGTATTGGCCTTTGTTATTTGTGGTGGCCCTGAAATTTGTTTTGTAAAGGATGATGTTCACCAGCTCCAACGGGGCTTTTGTATTGTCGGTGATGCTACCTTTAATATTGCCGGTTGATTGGGAAAAAGCGTGGGTAAGTGTTAAGAAGAGGAGAACGGTAAGTAAGGTTTTTTTCATAGAATAATTGTGATTTTTTTGACGGGTTGATTGTTTACGGTCTTTCGTTATATTTTTAAAAATATAACGCTAAAATAAGTCTTAATTAAGGCGTGAACAAGGTTATTGTTAAATAAATCGTGAAGGGAGTAAATGTGGTATGCGAAAGGCACTGTCCAAGGTTTCTAACTTCGAACGAACATGCCGGTAATCTCTGATTCCCGAATATAAAAAGAAAGCCCCAAATTTTTCGATTTGAGGCTTCTAAAGTTGACCTGTAGCCCCAATCGGACTAAACTCGAACCGCCTAGGAGAAAGTATGCGAACTTTATCTACAATTTTTTGACTGGTTCGAGCCCAGTCTGGGGACCCATAAGGGCAAGCACAAATTTTTGTTGCTTGCCCTTATGGGTCTTGCTTAATTTGACCATTAATCAACCTAAGCGTAGAAATATTTTATATTAGGCTCATGAACAAGACACTTTTATTGCGCACGCTAATAACAATCCTGTTGATTTCATCATTTGCAGTTAAAGCGAATGCTCAGTTTGATGATGCCGGGAGTTTTAGAAATGGCTTCTATTATGACTTGCATGGCGTGAAACATAGCGGTGTGATAAAATTTAAAGTCACTAAGACAAGGCTTTTCGGATTAAGATCAAAAGTAATTTCGTCCTTCATATTCAAAACCGATTTAAACGCGGAGAAAGAAATAATAGAAGCAGTCGATACCAAATCTGTGGTCGCACTAGCAGATAGTTTTATAGTACATACTATCCATAGTGTAAATAAAAAAGACGAGAAATTGAGAGACACAAACACCCTTTTTATAAGGGTAGAATTAAATAATAATGGCAATAATATTTATCGGACACAGTACGGGCTTACGGGCTTTCATAACGGAGCCGCAACATCATTTACTGATTACGTTATTTATGATCGCTACTTTTATGGCAATACAATGGAAAATGCGACTGTTATCAATAAGGATAATTTTGAGGAAATAATGACTAGAGTAGTGAATGATAGCCCCCCGTTAGTTAATAAAATTAAGTCGGGAAAATATAAGTTCGAAGAAATTTCCAGCGTGCTTAGTGAATACAGAAAAGAAAAAGGGATTGCTGAGAATATTCACGACGGAAATTACGAATCAGGCGGTGTTAGGTAAACGCAGTCTGCCAGAGATGAACTTCATTATAGGCATCCAATCAAAATAAGGCTACTCCTGAGCGCCGGCGAGTCGCCAATTGCTAATTTGTAAGTGATATGCTGGTATTGGTTCGAATTGAGCCCAGCCTTTGGACGAATCATGTCTATAACTTTTAGTCCCATACTGGACAGAATTCGAACCAAATCTTGGAGGGACTTAAATTTTTAAGCAGTTTATAGCTGGCCTAGCTTCGGGGTTCGATTCCCCGATGGGTTGCCTCGTTCCAACACTGGGATGGTGAAAATCGCCCAAAGTTATCTTCGAACAACGGCAATCGCATAGGCTGCAGAATTATGTTTACCATCGCCAAGGTAGATAGCATTACCATTTTGCCAATATTTGGCAACATCGCAATGACCATTATTTTCTTCGCCTGCTATATAAATATTGTTGCCCGAAACGGCAATTGCTTCAGCGTATCCGTTAAATTTGCGGGTATCCGAACTAAGAATCGTCTCTTTTCCATTTTTCCAATACACAGGAACCAAGTTATAGTCGCTTACTTTTTCCGCTCCTGTTACATAAACATCGTTTCCTTCAACCACGATAGCTCGTGAGCAAGCGCCTTTTCCAGCTTCGTCGCTAAGATTGATCTCCTTTCCATTTTTCCAATATTTAACCATAAAACTAAACTTTCCTCTCTGCTGTCCTGCCACATAAACATCATTGCCAACTACAGTTATACCACTTGCGGTTGCTTTTTTATAGCTTGGGGCAAGTGAAACCTCTTTCCGTTTTTCCAGTATTTGGCGATGGAAAATTCTAAATTGTGCATGTCTTGATCAAATCCTGCTACATAGACATCGTTGCCCGAAACGGCAATCGCCGTTGTTGGCTCATAGTGGTTTTCGTCGGTCATATGGATGGGTATTCCATTTTTCCAGTACATGGCAACTAATAGCCCGTTTTTACTAGCTTCATGTCCTGACACGTAAACATCGTTGCCTACTACAGCAATTCCCGTTGCCGAAGCCCTATTATTTCCGTCGGTTAGAATTACCGCTATTCCGTTCTTCCAATAGACCGCTGAACTTTGTCTCCCGTAATGGGCTTCACCTGACACATAAACATCGTTTCCGGCTACAGCTATACCTGTTGCTTTTCCTTGACGCTTTCCCTCGGTAAGATAGACTGGCTTTCCATTTTTCCAATAAGTGGGGATATAATTGTATTGATCATTATTCGAGTAGCCCGCCACGTAGATATCAGTTTTTCCCGAGCTACCAACGATTACAGGTGAAGCAGTTGCATGAGTTGCGAAAGAATTATCGTCTGATGCTATTATTAAGGTAAATACAACAAGCGAACGGAATAGGTTCTTTTTAAGAAAGGTCATTGTTAAAATGTTTTTTACCAACGCTATTCGAAGTTTATGACATCCGATAGGTTCGTAGCATTCAATTACCGAATATAAGACAAATGACGTAATAGAATCCGGAGAGGCAGAAAAATACTTAAGACCTTCGACTCTGCCTTTAACCAGCCCCAATCGGACTAAACTCGAACCAATTGGCGGAGGGTATGAGGCTTTTATCTACAATCATTTAACCGGTATATATTTTAGATCGCCTCCCATATCACCATTTGCTGTCGGCCTCAATCAAAAACCCAATATTAACCGAACTGTTATTGTATGTAAAATAATACTTGCTACATTTATCCTATCAATTATAAATTCTTGACAAAAGTGAACGACAAACGTGTTGATCGTAATGCTATTCAGCAGTTGATCGCTGGTGACGAATCGGTTTTTACGATCGTTTATGAATTGTACAGCGAAAAAGTTTACAGGCTGGCATTTCGCTTTTTAAAGGATGAGAAGCATGCTGAAGAGATAGTCCAGGAGACTTTCATCAATCTTTGGCTAAGCAGAGAAAAACTTAATGCTGATGGCAACATGTGGCTTTACCTGTGTGTTATTTCAAAGCGGCTATCGCTAAATGCATTAAGGCAAATTGGCAAATCATCCATTTTGGTGGAGAAGCTTTTGCACGAAATAAGCGAGCTGCAAAACACCACTGAAGAGGAGGTGATAGCGCACGATCTTGGACACTATGCTGAAAAGATCGTCGATAAGTTGCCACGCCAGCAGCAGCTTGTCTATAAACTGAGCAGGGTTGAGGGGCTTTCACACAAAGAAATCGCAGAACAATTGCAGATATCCCCAAATACGGTAAAGAATCATATGGTTGAAGCCCTGAAAACTTTAAAAACCCACCTCAAGTATTCAGATTTTCTTTTTTTCGTTCTGTTGTTTATTCATTTTTAATTTTTTTTCGTTCAGGGTAGTCCTACCCCGTTGGTTTGGTGTTCTGTATATAATTAGCCTCCCTTCCGGGATGATTATATACCAATACCAATATGCAGCAAGCTCGACTAAAGGGTTTATTACATCAATATTTTAATAATACCATCAGTGATGCTGATTGCATTGAACTGTTGCAATATTTGAATGCATCCAACCCCGACGAGTTAGACAATCTTATCGATCTGGAATTATCGGCCCTGGATGAAGGGCCTGAGTTTAAGGGGAAACAATCACAAGCTGTATTGAACCGTATAAAATCAGACCTGAGATTTAACACAATTTCCGGTGACCGCGAAGAGGCACAACCTAAAATAGTCAAATTTTATCAAAAGCGGTGGGTGCAAATTGCAGCGGTATTCCTGGTATTTCTTACAGCAGGAATCATTGTTTTTAACAGCAAAAGCACAAAAACAGCTAATCAAGTAACTAAAAACACTAAACAGGCAATTATTCTGCCTGGTGGTAATAAGGCTGTTTTAACAATGGAAGGCGGTAAAACTATTGTACTGGATAGTGCAGCGAATGGTTTATTGGCCAAAACAAGCTCGGGTAAGGTACTTAAAACGCGTAGTGGGCAGATTATATATCAAGCATTACCTTCCCATCAATCCGGTGTGGCGGCTACAGATATTACTTATAATACTCTATCTACTCCAAAAGGGGGTGAATACCAGGTGGTATTGCCTGATGGTACAAAAGTATGGCTCGACGCAGCGTCATCAATCAGTTACCCTATTGCATTTACAGGCAACGAAAGGAGGGTTAAATTAACTGGTCAGGCTTATTTTGAAGTAGCAAAGAATAAGGATAAGCCATTTTATGTAGATATTAACAATGCACAAGTGAGAGTACTGGGTACGCATTTCAATATATCAGCCTATGACGACGATAATGTAATGACCACCACTTTGCTGGAAGGTGCGGTACAGGTTACCAAAAACAATTCGCTTTCACTGCTTAAGCCCGGACAGCAGGCGGCGATCAGTAGCAGCTCGGATAATATTGTAGTCTCTGATGCCCATATTGACGATGCCATGGCCTGGAAGAACGGTTATTTTACTTTTGACGATGATAATATTACTGGTATCATGCGAAAAGTTTCGCGATGGTACAACGTGGATGTGGAGTACCGCGGCGACTATAACGGCCAAAAATTCGGCGGGACATTCTACCGCTCAAAAGGTATTTCCGAACTCTTGACCCATCTTGAAAAGATCGGGAAACTTCATTTCAAAATTTCAGGAAGGAGGATAATAGTTATGGAATAGTTTATACTTCCCATTAAGATTATCTGCTGAAAAGAAACCAGGAGCGTTCGTACCGCCCCTGGTCATAAGCCAAGGCTTAAATGCGCGGATAATCAAAACGAATTGCAGCTAATACAATCAATCAATTAACCTAACATTCAAATGTATAAAATTTTTACCGATTTTAAATGGGGCAGCCTGCGCGGCCGCATTTATAAACCCCTGCTCGTCATGAAACTAACGCTGCTTTTGCTGACAGCAACCTTTCTTCAAGTCTCGGCGACAACATATGCTCAAAAAGTTTCGCTAAAGGTTAAAAAGGCAAGTATCAGAGAAGTATTTGAAAAAATACAATCTCAAACCAAATACGATTTTTTGTATAACGCAGAAGATCTGAAAGGTTCGCATAAGGTAACGCTAAAGCTGGACGATGTACCATTAAAGCAGGCGCTGGATATGTGTTTTAATGACCAGCCTTTTTCATATACAATATCCAATACCAGTATCCTGATCACAAAAAAACTGGCACTGCCAGAACAACAGGTTCAAAAAATTACTATAACAGGTACTGTGACCGATACGGCCAGCATGCCTTTACCCGGCGTAACAGTCAAAGAAAAAAATACCAGAAATATAGTGGTTACCGATGCAAAGGGGAATTACAGCATAATCGTTGCAGATAATGCAATATTGGAATTTTCATTTGTAGGATATGCCAAAATGGATGTTCCGGTTACTGGTAGCGCACCGGTAAACGTACGACTGAAGGAAATCAGCACCAATCTAAACGAATTGGTTGTTGTTGGCTATGGTACACAAAAACGTTCGAATATTAATGGTGCAGTAAGTACGGTAGGCGCTAAAGATATTGGCGGTAAACCTAACATGAATACCTTGCAGTCGTTACAGGGTGAATCTCCCAACCTGATTATCCAGCAATCTGTGCTTGATCCCGGGGCTACACCGGTAGTAAACATCAGGGGTGTTGGTACAACCGGCGATAACTCTCCGCTGGTTGTTATAGATGGTATCGTCATGCAGGGGCTTGGTAATCTGGCTACTTTAAACCCGAATGATGTTGCTAACGTGACCATTTTGAAGGATGCAGGTTCTGCAGCTATATACGGCTCACGCTCCGCCAACGGTGTAATATTGATCACCACTAAAAGCGGCAAGTTACACGAAAAAGCATCTGTAAATTATAGTGGTAATTATGGGGTCCAGGTACCTGATATATTGGTGCATAAAGTAGATGCTGCTGATAATGCCTATTACAAAAATGAAGCATTGGTAAATTCAGGCCTGCCCCCTGCTTATACGCCAGATCAGATACAGGAAATAGCCGCACAAGGCCGCGGCACCTGGGATGTTAATCACCTGTTGTATGATGCCCCAATGACCTCGCAAAATATTAACGTTACCGGTGGCGGCGAAAACACCTCTTATTTCGTTGGCGCAGGATACCAGGATCAGCTAAGTAACTTTGTGGGCAATGGCGGCTCTGGCAGTAAGTTTGGTTATCAAAAGTACAATTTGCGAATAAACGAGTCTACTGTAGTTGGCCAATTCAAATTCAACGCCATTCTTAACTATACCAAGAGCCGTAACAAGACCAATGCATCAAACGATAACAATATTTTTGCCGATGCCAACCGCGTACCGGCCAACTATAACTGGCAGGATGCACAAGGAAATTACCTGACCAACCCGGTATCGTCGCAGTTTAACCAGTTGGCTATTTTGAAGAATGGCGGTTATAACCAGTTTGATGGCGATGAAATATTTGGCAATTTAAATGGTACATTAACCATTATAAAGGGTTTGACCCTGACCGGCGTATTTGGCGGAACGTTGGATAATAATGGCAATTTTTATCGTGACATAGAGCAACATTACCTGCCGCAGGGTGTATCGGGCGACGACCGTACGGTTACTGATAATAATGCCAAAACGTCGATCTATAATACACAACTCTACCTTGATTATACAAAATCATTCAAAAAACATCACCTTCATGGTACTGTAGGTGCCTCGAGCGAGACTTATAGCTCGAGAGGTTTTAACCTTTCTGAACAATACACCGATCCTTTATTGGGTACCGCAACAACCGGCACAATCATCAGCACTTCATCAAGCACTGATATTGGGATTGATCAAAGCAGCCTGCTTTCAGCATTTGGCCGTGTCAATTACGATTACGATAACAAATATTTTCTCGACTTTGTATTCCGTGATGATGCTTCGTCAAAATTTGCCAAGGGACACAGGGCAAGTTTCTTTCCGTCTGTAAACGCCGGCTGGCAGATAAGTGACGAATCATTCATGAAGTCATTGAAAAATACCATCAGCAACTTAAAGCTAAAGGCTTCCTATGGGGTGCTTGGTAACCAGAATGTGGCAAATTATCAATACGAGACCACTTATTTCAATTACCCGGTTGCCTACGGATTCAATAACATTTTATATGGCGGAGCGGGTACATACCAGTCAAATCCATTAATTACCTGGGAAAGAGCTGCAACTTTTAATCTTGGGCTCGATTTTGGATTTTTTGATGACAGGTTGTACGGATCGTTCAACTACTTTAATAAAGTGACCAGCGATATCTTACAAGCTCCCACGGATGTACCATCGTTATTTGGTGCAGCGCCGGCTAATGAAAACGTAGCAAAGGTGAGGGATCATGGGTGGGAGCTTGAATTAACTTATAGGCTAAAAACCGGTAAGGTGACACAAAGCTTTAGCGGTAATATTTCTGACAACCAGAATAAGGTGTTGAAACTAACGGGCAATACTACCCAGCAGATTTATAATGAAGATGTATTTCAGCTGATCAGAAAAGTAGGCCTGCCGATCACCGAGTATTACGGCTATAAAACCAATGGGTATTACAACAGCCAGTCCGAAATTGATAGTTACCCTAAACCTGTGGGTGCGGTAGTTGGCCAGGGCGATGTAAAATTTAAAGACCTGAATGGCGACGGTAAAATAGATGATAACGATAAAACTGTATTGGGCAATCCCTTCCCGCGTTACACTTTTGGTTTTACTTACCGTATTGCATATGGCGGATTTGATTTAAGCATGTTTATACAGGGCGTTGGAAAAAGGGATGAGTTTTTAAGGGGTGAATTAGTCGAGCCTTTCCAGGCCAACTATGGTGCGACACTTTACGATCATCAGACGGATTTCTGGACACCTGAAAATACGAATGCGCGTTTCCCCCGCCTGGCTATTGCTGGTTCAGCATCAAACACCAATAACTGGCAGCATGGCTCGGATCTGTTTAAGTTCAATGCCGCGTACGCAAGGCTTAAAAACCTTACTGTTGGTTATACCGTACCCTCAAAATTATTGACCAAAGCCGGGATTAAAAAAATGAGGGTTTATCTAACCGGCCAAAACCTGGTGACGTTAACCAAATTAAAATTTGTTGATCCGGAGCTTACCGAATTTGGTAATAACTTAGGCTTTACTTCGTCAACCAGTGCGCGCAGTTACCTGCTACCCGTTTTCTACGGCGGCGGCATTGACCTTACATTTCAATAATAACATTTAAAAATCACAGACATGAAACTTTTAAATAAGCTTTTCATCATCGTATTGTTGGTTACTGCTGTTGCACCGGGATGTAAGAAGCTGGACATAGCGCCAACAGATAGGTTTACCGACCTGACCTTTTGGAAGATTGACGCCAACGTGTACAATGCATTATATAATAATTACAGCATTATGTATAATAACAACCTGTATTTTACGGAAGAGGCGTTGTCAGATAATGCATTTACTTCCGCAGGCGATGTAACCATTATTTCAAGCGGCAACGGTACACCGCTTACAGGTAAATTTGCAGACGATTGGAAATTCTATTATTCGTGCATCAAATCATGCAATGAATTTTTAGACGGTATAAAACAAAACACTACGCTGCCGGCAGCGACTGTGGCCCGTTTAACAGCTGAAACAAGGTTTATCCGTGCCTTTGAGCATTTTAACCTTGAAAAATGGTATGGCGATGTTCCATTAATCAACTATAACATTACACAAGACCAGTCGAAGACAGTTTCACGTGCGCCAAAAGCCGATGTGATCAATTTTGTACTTTCTGAACTGGATGCTATCATCCCTGCTCTCCCTTCGAAAGATAATATGCCGGCAAGTGAAAACGGCAGAATAACCAAAGGTGCCGCTTTAGCGCTTGAAGCAAGGGTTTTACTATACCAGGGCAACAGAATGCAGGATGTGGTAACCGTTTGCGAAAAACTCATGAATGATCAGGGAACCAATGGCACTTATTCCCTAAATCCAAGTTATACGGCATTATTCAGTGACCCGAATACGAATAAAATAAATAGTGAAAGCATACTTTCATTACAATATGTTCCCACAAAACGTACATGGCAGGACTTTTGGGACTTTGCCCCCGTTTCAGTTGGCGGCCGCGTAAATTCGATGGCTCCTACACAGGAACTGGTCAACGATTATATTATGCTGAACGGTAAGGGAATTACCGATGCGGGTTCAGGCTATGATGTAAATAATCCATATGCCAACCGGGACCCCCGTCTTGCCGCTAGTATAGTTTATGATGGCTATCAGTGGGATGCAGAAGGAGGGGCTAACGGAACATCAAAAACGATATATATTAAGCCGGGGAGCGATCCCTCCGACAGTCCGGCTAATCCAACCGGTCCGGACGAATATGTAGGCGGCCGCCAAAGTTCATCACCAACGGGATATTATTGGCGTAAATATTTTGACCCAAGCGCGCAAGCCGAATATATATCAGGTTTAAACCTTCACCTGATAAGGTATGCAGAAGTATTGCTTGATTATGCCGAAGCCAAAAACAGCCTTGGACAAATGAATGCCACAATATGGGACGAGACTATTGGCGCTTTGCGTAAAAGGGCTGGCTTTACCGATCCGGGCGCATTAAACTACCCGGCATCGGCCGATATGACCAGTGTTATCCGTGCAGAACGAAGGGTGGAACTGGCTTTAGAAGGTTTACGCACAGATGATATCAGGAGATGGAAAATTGCCGAAACCGTCATGAACGGTTATGCCCATGGCGCCCAGTTTTCTGGCGACCCCTCAACTGACAATGGTTTCATAAGGGCTCAAAATAGAACATTTAACCCGGCGAGGGATTATTTGTGGCCTCTGCCAAGTAATGATGTCAGCCTTGACAAGAATCTAACACAGAACCCTGGTTATTAATAATTAATAGAAAAAGATGAAAAAGATATTTTTATTAAGCCTGTGGGTACTATTAAACACCCTGGCTTTAAACTCTTGTAAAAAAGATGTTAAAAACCTTGATGCGAGTGTTCAACCTGTTACGGTAATCAACGCTCCGGCAAACGACACCAGTATTACTATTGCCCCCACAACAGGTGCAAGTGTTGTATTCAAATGGGCGCCGAGCGCATCGCAAGACTTAGTTTTATACGAAGTTGCATTTGATAAAACCGGCGGCGATTTTAGCAAGCCGATATATAAGGTAGTTTCCGATGGTTCAGGGGTACAAACACAGGCAACTATATCACAGAAAACATTAAACACCATTGCCAATGCAGCAGGTATAGCTGCATTGGCATCGGGCAGTATAAAATGGACGGTTATAACATCAAAAGTAGCTACAAATAAGGTAAGCTCGGTGAACCATACCCTGCAAGTAACAAGGCCCGCCGGTTTTGCAACGGTTCCTGATGCGCTATACTTAACAGGGTCCGCTACTGAACAAGGTACAGATGCATCAAAAGCCATAGCCTTTAAAAAAATAAGTGATGGCGTTTTTGAACTTTATACCTCCTTGCAGCCCGGTACCTATAGTTTAATTGATAATACCACCGGTTCAGCTACCACCTATTCTCTAAACGGTCCTAATATTTTGCTTAATGGCCAAACAACAGCAACCGGCAGCAAAAATGTATACCGCATCTCGCTCGATTTCAATAATGCTGCGGCAACGCTTACCCAAATTGTATCGGTAAACATGTATCTGGCGATTGACGACAAAATATGGTTTACGCTGCCTTACGCTGGCAGCAGCCAGTGGGAACTTGACGGCGCTGAAGTTGATATCCCGCAGGAACCCTGGGGTGATGAGAGCCGCTATAAATACCATTTTATCGTAAAAGATGCGGCAGGCAACCAGGGGGATGAATGGTTTGGAAGCGCTAATCAGGACAACCCTGATCCAACCACCAGCACACAGCCGTCATACTTTTACATGTATCCGGTAAACGGTTCCCAATGGGATAACTGCTTTAAGATGGTGCCAAGTTATAGCGGCAAGAAGTGTAATATCATTGTGAACTTTAGTCCAACTATTGCGCAATATACAAACAGCGTCACGCCACAATAATCATATTCAACAGGGGAACGCTGTTTTTATAATAGCGTCCCCTGTTTTAAAAACCGGTTTATATGAAATTGAAATATCGTAACCACTTTCTAACCTTATCATCATTTGTAAGTATATTGTTTGTTAGCGCCTGTTCAAAAAAAGGGGAACCGGTGGTGAACAATAAACCAACCGATACTGTTGTAACGGTAAAACCGGCCACGTATAATTATGCGTTACTGGCAGATTCCTTGCAAGTTGCTACCTACAATACCTTTATATCGGCAAACCGCAATTATTTTGTACAGAATAATACGGGTACAACTACTTTTAATTACTGGCCGCAGGCACATATGCTGGATGTTTTGCTGGACGGATACCTGCGGACAAAAGACCCGCAATATACGTTGCGTATGAAGGCACTCCTGAATGGCATTAAAACCACGAATGGCGGCGCTTATCCTAACGAATTTTATGATGACATGGGCTGGCTGGCAAATGCAAGCCTGAGAACTTATAATGTGAACGGGGATGCAGATTATTTAAGTGCAGCACAAACCTTATATACTGAAATAAAAGGTGGCTATAACACCACTGCCGGTGGGGGTATAGCATGGCAAAGAAGCCAATTATATTACAAAAACGTCCCGTCAACCGGAAACGCTACCATACTGGCAGCGAGATTTTATGAGCTGAACGGAAATGCCAGTGACCTCACGCTTGCCAAAAGCTTATATACCTGGATGAAAGCCAACCTGGTTACCCCGGGAGGTGTGGTGTATGACGGTATTAACCGAAACCAGGATGGCCAAATAGATTATTGGGATTTCACCTACAACCAGGGCTTGTTTATCGGCTCAGCTGTTGAACTTTATAATTGCACCAAAGATGCCGCTTATTTACAAGACGCCGTGCTTGTTGCCAATAACCTCGTTGCAGACCCGAACCTGACATCGAATGGAATTTTAAAAAGTGAAGGACAAGGCGACGGTGGATTATTTAAAGGGGTGGCGGTTCGTTACCTGACCGATTTGGTGGAGCTTACCGCGCTTGATGCCACTGACCGGGCAAAATATGCTGCATTTTTGCAAAGAAATGCCCAAACACTTTACTATAAAGGAATAGCCCGGCCGTCATTGATGATAAGCCCGGATTGGTCAATACAGCCTTCGGCAAGTACTGATCTAACCACCCAATTAAGCGGGGTAATCATGATAGAGGCAGCAGCAAAGCTTAAAGCCGGCGCATTTATCGAATAGAAAAAAAGCGTAACGCTGCTGCTTAAAAGATCAACAAAAGACCATGAAAAAACATATCACAACGATCATTTTATTTTTGCTTATAACGACTCACTTACGTGCTCAAAAATCCCCGGTAAACTATGTTAATCCTCTGTTAGGTACAGCCACTTTATGGGATTCCAAAGATCTTGGATTTGTGCCGACACACAGGACCTGGGGCGCGGAGGTATTTCCGGGGTCATCACTGCCTAACGCCATGGTGCAGTTGACCCCTGTTACCCAATTTCATAGCGGTTCGGGTTATCAGTATGAAGATACAGTGATCTACGGTTTCGCGCATACCAGTAAAGGACATTGGAATTTATGCCATGTTCCTTTAATGCCAGCTACGGGTCAAGTGGATGCAACTGACTATAAATCTGCTTACAATCATAAAAATGAATCGGCTCATCCCGGTTATTACCAGGTTTATTTGGAACGATATGGCATTAATGCCGAGTTAACTTCAACTCTGCGCTGTGCCTTCCATAAATATACCTTTAAACCGGGCGCGAACAAAGAACTCATCGCCAACCTGGCCTTATCAAACGAAGGGGTTAGAAACTGGAACATTCATCAGGAAACCGAAAACGATTTTACGGGCTTTCAGCAGGCCGGGGAAAAAATTTATTTCTATGCTGTCGCTAATCATAAAATAAGCAGGATCGACTCGCTGAAAAAAGACACGAAAATAGTACCTGTAATTAATTTTGATAATGAGAATAAACCGCTTGAAATCCGGATAGGGTTTTCATTTGTCAGCATAAAAAACGCAAAAGAAAACTTAGAAAAGGAGATGCTGGGCAAAAGCTTTGATCAAGTGAGAAAGGAGGCTTCAAATACATGGGGAAAGCTATTGTCAAAAATTTCAGTTAGTGGCGGCACGGAACGTCAGAAAGGTATATTCTATTCCTGCCTGTACCGTTCATTTCTTTGGCCCGCTTTACGAAGCGATGCAAATGGCGACTTTACCGACCTAAGCGGTAAGGTTGTCAATAAAGGGTTTAACTATTATACTGAACCGTCGCTATGGGATGACTACAGGAACAAACTGATTTTGCTCGGCTTGCTTTCTCCTAAAGTTACCAATGACGTGATCAAGTCGCTGATCGACAAAGGTGAACTAACCGGTTTTATGCCTACTTTCTTTCATGGGGACCATGCATCGGTATTTATTACGGGCTCCTATTTACGGGGATTGAGGGATTTCGATGTAAACGCTGCCTATAAGCTCATGCTGAAAAATGCCACCGTTGAAGGAACCCGGAAATATGTGGACGAGTACAATAATAAAGGTTATATATCGGAGCTCGATATCGCCAATCCTGTTACAGAAACGGTAACCAAAGCAGCAGTTACAAAAACGTTGGAATATGCTTACGATGATTATGCAGTGGCCCTTCTTGCCAGGCAATTAAAAGACACAGTCAGCTATCGCATGCTCATGAAACGAACCGGTAATTATAAAAATGTATTTAACTCAGCTACGGGGTTTATGGAAGGACGACTGGCCAACGGCGATTGGGTGAAAAATTTTAACCCGTATTATCCTTATTATGAATATATGTACCGGGAAGCCAACGCCTGGCAATCGTCGTTTTTTGTCCCGCATGATGTTCCGGGTTTGATAAGTCTTTATAAAAGCAAGCACGCTTTTGAACTTAAAGTTGACTCTCTTTTTTCAATTCCATGGAAGGGATACGAAGCCTATAATATTTCGGGCTTTATTGGCCAATATAGCCAGGGAAATCAACCTGACCACAGCTATGCCTTTTTATACTATTTTGTTGGCAAACAAGAGAAATCCCAAGTATTGCTGGATAGTATAATGAACCATTTTTATGATTTGGGTAAAGAGCATCTTTCCTATGCCGGAATGGATGATGCTGGTGAAATGTCATCATGGTATGTGTTTAATGCCATGGGGTTTTATCCGTTTTCTCCGGCCGATCCTAAATATATTATCTCGGTGCCACTTTTTGATAAAATCCAAATTCAATTAGATAACGGCAAGACTTATACGATTATCAAAAAGAATTCCGGGAAAAAAATTACGAATTTATACTATAGGGGTAAAAAAATAGATGGTTATTTTATAGATCACAAGGAATTAAAAGAAGGCAGAGAGTTGGAAATAATAACCAAATGATGGTTTTTTAAATGAACTAACACAGAGATCTTTAATAAATTAATTGCGCTGATTCGATCTAGATAGTGATTTTATTTCAAGAAATACTCCTTCTAATTTTAAATGGAATTTAGCAAAACCGCCTCCCTAAATTGGGGAGGTGTTTGCGTCTTCGATGCAGCCCCTAGGGGAAACCAATTTTGGTAGTGACCCGCTGAACCAATTGATAGCAAGCATACAAGCATGGGGTTCGTTTTAACTTATTTACTTTCGGTTAAGAAATTGCTAAGTGCAGCTAACCTTGCATGGTTGTTGAACTGGATTTACACGCTAAAACTTAAGTGCTAAGAAAGTAAAATTTAATTAGCAATAAAATTGGAAATGTAAATCCGTTCAACTAGATTTACAATGTTACTTTAGAATTTACCCAAACCAAAATTACAGCTCCTATGACCCCAAATTCCTATCCAGTACCCAAGTAATTAATTACGACGCACGTATAACGTGCCTTTTAATTTGATTGGGATATTTTCTTAGCCAAATTTCTATGGAATCCGAGGATGCCATAAAGTCGGCGACATTGCTACCATAGGCTTTGCTTGACCTGCTTCAGATAATTTGCTTTGGTTTCGCACTGGCTCAAACAAAATACACAATCAAATATGAATTGAAAACATTGGCTTTTTTGTTATGAAACCTCCTGCTCTGTAGTGTGGTTGAAACCTAGAGCCTTGACCAAATCAGAAATTGAACTTTGTAAAGGGATAATTTATATATAAAAAAATCAAATAAGGAATTAACCTCATCATTTTATCTTATCATGAAAAGAATAAAAACGCTTTTATTAACAGCTGTAGTAACAATTACTTACCATTACTCGTTCGCCCAAACTACTAATACTTTCCCAGCTACAGGAAGTGCCGGTATTGGGACAACCAGCCCTTTAAGCCTGCTCCATATTACTGGAAATGTCGGATCAACTGATATATTACGGCTTGGGAATACCGATGCAAGTGACGGAAGGTCGACTATCCTGTTTACCAGTTCCAAAGGGCCGCAGAGTTGGCAGTTTGGTGAAAATCCTGGGGGAGGCGCCGGATTATTCGGATTGCGTGATATGACAACAAGTGGCTTTCCAATCCGCTTTGTGGTAAATACATCGGGCTACATGGGTATTGGAACAATTGCCCCGACCTTTTTGCTTTCCGTAGGAGGTAATGCATCTTCGGTTTCCGGGGGGCAGTCATCTGTTCAATATTTTCCATCAAGTACATCCGGAATTTATGGCGGCCATGTTACTCAGCTAATTGCCAGCCCGGCAGCAGCTTCATCGGGTTTTTACTATGGTGTTCTTGGCGAAGCAGGCGATGGCACTGGCATCACCTCAAGTTTTACAAATACAATTACCGCTGTTGGAGGCAGTACGATTCACAGAGGGACGGGTAATATTACCACATTGATAACATTTCTTGCGACCAGCCCGGTTATAACAAATGGCGGCACAGTAAGTAATGCATATGGTTTGTACATCAATAACATCAAAAGCACAGGTATAACAAACAGTTATGGTGTGTTTCAATCTTCAGCAAGCGATCCAAATTACTTTGCAGGCAACGTAGGGATAGGTTTAGCTAACCCGCAAAATAAGCTTGATGTAAATGGCACCATTCATTCCAAATCGGTATTGGTTGATCTGAATGGCTGGTCGGATTATGTGTTTAAAAAAGACTACCCATTACTGTCCTTAGGCGAAGTGAAAGCCTATATCGATCAAAATCACCATTTACCGGAAATGCCTTCCGAGCAGGAAATGATAAAAAATGGTCTCAATGTGAGTGAGATGAATAAACTGCTGACTAAAAAGGTGGAGGAGTTGACTTTGTATTTGATTGAGAAGGACCTCAAAGATCAGGAGCACCGGGCGGAAATTGCTGAACAAAAAAAGGAGCTCGGTGCCATGCATTGCCAATTAAAACTACAGGAAGAAAAGCTAAATAAATTGGAGGCACAAATCAAAACCCTGAGCCAGAAATAACTTAAGATTAGGAATGTCTTCTTTCTAACTGATTTAATATTTTTCAAAATGCAATACAAAATAATCATACAGAAATTTGTGTTCTTAACCAGTATTGTTGGGGTTGCTAACATTTATGCACAAACATCGCCGCCACCGTTAACACAAGTCATACAACCCTCGCCAATTGCGGCAGCGATGCAAAAATACGGGGATAAGCATATACTCATCTTCTGATGCCGGCGCCGGTAATACGTTGCTGCGAACCGGTTTTACGGATACACCAGCCAGGATAACTGCAACAACTATAAGTTAGAAGAGCTGACCTTGCACATGATTGAAAAGGATAAAAAAGATGCTGACCAGCAAACGAGATTGATGAGTTAAAAGCCCAGCTGAAGGTTTTATTGAATAAATAAAAAAAATTAAGAATAAAATGCTGCAACTGCTAGCAGAAATAAAAAAGCAACCCGCATCAAATGAAAACAAAAGAAGTTCTATTAATAGTGATTGCACTGGGGATAAGTACATTACAGGTGTTCGCGCAATCCTCTGTACCTCAGCCGCCTGTTAGCGTGCAGAGTCCTAATACAGCAAGCTTTGCTTTGTATGGAGAAGTTCCGGTTTCCTACTTTACGGGCGTGCCAGAAATTAGTATACCGCTCTACAATTTAAAAGAAAAAGAAATTACCTTACCGCTTTCCTTGAATTATCATGCATCGGGGATCCGGCCGGACGTACATCCGGGATGGGTAGGTAACGGTTGGAGTTTCTCGAATCCGGGCGTAATTACACGAACTGTTCATGGCTCACCCGATGATTACAATGTACTCGATATGTCTGTATCGAATAATCCGCTCGTCGGTTTTGAGTGGAACAATGGAGTTTTAAATGTAAACAATTGGAGCTCTACAACTTACATGCAAAATATTGCCAGTACAAAATATATGTACTATACGCTGGACAATGAACCTGATGAATTAAGTTTTAATTTTGGAAAATATTCAGGAAAATTCTATATCGATGCCAACACCGGGAACTTTAAATGCACGGATAGAAGGTTAAAGGTCGCATATATTAACGATGGGGTGCCAATGCAATGCCCGTTTCCGGTACCACCGCTCAGCGCCATGCCAGCTTACACCACTTCGTATCCATCCAGTTTTCCAGGTTTTATCGTTACTACAGAGGATGGTACTCAGTATGTATTTGGAGGAACCACTGATGCGATTGAATATAGTATAAGTTTTTTTGCCCAGAACACTGACTACTGGCTGGCAAATTCCTGGTACCTCACAAAGATCATCGGGCCGGATGGAAGCCAAATCAATTTTACCTATACGCGCGGGCCCATGATAAACCAGATGTACATTTCTTTGTATGAAAGAGCCTTCGACGTAAGTGCAAACCCCGGAGCCCCTTTTCTTACTCAAACATGTGGAAGTACAAGCGGCTTAATACCGGTTACTGGCCCTTATGACGGTAAATTAATTTCACCGATTTACTTGAAAGAAATCGATTCAGAGCACAGCAAAATCATGTTCAATATTTCGCCCACAACGGAGTTGATATTTCCTATCCAGAATTATGAAAATTACCTGGCTAATATTCATGATCAATACAGTACACATTCGCAAAATGTTTGCTTTTTATATGGGAACTATGGGCAGGATTATCCAAGAGGGGGGTACCCGGATGTTTTGAGCAATAGTTTGCAATGGGAAAAGCTCGATAATATACAGGTTTACAGTACATCTAATAATCAGTTGCTGAAACAATATAATTTTACCTATAGCAGCGATGCCAACCAAAGGCTTACCTTGCTCAGTGCACAGGAAACTGATGGGGCTGGCGAAACCTTACCCCCCTACACCTTCAACTATGATACCTCAACACCGCTGCCTGGTTATGCCAGCGCAAGTGTAGACAATTGGGGCTTTAGCAATGGTCAAGCCAGTGATGTCTACACTGTTTTGGCCGCAGGTGGAGGTGCTAATAATCTATTCTCGGCAAGGCAGGCTAACCCTTTTTATTTGAGGGCAGGGGTTTTAAACAAAATCGTTTACCCTACAGGAGGGACAACTACGTTCACCTACGAGCCGAATACCTATTCACAGGAAGTGAACGTGCCGATATGGCAACCATTAGTGCCAGATGCTCAGGATTTAACAGCAGGAGGATTACGGATACAAAACATAACCAGCGTGGACCCCAATTTGCCAAACCAGACTTTAACAAAGCAATATTATTATTATAAAAATTATTCTCCGACGACTGGCTTGACCGGGAGATCGAGCGGGGTACTAGGCTTAAAACCCCAGTATTTGTGGCCTACTTATACCATTCACAACGGGAACAACAGCACTACAGCCGTTATATCTGTTTTTTCATGGCAATCAGTTTTACCAGCTACGGAAAATACAGCCGGTACGCATATAGGTTATAGCGAAGTGGAAGAACTGGATCAGGATGGCAGCATAATCGACTACAAATTTACCAATTATGATAATGGTCACCTGGACCTTCCTTATGTCAACAATCTGCAGGATAATGCATCTGCATATGTCCCTTACAATAGCAGGCAACTGGAAAGGGGAAAATTGATCGGCAAAAATATTTATAACGCAACAGGTAAGCTCTTGGACGCCACAACATATAACTATCAAGCTTTTGGTAATGGCAGCGATTCCGTCCGTGCCGTAAAAGCAAGCATTGTGTTTCTCTGCAATAACTTAGCTGGCAACGAATATTCCGAAGCGACCGCCTACTACAACTACACCTATCCTTATTTGGAAAGCCAGATAACAAATATGCGTTATGATCAGAATGGCTTAAACCCGGTAACTACAGTGACCAATTTCTCTTATGAAACACTTCACGGGTTATTGAGGCAAAAGTCATTTACCAATAGTAAGGGGCAAACAATTAACTCCAAATATCTTTACCCTTTCGACGTGGTTCCTTCATCAGTTGACCAAACTGTACTAACCACTAAGCCTGTTTCCTATATGGTTAATAACAATATAATTGGCCAACCTTTGCAGGTCGTCAATTCAAAAGTTACAAATGGTGCCGAACAAATAGTTTCAGCGTCCATTACCAATTACAAAGGGATCAATGTCACGCCTCCTTCCGGGACGCCGCAGGTAACAGTGAAGCCAAACTATAACTATCAACTTGAATTTGTGCAACCCCCGTTAGCCAGCAGTCTGACCAATTATGCAGTGACTTACAGCGGCAATAACGAAATAGAACAAATTGACAGCCGGTTTATCAAGCACAGGCAGTTTGTTAATTATGACCTGCGTGGTAATATCGCACAATACAACGGCAACGTAACTACAAGTACCAGCCAAGCCAACACCTCTTATGGTTGGGGATATAACGGGCTGGTCCCGGTCATCGAAATAAAAAATGCAGCATCAAATGAGTTTTATTTTAACAGTTTCGAAGAAGATCAGACGGGAGTTGCACCTACAGGATCGATGACAACCCATACGGGTCACAAATACAGTACATCAAACAGCGTATTATGGACTCCACCAGCTACAGGCCGGACTTATGTGCTCAGTTATTGGTATTATTTGTCAGGTGTTTGGAAGTATTCAGGTGAAATACCTTATACTGGAACCTCATATTCCCTGAATACTGGCTCAGCTGCGAGTTCAACCGCTTATGATGACATCCGAATATATCCGAAGGATGCGATGATGACTACTTATACCTACGATCTGTTAGTAGGTATGACCAGTAGCACGGATGCCAAAGGCGAGGTGACCTACTATGAGTATGACGGTTTTCAGCGCCTGCAGAATATCAAAGACAAAGATGGCAATATCATCAAGCACATGGATTATCACTATCAGGGACAATAAACGGAAGCATTCACCAAAACCTTTATCATTATGTTCACTTACAGAACCGATATAAAAAGCAAGTTAAGGCGATTGGCATTTAGCATGGGTCTGGCAGCTATTGTGTTAAGCAGCAAAGCGCAGACCTACGTAAGCGCCCCAATGACGAGTACGCCTGCGGCAGGCTCGTACTACAGCAATAGCAGCATTACTTTGAGCCCGGGTTTCAGTTTTACAGCCACATCGGGACAAAGCTTATACCTGTACATCGGAGCAGATTGCGCGCCACTAACTACGGCGGCAAGTGCAAGCCAGAACTATATTTTGACGACTACCCCGCGGATTGGGGGGATTACCACATCGGCCGGATTTGCCAACAGGAGCGCCTGCGATTTGATGCAAACGGTGCAATATGTTGACGGGTTGGGGAGACCGTTGCAAACCGTACAGGTAATGGGCTCACCCACAGATAAGGATATAGTACAGCCATTCGCCTATGACCAGTTCGGCAGAGAGGCCACCAAATATTTGCCCTATGCGATAAGTACAGGCACAAGTGACGGCAGTTACAAAAGCAATGCCCTGACCGCCGGTGCCGGTGTACTTCAATTTTATAACCCTGCAGGCAACGGTATCAGCGGGAACCAGCAGAGCAATGGCGTAGTGGTTAACCCTTCGCCTTTAGCAACCACGGGTTTTGAACCTTCGCCGCTAAACAGAGTAGTAGAACAGGGCGCACCGGGCACTCCATGGCAATTGAACGGCACCGGCGATCCCAATAGTACAAATCATACTGTAAGGATTATTTATACTGCCAATGATCAGACCAGTACCTTTAGTACTACTCCGGGTAGTGCTAATATGGGCAGTCGTATTGTGGCGTTATATACAGCCACTATCAATTCTGACCAAACCCGCACCCTGGCAAGGACAAGCAATGCTACCTATAGTTTGGGACAGCTTTTTGTAACTATAACCCGTGATGAAAACTGGAACCCGGCAGCCGATGGCTGCGTGGGCACAATGGAAGAATACAAGGATAAGGAAGGGCATGTGATATTGAAGCGGACCTATAACCTACAGGGAGGTGCTGTACAGATGCTAAGCACCTATTATGTATATGATGATTTGGGCAACCTGGCCTTTGTACTGCCTCCGGGCGCAGCGGCAGACAATGCATTGCCGACAACGGCGCTGCAAACAGCTTATTGCTACCAGTATGGCTATGATGAAAGAAACCGGCTGACCCGGAAAACTATACCGGGTAAAGGATTGGAACGCATCGTTTATAACCAGCTCGACCAGCCCGTGCTGACCCAGGACGCTGTTCAGCTGCCAAATAAGCAATGGACAGTGACCAAGTATGACGCCATGGGCCGGGTGATAGCGACAGGATTGTGGACCGATACTTCGCCAACAGCACTTAGTACGGCAACCCTGCAAAGCAATATTTATGCAGGAGCACAATGGGATACAGAGGATGCTACCGGCAATACCGCTACCTACCCCACCGGTTATGTGATCAGCAGTTATCCTGCGATGAGTACCGTACTCACTACAAATTATTACGATGATTATACCAATATCCCGGGTTTGGCTGCATCGCCTTATGCCGGCCCGTCAGGTTACAGCACCATGACCAGGGGATTAATGACCGCCACGAAAACAGCCGTGCTGAATACCCCGGCAGATATGCTATTGTCAGCAAATTATTATGATGACCTGGGCCGGACCATAAAAAGCTACAAACAGCATTACCTGGGCGGAACCGCCAACATCAATAACTATGATGCGGTAACAAATACCTATGATTTTACAAACGCAATAACTGCCAGCACCCGGCAGCATTTTACTAGTGCAAGCACCTCGGCCCCGTCTGTAACGATAGCCAACACTTATGTTTACGACCATATGGGCCGTAAGCAAAAAACCTTTGAAAGCATAAACGGAGGCAGCAACATACTGCTGGCACAGAGCGACTATAACGAGGTGGGCCAGCTGAAGACCAAGCACTTACACTCGGCAACGGGAGCAACGCCTTTTTTGCAGGATATTAGTTATGCCTACAACGAACGGGGCTGGCTAAGAACTATTAATGACCCGACGGTGGCTACAACTACAACCAAGCTATTCGCCGTGCAGCTGAACTATAATTTACCGCAATACGGCGCGGCAGTTCAATACAATGGTAATATTAGCGAACAAGTGTATACGTCCATAAGTGGGCCACAGCATGTTACCTATGCCTATGACCGGCTAAACAGGCTGACGGATGGCACAAGCACAGCAACATTTAGCGAAACCGGCATCAGCTATGACGTGATGGGAAATATCCAGGGGTTGACGCGTAACGGCTATGGGGCACTAACCTATACCTACAACAGCACCAATCAGTTGCAAAGCCTGAGTGGTTATAAAAGCGGCACCTACCTGTATGACAATAATGGGAACATGAAGACGGATGGGCCAAGAGGGGCCACAATTACCTATAACCTGTTAAGCCTGCCGCAAACTGTAACGGCAACAGGGGTGAGCATTACTTACACCTATGATGCAACCGGCAACAAACTGCGAAAGGTAAGCAGTGGCAGCTCAACCGATTACATTAGTGGCATACAATATAAACCGGACGGCACCATTGATTTTATTATGACGGAAGAAGGCCGGGCCATACGATCGGGAACCGCTTACAATTATGAATATACCTTGAGCGACCAACTGGGTAATAACCGGGTGACCTTTGACCAAACTACCGGCAAAGTAGGCGAAGACGATTACTACCCATTTGGGTTTAATGTACATCGTCAGGTAAATGCCGGGAATAACTATCTTTACAATAAAAAGGAGCTACAACCCGAAATAAACGAATACGATTACGGGGCACGGTTCTATGATCCGATGATTGGGAGGTGGAATGTGGTGGATCCTCATGCAGAGAAGTATCACAGTTGGAGTCCATACAATTACGTATTTAACAATCCCATTAAAATGGTTGATAAGAATGGCATGGACGGTGAAGTCACAGGTACTGGCACAAAGAAAGACCCTTACGTTATAAAAGCTAATTACTACTACGTGAAAGGAGATCTGTCAGATAAGCAAGTCAAGGCTCTGAATGACGGTGTTGCAGCATATAATAAGTTGGGAGGTAAAGATGGAGTCGAAATCAAAAACGCAGATGGGTCGAAGTCTTACGTAAAATATAACTTGAGTGCTTCTGGTGTTGATAACGCAGATGCCGCTAAAAGCGCAGTATATGGTGATAAGTTCACGGATAAGGGAGGGACGGAAAGGTACTTTGGAAACTTTGTGAAGATTGGGGCATCTGGCTCAGGAGATGACTTCGGCTCATCGACAAATAGAACAGTTAACTTTAATAACACGAACATCAGAAATGGAGTTGATAATAACGGAATGAGTGAGTCGAGTTTACTGCAAGGAATTGTAATTCATGAGATAGGGCATAATCTTGGAGGTGAGCATTCAGATGGTACTTCAACAATGTCACAAGTAAACACTATAAACACTGTAAACACCATTGGCCCATCAACCACTACAACTAGCTATCCAAGTACTTCAAAAGATTTTACAAGAACTATCTTTGACCGAAGGGATACACGAATGCAAGACCCAAATGCGAGGGTATTAGAACCCGGAATTTACACAAAACAAGAACAACAATAGTCATGAAAGCTATTAAAATTGTACCATTGATAATGATCTTCTGCGTTGAGATTGCTTATAATGTAAATGCTCAGAACAGTAACCCTTCCTCAATTACTTTACTTCGTGGGTATGTTGTAAGACAATATAAGAAGCAAGATGTGATCTCTAAGTCAAACAGCACTGTTATTCAGATAGATAGCTATCTTAATTCATACTTTATGCCGTTTGGAGAACAAGGGATAGATGTGCTTACTGATTCGTTAAATGTCCTGCATCGCGACTTTATTGTATTTCTACCCTCCAAACAAACTGATGACTTAATAATGGAGTTCTGTAAAGATAAATCTAAACTGGTGACTACAGGTAAACGAGGCGTCTCTTATACTTCAGATTCGAGCTACTTCGAAGTGAAGGGTAAGCCTGACAATGACTATCTATTAAAGTATTACTATACAGAATGTAGGGCACTGAAGGTGACCATTGATAACAATTCTTATAATGCATTCCGTCTTAATATACCCTTCAATCACAAGTCAGTCTCCAAACTCACTTGCTATTTCATCTTCGATACGACAATTCTACAACCAATAGACACTATTAATAGTCACAAGCTACACCCATTTACAATTGGTTCATCAAAAGAGAAACATGAGATTAAGCACGGCGCAATCAAAGGTTGAAGCTATAAAGCACGGTTGCTACGAATGACGAATATCAGGCCCAACCACAGCGTTGGGCTTTTACTTTTTATAAGCCAGCCTGGTCTTAGCATGTTGGATAAGGCCATCTATGGAGTAGAGAATATGCTCACGATCTTCTTCGGGGAGTTGTTGGATGGTAAGGAGCTTATCCAATAAGCTCTTATCTACGTTCAGATCGGTCTTACCAACTAAGTAGTCTAAACTCACGCTTAACGCATCCGCCAGTTTAATGGCAACCTCTATTGATGGGAGCGTCTCTTCCCTTTCGTATCTGCCGAGTACATTGTTGTGAATGCCAGCCATGTTGGCGAGATCGCCTTGTGAAATCTTCTTGTCTTTACGTAAAGCTAGTAAGCGAGTTCCAAAACCCATATCTGTTGTATCAAACCCTTATAAGGTGTCCAAAGGTAAAGTTAGTAACTTTATTCGTGGTATTTTAACCGTATATGTTTGTGAATATCGTTATTGTAGGTATATTTAAACCTCGAACGTTGTAACACTCACAAGATGACCGCAGGCAAACTACTCACCGATAACCCCGAACTACTGCACTACATACATGGTAAGCTGCATATTACCATCCTGGGCGGCATCAAACTGACCGGGCTTGACCGTTTAAAAGTAACGCTAAAGGTAGTAAGCAAGGATAACAAGCAAAATGTGTTCAGGCATAACCTTGACCTCTATAATAGCATACAGGTAAGTCAGCTTGTAGAAAGGGCATCCAGTATGTTAGAGGTGGAAGCTGAAGTTATGAGCGAAGCGGTCAACAACCTGATCAGCGTATTGGAAGATTACCGTACAGAACATCTGGAAGCACTCAAACCCAAACCACAGGAAGTAAAGAAGCTAACGGAAGCAGAACATAAAGCAGCGGTAGCCTTTCTCAAAGAGCCCCACCTTTTAAAACGAACACAGGAAGCTATCTCACAAAGCGGTATAGTTGGCGAAGAAACTAACTCATTGATCGCTTACCTTACCTATACCTCACGTAAGAGAGCAACACCCTTACACCTGATGTGTTTAGGTGCATCAGGAACAGGTAAGACCTGGTTGCAAGAGAAAGCAGGTGAACTGATGCCAGAGGAAGACAAGATTGAGATCCCCCCTCCTGGCGCAAGTATGAAGAAGGGGCAAGTGGGCAAAAGCTACTTGTGCCCATCTTGATACACAAATGTTGTTTTGGACTAATGATTTTTTGCTGTACTTTGATGCGGCATGAGCAGAAAATATAAATTTGGAGATCAGGACAAGCTTTACTTCGTAAGCTTTGCTGTTATTAACTGGATAGACCTTTTTATCAGGAATGACTATAAGCAGATCATGCTGGATAGCTGGAAACATTGCCAGGCAAACAAAGGCTATTCATTATAATCCTGTAGAGACTGGTTTTGTCGAGAAGCCTGAAGATTATTTGTATAGCAGCGCCTGGGATTATTACGGATTTCCGGGGTTTATAGATATATTATTGGTTGATCCTTTGATAGTTTGAGAGTTACCGATCCAAACGAAAGGCACAAGTACTCTGACCCGCTTTCCCAGCCCGGATACTTGCGCCAGTATGGGGGACAACGGTTGCATTTGGTGCAGCAGGTAAGAAATTGGAAGGTTTAGAAAAAGCAGGTAAACTTACAGGTGCACAGAAAACCATTTTAGGAGCTCTGACGACGACTACAAGTAAGTTAACTGATAAGGCGGTAGAGGGACTAAAGGGTGAAAGTAAGACTGATGAAAAATCATCTAAATCAGCTGTTTCTATGGAAGTTAAGACTCCGACTATGCAGCAAGATCACACAAAAACACCACCACCTAATTCTGTATTGAAAAAAGACAACGCAAGTAATAGTAACTAATAGAAAAGTAAGATGAATGGATTATACATTATAGGAGGAATCGCGTGCCTAGCTTTTGGCATATACCTCACTTTAAAACAGATAAAGACTTTTAGAGCTGGCAAGCAGGATCAGTTAGGCTTTGATATTAAACTCCTTGGTGGTGGAATCATCGGAATCATAATTGGAGTTTATCTGATCATGAAATACCTATAACGGCTGGTGTAGCAAGACAGTAGGTGATAACTAAACAGCAATACAAAGCCCAACCACAGCGTTGGGCTTTACTTTTTATATACCCCCCTACTTATGGTAAAAAGTTAACAGGGAAACACAGGTTAACTGTAAAAGTCCAACAGTTCTTTACGGCGTGCGGCAAGGGTACTGTCAATAAGGAGTTCGAAGCTTGCAGCCCATTGCTCTGCCTGCTGGCTGTTAGCCTTAGCTATGGCAAGAGTTGTACCAACAGCCTAATTTGCTTGAGATAGAACTTCCTGTTTGTCCAGTTTGGGCAGGGTCACTTCCACCTCAATAGAGTTGCCCCCTCCTGGCGCAAGTATGAAGAAGGGGCAAGTGGGCAAAAGCTACTTGTGCCCATCTTGATACACAAATGTTGTTTTGGACTAATGATTTTTTGCAGTACTTTAATTCGGCATGAGCAGAAAATATAAATTTGGAGATAAGGACAAGCTTTACTTCGTAAGCTTTGCTGTTATTAACTGGATAGACCTTTTTATCAGAAATGACTATAAGCAGATCATGCTGGATAGCTGGAAACATTGCCAGGCCAACAAAGGCTATTCATTATAATCCTGTAGAGACTGGTTTTGTCGAGAAGCCTGAAGATTATTTGTATAGCAGCGCCCGGGATTATTACGGATTTCCGGGGTTTATAGATATATTATTGGTTGATCCTTTGATAGTTACCGATCCAAACGAAAGGCACAAGTACTCTGACCCGCTTTCCCAGCCCGGATACTTGCGCCAGTATGGGGGGAAGAAATGAAAGTGACCGCAAGATGATTAATGGGCGTATTCAGCGGATTATTAATGTAAAAAAGGCATAATTGTTGGGGAACATAAAGACAAAATAATGATATGGATTTTAATTTTTTTTTTGCTGGAGTTGCATTTTTTATAGTTGGATTACTTATGTATTATGATGTCAGAAGGAGAAAGCCAGCTTCTGAAGAAACGAATTGGAAAGGCCAATTATTACCACAATACATTCAATTTTGGATAATGGCAATTGGTAGTATTATTCTCGGGATAGTGTTTATAATCAAATCATTTGCAAATTGAATTTAACAATTAATTTATGACATTTAATATTATAATCGGATTTCTTTCCTCCATTTCGCTTGTTTTCATAGGTATTATGCTCAAATTTTCAACTAATGAAAGTCTACTATCTTACCGTAAGCATTGGATATGGTTTATCATAATGGGTTCACTGTTATTCGTTTTTAAGCTTTATAAATACTGAGGGTAGAGCCCCATCCTCTCGCGAGGTGTGCCGTGAATTGATTACTGTTGTAGGGTAATCGAATGTTGTATAAAAGATGGTAGTAGGTCTACCAGTGTCGCTGTGCAACCGGAGGCACTAAACCCCCGACTCTGGCGCGGGCATCAGTAGGAAAGAGCATTGTAATGCTCGTTGCTTTTGAAGCTATTGTTAACGGATAAACCAAGCCTGGCAAACGCCAGGCTTGGTTGTTTTGTATGCCAGCCTGATTCTGATCGTGCTGCCGCTCTCGTCCCAAAAAGTTGACAATGGTTAAGCGATAAATAGCATTATTTTATTGAAAATCAATTAATTAACTTAAGGCATTGATATGGTAAGCGTTTGAAACAGCAAATAAAACTAGCTTGATCAAAGCATTTTAAAACTCAAAAAAACAATCAATTTTTCTTATAAATCGCTCGTTATAAATATGTTATAGGCATGATAGCTATCGTGTAAAATAAAAAAGCCTTAAGACTTTCGACTTAAGGCTTCTGACTTAATCAGGTAGCGGGAGCAGGACTCGAACCTACGACCTTCGGGTTATGAGCCCGACGAGCTACCAACTGCTCCATCCCGCACTCTATTTTCAATTCTCAACAGCGAAATCGGCGTTTTAAATTGGACTGCAAAGATATAATTCGTTTCTTTGCAGTCCAAATAATATTTTATTTATTTTTCTATGAGTCATAAGGCAGGTTTTGTAAGCATAATTGGTAAGCCCAACGCAGGCAAGAGCACCCTTATGAATGCGCTTGTGGGCGAAAAGATGTCCATCATAACCCCAAAAGCGCAAACCACGCGGCATCGCATACTGGGAATTGTAAACGGCGAAGATTACCAGATCGTGTTTTCAGACACTCCTGGTATTATGAAACCGCACTATGCCCTGCAGGAAACCATGATGCACCAGGTGAATGGTTCGCTGGTGGATGCAGACCTGGTTTTACTGGTGACAGATATTAACGAAAGACACGACGAGAGCGATATCCTGGAAAAATTGCAGGGATCATTTGCACCGCTCTGTGTGATTATTAATAAGATCGATAAGTCGGACGAGGAAACCGTAAAACAAAAAATCGCCTATTGGCAGGAAAAATTAAACCCTAAGGCCATATTTGCCGTTTCGGCATTGAAGGAGCATAATGTTTTAGCGGTGATGAATTTTGTAATGGAGCATTTGCCAGAGCATCCGGCTTATTATGAAAAGGATTTTCTTACCGACCGGAACGATCGCTTTTTTGCATCGGAGATCATCCGCGAGAAGATATTTAAGATGTATGAAAAGGAGATCCCTTATAGTACTGAAGTGATCATTACCGCTTTTAAGGAAGGTGATGAGCTATACCGTATCAGTTCGGAAATTATAGTAGAACGCGAGTCGCAAAAAAATATCCTGATCGGCAAAGGCGGCGAAAGTCTGAAAAAAGTTGGCACTTACGCCCGCAAGGATATGGAAGAATTTTTCCAGAAAAAGATATTCCTTGAAATGTTCGTAAAGGTTATACCCGACTGGCGCAGCAAAAAAAATTACCTGAAAAAATTCGGGTACGAAGACTAAGTTTATTTAAGATTTACGAATTACGATTTTAGATTTAGGCTAATCGTATTTTTTAAATTGCATAAGATTATGAGTTATCAAATTTTGCCAATCGTAACTCGTAACTCTAAAATCTAAAATCGAAATGAGCAACATAGTAGCCATAGTAGGCAGGCCGAATGTAGGCAAGTCGACCTTATATAACCGTTTAACCGAGACCCGCAAAGCTATTGTGGATGATTTTAGCGGCGTTACCCGTGACCGTCATTACGGGGTTGCCGAGTGGATCAACCGTCCGTTTACAGTAATCGATACCGGGGGCTACGTGGCACATTCCGAAGATGTTTTTGAAGCCGCTATACGCGAACAGGTAGTTATCGCTATTGAGGAAGCTACTGTGATCCTTTTCATGGTGGATGTAACTACCGGTATTACCGACCTTGACGACGAGATTGCGGCCCTCCTGCGCCGCAGTAAAAAGCCGGTGCATGTTGTGGTGAACAAGGTTGACAATAACGCACGGCAAATCGATGCCACAGTTTTTTATAGCTTAGGCTTGGGCGAGATCTATAATATCTCATCTATGACCGGCTCTGGAACCGGCGAACTGCTGGATGCTGTAGTAAAAGATTTTGACGACGAACCGCTGGAAGAAAATACCTTGCCGAAATTTGCCATTGTTGGTCGTCCGAACGTAGGTAAATCATCTATTATCAACTCGTTGATTGGTAAAGAGCGTAATATTGTCACCCCAATTGCAGGAACTACCCGCGATTCTATCCATATCCATTATAACCAGTATGGGCACGATTTTATGCTGGTTGATACCGCCGGATTGCGCAAGAAAACGAAGGTAAAAGAGAATATCGAGTTCTATTCCGTAATGCGTACCATCAAAGCGTTGGAGGAAGCTGATGTTGTAATACTGATGATCGACGCTGTTGAAGGTATCGAGTCGCAGGATATCAATATTTTCCACCTGGCTGAAAAGAATAAGAAGGGTGTCGTGATCGTGGTAAACAAGTGGGATTTGATCGAAAAGAATAATAAAACCAGCAAGGTTTTCGAGGAAATGATCCGTAACAAGATCGCGCCGTTTACAGATGTTCCGGTCGTATTTACTTCGGTTACCGAGAAGCAAAGGGTGCTGCGGGTAATTGAAACGGCACAAAAGGTGTATGAAAACCGGAAGAAAAAAATACCCACCTCGAAACTGAATGAAGTAATGCTGCCGATCATCGAGAGCTTTCCGCCGCCATCAATCAAGGGGAAATATGTTAAGATAAAATACATCACCCAGATCAACGGGGTGTCCCCGATGTTTGCTTTCTTCTGTAATCTGCCGCAATATCTGAAGGAGCCTTATTATCGTTTCCTGGAAAACAAGCTGCGTGAGAATTTTGATTTTTCCGGCGCACCAGTACAGATATTCTTCAGACAGAAATAGCCGAGTGAGGATTTAAATATCTCCTGTTACACTTACAGGTTTTGCTTCGTAATGCTAATATTGCTGTTTAACATTTTTAGTATGAAGAAGTTATATTGCGCGTTAATTACTTTATCAATATTTTCGGCCTGCAAAAAAAGTGACCTGCCTGCTGACAGCGGATGTATCAGCCAGGTAACAAGACAAAATTTCGGGGTAACTACATCAGACTCTATTGCAGCTGTTCAATTACTCAAGCAAAATAATTTGCCAACTAACGATCTTGTGCTTGAATATGTACATAACGATACTATAACCTACACTGTACCATCTTATATTAATCAATATGTTTTTGGAGTACAGTATATCAATGGCCTTGCTATTCTTTCGTATGATTTTGGATACACCTTCAAAAACGGTGTTTTCAAGGAGGTAACCGGTGCCAGATATAGTGCAGTTAATCTGGATACCCGTCCCACGCAACATCTACCACAATTAAGAGGGCTATATATAACCGAAATCAGCAAAAATAGAGGAAGTGATATTGCTGCAGCTTTTAAGGACTCCTGTGTGGTGGCGCAATTCGGTTATTATGATCTGAATGTCGATTTTAAAGTATCCACCAATGATCACACACCAAACTTTGTGAAAGCATGGAGTGTAAAACCTAAACATACACCATATCCACAAGTTATTTTCAGGGATGATAATGGTAAAACGATCGTCTATAATGGTGGACCTGTGCTTGACTAATCAATAGCAGATATAGCTTTTTTCAACGTCTCGTCATCACTGTTTAATGCCTGGTAATAAGCGCCATCACCCCATTTAAAGCGGGCAGCGAAGGCTTTGAGATATAATTTGATGTTGTCTTTTGAGGTCTTTACTTCTTTGGAATCCATCTCTTTCAACGTTTTGGAAGCGTAAAGTATGAAATCGTCAAACTGGTTGTCGCTCACAGCATAGTTGCTCAAAAAGCTGTCATCGGTTTTATACCTGTTCAATATGCCCTGCATCTTATCAATCACAAAGGCATTAAATAGCTGCTGGTTACCTAACTCTTGTATCAGTACAGTATTGCCCGTGGTATCAGCCGGAACAAATACATCAGGCATAATGCCGCCCCCACTAAAAACCTTGCGGCCGGAGGAGGTATGATAAACCGCCGCTTTCTTAAAGGCACTGTCCTTCAGGTAATTTTCTTCGGAGAATAACTCGCCTTTTTGAACGCGTTCGTTTACTTCGTTGCGGTAACTTTCAGTGCCTTCTTTGTATGATTTCTGTATGGACCTTCCTGATGGCGTATAATATCTTGCTACGGTAAGGTTAACAGCTGAGCCATCGTTAAAAGAAAACTGTTGTTGCACAAGCCCTTTTCCAAATGAACGCCTGCCAACGATTGTTGCCCTGTCGAAATCCTGCAATGCGCCGGCTAATATTTCGCTTGCTGATGCCGAATACTCATCTATCAGAACAGCCAGTTTGCCGCTCTTAAATAAGCCCGAATCAGTTGCCAGATACTCGGCACGTGGTTCATGAACACCTTTGGTATATACAATAAGTTTGCCCTTTTCCAAAAACTCACTGGCTAGCTCAGTTGCGGCGCTCAGGTAACCGCCGCCGTTTCCGCGCAGGTCGAGCACCAGTTTTTGCATGCCTTTTTCTTTTAGCTTTTTTAGCGCATCGCGAAAATCAGGGTCAGTAGTAGCAGCAAATTTACTGATCTTAATGTAACCTGTAGATGATGTAACCATATAAGACGCATCCAGGCTGCTCAGATCGACATGCCCCCGTTTAAGATGATAAACTTTGATGGAATTGTCTGCAGGTTTTAAAACAGAAAGTGATATCTGGGAGTCCTTGTCGCCTTTGAAAACTTTGTTTACTACTGACGGGGTAAGATTGGTGCCCGAAAATTTCTTGTTGTTTATCTCGATCACCTTATCTCCATCTTCAATCCCCGCTTTCTGAGCCGGTCCGTCACCATAAACCTGTGTGATCACTAAGGTATCTCGAAGTATCTGATATTCAATGCCTATGCCATTAAAACCGCCATCCAGTTTTTCATTAATAGACTCTGCCTGTTGTGGCGGTAGATAAAGAGAATGTGGGTCGAGGTTTTGAAGCAAATTGTTTACTGTAACTCCTTCGATACTATCCACGTTTACCGAATCAACATAATTGTGGTGCACCAGCTGCAGCACTTTTGATATTTTGCTGGTACCCTGGAATGGGAATCCGTGGCGTGGACTTTCTGCAAGGTATAAGCCAATAGCTATACCTAACAGGAGAAGAATTGCTGACCTGAAAATAATCTGCGCCGCTCTTTTCATACCGTGATCACAAAGTTAATCAATTGGAATTGAAGGCAAATAATTATATACTCGCTTTACTTGGATTTAATGATTTTTAACGATTTTTGTTAAAATAAGATACACTAAATGGAACGGACTACCGAAAAAGACTCTCATTACAATGACCTGGAGCAAATGCCGGTATCTGAGATCCTTAGAAACATAAATAAGGAAGACCATACCGTGGCTGAAGCTGTGGCGGCCGCGCTGCCACAGATAGAAAAGCTGGTTGAAATTACCGCTGAAAAAATGAAACAAGGCGGACGTTTGTTTTACATAGGTGCCGGAACCAGCGGTCGTTTAGGTGTTGTAGATGCATCAGAATGCCCGCCAACGTTCGGCGTTCCGTTTGATATGGTTGTTGGGTTGATAGCGGGAGGAGATGGTGCTATTCGGAAAGCGGTAGAATTTGCAGAAGATGATATGGAACAAGCCTGGAAGGACTTATCGGCCTATCGTATCAGTGAACGCGATGTAGTGGTGGGAATTGCAGCGTCGGGTACTACACCTTATGTAATTGGCGGTTTGCGGATGGCAAATGAAAGAAATATTGTGACGGGCTGCATAGTATGCAACACAGGCAGCCCTGTAGCTGTCGAAGCAAAATATCCGGTTGAGGTAGTAACCGGACCTGAATTTGTGACTGGCTCTACCCGCATGAAAGCCGGAACGGCACAAAAGTTGGTGCTGAATATGCTGAGCACTACTGTGATGATCCAGCTGGGCCGGATAAAAGGTAACAAAATGGTGGACATGCAACTTACCAACAATAAACTGGTTGATCGCGGCACACGCATGGTGATGAACTATACCGGGCTCGACGAAACCGCCGCCGCTGAACTATTGATGAAATACGGCAGCGTGCGCAGAGCAGTTGAGGTGCATATGCAAGGAGAGTAGCAGATGTGCGGATATGCAGATGTGCAAATGAGTAAATGTGCAGATTTTTTTATATGGACAGGTACATAATTCAAATCATTTGCACATCTGCATATCCGCACATTTGCAAATTAATTTAAGAAGGATCGGAATATGCACGAGATAGAGCCATATTACAAGTGGAGGGACGATTACATCGCATCTGAAGATGAGTATTCCCCTTTTTATGCGACGGAGTATAGTGAGTTTGAGTACGATAAGCAGGTGTATAATTACCTTTTGCACCCGCAGTGGGACTCATTCGGCTCAAACACCCTATATCTTAAAGTATTGTTTGCCGACTATGAGCGCGGATATGCTATAATTGAGCTCATAGGCGAATGGAACGATGCGATCAGCAATGATATCATGCTTATGAAGCGTGAATTGCTGGAGCTGATGATGGATAACGGCATCAACAAGTTTGTGCTGATAGGCGAGAATGTCCTGAACTTTCACTCATCAGATGACTGCTATTATGAGGAGTGGTTCCAGGAGGTTGAAGATGGCTGGATAGCAGGAATCAACTTCCGACAGCATGTGATCGATGAATTTAAACGTAATAATATCGACTACTACATCAACTTCGGTGGTGAGCTGGACGATATGATCTGGCGGAATCTTAAACCGCTGCAATTCTTCAAAAAGGTAGAAGAACAGCTGATCAAGCGACTTAATTGATGTGCAGATTTTGATGTTCAGATGAGTAAATATGCAGATGCTTGATGAGCAGATGTGCGAATGAGAGAATGTGCGGATTAGCGATTTCACAGTAATCCACATATGTATATTTTATCGCATTAGTAAATTTTTTAATCGGCACATCTGCATATTTTCACATCTGCACATTTTTTTCAGTAATTTCGTATAAATAAAAAAATCAATTTTTTAAAAAAATGGAAAATCAAAACCCGGATTACACTTATCAGAATGTGGTCCAGATAGAAGACGCAACTCAATCGCGCAAGTTTATAGCTGGTGTTTTTTCATGGATGTTTGTAGCATTGGGTATCTCCTCAATCGCTGCATACTTATTTGCCAATACCCCTGCTTTATTGCAATTATTATTTGATCCAACTACAGGCCAGGCCTCAATTTTGTTCTATGTAGCTATGTTTTCACCTTTGGCATTTGTGCTGATCATGAGCTTTGGTGTTAACCGCATATCATATTTAGGCCTATCGCTGTTATATATCGCCTATTCAGTAGCTACAGGTATAAGCTTAAGCTTTATTCTCCTTGTATATACTTCATCCTCAGTGTCTGGTGTGTTTATAACGTCGTCGGTAGTATTTGGTATAATGGCTGTTGCGGGTTATACTACTAAAACCGACCTGACCAAATTCGGCTCATTAATGATGATGTTGCTGGTCGGAATTATAGTTGCCAGCATAGTTAACTGGTTTTTGCATAGCTCTGGATTAAGTATGTTAATTAGCTACATTGGCGTAGCCGTATTTGTTGGCCTTACAGCTTACGACGTGCAAAAATTGAAAAGAATAGGCGCCGGTTTAGAGTATGGCGATGCATCAGCCAAGAAAATGGCTTTGATGGGTGGCTTAACTCTTTATCTTGATTTCGTTAACCTGTTCTTGTTCCTGCTGCGCATTTTCGGCAGAAGAAGATAAGCGATATATCCAAAATTTTAAATCCCGGTTATGTGTAATAGCCGGGATTTTTTGTTTTAAAATTTGCTGATTGCTTGATATTTAGAAATAAGGTTGTATTTTTAAATAATATCAACCTGTAAGAACATCAGTTCTGTCATTTTGTGAAGCGACTATTAGCCATATCACTGCTTTTGGTGCACCTGTATAGTTTGTACGGGCATACAGTCTTGTATTTTTATTCTGTTTACAGATCCGACAAACTATTTAATGAACAGATCAGCATGGACAAATACAGCTTGGATGATCTGGTATCCGTTAAGATTCCGGTTAAAATGCCGACTGTTGAAGACTGGAAAGACTATGTCGCTGTTGCCGGGCAGGTGCAATTTCAGAACAACAGCTACAATTATGTTAAACTCAGGATGACCAAGGATACGATGTATCTGAAGTGTATCCCGAATTATAAAAAAACAAGGCTCATTAGTCAAAACATCATCAACGCACGGAAAATTGCCGATATCCCGAATAGTAAAAAAGATCATGTGCCTTTTGGTAAGCAAAGTATCTTAAACGATTATAATCTTGACGCTGTAAAATACAGTTTCGCTTCCCCGGTGGTGTTCATAAACAACACCATAGGAAGTATTAAAGCGAGTCTGGTTAAATGCTCCCTCCCCAGCCCGGCTCCACCTCCCAAGTGCTGATATTATCATCAAATTTTCAGGAATAGTTACCTATCCGGCGATAGCTGGTATTATTATGCCTCGCTATGCAGATACATATTTGAATCGCGCTTACGTACTATTCTCAATTAGCCTGGCATCAGTTTAATCTGATACAACAGACTGCAAAAACTGAAATTTTATTTATACAGATCGTCTGCATTGTCTCAAGACAAGTTGCAGCGTGATGCACTAGCATTTAAAACAATGAAACTAAAAAAACATATACCTAAAATTATCATTGCGGCGGCGGTATTACTGTGCATAACCGGATTTATTACCTATCGCAATGCGGCACCCTCGTCCCATGCGCAAATGATTACTTTACTACGTAGTCTGGAAAGGCACAATAACATTGTAGCCAATCCTTTTAATGCCAAGCCCAAGCTTGCTTACATTGATTCGCTTCTTAACTTGCGTGGTAATAATCAAAATGCATATGCGATGCAGATAAAGGCCTCATTATTATTAAAAGAGGGGCAAGAACAAAAGGCAGTGGACATCTATGAAAAGTTAATGAGCAGGATGGATTTCGGCGCGGTGAACGATATGCTACCTACCATGGCTATGTCCTACATGCGTTTAGGCGAACGCAGTAATTGCATGCTTAATCATACGGGTTCGTCATGTATATTTCCTATAAAAGACGAAGGTGTTCACCGGATCAAAACAGGTTCGCAAAAAGCTATACAGACGTATGAAACCATACTTAAAACCGATCCGAACGACCTGACTTCGCGCTGGCTGCTCAATATAGCTTACATGACCCTGGGTAGTTATCCTAATGTTGTGCCTAAAGAATTCCTGATCCCAAACCTGGATGCGGATACCGGCTATAAAGTAAAATCATTCACGGATATGGCTGCCGACCTTGGCCTCGATATTTATAGCAGAGCAGGCGGTGCCATTATAGATGATTTCAATAATGATGGCTACCTGGATATAGTTACTTCGGGCTGGGACATAAGCGACCCGATGCACTATTTTCAAAATAATAAAGACGGAACTTTTACGAATGTTACTGAGCAAAGCGGACTGAAGGGAATAACCGGCGGTCTGAATATTCAGCAGGTGGATTATAACAACGATGGTAACCTGGATATTTTTGTTTTAAGGGGTGCGTGGAACACCCAGGGTTTTGGCAATCAACCTCCGTCATTGTTGCGAAACAATGGCGATGGTACGTTTACTGATGTTACGATACCCAGCGGCTTACTCTATTTCCATCCGACACAAGCGGCCACCTGGGCCGACTTTAATAATGATGGCAACCTTGATGTATTTATTGGTACTGAAGATTCAGGCGGTGGAGATGCGGGCGAAACCCATAGCTGTATGCTTTATATCAACAACGGCGACGGCACATTTACAAACGTTGCCGACAATGCACATTGTAATCTTACGGCTTTTGTAAAGGGTGTAACATCTGCCGATTATAATAATGACGGCTGGCCCGATATATTTATATCAACCCTGAACGGTTATAAATTCTTGTTAAAGAATAAGTGTAAACCCGGTAAAGCCGTTGAATTTGAGGATGTTTCTATATCCGCGGGGCTTGATAAAAACAGGGAGCCTACTTTCACTACCTGGTTTTTTGACTATGATAACGATGGTTGGCCTGATATATTAGTTGGCGGATATAATGGTCAGCCTAACGTATCATTAGGGTATTATGCCGCTGCCGAGGGCCTTGGGAAACCTATTCCGAAAATGGGTAATGAATTTTTGTACCGCAACAACCATGACGGCACTTTTACTGAAGTGACCAACGAAGTGGGGTTGAATAAGGTAGTTTTTAGCATGGGCGCCAATTTTGGCGACATAGACAACGATGGTTATCCGGATATGTACTTCGGTACCGGCAACCCCGATTTTCGATCACTTGTGCCGAACAAATTATTCAAAAACATAGATGGCAAGCGGTTTGCCGATGTAACCACCTCATCGCGTATGGGTAATTTGCAGAAAGGGCATGCTGTGGCTTTTGCTGATTTTCGGAATAGCGGCATCCAGGATATCTTCATAGAAATGGGCGGTGCTTATAAAGGAGATTCGTATAACAGTTCACTGTATGTCAACCCGGGCCAAAGCAATAATAACTGGATATCCTTAAAACTGGAAGGCGTAAAAGCAAATCGTTGTGCCATAGGAAGCCATATTAAAGTGACTTTCACCGAAAACGGGGTAAAAAGGAGTGTTTATAAGGACGTGAACTCAGGCGGAAGTTTTGGCTCGTCGCCTTTAAGGCAGGAGATCGGCATAGGCAAAGCTAAATGGATTGACGATATAGAGATAAAATGGGCCGGGAGTCAAACTGTGCAGCATTTTAAAAATCTGGCACCCAATCAGTTCTTACGTATTACTGAAGGTGATAATAAGGCAATGGTCATGCATCTGAATAAACTTACATTTAAACACCAAACAAAAAACCCGATGTGTATGCCCCTGAATGCCAGTTTGAGCAAATAAACAATTATTAGCAGTAATATGTTATTCATAAGCAAAATAACACCTATATTTAAGTCATATTTAACCTTAAAATCCATGAAAAAATTTTTGTTAATATGCTGTTTGGTTATCGGGATAACAGCAGCACGTGCTCAGGGAACCCACTCAACGGTCGGCACTCCGGAAGAAAAAGCCAAAGGCTTACAAAAAGAGCTAAAACTAACCGATAAACAAACGGAAAAGATTCAGGCTGTTTATAAAGAATCGTCCGAAAAATTTGAGAAAATTAAAAAGGATGAAAAGGGCAACACGGATAAAATGGTAGTAGCTGTACGTCCGTTACGTGAGGCTACTATTAAGAAAATTAAAGCAGTGTTAACTCCTGCCCAGGCTGTTAAATATGACAAGCTGGTAAAAGATACCAAAGGCGGTGGAAATGGGTGGAGTGATGGGTGGAGCGCTACGAATTAACAAAAAAATGATATAACAGAAATGCCCCGGAAGGGGCATTTTTATTTGTTATCCATTGATTGCTGCTTTTTTATCCTCGACAGTCTGACCAGAATAAGTACGATCGGTACGATGATTATAACCGACGATCCTGAAGCAACCCAGATGCGCCAGGTCTGATGCTCCGCTATGCCACTAATGATGCTGTTTACATTCACAATCATCATCCCTACAAAGATGATCATGATGAGTATTAACATTTTTTTGGTGAACCCATATTTGTAAACTTTAATGCAATAATATCAATCCTGTTATTGAAATGAAAACCATTTAAGCGTTATTCTTCACCACTATATTTTTGATCAAGCTGTTTAGTGGCTTTTGCTCCTAAATTCTTGATCTTATCTGCAGTTTTCGAAAGACTTCCGGTTCCTTCTATTAATTTATTCATAGCGCCATCATATGCGGCCTGGCTCTGTTTGATGTTCTTCCCAATGCTCTCCATGTCGTTAATGAAGTTTACGAACTTATCATACATGGTACCGCTTAAACGCGCTATTTCTAATACGTTTTTATTTTGACGTTCCTGTTTCCAAATACTTGAAATGGTACGAAGTGTAGCCAGTAAGGTTGAAGGGCTAACAATTACTACGCGTTTTTCCCATGCGAAGCTGAAAAGCTCAGCATCTATTTGAACTGCAAAGCTGAAAGAGGATTCTATAGGTACAAATAAAAGAACAAAATCAGGCGAATTGATTTGGTAAAGTGCATGATAGTTTTTTGAAGAAAGGTCATTAACATGGCCTCTTATAGACTCAACATGCGCTTTTGAATATATCTTACGCTCTTCTTCTGTTTCGCAGCTAACGAGGCGCTCGTAAGCAACCAAGGAAACTTTTGAATCGATAATAATATGCTTATCATCGGGTAAATCCACAATAACATCGGGCTGTAAACGGCCGCCATTTTCGGCGGTTAAGCTAACTTGCATTCGATATTCGCGATCTTTTACAAGGCCAGATCGTTCCAATACACGCTCTAATATCACTTCACCCCAGTTACCTTGTTTTTTGCTATCGCCCTTGAGTGCCTTGGTTAAATTCTGAGCCTCGTTGCTGATCAGTTTATTTAACTCCATCAACTGCGATATAACACCTTTTAAAGTATTTCGTTCCGCGGCCTCCATGTTATAGACCTTATCTACTTTTTCCTCAAAAGCTTTGATATTTTCCTTCAGCGGATTAAGCAAAATGTCCAGGTGTGTTTTATTGGTTTCAACGAACTTTTGTGATTTTTCCTCCAGTAACTTGTTGGCTATATTCTGAAACTCTAACTGGAATTTTTGCTGAATGTCCTGTATAGATCTTTCTTGTTCCGTTAAACGTTCCCGTTGTGCTTTAAAGGCTTCTTCAGCTTTCGCCATCCGGTTTTTTTCCGCAAGTAATTCTTGATTTAGTGTGTTAATGGATACGTCATACCTGGCTCGCTCATCTAATAATAATTTGTCTGCTTTGTCTCTTTCCAGGGCCAGGCCTAGTGCCCGTTCTTCAGCCTTAGCTAAAGCAATCTGCAGGCGACTATTTTCTTCGCGTAAATGCTGCAGCTCTTGCTCCGATACGCCGTTGACACCTTTAGGTTTTTGCAGGAACAGCACAACAGCCACGATCAGCACAACGATAGAAACGACAAGTATAACCACACTCATTTTGATAAAAATTTTAGCAAAACGAAGGTAGGAAATTTAAGATATGAGGAGAAATTATTTTATCATCACGGCTTTTTCTTGTTCAGCGAATCGGCATTATTAGGAGATGAAACAGCGTTTTTTGGGGTATCTGTTGTGCCGAACCTGGCAGAGGTGCTGCCGGTTACACCACTGGTTGCTTTAAAGCTATCGATATGTAAAGAGCCGCCACCTAGCTCAGCATCGCCTGACGAAGAATCACTTTCGGCATTGTCGGGTGCTCCTACGCAGGCCATAACTGCAACAGAAATAAACAAGCCAAATATCAACAACCACTTTCCCATTGTTAATAGAACAGCGGTTATCAGGTATGGTTTTAATAAGGTGATCTGATCTTTATTTGGCCTTTTCTACACGCATACCCACATCGTTCACTTCGTGCAGTGGGTTGTCGCGCATGTTTTGTTCAATGCTGAAGGTGTAAGTGCCTTTTTCAGGGAATTTGAAATCGGTCATAATCGGCACCTGGTAGCTGTACAAATTGCCTGAGCCTTTTCCCAACCATTCGCCATCCAAATTGGCCAGTTTAATCTCAAAGCGGGTTGTACCCTTTAGCTTGGGGCCGCTTTTATGTAGCAGTACAAATAAGTTGGAGTATTTATATTCGCCGGTTACCCTCAGGTTGATGTAGATGTTGTAGGGTATGGAGGCATCATCAATTTTGACCGTATTTTTAACCGTATTTGCATATGACCAGTTATGATTATCGATCGGCATATTTTGATCGGCAATCATACTCGGATCGCTGCAGCCATTCAGAAAAAGCATGGCCAAAACAGGCAATGCAGCAAAAAATAAGTTACGAGCCGTTTTCATTCCCTTTATTCTGATCGTTCCGGTTATTCCTGTTCGGTTTAAAACGGCGGTTGTTACGGTTCTTTTTATTCTGATCATTGCTTTTGTTAGCTTCCGCTGGTTTTTGCTCTTTTGACTGTTGTTGCTGAGCGCTTGCGTTTTGGGGCTGCTTATTTTCCTGGTGCCTGTTATCCTGGTTCCGGTTTTTATTCTTGTTCTTATTTTTATTCTTGTTGCGGTTACGCTCATCCAATCGGGTAAGGCTGTCCTGTCCAACAACATTTTCGTAATCAAGAACTTTTGCCGGCTTGGTTTCTATCTCAACACTTTCGCCCAAGTCTTCCGGAATAATGCCTTCCCTGTTTTGTTGTTGTATTTCTTTTACCCGGTTAATTTCCAATGGAATCCAAGTATCGTCCATCGGATAGCTAAACCACATTAATCTTTTAAAGATATCAGTTTTCTGTAAACGGGCGTCTCCTCTTTCGGTTTTCAATATATTCACATTATCCGGAATATATTTCAGCGCATCCATATAGGTATCCAGTTCGTAATTGAGGCAGCATTTGAGCTTGCCGCACTGACCAGCTAGCTTTAAAGTATTCAGCGAAAGATTCTGATAACGCGCTGCAGATGTCGAAACCGTTTTAAAATCAGTCAGCCAGGTCGAGCAGCATAATTCACGGCCGCATGATCCTATTCCACCCAAACGACTTGCCTCCTGCCGCATACCTATCTGCCTCATCTCTATCCTTATCCTGAAAGACTCAGCCATTTTTTTGATCAGTTCGCGAAAATCGACACGACCTTCAGCTGTATAGTAGAAAGTCGCTTTGGTTTTATCGCCCTGGTAATCTACATCGCTTATCTTCATCGACAGGCCGAGCTCTAAAGCCAGCTTTCGTGTTTTGTGCATGGTTTCCCATTCCAATTCTTTGGCGGCTTTCCATTTGTCCACGTCTGCAGGAGTAGCTTTGCGGTAAATTTTCTTCGTAATATCGGCTTCGTTAACATGGCGTTTCACCATCTGCATGCGGACAAGTTCGCCCGTTACAGATACATGGCCCACGTCGAAACCGCCCGTAGGGGTCTCCACCACTACCAGCTCTCCAGCCTCAAGATAAATATTATCGGTATTGACATAAAAGTCCTTACGCGAACCTTTAAATTTCACTTCGATAATAGAAAAAGGCCTATAATTTGCCGGCATGTCCATGTTAGACAGCCAGTCGTAAACATCTAATTTGCTGCAGCCGTTAGTAAGGCAAGAGCCATTACTTTTACAGCCGGCGGGGGTACATCCGCCTGATGAGCAACTTCCACATCCCATAGTTAGTTCGGTATATAATGAGTCCCCGCAGGGAGCGTTTTAAAATTTAAAATTTTAATAATTTGTAAAGATACATCTAAAAATAAGATTTTCGGATTAGCATTTCGCTCCACATGATAATGCGCCTTTTCAAGCTCAGTGCTGATAGCCTGGGCCATGGCGGTATTCATCACGTTGGTCATCTTTTGTGCTGTTTCTAACTCATTTGCAGGCAAATGGACCAGGTTTCCCGCGTCGGCCATCAGCAGGCAACATTCGCGTATAAAGCTGATGCCATACCGCAAAAAATTCTTCTGGTTCTCGCGGCCCATCTTAGCGGCTTGATCTACAAAATCCATTACTTCCGACCCTCTGTTACCAAAACAAAGGCGTAACCATTGTACAAATAAAGTATGATAACTTTTGTTTTCGTGCTGCAGCATGGAAAGAGCCTCGGTAAGGTTTCCATTACTCAGATAGGCAATTTCCGCTGCTGCAAATTCTGTCTGATGATGTTTTTGCATCAACTCGCCCTTGATCTCGTCATAAGCCAAAGCAGGTATTTTCACCAGTTGGGTGCGCGATAAAATGGTATTCAGTATCTGGTCCTGGTTTTGAGCCACCAGCAGGAACAAAGTGTTGGGCTGTGGCTCCTCAATAATTTTGAGCAGCGAATTTCCTTCTTTGTCCAAATATTCTGGTAGCCAAAGGATCAGTATTTTATATTCTGACTCAAACGGCTTAAAGCTTAATTTCTTAATGATCTGGTGGCACTCGGCAATATTGATGTTGGCTTGTTTGTTCTCCGCATCGAGGTAACTGCGCCAGATATCCAGGCTCAAGTATGTATTAGCCAAAAATGCGTCACGCCATTGTTCAATAAAAGTGAGCGCTGTATCATTTTTATCCTTTGCGAAAAAGGGGTACGAGAAATGCAGATCCGGGTGCATCAGTTTCTGATATTTGCGGCACGAGGAACAAACCCCGCAGGAATCATCCGGCTGGCGGTCTTCGCATGACAAATATTGGGCATAAGCAACAGCAAGCGCCAGGCTTCCGGAACCTTCTGGTCCCAAAAACAATTGTGCATGGCTCACACGGTTATCATTCACCGTGTTAATAAGCCTTTGCTTAATAGCCTGTTGCCCCGCTATTTGTTTAAACTGCATTTGGTGCAAGGTAATAATTAGATGCGAAAAGTGATATACGAGATTTGAGACATTTGACGTAGTTGTGATGTTTTATACTTAATGGCAAATAATCTGCACATTTGCACATAAGCATATCTGCATCTATATGAGAGTAATGGCTTTCGATTATGGCACCAAGCGCATCGGCATTGCAGTGACTGATCCGATGCAGATCATCGCAACAGGATTGGACACCGTTCACCCGAAGGATATCATCGATTACCTGAAGAAATACCTCCAATCTGAACAAGTGGAACGCTTCGTCGTGGGCGAACCCAAGCAAATGGATAATACCCCTTCTCAGTCGGCTATTCATGTAAAAGGCTTTGTTAATTTGCTCAAAAAAACTTTCCCTTCTATTCCGGTTGAAATGCTGGATGAACGCTTTACCTCCAAGATGGCTTCGGCCGCCATCGTTCAAAGTGGGATGGGCAAAAAAGCCAGGCAAAACAAGGAGTTGGTGGATACAATTTCGGCTGTGATACTTTTGCAATCGTATATGCAGAAATTTGCCTGAGCCTTGATAATCAGCGGGTAAGACGCTAAAAATTTCCATTAAATTTAATTTTCTTACCTTTGCCGCAATGGAGATCCTACCTCATGACCTTCAGCTCTACCTGGAAGATCATTGCGATCCGGAACCACCCGCGTTGCAAAAGATCAACCGTGAGACCTATTTAAAGGTGTTGCGGCCCCATATGTTATCGGGACATTACCAGGGCAGACTGTTAAGCATGCTAAGCAAAATGATGCGGCCGAAACATATCCTGGAAATAGGAACGTTTACCGGTTATGCTACCATTTGTCTTGCGGAAGGACTAACGGAAGATGGCATTATCCATACCATTGAAGTGAATCGCGAGCTGGAAGAGATGCTTGTCCAACACTTCAAATCCACAGATGTGGATAAAAATATCAGGTTACACTTCGGCCAGGCGGCCGAGATTATCGTAGAAATAGAGGAAAATAATTTTGATATTGTTTTTATTGATGCAGATAAAAAGAATAATTTGCATTATTTTCAGTTAATATTTGACAAAGTAAAGTCAGGCGGACTAATTATAATTGATAATGTTCTGTGGAAAGGGAAGGTTTACGGCAACGAAGACGATGCCGACACCCGATCAATCCGCGAGCTTAATGATGTGATTGCCGGCGATACCCGGGTTGAAAAACTAATCCTCCCGGTTCGCGATGGTATCATGCTCATTAGAAAAAAATAGATTATGAAGAAACTATTACTGATTACATCCCTAATGGTGTCAGCACTAGCTGTATCGGCTCAGAATACCTCGCAATCTTATATAGAGAAATTTAAGGATAACGCTGTTCGTATTATGCATGAAACCGGTGTTCCGGCAAGTATCGTGCTGGCGGTTGCAATGCATGAATCCGGCAACGGAAACAGTAAAATAGCCAGAAACCTGAACAACCAGTTCGGTGTAAAGGGCTATGATTCACACGTATATACCTACGATAACAAGAAGGTACGGACCTACTATAGGAAATACAATTCGGTATTAGAGTCCTTCCAGGATTTTGCCCGTATCATGACAGAACGCAAGCAGTTTAGCCATTTAGCCGAAACGCTTACTCATTATGACTATACGGCCTGGGCAAAAGGTATCCAAAGAAGCGGGTACTGCAGCAGCCATAAGTGGTCGGCGCAGGTATTGGCTATTATTCGCAAGTATAATTTGAACGCTTATGATGAAAATCCTGAGAGTCAGAAGCAATTAGCAGAAATTAAGCAATGATTTTATTTTAAAATCTTAAGTTTGGCGTAGATTATTTTATACCATTGGTTAAGATTTATTGCTTATGCGAAAAACCGCACTTTTCACTTCTATAATTCTTTCTGTAGTATTATTCAGCTCCTGTTCAGTACACAAAGGCCTGATCAGCAACCACGAGGCACACCGCAACAATGCGATCGTGCAAAGAGACAACCGAGAAGGGATCAAAAACTATACAACTTATACTTCGCTAACATATATTGATCGTTTCAAAACCATCGCCATACAGGAGATGAACTTATATGGTATACCAGCAAGCATTACAATTGCCCAGGGCTTGTTTGAATCTGGAAGCGGGAATGGCGAACTGGCGAGAGTAGCGAATAACCATTTCGGTATTAAATGCACCAGCGATTGGAAAGGCAAAGGATACTATAAAGATGATGATGCCCATAATGATTGCTTCAGGGTATATGACAAGCCAGAGGACTCGTTCCGCGATCACTCGGAATTCTTAAAACGCCCACGCTATGCCAAGCTTTTCCAACTCGATAAAAATGATTATGCGGGTTGGGCCAATGGTTTAAAAGCGGCGGGGTATGCTACCAATCCTAACTATCCGAATTTACTGATTAACATTATTCAGAAATATAATCTTACTCAATACGATAGCCCGGAAACGGAACCACAAAAAGAGAACCGGGAAAACCGCGTGCTGACGCAAATAAATGATAACACAATTGTTGCAAAACAAGATTCGGCCATACAGACCGATACAACCAATAAATTGTACACTGTAGTAACCGGCGACACACTATATTCCATTTCACGTCGTTTTGGCATAACTGTTGAAGATCTGAAGGCGTTAAACAACCTTCAGGACAACAACATTAGGATTGGCCAGAAGCTGACCGTGGTGAAACAGTGATGTTAATTTTTGTTAAATTGTGGCATGGAGCACAGCCAAAAGCTTAATTTTAGATTTAGAATGAGACTTGGGCTGCTGTTATTTTTTTGCGGATTGTTTTTCAGGGCCTATGCCCAGGATAAGCAACCGGCAGTCAATTATAAGAACCCGGTAGAAGGCGTTGTATACGACAAAGACACGAAGGAAAGGGTTGCCCGTACCAATATCATGAACCTGACTTCTGGAGAATCCTTTTATAATAATCTGAAAGGTGAATTTAAAATTGATGCCAAACCCGGTGATAAGCTGGTGTTTCTGAAACTCGATTACCTTGCAGATACCCTCACAGTAAAGGATAACTCAAATTTGCTGATTTCGTTAAGGCGTATAGCAATCCCTCTGAAGGAGGTAACTATCCGCGATACCCTGGTTACACCTCTTCAGCGTTTACAGGCCACCAAAAGAAATTTTAGTAAGGTTTACGGTTCCAGTGCCTACGATGGAGCCTTTACCTCGTCTCCAGGGAGCGGAGCCGGAATCAGTATTGATGCGTTGTGGAACTCGTTGAGCCGTAGCGGAAGGAACGCCAAGCATTTACAGGGAATTATCGAAGAAGATTACCAGCAAAATGTAATTGACTATCGGTTTAACCGATCTTATGTGGCTAATATAACCAAGCTGAAAGATCAGGATCTGACAGATTTTATGACATATTACCGCCCTGGTTATTTTATTGTAACCACCGCAACTGAATATGAGTTTATTACCTATATACGGAACAGCCTGAAAAGATATTTGCGGAATAAAAGGGTCTATTCTCAGCCTTCTTTAAATGTCAACAAGGCTTCGAAGCCTAATTAATATTCAAGGCAGGTTGCCTGTTTAACTACTCATCAACTGGCCTTATAATTGTCTGTCAGACAATAAACAAAGCAAAAATCCTGTTATAAGATTGATTTGATTTTAAAACAAATTTGTTTTTGCTTTACTTTGCCAACTATGTCAAAAATAGGTCTTGGGTTAATTCTGCTTCTATTTTCGTTCTCTTCAGCCTTCGCGCAAAACACCGACACCTTAAAAGTAGATACTAACTTACTGAATAAATATCGCCTTGAACCGCGCCATAATGCTTTGCCGCTTCGGGTAAGGCCATTGCAGATAAGCGAGGAGCAAATACCTGTACAATTGCTGGATTATAAGGTAAGCTACTGGCGTAAAACGGTCGTATTCGGATTAAACTTTAACCAGTCTGCATTTACCAGCAACTGGAGCGCAGGTGGTGTTAGTTCATTGGCGCTGGGTACCAATTTTGACTTTAAAACAGAATATAACAAATCGCCGCTGGATTATACTACCGAATTGAACTTACAGTACGGTGTCGCAAAAAACAAGGGCCAGACACAGCGTAAAACAAATGACCGTATATTCCTGGATAATAAAATCGCAACACAATTATCCAAACACTGGTACTTGTTCGGCTCCTTAAGCTTTGAATCGCAGTTTGCACCGGGGTACACCTATACTGACGCTAACGGAAACGCAGTTGATGATGGTTTATTGATATCTAATTTTATGTCGCCGGGTTATTTTACGGAATCACTAGGTCTTGAATATAAGCCGGTAAAATATTTCGATCTGCGCTTAGGTACAGGTACAGCAAAACAGACTTTTGTAGTGGATACCACCATTCATCGTAATCAACCCGATAATTATGGTGTAGCAATAGATCATACATTCCTCAATCAACTAGCTTTTCAGATGGTTGCAGCTATTGACAAGGACCTGATGCCTAATCTGCATATCAACGCACGTTATGCCCTGTTCGTGCCTTATCAACAGGCGCTATCATACACTACACACCGCATAGACGCTACCCTTACTGCAAAAGTGAACCGCCTGATCAATGTAACTATGAACGGTACATTCCTCTATGATAAGAATACATCGAGCCGGGCACAGGGGACGGAAGGTTTGGCTATGGGGGTGACTTATACTTTCCCATAAGGATCACTTATAGAGAACCAGTACTTTTACCGCCCGTTCAGTTTTTTCGATCGTTAAACCGAGCTGATCAATGGCTTTTAATATATTACCCCTATCACGCAAATCGTTAGTTGTCTTGATATCATATCGTTCGGACAAGCCTGTTTCATTAATAACAGGTAAATCGAGTTCGTTATTTAAATAAAAGTGCGAAAACTCATCCACGGTTACTCCTTTTCCTTCAAATCCGTTACCACTAAAACCATAATTTGGTTTAGATAAATCAGACAAAGGAAGATTTGGCGTTACGCCATTCTTTCGCTTCAATAAATATACCGGCATACTCCGCATCTCCGTACGGGCTTTTATGGGTAATGACTCATTCAATTTTTTTTGCATGATGGTTAACAGACTGTCTTTTTCTTCCGGTTTTACCAGTAAGTCAAAACAATACAGCTGTTTTTTATCATTATAGTCATCGTATTTTTTCTTATCAAACTCATAAACTATTTGTCTGGGTGATACAATGTCGTAGGCCTCCTTGTACATGGTTGTAAGATTAATATTGTAATAACTTATACGACGAAATGCAAAGGGGCCGCTATTAGGGACCTTTCCCATGGTTTCCTGCCCTTTCATATAAGTTCTTATGGTAAAGCTGCCTTGTTGTAAGCTGTCTATACCAAAGGGGTCTTTATCAGAACGACTTACTTCGGCTGTTTTGGCATTCGATTCAACTTTTTCACCACGTAATATCCGGCTTATTAGCTTAGCGTTCACTGAATCAGTATTTACTACTGCTATGATATTCCTTTTCGCGTCAATTATTGCACAATGCCCTACGCTGGCAAGGTTTAGCATTTGATACAGGAGTGAAGCTGTATCACTGGCAAGCCATATTTTCGAAGGTTTCCTGGCAACATATTTTTTTAGCTTTATTTCTGGATCATTGGATACACCTATGACCTGTATTTGCCCGGAAAACTTGTCCTGTAATTTGGCCAGTGAATCCATTTCCGGTATACATGGACTGCACCAGGTACCCCAAAAATTTAGAAGGAACAGTTTTTTTGAATCATAGCTAATCAGATATAGCTCTTTAACGGGAGCATTGACCATTGGGTGCAGTACCAGGTCCGGAAATTTATCCCCCGACTTAAGTATATAGTTTTGTCCATTTGCACAGATAGCTGAAAGCAGGAATAGAATAATGATTGACGTTTTCATGTTTTGTGATTTCATATTACAAACATCCACATACAGGTATTCAAAATAAGTTATCAGCAGAGTTATGCAATGTTATATTATGTTAACGGGTATGCTCTTAATCCATAATAGATTTATTTTTGATAGAATGAAGAAAGGCTTACTATACTTGTTGCTGATATGCGTGGTTGCTGTGGTTGGCGTATTTATTCTGCAATTTTTTTGGATAAGAAATTACTACTATGTAAACAAAAATGAGTTCGAAAAGGAAGCCAACATGGCATTTGAGGATGCGATGAAAAAGGAATTTACCCTGCGCTGTGATACCATAGAAGCCCTGATCGTAAAAAAGTTAATGGATACCTCTGAATTTAGTATAACCAGTAGTTTTAATGAAAAATATAAAAGGTATCAATATAAGATAGCCAATAAACACCGCCTGGAGGATTCCTTTTCCTTTGATAGCCTAAAATCACCGATAGTGGCTTCAAATAATTCTTTTAAAAGAAAAGTAGCTGTAAGGTTTGCTAAGACACTACGGGAAGAAGATCTGAACAATCACTTTATTTTCTATCGCACCCAAAACCTTGGCGAATATATGGATCAGCAAAACAAAAAATATTCATTTGATACTACACGTTTGCGACCGGTATTCAAAGCATATTTAAAAGAGCGAAATATTAATGTTCCTTTTGTCTTTAGCCTCCGGAATAATGATAGCACAATGAACAAAAGCAATTTTAATGCTAAGCTGATAACGGCTTTCCCGGTAATCACCAAAGCTTTTCCGACCTATAAACTGCAGGCCGACCAGCATTTTGTGAGGGCTATGTTTTCAGATCCGTTTAGCTATATTATTTCAAAAATGGGGTTGATGTTCGCCGGGTCAATTATATTGATTGTGGTAGTAACATTTAGCCTGTTTTACCTTTTCAGAACGGTTTTAAACGAAAAGAAGCTTTCCATTATAAAAAATGACTTCATCAACAATATTACACATGAGCTGAAAACACCCATTGCTACTGTATCTGCTGCGGTTGAGGCCTTATCAGATTTTAATGTGTTGAATGACCGCGAAAAAACAAGACGTTACCTCGGCCATTCCAAAAATGAATTAAACCGGCTATCTGTTTTAGTAGATAAAGTGTTGAATACTACCCTGTATGAAAATAAAAATTTTGATATCAACCCGGAAAAATTTGATATAAATGGGTTGATGATGGATATTTTCGATCAGTATAGAATTGATGAACGAAAACCCGTAAACATCAATTATCAGAATAACAGTATGATTAAGATTATATGCGCGGATAAGCTGAACTTTCGGCAGGCGATAAGTAATATCATTGATAATTGTATCAAATACTCCGGTGATAAAGTAACTATAGATATTGATTGCGTGGCAGATAACCGTTTTTTTATGATCAGTATAAAAGACGACGGCATAGGAATTTCAAAGGAAAATATACCTTACCTGTTTGAGAAGTTTTATAGAGTGCCCACCGGTAATATGCACCAGGTAAAGGGGCATGGGTTGGGATTAAATTATGTAAAAAATATTGTTGAGCGTCATCGCGGCTGGTGCCGGATGGAAAGTGAATATGGCCGTGGCAGCAAAATGATACTGAGTTGGCCATTATGAAAAACAAGAAAGTTTTATTGGTTGAGGACGAGCATGTGCTGGCTGAAATTGTACGGGAAAGCCTGGAGTCGCGCGGATTTATAGTGAGTCATGCGGAGACAATCAAAAATGCTTTCGATAGATACTATGAGAATAGACCGGATATTATAGTGCTGGACGTAATGCTTACCGATGGAGACGGGTTTTCATTTGCCAAACAGATCAGAAATATTGACCTGGAAGTACCGGTTATATTTTTAACCTCGCGCTCCAGAACCCAGGATGTTGTAGAGGGTTTTGAAAGTGGCGGGAATGATTATTTAAAAAAACCCTTCAGCATAGAGGAATTGATTGTGCGTATAATGGCACTTTTGAGCCGCAATGGATTGATAATTAAAGACCGCCAGATAGCAAGGATAACAAAACTAGGCGAATACCGGTTTGAATACCCCAATGGTATATTAAGCTTTTTTGAGAATAGACGGACATTGACCACGCGTGAAAGCGAGATATTGCAAATGCTGCTGATCAATAAAAACCAGGCTGTTGACAGGAAAAGTATCCTTCTCAGCTTTTGGGGCAATGACGATTATTTTTCAGGACGCAGCCTCGACGTTTTTATTGCAAAACTAAGGCGATACCTTAAAGAAGACCCTTCTGTGGCTATCCTTAACATACGGGGGCAGGGCTATAAGCTGATCTATTGATGCTTCTTTTTCCTTAGGTTCTGATAATCGATATAGTATAATATCTTAAACGAAATATTGTTATTCTGCGGATTATCAAACGTGTTTTGCAGGTTCCGGAAATAACCCAGTTTAGCCTGATCGGTATTCGTTAAAGAAGAGTTTTTCCAGGCGATGCTGATCTCCGACCCGGGCGAGAACTGCCACACATAAACCATATCAATATTCCAGGCATTGTAATTCTGATCATTATCACGATTAAAATGAGACGATGTTAAAGTGGCCAATGTGCCATTTTGTGCCAGGTCATAATATTGCAGCACATTCAACTTTGACCAGTAGTGGCGCAACCTGAAGGTAATACCCATATCACTGGTGAAAGTGTATTTAAAGTTGAATATGTTTTGAATTGTATGCACGTTGCGTTGGGCAAAGATCGGGTTATTGCTTACGCTATCGACTGTTTCATACCCGGTATAATGCATGTAAGGACTGTATGTAACGTCTTGCCCGAATGAGAATTTATTGCTGACGCGAAGATTATAGAAGGCTTCGGCATCGGTTCCCTGCCTGCCTGGGGTAGTGTAAATACGGTGGAACAAGCTTATGCCACCAAATAATCGCTTGGCTTGGTTGGTAAATAAATTCAGGCCCATCATATAGCTTTCGGGAACACGGAAAACACGACCCACCACGCGAGGCTCATAAAAATCATTGGCTTCTCCGGTGTGCTGTAGTCTGAAGTTAAAGCCCCAAAAGTTTTTCAGATTGGCATAGCCACCTATTGTTTGATTTAAGTTTTGATAGGCCGACGGTTCATACCTGCGCGAATAGTATACATTTGAAAACACACCCCACTGGGTAAAGTATTTTTTTGGCTTGTAATTAGCGTATTGCAGGTTAATGTTATGGTCGAAATAGTTATTGTATAACAGAATGCCCAGGTCATTTGGATTATACTTGCTGTCGACCAGGTCTTCAACCACATTCCATGTAAAATTGCCTAATGTTTTGCCACCGTTTAGCTCATAGCTGAAGCCTGTGGTAGTTTTTTTGTTGGTGTAAAACAAGTTGCTCATCATGCCATAGCCGCTCAGGTTGTAGGAGTTTTTCTTGTTGTTAAGATTAAAAACAAAACCGCCTACGTCGGCTGAATAGTCCTTGCCAAACCGTTCCACGTTGGTGTTGATGAGGGTTATAGCTGAGTTATTTTTCAGGTTTTGGTCCAACACAATAATGTTATAGTTAGTGACAGGTGATGTTTCGAACTGCCGCTTGTGACCAAGACTATCTTGTATAGTCGCATATGCGGGAGCGCTTACCGCATTAAACACACCAATGCCTAAACCATTGCCCAGGCGGCCGGACAGTTTGGTTGCATTATATAACCTGGTCTCAGTAGGATTTTTGATGACGGTTTCCCCGGGAGCGAGGTTGTCATATGCCCCGGAATAATTGATTGGCTGTCCGCCTACCCTGCGTGAATAGAAGATGTTTCCTTTATTGAAAAGCTCTGTACCTTCTGTAAAGAATGGCCGGTTTTCCTGGAATTTTACTTCGAATGGGGTAAGGTTCAGTATTTGGTTGTCTGATTGTACCTGTCCAAAATCGGGTATCAGGGTCATATCCAGCGTAAAACTTTCGTTGATGCCGTATTTCACATCCATTCCGCCATTGAAAGACGTTGTGGTATTGCTCAATCCGGGTGTATTATATGGATAGTGATTAACGTAAGTGGCAAAGTATGGATAGAATGCCAAACGCAACGGCGGAGTGATTTTTTGAATACCGTCAAGCTCCCCTTCCTGGTTCATCAAACCATTTTTCTTTGGGTCCAACTCATTCCAGAATAACTGGCGGTTTACACCCCTGCGCTCCCTTATAAATTGAAGCCCCCAGTTTTGTACATCTTTTTTGGCAAATCGCAGGGCAGAGTATGGTATTTTAAATTCTGCCGTCCAGCCTTTGTCATCTACGGTAACTTTGCTGTCCCAAACAGCGTTCCAACTGGCATCTTCAATATTTCCGTTTTGATTGGGTGGTGTATATTTTGCGTCAAACTGAGCCCCGGCTGCGGTTGCATAAAAACCCACACCATTTAGCCCGTCGTGATAGGTATCTAGCAGGATACCAAAAAAATCATCAGCGGCTACGTTATCCCTGGTGGTTAATTCGCGCGCTATTTTTTTTGAATCGGTTTCATACATCCGCGCAGCGACATAGATAGCAGTGTTATCATAAATGATCTTTACCTCGGTGCGTTCTTCATTTATTTCGTGGCGGCCGGCGGTGGGTTGGTATTCAACAAAATCGGTGGCAACGGGTACATTTTGCCAAGCCTCGTCATCTAAAACGCCATCAATTTTGGGAGTTTTTTCAGTCCGGGTGGCAGCATATTTTTTTACAAGTGTTTGTGAGTACGCGGTAAATGCGAAAAGAATAGAAAATAGCAGTGTAAAAATTAATTTCATTAATAAGGTATATGGCCATAAGATGTGAAAATAAGGCTTCGCGTTACAACCAGAATCGTTTAAATGCACTAATGGTGTTAATAGCATATATTTAATTGCGCTATTGCTTTGAGGCGCAGCAGATTTCATGAAATAGTCAGATAGAAAAAAATGCAAAAAACTTTATCTTGTAACATAAATCTTAAACCTATGAAAGCCCGTCCGATCAAATTTGCTGCTACTTTTTTATTATCGTTCTCGACTATTTCTAGTTCCGCGCAATCGGTTATTATACCTAATGGTACAAGGTTACCGCTGGACAGCATCGTCAAAAATCAATTGATCAATTCACTAAATGAATTCCTTGCTCAAAAGGAACAACCGGCCAAAGAGAATCCATTTGTTTTGAAAGAACGGCTGCCCGAAACTTCTGCTCTTCTGGATGAGATGAAAGGCATAGAACGGAGTCCAAAAACGAATGATTTTTTTAAACCATACCTGGTGAGTGCCATAAAGTTGGATGACCGCCATTTTATGGTCCAATTATCCTACCTGGGAGTTAACGACAATACACCGATATTACAGGCTATGTTTACACTGATAGCAGAAAAACAGGGGAATCAATTTTATTTTTCCTCTCCTCTTAAACAAAACACGGTATCATGGAGATCAAAGAAGATCAAAAATATCACCTGTTTTTACAAAGACACACTTAATGATGAAGATGTGAAAGCCTATGGTGCGGCATCGGTGTTTTATGACAAAAAGCTTAAGGTGGATGTTTTGCCTACGCTGGTTTATTATTGTGACGATTTTCCCGAAGCTTTGCAAATAACAGGTGTAAACTACCATGCACGTTACAATGGCATAAAAGATAATCTGCTTACTGCTGACGAAAAGGGTATTCACCTGGTTATTAACGGATGGAACGCGGAAAAGCATCGTTTTGATCCACATGACATGTGGCACGACAAGTTGAGAATGGTGATGAATAATGATGTTATCAACCGCCCGGTTGATGAAGGCTGTGCCTATTTGTATGGCGGTAGCTGGGGTTATACGTGGCCGGAGATCGTCACCAAATTCAAAAAATATGCGGCGGATAACCCCAATGCCGACTGGCTGAATTTATATATCGACAGTAAAAATTTCGAAGAAGGTGAAAAACCATTACGTGTACCATACATACTGAATGCATTGATCGCTCAGAGGATAGAAAAGGAAAAGGGATTCTCACAAGTGATGGAACTGCTGGCTTGCGGTAAGCGCGAAAAAGGGGATGAAAATTACTTTAAAGCACTGGAAAAAGTAAGCAGAATAACAAAGGCCAATTTTAACGCGTCGGTGTGGGAACTGATCAAATCGTCCAAATAAAAACGGAAAACCTCTTTTTGACTTTCAACGGAGCGGGAATTGCTTCAAAATCTTAACTTTGCATCCTCAATTTAAAGATTAAAGTATTTTATACTCATGTTTGAAAATCTTTCGGATAAACTCGACAGGGCGTTTAAGGTCCTGAAGGGACAAGGATCTATTACCGAGATCAACGTGGCCGAAACCATGAAGGAGATCCGCAAGGCCCTTCTGGATGCTGACGTTAACTATAAAACTGCCAAAACCTTTACCGATGAGGTAAGGCAAAAAGCAATTGGTCAGAACGTATTGACCTCTATTTCTCCTGGTCAGTTGCTCACCAAGATCATGAATGATGAGCTGACCGAACTGATGGGCGGCAGCACTTCTGATCTTAATTTCCCGGCTACGCCGACTGTGATCCTGATCGCAGGTTTGAATGGTGCAGGTAAAACCACCTTCAGCGGTAAACTGGCTAATTTTCTAAAATCACAGAAAAATAAAAAGCCATTGCTGGTTGCAGGCGACGTGTATCGTCCAGCGGCTATTGAACAGTTGAAAGTTTTGGGTGAGCAGATCGGCATTCCGGTTTATGCCAACCTGGAATCAAAAGACCCGATTGCAATTGCAAGAGAAGGTGTTGCACAGGCTAAGCAAAACGGCAATAACGTAGTGATTGTGGATACCGCTGGTCGTTTATCGATTGACGAGGCCATGATGAAGGAAATTGAGCAGGTAAAAACAGCTGTAAATCCACACGAGATATTATTTGTGGTGGATTCCATGACCGGTCAGGATGCAGTGAATACGGCAAAAGTATTTAACGATCGCCTCGACTTTACCGGAGTTGTTTTAACCAAGCTTGACGGTGATACCCGTGGTGGTGCGGCGCTCTCGATCAAGTCGGTAGTGAATAAGCCGATTAAGTTCATCGGTACCGGCGAGAAGATGGAAGCACTGGATGTGTTCCACCCTGATCGTATGGCATCGCGTATCCTGGGCATGGGCGACGTGGTTTCGCTGGTTGAACGCGCGCAACAGCAGTTCGACGAAAAAGAAGCTGCCGAGCTGCAAAAGAAGATACGTAAAAACAAGTTTGACTTTAACGACTTCTACAGCCAGATACAGCAGATCAAGAAGATGGGTAACATGAGGGATCTGATGGGAATGATACCGGGCGTTGGCAAGATGATGAAGAACGTAGAGGTGGATGATGATGCTTTTAAAAACATCGAGTCGATCATCCTGTCGATGACACCTTATGAAAAAGAAAACCCGGATTCTATCAACCAAAGCCGTCGCAACCGTATTGCGAAAGGTTCAGGGACCGATTTGCAGGAAGTAAATCGTCTGATCAAACAGTTTGAGGATATGCGCAAGGTGATGAAACAGATGAGCAATCCTGCGGCTATGGCAAGCATGATGCGCAGAATGCCAAGATAAATGATTTCGGAATTCGGAAGGACGAATTCGGAATTTTGAATATATAAATAAAGAGCGGCTTTTGGCGCTCTTTTTTGTGAAGACACAATAGCATCATATTTACATCATGAAACTAACCTTATCACTAATTGCAATTACCATTTCAATTAACTTGCTGGCCCAGACCAAAAGCGTCACAAATGAAGACCAATCTTCAGGACTAAAAGAGAAGTACCATGTCTTAAAATCTAACAAGAACATAAAAGAAGGCCCATATGCTGCATATTCCATTTATGGAGATCAACTGGTTTGTGAGGGTCTTTATAAGAATAATCTAAAAGACAGCGTCTGGAATTACTACAATTTTCAGCACAAGCTGGCGGAATTTGGAAGTTACTCGAATGGCGAAAAAGTAGGTATTTGGAATGCCTTTGATTCAAAAGGCGGATTGCAGATACAATTTGATTATACCAACAAGAAGCTGTTAATTTATCATCGCACCAAATCAGATAGTGCTAGTCGCCAATTTTATGTTATTAGCGGCAATGATACTGTGAAGACCTTTTTAGGGCGCGCTCCTATATTTCTTGATGGTGAGGCGAGATCTATGCAGCAATTGCTAATGGGTATTCATTATCCAAGATCTGCTAAGGAACATAACGTACAGGGGAAAGTGTTGGTTAGATTTATAATAGACTTGAATGGCAAAGCTTCAAATTTCAGGGTTAAGAAATCATTGGGTTATGGTTGTGATGAAGAAGCTTTAAAGGCAGTTAAGCGTGCATTTGACGGTGGGGATTGGCTTCCCGGTTTATTAAATGGAAATCCTGTTGTTGTAGACTATGAGGCACCGGTAAGTTTTACCCTTGAAACAGTGGATCGTTAATAAATCCGATTCGAAATATGCTAAAATAACCTTAGAGCGGCCCGGGCCGCTCTTTTTGTATAAATACTTTATCTTTAGCATTATCAATAATCAACTATGCGGAAGTACACCCTTTGCCTGTTTTCTTTTTGTTCTCTTTTTTGTTTCTCTGCCAAAGCTCAATCAGCCGGCGCGGTGATCGACGTACAACATTATACCTTTAACATCCAGCTGAATGATAAGAACGATACCATCAAAGGCCAGGCAGGAATCAACCTTAGATATCTGAAGGATGCCGGTTCATTCCACATTAACCTGGTAAACCAGAAAGCCGGTGGAAAGGGTATGTTGGTTAGTAGTGTAACAGAAAATGGTAAGTCCATATCGTTCCAGCAAAATGCCGACGATGTAATTATTTCTACAGACGGTAAAGCAGGAACCGAACATCAATACACCATTACTTATAGTGGCATCCCTGCTGATGGCTTGATCATTTCGAAAAATAAATTCGGGCACCGTACTTTTTTTGGAGACAACTGGCCTAATCGTGCGCATAACTGGCTGCCCTGCGTGGATGAGCCCGCTGATAAAGCGACTGTCGATTTTATAGTAACTGCTCCTGATCATTACCAGGTGGTATCGAACGGTTTAAAAATCGATGAGAAGACATTGCCTGATAATATGAAATTGACCCGCTGGAGCGAGAAAGCGCAATGCCCTACCAAAGTAATGGTTATCGGCGTGGCTGAGTTTGCGATAGATCATACGGGCGACGTAAATAACATTCCGGTTTATAGCTATGTTTTCCCGGAGAATAAGGGTAAAGGGTTTACCAGCTATGCGGTAGCCAAAGAAATATTGGCGTACTATATAGGCAAAGTTGGTCCGTATGCTTTTGAGAAACTGGCCAATGTACAATCAAAAACTATATTCGGCGGGATGGAGAACTCGGGCTGTATCTTTTATTTTGAAGAATCAGTGGGCGACAGAGGCATTGAGGAATTGATGGCGCACGAGATTGCGCACCAATGGTTCGGCGATGCCGCAAGTGAAACAAAATTCAGTCATCTATGGCTTAGCGAAGGGTTTGCCACTTACATGACTAACGTTTACCTGGAGCATAAATACGGTGCAGATACTTTAAAGCAACGTCTTAAAGCCGACCGCGAGACCGTTTTTGATTTCGAGAAGAAAAGAAAAACGCCGGTGGTGGATACCACTGTTCATGATAATTATATGGTGTTGTTGAACGCCAATAGTTACCAGAAAGGTGGCTGGGTATTGCACATGCTGCACCGAAAGTTAGGTGAAGAAGCATACTGGAAGGGGATTCGGTCTTACTACACCAAATATAATGGCGGAAATGCGAACACCGATAATTTGCGCGCCGAACTGGAAAAAGCCAGTGGCCAAAATCTGGAGCAGTTTTTTAAGCAATGGATATATACTGCCGGGGCCCTTCACCTGAACATTAACTGGCATTACAACGCAATAAAAAAATCAGTCGATATAACGGTGACGCAAAAACAGGCAGTTGCATTTGATTTTCCGCTGGAAGTATCAGTTGCAGGCAAGTCACATATTCTATCCGTCAAAAATAAAACAAAAAGCTTGTCTATCCCGGTAAAAGCAAAGCCGTCAGCCATTTCGGTTGATCCGAATGTAAACTTACTGGCTGCATTTGAAGTAAAGGAAGCTATTCAATAGTTTGGTATAAATGCGATATTTCTGCATATTGTTTTGCAAGATAAAATAATTCAAAATAATATACTTTTACATAGGAATAAGCGTTATAACACTAAACCAATAAATCACAAGCAGATACCTCACCCTATAGATATCTGTAAGCCGTTAACCTTTAAACATATATAGCCATGATCAGGTCTTATCAATCCATTTATGTAGCGTCTTACAGATGGATATTCAGAAATTTCGGCCAGGGTAAATTGCCTCAATTCAAATCATTATTTAATGTGAGCTTTTTGTTGATCATTACTTTGACAACTGCAATGATTTTAGCCCAATTTGCATTACGATCAGGGTGGACAACGGGCGGTATGGCGGGTAATATTGTTCTTCTGTTTGGCGCGGTGTTTTTTATGCTGGCGAATTACCTGGTGCTTTTAAATAACCGTTGGCTAAAACGGTTAAATAATAATCTGGCCCATATCAGCAAACACAATATGAATGCTGTATCTATTGTTGTGCTGATCAATATCATCATTATTTGTAGCTTTATGCTGTTCACAGCAGTATAAATGAGCCTATCGAATATTGATTTTCAAACCATTAACTGGTCCGAAATTATAAAAACCATACATCCCGGCGAAAGAGGCGAAGCCACGTGGCAAACCCTGCAATTTCCCGGGTTGCGCATCAGGATAGTAAACTATTCGGCTGGTTACCTGGCTGACCATTGGTGCCAAAAAGGTCATATCGTGCATTGTCTGGAAGGTGAATTTGTAAGCGAATTGGAGAGCGGCGGGGAATTCACTTTAACTGCCGGTATGACCTATGTTGTTTCTGACGAGTTAAGCAGCCACCGCTCAGTTTCCAAAAATGGCGTCAAACTGCTCATCATAGATGGTGATTTTTTAAAGTAAGCCTTACCAAAGGAATCGCGTTGATTTCCGCCCCTCACAAAAATTCTATATCTTTCCCGTAGAATAAACTTTATCCATTGTGTTAGTTAAAACTTTTGGGAGTGCGGTATATGGTATCGAGGCGATTACCATAACCATCGAAGTAAATATAAGCGGCGGGGCCAAGCCATTCTATTTGATTGTTGGCCTGCCGGACAATGCCGTGCGTGAATCTATGCAGCGTATTGAAGCCGCTTTGCAAACCAATAATTTCCGTATGCCCCGGCAAAAAATAATCGTGAATATGGCCCCGGCGGACATCCGCAAAGAAGGCTCGGCATACGATCTTCCAATAGCTGTCGGGATACTCGCTGGTTCCGGTCAGGTAGTTAATGAGAACCTGGATAAATACATTATTATGGGAGAACTTTCACTCGACGGAAGTTTGCAGCCGATAAAAGGTGCTTTACCAATTGCTATACAGGCGCGTAAAGAAGGATTTAAAGGATTTATCCTGCCTAAACAAAATGCGCGCGAAGCTGCTATTGTAAACGAACTAGAAGTGTATGGTGTTGAAAGCATAAGTGAGGTAGCAGGATTTTTTAATGGAGATTTGCAGCTAACCCCTGAAATAGTAAATACCCGGGAAGAATTCTTTAATAGCCTGAACAACTACGACAGTGATTTCAGTGATGTTAAGGGACAGGAAAATATAAAACGCGCTTTAGAAATAGCTGCAGCAGGCGGGCATAACGTCATCCTGATCGGTCCGCCTGGTGCAGGTAAGACCATGCTGGCAAGGCGTCTGCCATCTATACTGCCGCCACTAAGCCTGAATGAATCGCTGGAAACCACTAAAATACACTCGGTGGCAGGTAAGATGGCAGCAACCGATGCTTTGGTAACGGTAAGGCCATTCCGCTCGCCGCATCATACGATTAGCGATGTAGCGTTAGTAGGCGGCGGAAGCAACCCGCAACCGGGTGAGATTTCGTTGGCGCATAACGGCGTGTTGTTTCTGGATGAGTTGCCTGAGTTTAAGCGTACGGTACTTGAAGTAATGCGGCAGCCACTCGAAGAGCGCAGAATAACAGTTTCAAGAGCCAAACTCTCGGTGGATTACCCTGCCAATGTAATGCTGATAGCCAGTATGAATCCGTGTTTATGCGGATTTTATAACCATCCAGAAAAGGAATGCACCTGTCCGCCGGGTGCGGTTCAAAAATATCTGAACAAAATATCAGGGCCACTACTCGACCGTATCGACCTGCATGTAGAGGTAACACCGGTTAATTTTTCGGAGCTATCATCCGACCGTTTAGCCGAAAAGAGCGAAGACATCCGCGACCGTGTGATCAAAGCCCGCGATATACAAACAGAACGTTTCGGCAATAAGCCCGAACTGCATGCCAATGCACAAATGAGCCCGCAAATGGTAAGGGATCTTTGCAAGATTGATATGGCCGGGCAAGCGTTGTTAAAACGTGCTATGGAGAAACTAGGCCTCAGCGCACGTGCTTATGACCGTATTTTAAAAGTATCCCGCACTATTGCCGATCTGGCTGGAAGCGAAGAAATAAAGCTGGAACATTTGGCAGAGGCTATTCACTTTAGGAGTTTGGATAGAGAGGGTTGGGCGGGGTAGTTGTTGTCACCAACGA
>Ga0207704_10000035_pt1 | contig 96154 bp, 96 predicted proteins | sample KBSMisM12_FD_184308 | JGI IMG/M metagenome (GOLD analysis project Ga0207704, IMG submission 184308) | Miscanthus rhizosphere microbial communities from Kellogg Biological Station, Michigan, USA - KBS Miscanthus M1-2 (SPAdes) (version 2) | ecosystem: Host-associated > Plants > Roots >...
CATCGATTTCGGGATTAATATCAATGCGAGTCAATCGAAAATGCCCAAACGAACTGCTTTGCATATTGTTGTAGTCAGAAAATCAAAAGATGTTTTTGATATGTTGCTAAAGAAAGGCGCCGACGTGAATATTCAAGATGGCGATGGAAATGTAGCACTATCTGACGCACTATTTGTTTACAGGGGGGATGACGGATATTTTATTGAAACCCTTATTTCAAATGGAGCGCGCGCTGATATTATGAATAATTACGGTGTTAGCCCTAAAGGGTTAGCAGATACGGTCGCAAATTATGATTTAAAGAAGTTTTTCCGATAGATTGCCTTGCACCTGCTCCCGCCCTCGCCTTTGTTGGTGACAATACCAACAAGGGCGAGGGTAACAATGCAAACAAAGGCAAAATTGCCCTTGAGGAACGAAGCAATCGCATGCTATACAGGGCGAAGAAGCATAGTTCGCGATTGCTTCGTTCCAGGGACATGGTTTTTATTTGGGTGGTTTCTAAGAGAGTTTTTATCAAAACTTATACGTCACCCCCGCGCCAAATATTTGCTTCACCTGGAAAAGTGAGTGCGTTTCGGGCACACCGTTATTCAGAACCGGTATTTTAGCATACGGGTCGTTGATCAACTCTATTCCACCATTTACGGTTACAACTTTATTTACCTTCATAAACACGTTCAGGGTATAGTCCAGGTAAATATTTTGCGGTTGTTTCAGGTAGTCAGAATACATCTTGAGAATGTTTTCGATGGATATGTTCGTTGCAATGTTGGCTTTGTAGTAAGCATCCAACGAGGCGCCAAACTGGAAGAAATGTTTTTCACCGGGCGTTACACCAAATGAACCAACATTGGAAAGTGAATCGTTGGTTACAAAAGTGTACTTAATAGCAGCGGGCGAAATATTGATCCTGAAATTATCATTCCTTTTATAGGCAAAACCAGGACCGAAAGTGAGATATGCAGGTGCAAACGGAGCAGATATTAGTGTACGGGTACCATCAGCATTATAATTATAGCCCTTGGTAAATTGTGTCTGAAAGTTAGTATAAAAGGTGTATAACCAATATTTAGCTGCGGCCTGGTAGCCCAGCAAACTGTTCAGGACAATGCGGTCATCGTTCTTGCGCCAGCCGGTACCGTTCTGTTTGCTTATACCGTAACCAACTATCGCTTTATTATCCCAGCTCCATTTGTCTTTTTTGTAATTAAAGTCGTAATCTAAAACCAGATTAGCTGCAACAGAATTGGTGCCACCGGCGGCCCAATGGTTAAATGATGCCTGGTTAATCAGGAAGGTATTCTGTCCGTGTATTGTCCAGATTTTGGTGGTGTCTTTTGGCGGAGCGGTTGCCTGCGAGAATCCTGCCAGGCTTAAGCACAAAAATGAAAAAATAAGGAATGCTGTTTTCATAAGGATAGTTTTTGATGAGGGATAGAATGATTAATTCGGAGTTAAAAATACGAATTCAATCACTATAGACAAAAAAGCAAAACGACAGTCAATTTATTACCAGTATAATAAAAACCGCCTTACCGCAGCATGTATGCAAGGTATATAATAATAATTGTCATAAACACTATTATAATTATGATTCACCCAATAATAATCTGTTTTTACTTGCAATTGCACAATAAATAGTATATTACATTAAAATTTAGTTAACAAGATGTTCAACCAAACTATTTTTCATGAAAAAATATTTACTCTTATTGATCACCACTATGGTATTGGGGGGTGGTATTGCCCTTGCTCAAACTACCACTGTAAGTGGCACTGTAACTGATGCCGCAACAAAAGAAAAGCTGGTCGGCGTAACCGTAATGGTTAAATCCACCAGCAATGGTACCGCTACCAATCAAAATGGCGAATTCTCTCTCTCTGCAAAAACAACCGATGTATTAATATTCAGATACACAGGTTACAAAAGTCTCGAAGTCTCTGTTTCCGGGAAAACACACCTTGATATACAACTGGAGAGCACCGCCAGCCAGCTCAATGAGGTTGTTCTGATCGGTACAAGATCTTCAGGCAGGGTAAAACTCGAAACACCTGTACCTGTGGATGTGGTAAACGTAGGCAAGGCTACTTCCAACACCGGCAGATTAGATCTGACAGATATCTTAAATTATTCTGCTCCTTCATTCAACTATAACAAACAATCCGGCTCTGATGGTGCCGACCACGTAGAATTAGGCACATTACGCGGGCTTGGCCCCGACCAAACATTAGTGCTGGTGAATGGCAAACGCCGTCACTCCACTGCGTTCGTATCCGTATTTGGTACACGCGGGCGTGGGAATTCAGGTGTCGATCTGAGTTCAATACCGACGGCATCCATTGATAGGGTAGAAATTCTGCGGGATGGCGCGTCTGCCCAATACGGCTCTGATGCAATAGCCGGTGTAATGAATATTATATTAAAAAAGAGTGTAAACCAGCTTAATGTTAATGTGGGTGGTTCAGGTTATTATGACCCCGCCTTTAATAGCCGCAATGCAGTGGCAATGGGCCAATATCCGCATGGCGGCGCTATTGACGGTAAAGCCATAACACTTGATGCTAATTACGGCGTTGCAATTGGTAAACATGATGGTTTCATCAACTTTTCGGTAGATTATGAAGCTAACGGAAAAACCTTCAGGCAAACACATGATACAGCATTTGCCAATCCAAATGCATTAATATTGAATAATGTGCGGCGCGCCAATGGCGATGGTTCTGCACAGAGCATCAATACCTTTTTTAACTCGGAGATACCGCTCGCGGGCACTACCACCACTTTTTACACTTTTGGCGGATACAGCTATAAGGGTTCTGATGACTATGCTTTCAGCAGGAATTTTTCCGGACGCCCGGATCGCTTTCCGACAGATGCAGGTGGCAACCTGATACCGGTTCCCGGTATTATATTTAATACTCCGGACGGTGACAGTTATTATAACCCCATCATACAAACCCACAATACCGATGTATCAATAGCACTTGGTTTGAAAGGGCAGCTTGGAGATGGCTGGGACTGGGACCTAAGCAACAATATTGGCAATAATACTTTCCATTTTTATGGAGATAAGACATTTAACGCAGGCCTTGGTGCAACCAAGACGCATTTTGACGACGGCGGATCGGGCTTTTTACAAAATACGGCTGATATTAATTTTAATAAGCATTTTCCAAAAGCATTATCAGGCGTCAACTTAGGTATTGGAGCCGAATATCGTTATGAGCGGTACAAAATATTTTCCGGTGAACCGGATTCGTATATGAATAGAGACACATTAAAAGCCACGGGCTCACAAGGGTTTCCGGGCTACCAACCAAATGACGTTGTAAATGCCACCCGCTCTGTCCTGGGTGCTTATGTAGATCTTGAAGTTGATGTAACTAAAGAGTGGCTGGTCGATTTTGCTAACCGCCTGGAACATTATAGCGACTTTGGATCAACTTTTAATACTAAGTTCGCTACGCGTTATAAGGTTACCAACAACTTCAATATCCGCGGTTCAATTGGTACAGGCTTCCGGGCGCCATCTTTGCAACAGATCAACTACAGTTCAACTTTCACTACCGTACAGGGAGGCACCATTGCAGAAGTAAAGATAGCACCAAATTACAGCCCGATAACCAAAGCGGCGGGCATACCAACCTTAAAACAGGAAAGATCAACAAACTACAGCCTTGGCTTTACATTTAGACCAATACCCGAACTAAGTATCACTGCTGACGGATACGCTATAAAGGTGAAGGATAGAGTGGTTTTATCTGGTCAATTCAGTGCAGACGACACTACGCTTGATCCCTCCTTCACCTCAACTCTTCAAAATTTAAGGGTTGCACTTGCGCAATTTTTTGCTAACGCCGTAAATACCGATAATAAAGGTTTGGATATTGTTATTGATTACAATAAATCTTTCAATGACAACCGCATCAGGTTGCTGTTTACCGGTAATTTTCAGCACATGACAATTGACAAGATCAATTACCCGCCAAAGCTTAGTACGACTGACCTTCAAAAAGAAACTTTTTTAAGTGACCGTGAACGGAAATTCATTTTGGCATCGGCCCCTCCCGAAAAATTTTCTTTTAGCCCTGAATTCACCCATAAAAGCTTCACAGTTGGTACACGGTTTACCTATTTCGGCAAAATCTTATTATATGGATATGGTGCCGACGGACTTGGTATCAACCCACAAGTACCATCTGATGCGGACGGAAACGTAAATGTACCCGATCAATATAACTATTCCGGAAAAATGGTTAGTGATGTATACTTCGGTTATAAATTCAATAAAACTTTCCATATGTCGGTAGGATCGGATAATGTATTCAATGTTCATCCAGACCTGGGTTACGCCCATGGTGCCAAATATTGGGCATATAACAACGAGACCGGCGGGCCATTTGACGCCGTACAAATGGGTAGCAACGGCCGTCGCTTCTTTATCCGCGCGGGCTTTACATTCTGATCATAACCTGAAACTATTATAATTGGAGCCGCTCTTATATTGGGAGCGGCTTTTTTATTTTGATAAAAGGCTGATATGATATTCCTGTATCAAAGCAGGATTCTCCGGCGTCAGGGTAAAGCTCACCCTGATGTTCGCCTGCTCACCGTTCATTATAAAATACCCTCTCAATTGATTTTCGGCAACAACTTCTCCAACGCTGTTTATTTTACCCGCTTTTTCGAAAATGCCTTGTGCTTCTGCTTTCAGTTTATGCGGAAAGTAATCCATAAAAAAGTTCATGGCAAATATTCCGCTGGCCTGAGCACTATCCCAATTTTGTAAAAGCTTCACCAACTCATCGCGACGTTGTGTAAGGATAGATGATGCGGACAATTGCCTTGGTTTTATACCCGATAAACGTAACATCGTATCAGCCACCTGAATATTGATCGATCCGGCATCGGCATAAGTAAGATTAGCAAAGCTGATCACACCTATCCCATATTCAGGGTAAATTGTCCATTCGCTGCCAAAACCAGGCAAGCCTCCGGCATGGCCTAAGGCGGTCATCGCATCCACATATTTGCGCCAGCGTAAGCCGTAACAATATGCAGATACAAAAGGATATGGCCTGCCATTGACTGTTTTATAATTAGCATTAAAGCCATTTACATCCCAGGGGTATTGCATCTCACGGATAGAGCTCCTTTTAACGGGACCAGCTTCGGCATCGTCCCTTGGAGGCCACGCATCCAGGTGCAAGGCAACATATTTGCTAAAATCCTCGATCGTAGTGACCATCCCGCCCATAGCTCCGTATGAGCCATCATGCAGCATGGATTGTTCTACCCATTGATTATCTATCCAGCGATAACCGTGAGCTAACAAGTCTTTGGGCACTTTATCATATTCATAGTAAGTATGCGCCATGCCCAGCGACTTCAGGATATTTTCTGTGATATACTCCTGGTAACTTTTACCAGATACTTTTTTTATGATGTATCCCAGCGTAGCAAATCCGAGGTTGCTGTATTCGTAACTCAAACCCGGGTCATTAGAAAAAGAAATGCCTTTTTTATACAGATCGATCAATTGTTCATCAGTATTAGCCAGTTGCCTATCACCCCAGGGATTATCTTCCGGAAAACCAGCCGAATGGGTTAACAGATTACGTATAGTGATCGGAGTCGCATCTTTTGTCAAATATTTCAATCCCTTCATCTCGGGGATATATAAATAAGCGGGATCATCCAACTTGAGCTTCCCTTCGTCGCGCAATTTCAATATTGCCATTGCTGTAAAGCTCTTGCTCATCGAAGCTATACGAAAATCAGATTTGGAAGAGGTCTCTGTTTTGTCTTTAAGATTGGTATAACCAATGTTGCCTGTATGCACCAGCTTGCCGTCAACTACAATTCCATATACCAGGCCAGGGAAATGATTTTGCTCTGCATATTCCTCATACAGTTTATCTATTACCGGAAAGGTAGCTTCGATCTTCTTTAACCTATCGGCCTCAGTAAAAACGGATGGTTTATAAGATTGTGCAGGTAATGCTGCTGAATAGAAACTTATTAAAACGACAAGAATTGGCTTCCTGAAAGCTGCAAAACGTTTCATAGTGACTGTTTTTGGATTACATATTTACCGATATTCCGGCAATTATAAAAACAGTACTACGGTCTGTTATGCCTCCTCTAACGGCAAATCAAAATAAAAAGTAGAACCTTCACCTGCCTTGCTCTCTACTCCTATTTTGCCGTTATGCATATGAATAATCTCGGATGAGATATATAACCCCATACCCAGGCCACTGGTCATGTTTTTTTTATCCTCAACTCTATAAAAGCGTTCAAAAACCTTAAGTTTTTGCTCTTCTGATAAGCCGATACCAAAATCGGTTACGCCCACGCGGGCACAATCGCCATATTTAAATGACCTGATGATCACCATTCTACTGCCATTGGAGTATTTTACCGCGTTGTTGATCAGGTTCATCAGTACCTGTTCAATACGCTCGGCATTACCTTTTATCATTAAATCGTCTGAATTCTCGATCTCAAAAGTATACGCCGGGTTCATGTGTATGGCATTGTCGACACAGGATGTCACTACATCTTTCAGATTAACAACATCCATATTGTAGCTTAAACGCCCTGCTTTAATTTTACTCATGTCCAACAGGTCATCTACCAAAAATTGCAGCTTACCCAAGGCAATAACAGCTTTGTTGATATACTGCTTTACCGTTTCTGGCAGATCATCTTTTTTATGCAACAGGATAAGCTGAAGGTAACCTTTCAAACTGGTCAATGGTGTTTTTAATTCATGGCTGGCAACACCTATAAACTCATCTTTGCGCTCCAATTCACGTTTTTGCTCTTCGATATCGGTAGCCGTACCAACCCATAATATAATTTCACCACTTTCATTTCTTAAAGGCATAGCGCGATTCAGGTGCCAACGATAAACGCCATCTTTTCCACGGCGATAGCGATTTTCAGCCTCAAATACACCTCCCGTTTGTAAAGCCTCGCGATAGTTATCCATAAAGCACTCTATATCGTCCGGATGAATGGTCTCACACCAGCCCCATCCCATCGATTGCTCAAAGCCGAGCGCAGTATATTCGTACCAGCGTTCATTGAAAAAATTCACCCGCCCGTCGGGCATGCAAGTCCAGGTCATCTGGGTAATGTGATCCGCCAGTAATTTCAGGTTCCCCCGGCTAACGGAAAGATCTTTGGTACGTTCTTTCACTATGGTTTCCAGTTCATCCTTTTGTTGGATAACTATATTCTGGGCAGCTTCCAGCTTCTCATTCTGGCTTATTAAATGCGTTTGGGTAGCTTTTTGTGTAGTCAGGTCTGTCACGATCACACTCAGGCTGTGGCCCCAGTCCATATCTATTGCCGCAAATGAGCACAGGCAGCAGGTTCCTTTACCATTATAGCCTTTAATAAACAGCTCTTCTTTGGTATCTTTTGTCCAGGCTCTTTTGATCAATTTCCTGTACGCCGGCTTCGATTCTTCAGCAATAAAATTTTCAAAAGGCACACCGGTCACCTTTTCAGCAGGAGCTTGTACCAGGGCGTTAAAACTGCTATTACAATATAAAATAAAGCCGCTTTCATCTATTGTTACCGCTCCTTCGCTCATTTTTTCGATGAAGACGCGATAAGTATGATCGGCCGTTTTTAAAGTGTATAAATTATGCGTTTCGCCGTTTTTTACTACCAGCGTGTCCACCTGCCCCGTGCGGATGGCCTCAAGCATCTCATTTGCTTCGTCCAGCCGCCATTGCAGTTCATTATTTTTATTTAGTAATTCTTCGTATGCAATCTGTTTTTCCATCACAAATTCAATGCATTTATTTCAAGTCCTTTAAGCACTTTGGTTTTGTCAGACATATCTCCAATTAGCTTCCTTTCCATGCCCGGGGCTTTTTTTATCAGCATAGGTAATGCGATCACTTGTTCATTTATAGCAATTTCGGGTTGTTGATAAATATCAATTATCTCCAATTCATAACGATCTTTTAAATATTCTTCGCATATCTTCTTAATATTCGATATGGCACGCGTCGAATTAGGTGAAGCACCCGTTACAAACAGCTGCATCACATAAACATTTTTGCGCTTTTCCGGGTCGGCAACACCTTTCTTATCTGGCATTATAGATTAATCATTTAAGCAGGGATAATGTTTAGACCAACAAGTACTTTTTCTTCGTTAGACAAGTCTCCGATTATTTTCCTAATGGGCTCGGGTACTTTGCGTACCAGCGTCGGTGTTGCCAGTATCTGGTCGCCTTCAGCTAGTTGCGGTTTGCGCAAAAGGTCTATAACTTCTATTTTATATTGACCCTTTAGGTGTTCTTCGCAGTACCGCCGAAGGTTATTAAGAGCAGTTACCGATTTCTCGGTATGCCCGGCGATATACAGCCTTAGCTCCCATTTTTTAGTTTCTGTAGTCATCTTTTTTTGTTTTTGGGTTCATCCTCTTTATCGCTGCCACGTCTTATCGTCTGTATGGTTTCCCTGTTCTTATTCAATATTTGTTTCCTCAATTCTTCTTCCTCATACACTTTATTCAACTCTTCTTCAACCGATTCGAATTCAGAATTCAGACTTGCGATCTTTGATTCCAATACCTGTCGTTTGCGCATGATCTCCCTGTCTTTCCGGCTCAGGGCATAATTGTGAATGGCTGCGCCAGTTTCCTCCTGTACCATCTGGGCTTCGCGGGCCGACCCGGTCAGAATTCCGTCCGGACCAACGTATACATCTATCAACTCAAGGCCATTATCGCTTATCACGAATTCGCGCACCTGGTTTGAATGCTTCATTCCCCGCGATTTCATTACATACATTCCCCTGTTGCGTTCCCCATTTGCTTCAATATCCTTTATCTGCAACCAGGTATCCACTAATGATGAAATAGACTCATCTGCCTGATCATTCGCTATATCATTTAAAGCCAGTGCAGTGAACAGTACCGTTATCTGCTCATTCTGCAAAAAGTCGATCAGGCGGACCAGCATATTTTTCACTTCCCCTAACGTCCCAATCGAAATAAAATTGGTAATAGGATCTATCACAACTACCGACGGCTTAAAATTCAGTATCTCCTTGTGTATGGCTACCAGGTGCATTTCCAATCCATAAAGTGTTGGCCTGGCCGCAAAAAATTTTAAAAAGCCAGCCTTAACATGCTTATTTAAATCCACGTTAATGGAGCGCATGTTGCGCATTATCTGATGGGGCGGTTCTTCAAAGGCAAAAAATAAACAGCGTTCTTTATTACTACAAACCCCATCCGCAAAATTGGCCGCAATACTGGTTTTACCGGTACCTGCTGTACCTGACACCAATATGCTGCTTCCTCTAAAGAAGCCTTTACCGCCCAGCATTTCGTCTATCGAAGGTATACCCGATGAAATGCGCTCAGATGTGACTGCCTTATCCAGCTTCAGCGAGGTAACCGGCAACACTGCAATACCCTCGGCATCTATCAGGAATGGATATTCGTTGGTACCATGCAATGAACCACGGTATTTAACAATCCGCATCCGGCGTGTAGATATCTGGTTTACAACGCGATGATCCAATAGAATCACGCAGTCCGACACATATTCTTCCAGGCCGTAGCGGGTTAGCTTACCATCGCCGCGCTCACCGGTAATTATCGCAGTAACACCTTTCTCTTTTAGCCAGGTAAAAAGGCGCCTTAATTCGGCTCTTAATATGCCTTCATTGTCCAGACCTCCAAAAAGGTTTTCAATAGTATCCAATACTACTCTTTTTGCCTTGATACTATCAATTGCGTGTCCAAGCCTGATAAAGAGCCCGTCAAGATCATATTCCCCGGTTTCTCTTATTTCTGCCCTGGATATATGCACATAGTCCATTTTTATCTTCTTGTCGGCCTGTAGTTTTTTCAGGTCGAAGCCCAACGAGGCGACATTTACGGCCAATTCATCCCCGTGCTCCTCAAAGGTCATGATCACGCCGGGTTCATTAAACTGCATAGCACCCCGAACTATAAACTCGATAGACATCATGGTTTTACCACTGCCTGCTTCGCCACAAACTAATGTGGGCCGGCCTGCCGGAAGGCCCCCACCTGTTACATCGTCCAGTCCGGAAATGCCGGTGGGTGTTTTCTGCAGCTCCGACAGCTTTTTATTTTCTTTTTTCTGTTTTGTGCTATTATTTGTTTTCATAGGTTGAATGGTTGATCTATCCTCTCAGAATCATTTTTCTATGCGAATAAATAAAATGAGGCAAATTAATGAAGAGATAATCAAATACTTAGGTTTCACAAGTGTTGTATCAACCACACAGCGGGAAAAATGTTTTTTGATGCAAGTAATTTTCTTTGCAAAACTTACAGTTTCGTCTGAAAGCCAATCTTATACAAACAACACCTCTTAAAATAAGTTGTCTAATTATAACCTTTGAACATCAAGATGAATATGCGTGAATACATAGAGCATCAAATCTCGGCTTTAAATGATCTGATAAGGATCAACAAAGACCGGATAACCGGGTATAGGCAACGGATAGCGATAACGCTGGACGATGACCTGGTAGAGCTTCTTTCTGACCTGATATACCAAAGCTATCAGCATATCGAAGAACTAACTTACAACATTAATCAGCTCGGTGGCAAACCTGCCAAAAATGACAGCAGGCCCGGGAAATTTTATCATTCGTGGACAGATCTCAGGGCATTCATTTTCAGGGAAACCCGAAAGAAAATGCTCGACTATTGTGAGTTTTGTGAGGATGTCATGAAAGCTATTTATCAAAAAGCTTTTAATGATCAGGGCCTCCATTGGGATAAAAAAGCCGGCAACTTATTAAAAAAACACCTGCTTGATATGGAGAACTCCTATCGCCACGTGTTACTGCTTAAAAATGGCTATGCGTAGCGCTATTCAAATTCTGACGATCAAATAGTTCTGAATTATGTAGAATTTGCATAACTTAACGGCATAAATCTATCATACGCTCCGCTGGAATGACTGGTATTGGATCGGATAATATCCCTGTTGACCTTTTTCGTGTACTTTTTGAGAAGTCACCTGGTTCATTGCTAATAAAAACAGATGCACCACGGTTTACTATTGTCGCCGTGAGCGATACCTACCTAAAAACAACGCTATTACCACGGGAGGAAATTATTGGCAAAGGCTTTTTTGAGATATATGGTGCCGATATTGACGAAAGAGATGATACGGCAGCACGGAAAATATTTTCTCATGTAATCCGTACAGGGGATAAAGTGGATATACCCGTTTACAGATATGACATATTTGAACCTGGCGCTGATTTTAAGACACCGCATTACTGGTCGTTTTCCAATATTCCGATTATGGACGATCAGCAACAGATTGTTTACATACTATGTACTTTTACGAATATCACCGCCGAGGTAAAAGCTAAAGAAGTCGCCCAGGAGAGCGAGCATCGTTTGCTGCTGGCTGCTGAAGCAACAGGCATAGCTTTTTGGAGCCTGGCCATAGCCGATACCGCCTTAACCCACTCGCAACAAATGGCGGAGATTTTTGGTCATCCGCCGGGAACGCCGATTACCCTTGCCGAAATCAGGGCGCAGGTACACCCTGACGATATGGAAAATATTGTGATAAAGGCTTACCAACAGGCATTAACAGAGGGCAGTTATTTTTATGAGGTGCGTATTTTCTGGCCTGATAAATCACTGCACTGGATACGTACTAAAGGCATCGTCCAGTTTAATAAAAACAAAGAGCCTGTAAGGATGCTCGGAACGATTATCGACATCACCGAAAGCAAACGCGACGAAATAAGGAAAAATGATTTTATAGCTATGGCCAGCCACGAGTTAAAAACCCCGCTTACCTCGCTAAAAGCCTATCTGCAATTAATGGAAACCAAACTGGCGGGCACAAGTGATCCTTTTGTTAAAACCGCGGTCGTAAAATCGGGCAACCAGGTAAACAAGATGACCGCCCTGATACATGGATTTCTTGATCTTTCAAAAATTGAACCCGGCAAATTAAAGCTCATCTGGACTACATTTAACATCAATTTATTGATAGAGGAAGTGATGACAGAAAGCCGGATATTGAGTAATACCCACTCTTTGCGCTTTGAATCATCAGACGAGTTGAATATCAATGCTGACAGAGCGAAAATAGGACAGGTAATCAGCAATTTGATAAATAACGCCATTAAGTACTCGCCCAAAGGGAGCTATATTATTTTGACATGCAAGATAAGTGATGGCAATGTGGTGGTATCGGTTACTGATGAAGGTATTGGTATAAAACCTAAGGACCAGGAAAAAATATTCCAACGCTTTTACCGCGCCGAAGAAGGTGAATCCCGGAATATCTCTGGCTTTGGCATTGGGCTTTACCTTTCCAGCGAGATCATACAACGCCATAAAGGGAAAATATGGGTAAAAAGCGCAGAAGACAAGGGCTCGACTTTTTACTTCAGTATACCGGTAAACATCTAAACCGGATTCAGACTACAACCCCATAAGATATTCCGTAAAATCTCTGAAGCTATCAAAGCGCACATCGTGGTCATCAGTAGCGCCAAAACCGTAACTTACAAAAACAAACGGGAGGCCCGCCAGCCGGCTTTGCTCGCCATCGCCTTCAGTATCCCCCACATAGACCGGATTTTTTAACTGATGCCTGTCAATCAATAATTTAATATTGTGATGCTTGGGCATATAGTTAATACCATAAGCAATCTCATCTATAATATGTTCATCGATACCTGCCCAGTCAATAAACAACCGGATGATACCTTTTGCACAGTTGCTCACAATAAAAAGCTGGTATTTGGTAGCTAATTGAGCAAGACCTTCTCTTACTCCGTCGTACAATACGCCGCCCTTTTGCGGCAGCAATATTTTGCGCACGTCATTTACTTTGCCATAAATTTCCTCCTGCTTTTCTACAGGGTAACCGGGCATTATAGCGCTCCAAACCTTCTTCCCTTCCCAGCCTACCATTTTGGCTAACTCATCTCTGTAAATGGTCTTATCGATCTCTAACTCTCTGAACACGATATTCCATGATTCGGTGTAAGTATCGACGGCATCCCATAGGGTACCATCCATATCAAATATTATGCTATCGGGTTTTTGCATCTAATTTCAAATTGCGTAAAGATGTGAACAAATTATTACTTCATTTTAAATTTATTTCATCAAAAATTCAGAATAATGTATCATTTTTATACCCGATAAGGTTTAGGTTTGGCCTGAATTAGCGAGTAAGACAGGTCCATAAATCCCCTGCTACCCGGCAGGGGATTATTTTTTATTAACCCATCTGCTTCAAAAACCACAAATAAGTAAAAAACACCATTAATCCATCATTTATTGCCATACAAAATAGCATATATCATGTAATTTTGTTGCCATGCAAGGCACATTCCCTGTATATGATATCTGTAAGCTTTCCGACTTTCAACAGGAGGATCTGCTGATCAGCCGGTTTGCCGCTTATTTGCAAAAACACCGCGATCTGTACTTTCCGCATAAACACACCTTTTATCACCTGGTTTTATTTACAAATGGTGGTGGCACACATGCGATCGACTTTAAGACTTTCGATGTTACTCCATATCAAATCTATTTCATGATACCCGGACAGGTGCATTCATGGAACTTTGAAGGGGAGGTAGACGGCTATGTGATTCACTTTTCATCATCTTTCTTTGAGTCTTTTTTGCTGAAGAATGAATACCTGGATCAGTTCTCTTTTTTTAGTGGTGTTATTGACAATGCGATAATACAAATTGAACCGTCATTACAACAAAAAATAACCAGGCTGTTTGAGGATATCATTGCAGAAAGCGAAACCACCGACCGTATGGGGCTCGACTTGATCAGGTCGCTATTGCTACAGATATTTATTTTGCTGAGCCGCATAAGTACAGGTAAAAAGGAAAAGCAGGCGTTGCCCTATAACTATACATTGCTAAAAACTTTTCAGAAGCTGATTGAAAAAAACTTTGCTACGCTGAAGTTGCCGAGGGACTACGCCGAACTGATGTACATCACACCAAATCATTTAAATGCTTTGTGTAACGATCTGCTGGGCACACCGGCGGGTGAAGTTATCCGCAACCGTATTCTTCTGGAAGCAAAAAGGTTGCTCATCAATCTTGATCTGACAATAGCTGAAATAGGTTATCAGCTCAACTTTAACGACAATTCGTATTTTACTAAATTTTTTAAAAAATATACTGGTTCAACACCGGAAGAGTTCAGAAAAATCACTTTAAATCATCAAAAAAATGACCGCAGAAATTGATAATATACCGCAAGAAAAGCCTTTATCTCAATTTAGGGCTGCTTTTGAATGCAAATGCCCAAAATGCCGCAAGGGTGATATGTTTGCCAACAGGATGTATAGCTTTGGCAAGCAAAAAAGTTATACAAATTGTCCGTATTGTAACTTTCAATTCGAGATAGAGCCCGGATACTTTTACGTAGCCATGTTTGTAAGCTACGGCATGAATGTGGCCCAAATGGTTACTTTTGCTGTAGCCACCTATGTGCTTACAGGCTCCGAATCACCCTGGCTTTATATAGCAATTTTACTTGGCGCCGCCTTTATTCTTTCGCCGGTCAACTTTCGGTATTCAAGGGTGATATTGCTATACTGGCTTACCCCTAACCTGCATTATGATCCTGAACGGGCCAAGAGACCCTATAAAGAATTAATAAAATAATTTAAACAGGTATCCGGTATAAGAAGAATTCTGTATCGGGTTCCTGTTTTTGAAACCCCATGCCTTCGTATAAGCTTTGCGCGGTATGGTTGTCCACTGCTGTTTCCAATTGTACATATGTAGCCCCGTCACTTTTGGCAAAATCCATGGCAGTTTTTATCAGCGCTTCGCCAATACCTTGTTTCCGGTAAGCCGGGTCAACATACAAATCGTTTAGTATCCAATTTTTTACAGCACTTACTGATGAATATTTCGGGTACAATTGAGTAAAGGCTACCGGCAACTCACCATCCAGAGCAACAAATATTACGGATTCATTACTACCCAAACGCGTTTTGATAAATTGCTCAGCTAAATCAATATCGCTCACCTTTTTGTAAAACACGCGGTATTTATCGAATAACCCGATAACAAGGCTGGCTTCTGATAAATAAATTCTCTTTATTTCCATAGGATGCCAATATACAAAAAAGCCAGCCCTGAAACTCAGAGATGGCTTTTGAAATAAGCTGTTATAAGCTGTTATAATTTACTGTTGTTTTCCTATCACAGCTGCAAATTTACTTTCGTAGTCCTTCAACTGCTTATCTACTTTTTCAGCAATAGCATTTTGATGATTTTCCTTTGTTGCCCTGCTTAGCGCATCTAATAGTGACAAAGCTAACTGCACCGTACGTTGATCAACACTGGAAGCATCCTTTTGCATCAGGCTGTAGTTATAATCCAACTGATCAGTAACATAACTGTCAATACTATTCACATAGCGGTTAGCAAGAGTAACATCATTTAAAGTATATGCCGTAGCAACAATAAAATACTTGCTGCGCGCCAGGTCGATAAATGGATAAATATCAGGCATTTCGGCATCGTATTTATTAAGCACCTTCAGCGCCAGGTCTTTATGCCCCTCCTGAATTAGGTTCTGAGTAAGCTCAAGCACAGTTGACATGATAACCGGGTAGAACATCGTAGTCGACTCCGGATCAAGATACTTAGCATGTTTGAAATTACCCCATTTAAACTTATTCATGATGTTGTCATACATCACCAACGTATTTGTTTTACCCAACTGATCGTGGTTAGCGGTATCAGCTTTAAACGGAATAAGGTGATAAGTAAAGCCTTCTTTGTATAAGAATGGCTGCAAGCCCATCATATTTTCCTGGCCAACAGTTATGGTAAAGCAGATAGGCCGTTTCCAGTTGTTGTGAGTCAATATATCTAAGAACGCCAGGTTATCTTTAGTTACAAAGTTCGAAGTATATTTCCATGCCATGGTGTCAACCAGTTTGCTCTTCTGATCAGCACTTACCACACCGTCTTTTACAACCTCGTCAGTATTTACCGGTAACTTAAAGTTTTTGGTAGGCAGGTAGTTGATTTTTGATCCGTCCTGCAAGGTATATTTAAAGGCATCATCGTCAGAGGTGATAAAATCAAATACTTCTTTCAGATTGGTTGAGCCTTTTATACCGGCATCAATATACTGAACTGCATCACGCACGCCTTCTTTATACTTATCATAAGGCATAGTTATCGGCAATGGCTCAGATTCGTTCATCTTCTTGGTCATCTGGCGGATATACCAATCGCCGCTGAACAAGCTTAGATTCACAATACGTACGTCCGGTCTGATGCCTTCCACTTCCTGATCATACCACAAAGAGTAAGTATCATTATCGCCATAGGTGAATAAGATTGCATTTGGCGGGCACGATATCAGGTAGTTATAAGCCATATCATGTGGTGTCATCTTGGTCGAACGGTCGTGCGTACCCCATTCTTTGCTGGCTACAAGAATCGGAATGAGTAAACAGATTGCCGTTGCAGCCATGCCTGCTGTTTTTGGCGTCATAAATTTCTTAGCCAGATCAGCAAGGGCAATAACACCCAAACCTATCCATATGGCAAACGCATAGAACGAACCTACATAAGAGTAGTCGCGTTCGCGCGGCTGCACACTCGGCTGGTTGACATATAATACAATGGCCAAACCAGTGAAGAACCATAATAGCAGCACCACTAATGCATCTTTCTGATCACGCTGGAAATGAAACACCAAGCCTATCAAGCCTAATATCAGCGGGATTGCATATAGCGGAGTATAAGAGTTACTTGCGTAAATTGGGGTACCGTTACCATGCTCGGTCAGCGATTTTGGCAAATGTTTGCCGGCATCCAGGATACCCGATGTCCAGTTACCATCAATCCCTTCAGTGCTTTGCTGGCCGTCTAACTGGTTATAACGCCCCACATAATTCCACAAGAAGTAGCGGAAATACATCTGGTACATTTGCCAGCTGAACATCCAGCGCATATTATCGCCAAATGTCGGCGCATCATTATCGCCCATGTGCAGCCATTCTCTATAAAAACGGGCGTCCTGCGCATAAGAACCGTCCGAGTTTTCGGTGTTGTACATACGCGGGAAAATGGTAGTATGATCATATACCGTATTTACTTTACGGCCGGCATTTTCATACTTCTTTTCACCTTTTCGGTAGATAATGCTGCCCTCAGTCTGGTCAGTTGCCTTAGCATCAAAATACGGACCGGTTAGTAATGGCGTTTCGCCATACTGAATACGGTTTAGATAACCATATAACGTGAAAGCATTATCCGGATGCGAATTGTTCAAATCAGTATTGGCCGTTGCACGTATTGGAATATAAGCGAATGAGCTGTAGCCGAAGTAAATAAAGGCCACACACAACAGCGCCAGGTTAAGTGCCGGTTTGTTGTTTTTGATACTCCACCATATACCGAATACAATAAACCCGATAAGTATAGCGAAGAAGAAAAATGCTCCGCTGCCAAAGCCCAATCCGAGGGTATTGACAAAGAACAGGTCAAAATAAGCAGCGAATTGTATTGTATATCCCCTGATGCCATATTGCACCAAGCCAAGGATAACTATACTGACCAGGAAAGCGATAACACCGCTTTTGACGTTGATATTTTTGTATCTGCGGAAGTAATAAACCAACACGATAGCCGGGATAGTCAGCAAGTTCAACAGGTGTATACCGATGGATAAGCCAACTACATAGGCAATAAAAATGATCCATTTATCGGCGCCAGCTTCGTCAGAATGCGCATCCCATTTCAGTATTGCCCAGAATACGATAGCCGTACATAACGAAGACAATGCGAATACGATGGTTTCAACAGCTGAGAACCAAAAGGTATCGGTATAGGTAAATACTAATGCGCCTACCAGGCCACCACCAAAGATCATGATCTGGCTGCTGCTGTCGGCTTCTTCGCCCCTTTTCACCAACAACTTTTTCGCGATAGCTGTGATTGTCCAGAAAAGGAACATGATCGTAGCACCGCTGGCCAGGGCCGATCCCATATTGGTAAAGTAAGGTACTTTAGTTTTATCGCCCATAGAAAAGAGCGAGAAAAACTTACCCAGCATAGCAAAAAGCGGGTAACCAGGCTGGTGGGCCACCTGTAGGCGATAGGCGCAGGAGATAAACTCGCCGCAGTCCCAGAAGCTTACCGAAGGCTCTAATGTCAGAATATAAGTGATTGATGCGATGGCAAAACACAGCCATCCTAAAAGGTTATTGATCTTTTTGTATTGCATGGAAGATAATTAGTATACTTTTTTGCGGGGGCTAATATCTGCATTTTTATAAATCTTTCCAGATAAATAACAAACCCCTTAACATCTTTTAACAAATGTGATCGAAATTATGAAAAATAGTCGGAAGACGGAAAGGTGTTTGCAGCAACCGGTGGGCAGTTGACACTTGAAGTAATCTTTAAATGAACTGACTGCAAACCGTAAACTTACAACTGCAGACTGGTTATGCGATTCACTTCAAATACACCAAATAACCAACTGGCACACAAGTACAAAACTTGCTTTCTCCGGTTGTTTTTTTGTACCTTACATTGCCCTTAATCACAGCGATGAGAAAATTAGCCTTTACCCTTGTACTGTTAACACTATTTATTAGTGCCAACGCGCAACACAAAAAAAGTGACACCTTATTGGTAGCTCTGCAAAAGGCTACTACGGACACCAACAAATATATTGCGTTAATTACCCTGAGCAGGCATTATTACCTATCCTATCCGGATTCGGCGATCATTTTTGCTCAGCGGGGCTATGAGATCACTGTAAAAAATAACTGGATCAATGCACAGGCTTTTGCGCTTAAAAGGCTGGCTGATGCCTACGGCAACCTGGGTGACTATGTTAAATCCATGAAATATTATTTTAAGGCGCTGAGAGCAGCTGAAAGTATAAATGATATTGTTGAAGAATCGGCAATTAACAATAACATCGGTTCAACTTATATTCAAAACCAGGACTATAAAAAAGCTCTGCCCTACATGTATACTTCGAAGCAGCTATTATCTAACTATAGCTCGTCGCATAAATCAACACCAAGAGTATACCGTTTGGAATGTTTCGTATATCTCAATTTGGGCGAGAATTATCTTTTCCTTAAAGGGATCGACTCTGCCGCGCATTACCTTGACCTGGCATACGAGCACGTGGAGGCGGCGGGGCATAAGGAACTTGTCGGAGAGTTGATGGGAAATATTCAGCTCGACCTGGGTAAAGTTGCGGCGCTTAGAGGCATCAAAAACGAAGCTCTTGGCCATTTCAGGGAGGCAGTAACCTACTGCACCGCCAGCGGTGATGTTACGAATTTGAGCGAAGCCTATTTGAGTACTGCACAATTATATCATCAATATAAAAAGCAGGATTCGGCTGAATATTTTGCGCGCAAAGCAATAGAAGTTGCGGGCGCAGGAAAGTTTGAGCAAAGTGTGTTGAATGCAGGAAAAGTGTTGTATAAGTATTATGATGAAGACCATAATCTTCCCGAGGCTTATAAATACTTTAAAATAACCACCGAGGCGAAAGACAGCTTATACAGTCAGGACAAAGTAAAACAGCTGCTCACTTTGGATTTTGACGAAAAGCAGCACCAGGCCGATATAGCTGCCGCACAAGAGCAATACCGCGCAAATGTGCGTATGTATGCGCTGATAGCGGTGCTGGTTGTGTTCCTGTTGCTGGTGATCGTTTTCTGGCGAAACAGCAGCCAACGTAAAAAAGCGAACCAGCTTTTACAGAAACAAAAGGAAGAGATTCAGGCTACACTGGGCGAGTTGAAAACCACACAGGCTCAACTGGTACAATCAGCAAAGATGGCATCATTGGGTGAGTTGACCGCAGGCATTGCTCACGAAATACAAAACCCGCTAAACTTCGTGAATAATTTTTCGGAAGTAAGTGTAGAACTGCTTGGCGAACTGAAGGAAGAAGCCAAAGCAGGACACACTGAAGATATTATCGCCATCGCAGATGACCTGACAGGAAATCTTGAAAAGATACGCCATCACGGCAAACGTGCCGACTTCATTGTTAAAGGAATGCTGGAACATAGTCGAACCAGCACCGGCGAACGACAAGTGACTAACATCAACGTACTTGCGGATGAATTTTTAAAACTCTCCTACCATGGGCTACGGGCAAAGGATAAAAACTTCAATGCTGATTTGGTCACGAATTTTGACTCGACTCTACCCAAAGTAAATGTGGTTCAACAGGATATAGGCCGCGTGTTGATCAACCTGTTCGGTAATGCCTTTTATGCTGTAAATCAAAAAGCTAAAACAGCAGGACCGGATTATAAGCCGACAGTTGAGGTGAGCACTGCAAGGGAAAATGGCTCGATCCTCATCAAGGTAAAAGATAACGGCAGTGGCATACCAGATGCTATTAAAGATAAGATCATGCAGCCATTCTTCACCACCAAACCTACCGGCGAAGGTACAGGATTGGGCCTGTCTTTGAGTTACGATATTGTGGTGAAAGGGCATGGAGGAACTATTGACGTCAACACTAGGGAGGGAGAAGGTTCGGAGTTTATCATTCATCTAACTGCCAACTAAAAAATTAAGGTAGATGACCGCTTACAAACTACTGGCTATGTTAATCTTGCTGCCCGGGTGGCTGGCTGCCCAGCAGCGTTTACCCGACAGCACTGTCTATGCGCTGAAAACCGCGAACAACGACTCTTTGAGTTACGACGCCAACCACCAGGCTTATCTTTATTTTGAAGAGATAAACAAAGACAGCGCACTGTATTATAATGATAAATGCCTCATACTTTCGAAAAGGAACAACAAAAATCTGGTAGCCGCCCGCGGTCTGGCAAGCAAAGGCTACCTCTTAACCAGCAAAGGGCAATATGCAGCAGCGCTAAACTTGTTGCTCCAGGCATTCGCGATTGCCGAAGATCCTAAAAATGCAAGTAATAGTTGGTTTACCAGCAACGGGTGGTCCGCGGGCCAAAGCCTTTCGCCCCAAACGACGCGCCTCTTTGTGCTGGCACTAATTCATCATATGTACGCCATCCTGATGCGTTCAACCCAGAATACGCAGCAAGAAATACTTCATTTTAAAGAGGCAAGGCGACTGGCGGAGCTGGCACAGAGCCCCCAGCGCATTATGCTGGCAGACATGAACCTTGGCTCAGCATATGTTTGGACAAACAAAATAGATTCGGCTCTAATCTTTCTAAATCAGGCGAAAGAACTAACCATGCGGATAGGGCCAAAAAAATACCTATGTTTTGTATTAATGGGCCTGGGTGACGTTGCCCAAAAAGAGGGCGATGTGGCAAAGGAGAAATATTATTACTACCAGGGCGTCGCATCGGCCATTGCGCAAAAAAACCAGATAACTCTGACCTGGCTCTACATGAGGCTCACCACGTTTTACCTGAACGAAAAGCAGAAAGACTCGAGCTTGTACTATGCAAAAAAAGCGCTGCAAACCTTTGGCGCTTTGGGAGTTTACTCGGGCGGGACGATGAATATCGGTGTGGTTTATCAAAATCTTTACGATAGCTATAAATTATCGGCACAACTGGATAGCGCTTATAAATACGCGGGGCTGGCGCTTACATCGAAGGATAAGATAGCAAATACCCGGATAGAAAATTTAGCGCAGTTTCAAAGTTTATCGCTAAAGGAGCAGCTTCGTTTGCGGGATACAGAAAAAGAAAAGGCCTTATACCAAAACCGGGTCAGGATGTATGCTTTGCTGGCCGGTCTGGCAGTATTCCTTATCGTTGCGGTGATACTTTACCGAAACGCGCGGCAAAAACACAAAGCCAATGAAATTCTTAAAAATACATTAACCGACCTGAAATCAACTCAATCGCAGCTTATCCAATCCGAGAAAATGGCCTCGCTGGGTGAACTGACGGCCGGTATTGCCCACGAGATACAGAACCCGCTTAATTTTGTAAACAACTTCTCTGAAGTAAGTGTGGAACTGCTGGATGAACTAAGAGAAGAAGCCAAAGCCGGTCATACGGAGGATGTAATCGCTATTGCCGGTGACCTCACCGGTAACCTTGAAAAAATACGCCACCACGGTAAACGCGCCGATAGCATTGTAAAAGGTATGCTAGAACATAGCCGTATTTCTACCGGACAAAAAGAACCAACCAACATAAATACACTAGCTGACGAATATATGCGCCTGGCTTATCATGGCCTGAGGGCAAAAGACAATAGTTTTAATGTCAATCTGATCACTCGTTTTGACGAGCAATTGCCACTGGCAAATGTTATCCCGCAGGATATTGGCCGTGTGTTGCTTAACCTATTAAATAATGCCCTTTATGCGGTAAATCAGAAAACAAAAACAGCGGGACCAGACTACAAACCAACTGTTGAAGTGAGCACCGTAAAAGAAACCGGATTAATACTTATCAAAGTAAAGGATAATGGCAATGGAATACCTGATACCATCAAAGACAAGATCATGCAGCCCTTCTTCACAACAAAACCTACAGGAGAAGGGACAGGATTAGGCTTATCATTAAGCTATGATATTGTGGTAAAGGGGCATGGTGGTAGCGTTACCGTAGATACCAAAGAAGGTGAGTTTACCGAGTTTGTAGTAAAATTACCTATGTAATCACTCCTCTCCAATCGACCATCAATTAAACATCAGATCGGAGTTTATTAATTTCGGTAACTTAATGATCCCCCCAACGAATTAGCTATAACAATACTATTGTTTTTTGCGACTATGTAAGGCGTATTAAAGGGTGCATCATTATAAAATATCCATTTTGGCGGTGCACTAATGCCATTTAATGTATATAGTCCCCCTATTGACGCACCTGATAAAGTATAATATAAATTTCCATCACTCTGAACGCTGATATCATTGTTAAAACCGGTCGTCGAACTGGAGATTAGATTAAACGTAGCACCGCCATCTTTTGATACATAAATACCATATGGCTCATTACCATTTATTGAAACGTAGAACCAATTATTTGCATCGATAAATAAAGATTCAAATCTGTCGTTGGGAAAGTTCAGGTATGTCCAGCTTTTCCCGGCATCGGTCGATTTGTAAATACCGCCCAATTCTTTACCAATAACATATAAATTTCCACTTTGATCTTCAGATGGGCATGCAAAATCGGCATCGGGTCCGGTGCTGTTTGGATGAACAAACAATGCGGCTGGTGCTATGGTCCAGGTTTTTCCCTTATCTAACGAAACATATACACCTTTATATTGATCGACGGCAACAATTTTACCGCTTGAAGTAAACGCTAGCCCAGTTATTGAATAAGTATCAAATGCTTGCGCGGGCAACGACGTCCATGTCGTCCCGTTGTCGGCTGAATAAAAATTACCATCGTCGGCTGCAGCAAAAACCTCATTTGCTGATGATGCAGCTACATGCTCAAATCTATGACTGTCTCCTAATGATTTAACTGAATACCAGCTAACGCCGTTGTCATCAGAGTATCTTAAATAAGATGGCCCTCCGCTTAAAGTTGTGAATAATCTGCCATTGCTCGTTTTGCATAAAGCGCTTATTGTGTATCCAAACGGGTATGTACAGGCAGAATAATGCCATCCGCCCGAACCCGGTGCTATTGCTGTACTAACAGCAGTTACTGAATCGACTTTGTTATTTTTTTCGTCGACAGCATAAATTTTCAGAGTCTGCTGCCCTACGTCACCGGCAAGGAACCAATTGTACCCCGCAGTGCCGTCAGCTCCGGTATCAAATCTATCCATACGCTCCGCATTACATCCTGACCCTGAGTACAATACCGTGTAATTTTTTAAGGGCTGTCCATTTTGAGTGACTTTTACGACAATAAAATTTGGAAGATGATATCCAATAGTATCTGTTTGATTGTCACCGCTAACCAGTTCAATTTTTACTTTACTATCCGTTCCACCTTTGGGACCCGGCTGACTGCTTTTAGAACAACTAAAAAATAATACACTGATTAATAGAAGCGGAGTAATTAGAGTTTTGCTCATAAGATTTAAGTTGCCCCAAATTAAGCATTTATTCCCGTATGGCAACAACTGATGGCTAATTATTTAAATCAGGTCAGTTACAAAAATGTCCGCCGGTATAATTCAGCGGACATGCATTTCAATAATTATAATGGACCAGGTTAAGTTACTGTTGCTTTCCTAACGCTCCTGCAAACTTGTTCTCATAATCACTTAATTGAGCCTGTAGTTTTGTATTCAAAACCAATTCCTGGTTCTCTTTGGTGATCTGTGTCATAGCGTTCAGTACCGACATTTCAAATTGCACATTCGAGGTATTTACGTCGCCCGGACTAGCTTGCAGCAGATTATAATCATAATTCAGCTGGTCGACGATGTAATCCTCCATACTGGACACATATTTATTGGCCACACTATTTGCATGCAGGCGATATGCCGTATCAATGACCCTGAATTTGCTTTGTGCAATACCTACATAGGGGTAAATATCCGGCATCTCGTTGTCGTACTTTTGTATTGCTTTTAATGCCATATCGTTATGACCTTCGGCCATTAAACCATCCGCCAACTCGGTAAATGTATTAGTGATGAGCGTATAAAACAATCCGCTTGATTGTTCGTCCAGGTATTTGGCGGTTTTATAATTACCCCATTTGAACTTGTTCATCACGTTATCGTACATCACCCTGGTGTTTAGCTTAGTTTGATTATTTGCTTCGGGTTTAAAGGGGATTAAATGATAAACAAAGCCTTCTTTGTACAAGTAATTCTGCAGGCCATTGAAACCATCATTAGTCATGGTTGCCGTGAAGCATATTGGTCGTTTCCAGTCGTTATGCGCCAGGATATCTAATAACGCCAGGTTGTCCTTCATTAGGTAATTACCGGTGAATTTCCATTGCATACTGTCGGCTACCCTGCTTTTCTGATCGGGGGTGATCACACCGTTCTTCACCAATTCATCAGCATTTACGGTCAGTTTAAAGTTTTTGGTTGGCAGATAATTCAATACTTCACCGCTCTGCATTTCAACTTTGGTTTGCGGATTATCGGAAGTCACAAAATCAAACACATCCTTCAGCTCAACAGAATCAGGTATTTTGGCATCGTTGTAAGGGATATAATCGCGTGTTCCATTCTTGTATTTGTCAAAGCTCATGGTGATTGGCAATGGTTCCGATTGGTTCATTTTACTCTGCATCTGGCGGATATACCAATCGCTGCCGAAGAGTGTATTAACGATGATGCGCACATCCGGCCTCACCCCCTCTACCTCCTGCGCATACCACAACGAGTAAGTATCATTATCGGCACCAGTAAACAGAATGGCATTTTTTGGGCACGATATCAGGTAATTATAAGCCATATCATGCGCCGTCATTTTTGTCGACCGGTCATGCCCCTTCCACTCCTGTTTTATCAATAGTACCGGACCAATCAGTATACACAGACCAATGGTAGCATAGCTTGCAGTACGCGCATTTACCTTTTTGCGCATAAATTCTGCAATAGCTATCACTCCTATCCCGATCCATATCGCGAATGCATAGAAGGAGCTTACGTAGGAATAATCGCGCTCACGTGGCTGAAAGGCCTGGTTTACATACATCACAATGGCAATACTGGTAAAGAACCAGAACAACCCAATAATGAACGCATCTTTTTTGCTCTGGCGCGAATGATAAAACAACCCGATCAGCCCTAAAATCAAAGGCAGTGCATAAAGCGGCGTATAACCATTATTGTTCAATACTGAGTTTGGCAAATGTTTACCCTTGTCGAAAATCCCAGTTGTCCAGTCGCCATCTGCATAATCATGCAAACCACTTTTTTGAAACTGACCGTCCTGTTGATTATACCGCCCGGCAAAATTCCAAAGGAAATAACGGCCATACATTTGCCAAATCTGCCAGCTGAACATAAATCGCAGATTATCGGAGAAAGTAGGAACATCATTGTCACTCAACCCCAGCCATTGTTTATAAAACTGAGGGTCCTGATCGCGCTGACTAAACATTCGTGGCAATATGGTAGTATGATCGTAAGTAGTAACCACATCCTTCCCTGCGGATTCATACCTGGTTTTACCCTTTGAATAATTAGTTCCACCGTCAGTTTGGTCGATCACTTTCGCATCATAATACGGGCCTGACATTAACGGCACTGATCCATATTGACCACGGTTCAGGTACCAGTAGAGAGTAAAAGCGTTATCCGGATGCGAATTATTCAGATCGGTATTGGCCGTTGCGCGGAGAGGTATATAAACAAATGAACCAAAGCCAAAGTAGATGAACGTGATACAAACCAACGCCAGGTTAAGTATTGGTTTGTTCTTGCGTATACTATAACGAATCCCAATCACCAAAACGCCGGTCAGTAAAGCAAAGAAGAAAATCGCGCCGCTGCCGAAACCAAGCCCAAGGGTATTAACGAAGAAAAGGTCAGCATAGGCCGCAATCGCTACAGTATATCCCCGTATGCCGAACTGCACAAAGGCCAGTATGCCAATGCTGATCAGGAGAGCTATGATGCCTGTTTTAAGGTTGATATTTTTATATCTGCGGAAGTAGTAAACGAATACAACAGCAGGAATAGTAAGCAGATTGAGCAGGTGAATGCCAATGGACAAACCTATCATATAGGCAATAAACACGATCCATTTGTCGGCCCCCGGTTCTGTCGAATGGTAATCCCACTTCAATATCGCCCAGAATACAATGGCGGTACACAATGCCGACATCGCAAAAACGATCGTCTCCACCGCCGAGAACCAAAAGGTATCGCTAAAAGCCAATGCCAAAGCGCCAACCAATCCGGCGCCAAAAATGAGCGTTTGCTTAGCGCCATCTGGCTGATCACCATTTTTCAACATCATCTTCCTCGCCATCAGAGTGATCGTCCAGAAAAGGAACACGATGGTTGCTCCGCTAGCCAGCGCGCAGGCCATATTGGTAAAGTAAGCGACCTTATGTACATCGCCAAAACTCAGCAATGAGAACACCTTACATATCATGGCAAATAGCGGATATCCCGGCTGGTGCGAAACCTGTAAACGATAGGCGCAGGAGATGAATTCGCCGCAGTCCCAAAAGCTTACCGATGGTTCGAGAGTTAAGATGTAGGTACTGGATGCAATGGCAAAGCAGAGCCAACCCAAAAGGTTGTTGATCTTGTTAAAACGCATGGTTTATCAGGGTAAAAGTTTATCAATACCCTAATATCCGGCTTATTTGTAAGCTATTTATAATGAGACGTTTCGGTTTAACATCTTTTAACATTATTTAACGATTACGTTTTCAAATGTTAAAACTTCAACGCTGCCCCCGTCTCAAAAAAGAATATACCCGAGCCACTCACCATGCCTTTGGTAACACGTGGTGGCAATTTATTTTCAGCAACAGCATAAGTTGGAGTGAAACTTAATATTAGTACACCCATCTTATACTCTACAGGCGCCGAAAACTCGTAATCAAGTAGTCTAAACTTACTAAGCTGGTTTTCACGTTTTATGATCAAACTTTCAGCAGCTTGTTCCAATGCCAGAGCCTTTTTGGTCAGCTTATATTTTTTCAGCACAAAGTAAGCGTCATAGAAGTTCTGTGTACCTGCGTTCATAGACACCGTTGGCGAGATCATAAGAAAATCCCGGTCACCAAAAATTCCTTCTATAGCGAAATCGTGTGATAAACTTGCATTCAAAAATATATCGTGCCCAAAGTCCTGTTTAAGGAAGTTATAATCCACGCTCACAAGTGGTGTGATAACGCCTGCAATGTCATAACTCAGATTCGCATTCACTGTGCTGTTTATTGCCGATCCAATCTGTGTACTGTTTGCAGTGTAAAACAGTTTGGTATAAGAAAGCCCACCAAGCAGGTTATCGGTAATATCAAAATCGTACCCCGCCGCCAAGCTGCCGCCGTCTAACTTATTAGTAACACGATTAGGTATATAATTAGCAGTTGCTGCCAGGAATATACCATTTTTAAAAGTATACTTTATATCGGTCAGGATTGTCGGGGTTTTTACCGTATCGGCCCTGCCCATAAATACATTGTTGCTTAAATAGTTTGCGCCAATCTTAAATGAGCCTTTTTTGATATCCAATTTATCCAATAGATCTTCGGCATCTTCATTAGAAGTATTTTGAGCAAGTGCTCCAAAGGCCGATAACAGGAATAGTAATGTGAATAGGGGTACGTAAAAAACTTTCATCAAATAATTTTAATAATATGTAATAAAATCTAATAGACTGTATTACGCGCATATGGTTTAATTGTTTGTCCATATAAAAAATATTATACCCTGTATTAAACCATATATCATTCCCGCTGTCATAACCAAAACAAACGAAACAAAAACACTGAAAATTAAAAGAAAAGTTATGAAAAGAATTGGTTTAACAGCAGTAGCATTATTATTCGCAGCGGCTACGTTTGCTCAAACAAGTACCCCCACTACAACTGACGCTGCTACCTCGTCAACTGAAGTAAAGGCACAAATGAAAGACATGCGTCATGATGTCCGCGCCTACAACAAAGAAAAAGCAGAAGCGAAACACGAAATAAACAAAGGCGACCTGGCAGCAGCCAAAGCTGATCTTGCCGCAGCAAAAGCCGATAAACAGGATATAAAAGCAGATGCTAAAATTCTGAAATCAGAAGGCGTAGCGCATCCGGTTAAACTGGCCGACAAACAGGTGAAAAGAATTGACGAAAAAGATGTAAAAACAGATCTGAAAGACATTAAAGCCGATGCTAAAACCGAGCAAAAGGATGTAAAGAAAGGTGATCTTGCCGGAGCACAGGCCGCTCAGAAAGATTTAAAGGCTGATAGGAAAGACTTGAAAAGAGATGTGAAGGCGGCCCGTCGGGACGGTGTCAAACACCCTATTCGTCGCGCCAAATAACCCTTAATATATTACTAATTAATTTTAACTGTTTTATTTTTAGCTAAAAGGGTACCGCAATGCGGTACCCTTTTTTTTATCGATCATTTTTTTTCCTCAGCTCTGCGAATAGTATCATCAGTACCACCGCCAGCAGAATGCCCACAGGCATATCCCGGGTGGCAAGGCCTACGGATAAACCTATCACAATAGCAGCAACATAATAGCTTTTTGAACGCGGACTGATCACGGCGGCGAAGATAGATTTTTTTAAGATTTCTACCATTCCATTCAAAACATCGACATGTATAAGCTAAAATATTAGATTAATAATACCAATATAAATACATGTCATAACACAATCAGAATATATTATTGTTAGTTACATAAGATTGCAATTAGTTTTTATCCGGCTATCTTTGTCGTATAATAGCAAATATTAAATATCTGCCGTTATATTATTTAAGACATACAAAACATTGACTATGAAGAATTTGAAGATCAAAGTTGCCACATTGGGCATATCCCTAGCTACAGCCAGCATCCTATTTTCGGGTTGCAGTTCATTCACCAAAACAGAAAAAGGTGCCGCTATAGGCGCAGGCGGTGGCGCAGTTCTAGGTGGTTTTATTGGCAGAGCTGCTGGTAACACTGCCTTGGGTGCCATTATTGGAGGTGCAGTAGGTGGTACCGCCGGAGCTGTAATTGGCCATAAAATGGATAAACAAGCAGCTGAGATAAAACAAACCGTTCCCGGAGCTACCGTTACCCGTGAAGGTGAAGGTATCCTGGTGAAATTTGATTCAGGTATTTTGTTTGATGTTGATAAAACAACCGTGAAGCCCGTAGCTCAGACCAGTTTGAAAAAACTGGCAGTATCGCTGCAAAATAATCCGCAAACCAACATTATGGTAGTAGGACATACGGACAGCACAGGTACCGCCGAACATAATATGGATCTCTCTATCAGGAGAGCAGGTGCCGTAAAAGCATTTTTAGTTGGCGAGGGTATCGATGGTTCCCGCCTAACCACAAAAGGCAAAGGGGAGACGGAACCAATTGCACTTAACAGCACTGCTGATGGACGTGCGCAAAACCGTCGCGTAGAAATTGTAATTGTAGCCAACGACCAGATGAAGCAACAGGCTACTCAAGCTGCACAATAAATTAAGAATTTTATAAAATAAAATATCAGCTATGAAAAAACTATTGCAAACATCAGCCCTAATTATAGTAGCGCTATTTACTTTCTCGGCCTGCAGTACTGTTAAGAAACTACCAGCTACAGTTGCCGGAGCTTCAAGGGCACGATTTGTAGGCAACTGGACACTTACTAAGGTAAGTTATGAGGGCCTGGTACCCGGATCGGTTCAAACAGTATTTGATCAGGGGGCACCTGAAGATTTTAACGGCAGCACCTGGAACCTGACCAATAGCGGCAATGGAAAGTATACATTGACAAATGGAACATCGCAAACCATATTCTGGTCGTACAATAATACCAATGGAGAGTTATTCCAATTCAAAAAACTTTACCAGGGCGATAGCGCCAGAAAAGTACAGGAGGGATACCAATTAATGGTATCTGGTATTGATGATAACTATATGACCTTAAAATCACCGGTAAGCCTGGGCAATAAAACAGCCTACGTGGTTTACTCATTCGCCAAAAACAGGTAGAAAGAAATAACACATTCAAACAAAAGAAGGATAAACCCCAACAGGTTTATCCTTTTTTGTTTGAATGTACTTGCTCCAGGTAATATAAATCCGGCAATAGAAATAATCATGCTCATTCTTAAAGGCTGCCAGGAATGCATAAACGTAAATTTTACAGCAAGAACCTTACGCTGATTTTACAATATTTAACACTATACAATAAAATAGGTTAAACCTATTTCCGTTTATACAGTCATAAGAACGCTTTAGGAAGTTTTAATTCATATTGATTTGAATGGAAGAACCTTTACACAACAACCCCTTATAGACAAACACGATTATGCTAAAGCGTATATTGGTACTAGATGACAACCAGCACATACTGGAGGCTGTGGAAGAGGCTCTTACTTATGAGAAATTCCAGGTATTGATCACTACTGATAGTAACAACCTGATAGAAATTGCCAAAATTTTTCAACCCGATTTATTTATCCTGGATGACAGGCTCGCCGGGCGCAAGTCATCAGATGATATTTGTCATCAACTCAAATGGCACCCACGATTTGGCAGCACACCTGTAATGCTATGCTCCTACTTTTATCACCGCGGTGCTGATTTTTCCGCTCTGCCATGCGATGATATTATTGCCAAACCTTTTGGCCTTGAAGAATTGGTAAGCAAAGTAAATAACCTGATATTAGATTAGTTTTTAACGTAACCACAAAATTTATTGATTTATCCGGCTGTGGGCGATTTTAACAATCGTCAAAGGATAATATGTGCAATAAATCCTCGTTGTAAAGTTTGGAGTTTAATATACTGCAGTAACGCGATTCGCCCGAAAAACGTTTTGCCGGTCCTAAATTGGTTTAATGAAATTAACTTATACCAGAATCCTGGCAAGGAGGATATTCTTTGCATTTCTTGGATTTATTATCCTGCTTTCAGTGGTCGCGTTATTCGTCCGCGACTCCATTAACGACAAACTAAATAAGATTTCACAGGTATCAAGAGATATCGAAAACAACCGCGCGGAACCCGAAAAAGCACTATTGCTGCTACACCGGGCTGATGATGCCTTTCAGCAATCGCTGGTAAATAATGACAATAGTTTAAAAACGAATTACAAGCAGGAATTATCCCTCGCCTTTAATAAAATCGATACTTTGTTCCGGAAGCAAGTGTCGGATTCATCAAACCTTACTTCGCTGGAAAGGGCCAGAATAAAATATTGGCACCAGCAAAAAAAACCTCTGTCAAACCGGCTGTATTTGCTGCGTCACAGTTTTGATTCATTATTAACGGCCTATGCTAATACCGACTCAATCAGGATCGATAAGACAAAAGGGCTGAATGCCAACCTGCAATTTAAGAAGCCCGAGGTTCTTACCAAATCCAATACTGTTCATAAAGCTACGACCAAACGCGGCCTTATCGAACGAATTAAAGGTGCCATCAACAATAAGGATGAAAACAGTACAGGTCATCAACGCAATACCAAAGAGACTAATGCTAAAGCGCTAAAGATCATCAAACAAAACCAGCTAGCTTACAGCAAGGCATTACAGCAATTGCAGCATCAGAGTGCAGAACAATTACATTCGCAACGTCAGTTGGTTGCCACAAATTCTTATATTATAAATGAATTAGGAAACATAATTAACCAGGTAAAAGATATTAATTACAATATGGCCGACGAGTTTAAGGGAATGGCCCTTAAATCGTACCAGGACAGCACATCGCAATTGAATAAGCTATATCTCACAGCCTTGTTTCTTCTGGTGTTATTTTCAACTTTGTTGATCGTATTTATAACACAGCTTCACCAATCAGAGCTGCAATTACGCGGGGAAATAGAAAACTCCGTGGCTATAGCCCAGCAAAAAATGGATCTGCTGCACCACATGAGTCACGAGGTACGTACCCCACTTACTGCGATCATGGGTTTCCTGTATATTTTCAGCAAGTCGGAAATGGCTCCTAAACAAGCTGAAATGCTCGAGTCGATAAAGGTATCGTCCGATATGATGCTGCGTACATTGAATGATACATTGGATGCGGCAAAGATGGAAAACAGCGAACTTAAAATTTATGCCGAACCATTCAGTCCCGACTATATTTTGAGTACGGTGATAGAGAGCATGGGATTCAGCGCCGAAAAAAAGAAACTATATCTTAAATACAAATTTACAGGCAATAAAGACGCTATCGTGTTGGGCGATAGCTTCAGGTTAAAACAAATTGTGGTAAACCTGCTGAGCAATGCCATCAAATTCACCCGTGAAGGAGGTATTACTGTAAACGCGCAGCTAATCGCAAGTGATACACGCTTACGGGTAGAAGTAACCGATACCGGCGCAGGCATCAGCGCTGAGCAACAAGCCGGGCTTTTTTCAAAATATTATCAAACCAGTTCGTCAAAAGAACAGATTGGCACCGGACTTGGCTTGTTTATATGCAAGCAACTCATCAAGTTACAAAACGGGAAAATTACCGTGAAAAGCGAGCAGGGAAAAGGCACCACTTTTACCTTCTTTATTCCTTATCAAAAAAGGGAGAAGAACCTGCCGGTAAAAGCTGTGAGTGGTGATTAGTGAGTGGTGAATTAATCATTAAAAATTCAGACATCAGACTTCTGACCTCCACTTTCAGACTTTTTCTTCAATGTAATCACCGTAATTTCCGGCCAAATGCCTAGCCTGCCAGAGAATGCCAGGAAGCCGAAGCCCCTATTTACATACAGTTGACGGCCATTCTGTTCCATCCACCCGGCCCAATCGAGATACACATACTTTACCGGGCTCCAGCGTATGCCTCCTGTTTCTACCCCAAACTGCGCGCCGTGCGTATGTCCCGAAAGGGTTAAATGTATCTTATCAGGATAATACCTAACCTTTTCTTCCCAATGAGTAGGATCATGAGATAGCAGAATCTTGAAAGCATCTTTCTCAACGCCTGTCATTGCCTTATCCAGGTTACCTTTCTGTACAAATCCCCGTCCCCAGTTTTGCACGCCTGCCAGGCTTATCTTTTGGCCGCCTTTTTCAATCACTACATTTTCATCAAGCAGAAGCCTGTACCCCAACATGCGGTGATGTTTTTTCAGTTTTTCCAGGTTGGCATCTTTCTCGGCATCACTATCCCAATGAATATAGTCGCCATAATCATGATTACCTAATATAGAATATTGTCCATACGGCGCTTTCAATTGGCTAAACATTTCGATATAAGGCTCTATCTCCCAGGCAGCATTGTTCACCAGATCACCTGTAAAAACAAATAGGTCACTATTTTGAGCCCTGGCCAGATCAATCCCCTGTTGCACTGCCCCGGTGTTATCAAAACTACCGGAATGAATATCCGAAATTTGCGTAATGGTAAACCCATCAAAAGCATCAGGCAGATCGTCAAAATAAAGCGTGTGCCTGTGCAGTTTGTAGTCGTACTTACCTTTCAGCATCCCGTAAAGAAACCCTGTAAATGGAACCGCGGCCACCAGAATGGCTACCTCACTGATAAATTTGCGCCGGGCAGGAAAAAATGGCTCATCGGGTTTCCTGCTTTCACGATTAATAGCATAATCGCCGATGCCGTAAAAAAGCCGGACGATATCACCGATAAGCAAGACCAGCGAGAAAATTATTTTTGTAATAAAAAGAGTAATCAGCAGGCTCAGCATCCATTCGTGATATGGTGTCATTCCACGTGCTGTGTTCATGCTGCTAACACCCACAATAAACAACATCGTAACTCCTACCGATATTAGCAAGTATCCCCAAAGCACTACCCTTTTTAGTCGCAATGATTTCCAGTCTTTAACAAAAGTTTTCAGACCATAAAATACATACCAGTCAAGCAATAGCGTAATGGCTGCTATGATCAGGAAAATTCTTATAAAACCGCCCCGGTGCATAATCTAATTTGTGTAATGTGCAATTTATAAAACCCAGGGTAATTAAAACGTCATTATATTTTTGTTAATCAAAAAAACAGTATCTTTTCACTCGCGTTCAGCAAATCAATTATAAATACGCATATTATTAGTCATGAAGAAGTTGTTATTTGGTGTTTTGGGGCTGATGACGTTTATGACGTATTCCTGCAAAAAAGGGGAGCCATTACATAAAACTTACCTGCTCAGCCAGCTCATAGTTGATGACAGCGCAGACGGGAATCAAATTGATACAACCAGTTTTTTTTACGATAATCAAAACCATCTCACTCTTGTAAAGACCAACGGCGGGCAGCATTTTTCAATTACTTATGATAACGCCGGGCGTGTAAATACAGCCAAAACCATAAATAATAGCAGTGGTGCAGTGACCAAAGAATTTGATTTTTTTTATACACCCGCGGTAGGGTTTTACGAAAAAGCCATTGGCAAAAAAGACGACACAGCCTACTTTTCGTTTGACGTGAAACACCAGGTAACCGAAATACGCACACTGCATGCCGGATTCTCTACATTCAAGTATGATGAGCGCGGGAATGTTGCCAGTTTGCAAAACTATAAAGCTGATGGCACGAGTGACTTGCAAGACCAGGTGTTTTACTCCTACGACAATGAAAAGAGTTACTTTTCTGGCATTGCACCGAATAACTATTATTTGATGTATATACTTTATTCGGATGCAAGTACACTCATTAACAATGCTATTACCAGAAATGCCGACGTATATACTTACACCTACAACAAAGAAGGATATCCGGTAAAGGCTACGGCAAAAGTTGTTGGCCATCAGTTAACGCCGATTTACTATAATTATATAGTGAAATAAAAACGCATTATGAGATATTTCTTTATTATCATCTTTCTGACGTCCGTTATTTGCCTGCAAGGTTTTACACAACAAAAAACAAAAGTCGATACCGTATTTTTTGAGGACTTTAATGGCCCCGGCCTCGACCGCAATAAATGGAACGTGGAAGTTACCGGCCAAACTGTAAATGATGAACAGCAGGCTTATGTTGATTCCTCCTCAGTATTGTATTTTGTTAAAGGCGCGAACGCTGAAGGTGCCAAAAATGGTGCATTGGTGATAAAACCGAAATATCTGCCCGGCTATTCCAGCAAAGAGCAAAAGAAATATGACTTTATTTCGGGCAGGATCAATACGCAGCATAAGATGGAATTTGCCTATGGCAACGCTTCGGCGCGGATGAAGATCGCTTCCGGCGAAGGATTATGGCCTGCTTTTTGGGCTCTGGGCAATGGCGAATGGCCCGAATGCGGCGAAATTGACATTATGGAAACTGTGGGCGATGGAAGCTGGATCAGCAATGCACTGCACGGGCCAAACTACTTCGGCAACACACCGCTAACTTACAGGTATTTCTTGCCAAAAAAGGCCACAGTCGAGGGTTGGCACATTTATTCGGTAGACTGGACACCAGATAAGCTGGTATTTAAAACTGATGGCGTAGTTACCTACACCGTAACCAAAGCGATGATAGAACATTATGGAAAATGGGCCTTTGACAACCCTAAATTCATCATACTCAACTTTGCGTTAGGGGGCGGTTATCCGAATGGGGTAAATAAGGTCACAAAGCCTTATTTTGGCATTTCACAATCAACGGTAGATAAAATAAAAGCTGGTAAGGCAAAGGTATTGGTGGATTGGGTGCTGGTGACGAAGCCGAAAAATTAGCAGAAAAAAATCCCGGCATTTAACCGGGACTTTTTTGAAACGGGCGATGATGCCGCATGTGATGATGTTGCATGAAGTGATGGCGGAAGCGATGATGATGTGTTTGGGCTTGTACCGCAAACGCCATAATTGTGAATCCTGCTATTGCCAATACTTTCAAATATTTCATAATTCGCCTGTTAAAAATTATTCATTACGATAGTCGTGATCGCGGTCACGGCCGTGATGGTCATCATCCCAATGATGCCTATGCCCTTCGCGGTATTCAACCGAACAGCTTGATACAGCCACTGATGCAAATATCAGTAACGCTATCAATCTTATTATTTGCTTTTTCATGGTAGTAACATTTTGTATTACAGATGTATAAATAGAACCATTTACAATCAGAATGGTTTCTATTTTTCTTTCAAACGATATAGCGCATCAGTTAAATTTAAACCTTACAGCTAACGTGGGGTACACCTGAAGCAGGTTTTCATTAGTTAGCACATGATAATAGAGGTTGATCTTTGAGCCAATTGAAAAGCCTTGATGTATTTTGAACCAAACTTGCGGCTCGCCAAAAAATGACATTGTTTTGCCTTTCAGATTAACCGTATAGCTATCTCCGAGATTCCTATTTTGAGTATACAACTCTATATCACCGCTAAATTCAAACTTGTAATTCCAGAACCCTTTACCCCAATACAATGAATAAAGTATATCGTTACTTGGCTTCTTAAATGCATTGTAAGTATAGGATAGTGACGTGCTAAACCATGCTCCCTTCCATTGAAATTGATAAACAGCACCCACCGAAAATGCATTAGTGATGTAATAACCAAATGAGCCTGGCTCAGCAATTCCCATGCCGCCGCTATACTGCAGTTGGATATATACTTTTGGACGCCAGAACTTAAAGGACTGCGACAACTGCGTATAAAACTTGCCTACATTGTGATTTGTGCCGTTCAGGTCGGCTTCCATCTTTATAAAAAATGCCCCGGAAGTATCTTTTGCTTTATAGTATTCAAAGTAGATCGTTGGGAAGTTACTGACATTGCGGGTAGGGTCGAGCGTATGCCGGGCGTCATAGTGCAGTTGCAGTATTTGGGCGGACAAGGCGGATGATAATATCCAGAAAATAAATAACAATCGGTATTTCATGTTTTTTTGTAAGATGCCCTTTTGCGAAAAAAACCTTGTTCTTTCGGCATCTTTGTAAATATCTTTATAGGTTTAGCAGTAGACCGGAAATACAGCGGAAATATCGCGGAAATATAAATTTTCAGAATAATTTACTGGTTACAAGAACTTTATGAACCAATCGGACAATTTAGCCTTTGTTGCATTATTTGGCAAAGCATATTTAAAATGCTTTGGGCAAACGCTGGACAGCCCGTTATCTGAAACAGAAAGTAAACTTTTTTGCAACCACATACTTGATCTGACAGGCTTGTCTATTGGCTGGAAAAGTGTAAAAAATTATTCTGCATTTATCATCAATCCTAATACTACCAAACCCGAAAATCCATCAATAGCCACTTTGGATACGCTGGCACGATATGTCTTGGGAGCGCCTTACACTAACGAGATAAAAAGAAAAGATGACGAAGGACATTACCCTTATTGGTTTTTGTATAAGGAACACTTTAACAAAACAGTAAAAAAAACATCATCTTTAAAAAGATGGGTAACTGGCGTTTTTGTATTTGCTGGTGGAGTAATTGTGATTATTTTACTGTTGATGTACTTCTACCATATCCGCAAAGGCCCCACTGAATTTTCAGACGCTTTCAACAGTGTAAGCACCCAAACATTACAAGCTAATGGCTGGATATTAAAAAATGAGGATAGAACCTACTGGAATAAGCGAGCGGAAAGGCCCGGGGCGCTTACTCTTTATACTTTAAAGGGTGATAACTGGCCCGACCCGGCTAACAAACCAGGAATCAAAAACCTACTGACACGTGCCCTCCCCTACGATTGCTTTACTGCCGAGGTGCACCTGACAGATTTTGTGCCAAAGCAAGAGTGGCAACAGGCAGGCCTCATCTTGTCCGAAGACAGCACACTTAACAGTAAGAGCATACGGCTGTCAATTGCCTTTAATGATTTTTTTGGCGGTTATACAGGTTCAAAAGAAATATTGGTGCAAGCCATTACCTCATTAGGAAGTGGCTTTGGCAAACCTGAAGAAATAGCCCACACCCCTGTTTTGTTTATGGATAGTCTGGTTCACCACGCGGTTTTGATCAGAAATTTGAAAAACGCTGCCCTCCGCATCGAAAAAACAGGCAAAAAATTCCGCTTTCTGTATTCAGGCGGGATAACTGCAAATACAGCTTTTAAAGAGATAACCAGCCAGGAGTTTGACATGACTCCTAAATATATCGGCATTTTTGCAATCAGGGGATTTAAGGATAGCTCCTCTGCAATACCGGCACACTTCAACTTTTTCCGCATTGCAGCAAACAACTGCAAGCAATAAATTATGTCGCATATTCCCTTTTCATCGGCAACCCATTACCATTTTAATTCGTACTTTTAACAGTGCTAATGCCATAGTATGACCTCCAGATTCCCTGTTAATAGGCTGCTGCTTCTTATCGTTCCTATTATACTATGCGGCTTTAACGTCAGTGGACAGGGGTTGCCTGGCCTTCCCCCCCCACCCAAATTCACCTACCCTACTCCTAATCACTATACCATTAACACACCAATAACCACTATCGGTCCAACAACTTTAGGAGGTGCTGTACCTGCTACAATATTTGGCAGTGTAAGTACCTTTGCCGGCCAGAACAGACAGGCCGGTTATAAAGATGATACAGGCAATGCAGCATTGTTTACCAATTTGTGGGGTATAGATATGGACGCATCCGGCAATTTATATGTTGCTGATGATGTTTATATCCGCAAAATCACTCCAGGTGCTGTCGTAACAACCCTGACCGGCAGTTTTGGGCAGGCAGCGGGACTGGCGGTTACCCCATCTGGTAACATTGTTGCAGGCGACGTTGTAAACAAATCGTTGAGGCAAGTTACTCCTGGAGGAATTTTAACTACCATCGGCGGTAATGGTATCAATAATTTTAACCCCTCAGGTGTCGCATCCGCAGCATCGGGTGATGTATACGTAGCCGATCAGTCAAATGATATTATCAGAGACTTTACCACCGGGGGCACAAACACCATCTATGCCGGCACTCAAGGTGTTATAGGTTCTACCAATGGAAATGTATCACTTTCAACCTATAATAATCCTGCCGATCTGAAGTTTGATCTGGCCGGCGACTTGTTTATTGCCGATGAAAACAGTAACATGATCAGGGAAGCAAGCGCAGGTGGTACAGTTACAACAGTTGCCGGGAAAAACAATGCTGGTTTGCTGGATGGCCCTATAGGAACAGCCCTTTTTAGTAAGCCTTTGGCATTAACATTGGATGATGTGAATAGTATTTATGTATCGGATGCGCATGGACTGGTAATAAGAATGATTGATTCGCGGGGTGTTGTGGTTTCGGTTGCAGGTAACAATGCAAATTCAGTATCCCGCGATGGCATAGGGCCCGAAGCCACATTTGCTAAAGTATCCGGTCTTGTCTATAAAAACGGGGTAGTTTTTGCAACCGATAAAACATGCGTCCGTGAAATAATAGTCACCGGTTACGGTATTGATAAGCAATTACCCAACGGATTGGTATTTGACAGTGCTACCGGCATTATTAGTGGCACACCTACAACTGCCTCTCCGTCAACAGATTATACCATTACCGGATATAACACAGGTGGCAGTTATTCATTTATAGTAAATATTACGGTCGATCCTCCGCCTCCGCCTGTAATAACCTACCCTACTCCCGAAGTTTATACCCGCAATACAGTTATTATCCCTTTAGTCCCCACAAATACAGGGGGCGCAGCAACAGCAACCAGTACTTTATCTGCCTATACTATTGATAAAACCTTACCACAAGGTTTAACGCTTGATCCAATAACCGGCATAATAAGTGGCACACCTGCTGTCATTTCGCTATCTACTGACTATAATATAACTGCCCACAATGACGGTGGCATGAGCACATTTACGATTAACATAACTGTGGTTCCCCCTATATTGCCGGATGAGGTAATAACCTTCGACCCTCTACCAGTAAAAACTTATGGCGACGCTGATTTCGCCCCCGGAGCAACCAGCAATGATAACCAGGTGCCGATTGACTATACAAGCGACGATCCGACTATCGCCACCATAGTAAGTGGTCAAATTCATATTACTGGTGCCGGCACCGTAAATATTATGGCGACTCAGCCCGGTGACAATAGCTATAATGCCGCATTCCCGGTTATACAGCCGTTCACTGTAAAGCAGTTTCCACTAACGATCACAGTCGATGATCAAACCCGTTATTTTGGTCAACCCAATCCTGTATTTACCTTCAGTTATACTCCATTTGCATATAATGAGAATGCTTCCAGCCTTCTTACCCCGCCTGTGGCATCAACCACAGCAACGCAAACATCCGCTCCCGGCAAATATGTTATCAATATTGCTGGCGCAACATCCCTCAATTATAAGATCACCCAGCTACCCGGCACATTAACGATTTTACAAACATTGCCGACGGTTGTAGTTCCCAATGCCTTTACGCCCAATGGCGATGGCATCAATGATCTTTGGAATATCAAATCCATCGAAGCTTACCCTAAATGTATTGTATCTGTTTACAGCCGTTATGGAACGCTTATATATCAATCAAAAGGCTATCCCCGCTCCTGGGATGGCACAAGTAGTGGTACACCTGTACCAACCGGAACTTACTATTATATCATCAACCTGAACGAGGATAATGACAAGCCGTTAACAGGTTACATAGCCGTAATCCGCTAAGCGCTAAGCCCAAAAGGTAACTTATTTGTGTGCAATACCGTAATAACCCTCACAATTCATGAGAGGATATATTACCATACCTAAGTCTATTCAATGCCGCAACTGCAAATATTGCGGATCAAGACCAATCATTGCTCTTAGTGGTAACGATGGATACGTGGTAAAATGTTCCATGAACAGCAAGCATTATCAAACAGCCGCCGGACTTATTGATATTGATGATTGGAATGCCAACAATGTCCCTACCACAGAGTTTGAGCCAGAAAACGATCAGATGGTGGCCTGCTACGACAGCAAACTCAATTATACTTTCTTTTTACCAGCTTAATATATCTGACAAGCTTTTTTGTACATTGCCTGTATGAAAAAGACCAATCTGCTAAGCCTAATTTTATTGTTGTTTGTCGTTACATTTTCGGGGATCTGTTATGCCCAGGACAACAAACCTACGATGAATCACGTGGCCATTTGCGCCCATGATTTAAAACGCAGTGTAACCTTTTACAGTGATGTAATAGAGTTGACTAAAATTCCGAATCCTTTTCATGACACGGTACACCAATGGTTTGCTATTGGGCCCGGCAACGCACTTCATGTCATTCAGGGTGATTGTCCAACTGTGACACACGACATTAATAATCACCTGTGCTTCAGCGTGCCTTCAATTGAAGAATTCATGAAACATCTCGATAAATTCAATATTAAATATGGCGACTGGGCTGGAACTTACAAGAAAACCCAATTAAGGGCTGACGGTGTAACCCAAATCTACTTCCAGGATCCGGATGGTTATTGGATTGAGGTGAATAATGCTAAGTAAGTGTCCTATAAGGCTTTTTCGGCATAAACAATATTAACGCCCCATTTAAGTAAGGCATTACCATTTACGCTATTTGCATTGATAATAGCGTAAACTTCATTTTTTACAGCGGCAATTGTTTTATCATCTAATTTAGCCAATGCGGCAACCAGGGTTTCTGATAATTCTGTTCTGTTTCGCCAATAAGTTTCGGCGTTTATAAAATCTACCTTCCCGGTTAGCTCTTGTTCGCCAACATGTTTGAAACCGGCCTGTGTAAAAATATCGGCCATGACGCCTGGTTCCGAACAACGGAACATCCCGGGAGCATCCGGCGCAGGTGGCGGTGTTTCTATATATTTACTCATAACGCCCGACATAGCGGTGTACCAAATATTTTTATCAGGGCCACTCCAAACCGCAATGGCCACGCGTCCGCCCGGCTTCAATACGCGATACATTTCGTTAACAGCCTGCCGCATGTCCGGGAAAAACATAAATCCTAATCGGCAACTGATTTTGGTAAATGTTCCGGCATCAAAAGGAAGATCGCAAACATCACTTGCCCTGGTGCTATAATTTTTTAATCCTTTAGCCGCAGCGTTGGCTCCGGCTATTTGTAGCATTTCGTCCGACAGATCGGTTCCGGTTACCTTCCCTTTTTTGGCGATTGCAGCTATCGTCAGTCCAGGTTCACCAGTGCCTGCCGCAACATCCAATACAATATCATCTTCCTTTATTTCAAGCCGCTCAATGATTGCCTCGCCCATTGGACGCAAAAACGCCATGATAAACTCATCCCATTTCTTCCATCCCGGCGAAACCTTGTTCCACAACTGTTTTTGCTGATCGCGAATTTGTTCTTGTTGAAATTCCATGTTTACTGTAAATGTATAGATTTTAGCACTCCGTTTCCAGCTAAAAATAGCACTTGCTGTCACAAATGACATAGAAATGTTATGTTTAATAAAATTGCTGACAAAGACTATAAATTATATAGAATAAATTTTACATTTATCAGACTTTTAAAAAATAAATGTTTAAACATATAATTATACATTTGCACTATACTTTTAAAACAACCCAATAAAGAAATTAAAAAAATGAAAAAGATCATTCTATTAGCTGCAGTTGCCTTAATGAGCACTTCAGTATTTGCCCAAACATGGAAAGTAAACAAAGCGCACTCGCACTTTACATTTACTATCACTCACTTAGCTGTATCAGATGTTGATGGCGGATTTAAAGATTTTGATGCTACCATTACTGCTGCGAAACCAGATTTTAGCGACGCTAAAGTTGAATTCGTTGCGCAAACAGCTTCTGTAAATACAGGTGTTGACCAGCGCGATGGCCACTTGAAAGGCCCTGATTTTTTTGATGTAGCTAAATACCCTACGGTTAACTTCGTTAGCACAGGTATCAAAGCAACTTCCACTAATCATTACAAATTAAGCGGTAATTTAACTTTGAATGGCGTTACCAAACCAGTTATTCTTGACCTTGTATACCGCGGAACCATTACTAATCCAATGACAAAAGCTCCTGATGCTGGTTTCTCAGTTTCTGGTACCATTAACCGTTCTGATTTTACTTTCGGCAGTAAATTTGGTTCTCCAATGCTGAGCGATGAAGTTACATTCAAAGCGTCAGGCGAGTTTGACAAAGCGAACTAATAAAAAATTTATATCGATTAACTATTGCAGAAGTGCCCCGGAGATTTCGGGGCGCTTTTTTTATACCCTCTTGAAGATCATCGTACGACCTATAAATTTTAAATGCCAGTAGCCTTTAACCTTCATCGTACCGTCTTTATCAATATATCCGGCAGCATCCCATTCCTTGCCATGCTGGGCATCGTATATTTTGCCGCCCTCCCAGGTATGGCTACCCCAGTCATAATGCAGGCCCCTTAATATCTCCAAACCCAATATCCTGCGGTTACGCAGGGCCGGGTCGGGGTTGTGTTTATCGCGCCATTCTTCCATAGGCTTGCTTGGGTCGTCGTTGAACCATATTATTCTAGCCTTAAACTGCTCTTTCTCCTTGTAAACCTCAACCATCAGCTTTTTATCGGATGATAACCATTTGCCCAGTATGCGGTCGTTTTCCGGAACAGCAGCATGGGATTGAAAGATGAATCCAACAAAAAACAGGAGAGATAGAAATTTAAACATAGCAGATAAACGAAAAACCGGCACGGCGGTTTTGCAAATATCAGATATAAAAACGCGTATATCAACGTCTAAATACCCGCTCGCATATCTCTATCCACTGTTGAGGCGTTAATTTGCCCGCCAGCTCGCCAATTAGCTGGTATGGGATATCGTCCATCTTTTTAAAACGGATGCAGCCTGCACCCATGTCCAGCTTGGTTTTGCAATGTTTTGGGTATTCGTTGGCAAACCAATCTTTGATATTCGAATCACCGTAAACACACATAGCGTGCAAAACGACGAAATTTTCTTGTGACCCCAAATTGATGTATGGCAATGGCACTTTGGGATTGCAATGATAGCCTTTAGGATAAATAGAATGTGGCACCACATAGCCCAGCATACCGTAGCCTATTGTTTCCTCAAACCCTGCCTGGAGGTTTTTTAATAACACTTCCCGAATCTTGCTGATTACATCTTTCCTGTCAGGAGGAAGTGAATCGATGTATTCCTGTGGTGTTTGGGCGGCGGATTGCATGATAATTTTTTATATAAATATAATTTCAAAATCGGATTTCCAAAATCCGGAGTCCATAGTATGTATCCGTTACACAGTTTATATATTTTAATCCGGACCTGGATTAACGTATGAAAAAAATGCCGCTGCTCCTGGTACTTTCTGCAACAAACATTTGCTCAACAAGCCAGAAGTAATTGTCGTCACCCTCCTAATTTAAAGCTGCAAAATCTACCTCTAAAAAATATTAGTGTACATAGTACAATTTAACACTTGCAGATTATTTTCTAATTACATACTTTTATAAATATTTTAAGAAGTTCTAGTGCTTTCTAAACCTGGGTAACCTAAATTATTTGATGGAAATTAAACCAAAGACTGTAAAAAGCGCTCAGCTAAAAAATCTGATCGTAAAACAGTTATACTTCGATAACGCATTATCATGCGCTGAATTGAGCGAACTTTTTGATAAAAGTATCCCCTCTATCACAAAAGCAGTTAACGAATTGATTGCTGAGGGCTTTGTTGTGGAGCATGGTTATGCGCCTTCAAGCGGTGGCCGCCGTCCACTGTTGTATTCCATTAAGCCCGATGCTATGTATATCCTGGCCATAGCAATGGATCAGCTTTCGACCCGTATACAATTGCTCGATCTGCTGAACAGGCCGGTTGCTGATTCCATGACTTTCGATCTGAGATTGTTGAATAACGACGCAGCGCTGGGTACGCTTGTAAAGAGCATCAATAATTATATCCTGAAATCAGGAATATCAAAGGAGAAAATTGCAGGTATCGGGATGGGTATGCCTGGCTTCATCAATGTACGCCAGGGCATCAACTACACCTATCTTAATGCGGGCAGCAAGAGCCTTGTTCAGTATTTGCACGACGAAATTGGCTTACCTGTTTATATTGATAACGACTCAAGCCTTATTGCACTCGCCGAGCAGCGTTTCGGAATAGCCAAGGCCCAGCAAAATGTTATGGTGATCAACCTCGGATGGGGTATTGGCCTGGGCATGATCGTTAACAGCGAAATATTCAGGGGGCATAACGGTTTCGCGGGTGAGCTGAGCCATATCCCATTATCTGATGACGACGCACTTTGCGCCTGCGGTAAACGAGGCTGCCTCGAAACTGTAGCATCCATGAAGGTAGTGGCCGAAAAGGCTATTGAGGGTATAAATAGCGGAAGAGCTACGAGCCTGAAAGACACCGGCTCTGCCGCATCAAAAGAGTTACTCGATGATATTTTGGATGCCGCCGGCAAAGGCGATCAGTTTGCTATCGAACTCCTTTCGGATGCTGCATACAAAATAGGTAAGGCATTAGCCATTCTTATTCATATTATGAACCCGCAGACCATCGTATTAAGTGGTCGTGGTGCACGTGCAGGGAAGATTTTGATGGCCCCTATACAACAGGCCTTACACAAATATTGCATCCCACGCCTGGCCGAAAGCACTCAATTGTTGATATCAGATCTGGGTTTTGATGCTGAATTGATTGGCGCAGCGGTATTGATGATGGAAAATTTCGAAAAAGAAGTAAAAAGTCTGCCCAAACAGGTAGTCTAATACTAAAGCAGAAATATAACACAAGCTTTATTTTGTCCTAATGGCATTTATATTTAATTTGGTTGCCAACAACCCTATTAATATCAACTATGCGCATCCTCATCTTAGGTGCAACCGGTAGAACAGGACGCGTTTTATTGCACGAAGCATTAAAGCGCGGTCATCGGGTAACCGTATTGATAAGCCACAAAGGTGCTTTGAAAATCAATCCCGAATTGGTCGAGGTGTATGAGGGCACTCCATTAAATAAATTTACTTTATCAGATGCTATGCAGGGCTGCGATGCCATTCTCAGTACCCTGAACATTTCCCGCATTTCTGATTCTCCATGGTCAAAGCTGCGCACTTCAAAAGACTTTTTATCATCTTCCATAAAGCATATTATCGAGGCTGCAACCGAAAACAATATTAAGCGCGTAATTATTACAACGGCGTGGGGCGTAGCCGAAACCCGCAAAGATATCCCATTCTGGTTCCGGTGGTTGATAGACAAAAGCAATATCAGGTATCAGTACCGTGATCATGAAAAGCAGGAAGTTTTATTAAAAGCGTCCAACCTGGAGTGGACCATCATACGCCCTGTTGGCTTTAGCGATTCAGAAAAGCTCCGCGAAATAAAAGTATCCTTCAATAATCAACCCAAACCATCAGTAACCATCGCCAGGCGTAATGTGGCGCGGTTTATGCTGAATGTGCTGGAGAACAATCTGTATACCAGGCAAATCCCGGTGATATCGGAGAAATAGAAAATTAAGAGTCTTTGCAATCCGGAAATTGAAGAATGGTAAAGATTTATAGCAATTCAACCAAATCACCCAAACTACTAATCGTCGCCACAGCTCCTCCATCAATGGTTCCAAAGCCGTAATCAGCGAAAATAAAAGGCACACCTGCTTTGGCAGCTGAGTCGCGGTCGCCTGTGGTGTCGCCCACATAAACCGGCGCTTTAAGCTGGTGATCGTTTACAATATCCTTAATATTTTCCGCTTTAGGTTGACCTTTTGTCCCATAACACTGGTGACCTGAGAAATACTCAGCAACCGGGCAATGGCTAAGGAAAGTCTCGATATAACCGCTCTGGCAATTGCTTACAATATATAATTTATACTTCCCCGCAAGGTATTTAATGGTTTCTGCAAGACCAGGGTACAAATCACCACCTTTAGAATCCAGCATATCAATCTCACTTTGCGCACATATGGCTTTAAAGTGATCGCGCTTACTAGTTTCCAGGTCGGGCAATAACACTTCAAATATCACATCATAGGCCATGCCTGTAATAGATTTAACACGTTCCACGGTAATAGCCTCTTCTACATAATCCACCTGCTTGCGCGCTTCTTCCCAGGCCAGGGCCACGTTACCTGTTGAGTCCCAAAGTGTGCCGTCCAGGTCGAATATAATACTGTCAAATTTGTTTTTTAACGACTTGCTTTCTGTTTGCATGGCCGCAAAAATAGTATATTTAGAGCCTAATAAATTCTGCAAAATGAAAACTATAAAATACCTGGCTGCTATTGTTTTATTTATAACAGTAAATACCGCCAAAGCAACCCCTGCTGATCTCCATTCGGCTATCAACAATGTTTATAAAAGCTACCTCGGCATAAAAAATGCCCTCGCAACCGATAACAGCAAAGCCGCCAATGACGAAGCCAAAAAATTCACAGCTGCGCTGAAAGAAGTATCTGTAAACACAATGGATGCCAAACAAAAAGCTGTGTGGACAAAATATGCTGAAAAGCTGCGTTATGACGGCGACCACATTGGCGAATCTACGGCTATTGACCATCAGCGTGAACATTTCGGCAGTTTATCAACTAATATGTATGAAGTGGTAAAGGCCTTCCAAACTAACGATATGGTGCTTTACAAACAATACTGCCCGATGGAAAAGAAATCATGGCTGAGTGAATCCTCCGCTATTAAAAACCCTTATTTTGGCAAAAAGATGCTGGACTGCGGCATGACCAAAGAAACGATGAAGGCAATGGCTAAATAGGTACCAGAAGTCAATTGCTTTTAAACTGAAACTTTACTTGTCTCGGATAATCTCTTCCATTGTCCGAGATATTGTCTTCCTACCGGTATTTCGATTTTACCAATTTCAATATCATAGTTGGTAAAAGCGGTAATTCTGTTAACCGAGACAATAAAGGACCGATGAACACGGACGAATAAATTATGTGGCAACCTGGCCGCCAAAGCTGTCAAAGAATACTTAGCCCTCAAAGGCGTAGCAAACTGCCTGTAAATTTTGATGTAATCTTTAGCGCTTTCGATGTAAATAATCTCGTCCAAAAAAACCTTAACTATTTTTCTGTTTGCTTTAAGATATAAGCACTCACGTTCAGCCTGTTCATTTCGTCCATGCTCATGAGGTGCACCGCTTTCAATTACTTTATTAACCGCCTTAAAAAAGCGTTCCGAACTCATTGGCTTTAGCAGATAATCCACTGCATTCAAATCGAAAGCCTCAGCAGCAAACTCTTTATAAGCGGTCATGAAAATTACACGGGGAGGATGTTGTAAGGTTCTTAGAAAACTTGTGCCCGATAGATCAGGCATCTGTATATCCAGAAAGAGCAAGTCTATTCTTTCTGTTTTCATGATCTCTATAGCCTGAAAAGCCGATTTACATACAGACACAACTTCGAGTTGCTCTACCATATCAACCCATCGTTTAATTATCATTAAAACAATTGGATCATCATCTATGATTAAGCACCTCCACCTCATATTTAAAAGTTTACCTGATTTCCGAATTTAATATTCAGATAAGAAATAGGTAGCTTCAGGGGTGATCCATTGCATCTGTGCCGATGGTTTTTAACGGAAAGATTTACCTCACCAAATACACAAATTGCACCAATTATTTATATGACGCATTAGCTGGCTAATAGTTACAAAGTTGCTATTAGTTTTGGATAAAAACCAAATAAAAGCAACTAACAACATACTTTGGTAGACAAACTACATTAACCTGTTAATCAACGCATTTTATACACCAAACCTTGTTATATAAAACCAATTTGTCTATGTATATACCCGCAACTGTTTTACCGTTTAAAAGCTCTTTAGATTTGCAGCAGATATATTAACTCTTCTTTGCATTGACTCATCTATTAATTTAAATTAAAGCATCATGAAAAAGTTAATTATTCCCTTTTTGCTAAGCGGGTTATTATTAGCAATTGGGGTAAACAGCGCATTTGCTCAAATACAACTGAAAGAAGTCACCATTTCGAGCGAACCAGTTAAAGCAACCGTATCACAAAAAGTGGCTGAAGCATTCGCCAGTTTATTTAAGGGAGCCGAGGCGCCCAAATGGTATAAGTCTGATCAAAACTATGTGGTTGATTTTATTATGAATAACCAGGTAAATAAGGCGGAGTTTACAAAAAAAGGTTACCTGGTATATCATATGGCTTTTGGAAATGAAAAACAAATGCCCACCGACATAAGAACTATTATAAAGAGTAAGTATTTCGATTTTACAATTAACTCTACAGTTAGAATAACCTATAACGAAAAAAGCGCATGGATTGTAAACATTGAAGACTCCGGACACTTTTTAGTACTACGGGTAGTGGACGGTGTAATGGATGTTGTTGATAAAATTGCAAAGACTGAAGTCTGAAATTTAATTTACACCATCTGACGGCTTGCTGTTATTATAGTGGATATTATTAAAAAAGGCTCCCGGAAACCCGGGAGCCTTTTCATTTATCACATTGTTATTTTGAACACGTTGCACCGCAGGTATTCATATCTGAACAGGCTTTCTGACTGGTACATTTACCTGTTTTGTTCTTTTTCAGGCAAGTACCCTGGCATTCTTGTTTAGCCTTTTTAGGGTAATTTTTAATTTCTATACCTTGTGCAAATACGGTTGCGCCGGCTAATAATAAAGCCGCTACGCCTAAGCTTATTCTTTTCATTTTATTGAATTTTAAATGTTAAAATTGATTCCTGATCGTTTTTCAGAGTGATTGAGGTGATCAGGATAGCTTGGGCGGTCGCCAGCAATCGGATAAATAGTTGGAAGTTATATGATCGTTTACTGCTGGCCTTTTAATCCTGGATAGTTCAAGCATCGGATTACCAAACTTAAACTGTATAACACGACTCACTACTGAAATGCCACACGGCACAAACGGATTGCAAAAACCGGTGTTACACGCAGAGGTATTATTACAAGGTTTTGATGGTATATGGTGTACCTTTTTCTCGCAGCACATATCGGTACCACACGTTTTTGCCATACTCGCTTTTACCACACTCATGTGATAAAACGGCTGCATCATTAGCAAGCCGAAATAGAGTGTAAGTATAGATGCGATTAGCTTCATCACTACAAATATAAATGCAGGCTGTTAATAAAAAATGAGCTTAATCATAAATACTTTGTATTCAGTTCTCAAACCTTGAAAAATCACACTCTAATGACTTCCTGTCCCAATTACCTGTATTAGCGGCAGCCTCGTAGGTTGTCTGCAGAAACTGCATTAATATTTCTTCGGGCTTGTCTGAACGTTGAATAACGTCATATAATAACATAAACTCGCCCATTTCAGCACTAAAAAATGCTTCATTGGGTTTTACAGGATGCTGGCTAAACTCTGCCGGCGTGGGATAACAATAAGAGTAAAATACCGGATGCGGAAACTGCTCACTGCCGGGCCAGAAACCACAGGAACTTACTTCGTGTGAATAGGCTTCCTGCATTACTGCCAGAGGGATATTCGGAGCCCCGCCCGGGTGCACAGGCGCGGGTCTTCCTGAAAATCGGGTAACTGCCATATCAAATGCACCCCAGAAAAAGTGTACCGGACTGCATTTGCCTGTAAATCTTGCCCTGAATTTCGTAAACACATTATGAATTTTTACCAATGCATGGTAAAAATCATGTATTCTTTCGGCATCATACGAGCAATGGGTCTCATCTTCCTCAAAAGGAATAGCAGGATCTATTTCATTTGGTGTAGCATAGATATAAGCATCAATCTCCACATTTTCAAGCTTATCAAATAACTCCCTATAGAAACTGGCGACCGTACGGGGATAAAGATCAACTTTTGCCATATTACCTTCACTGGTTGTGATATGCAGCACATGATGAATAAAGTCAAAATCTATCTGAAACACACCATTTTCATAAGGGATGCTATGTGTTGTTAATCCATTGGCACTAACATAAAGCGTTACATGCCATGAATGATTTAGCCACGGCATTTTCCTCAACCGGATTTTCCCGACGATCTGCGTCCATAGATGAACGGTAGCCAGTGTATCCTTCCAATTTTCAAAAGCCAGATCCGGCCAGGCCAATTTCGTTTTTTCAATCATTTTACACGACCCTTTCCTTCTTCCCCGAATCCAGGCTTCGGTAAATAGCACCCACCACTTTCATATCTTTTAGTCCCTCCTCACCTGGTACACGCGATTGTTTATTCTGTAGTACACAAGTAGCAAAATCATCCATCTGGGCAGCCTGATGAATGACCTGCGGTATATTCATCGGTCCTTTTGGCGTGTAACCTTCAATGGCTCCATACCCATAAGCAGGTTCCAATCCAAATTTGCCGCGTTCTGCCTCTACATGCAAATAGCCCCAATCGTGGTTATAACTTGACTTACCTTTTGCCACAAAGCCTCCCGGGAATTCCAGTTCCCAGAATATGGTCTCGTCAACTTCTTTAAAAAAGTCGGGGCGCGTTTTTTCCTGTGTTGCTGTAACAGCAATAGGCTCTTGCCCAAGCGTATACCTTGTTCCCTGTATAGAGTAAATGCCCATATCCATCAATCCGCCCCCACCGGCCATAGCTTTTTTCAATCGCCATGCATCTGGGTCGCCACGATATGTAAAGCCGTTGCCGGTATCGATAGATTTTACCTTGCCATACACTTGTTTCTGCCCTAACCGCATGATCTCCAAAGTATGCGGTTCAAAGTGCAAACGGTAACCTATAGAGAGTAAGCGGTTTGCCTTTTTGCAGGCGGCTATCATTTCTTCACACTCTTTTGCATTTAATGCCATAGGTTTTTCGCAGATCACGTGTTTGCCTGCCTGTGCCGCCCTGATGGTATATTCTTTATGCATAGAAACCGGAAGCACTACATAAATAATGTCGATATCCTGGTTGTGCGCTATCTGGTCAAAGTTTTCATAGTTATAAATATTCTTATCCGGGATATTATATTGCTTCTTCCAGGCCTCAGCCTTTGCCGGATGCCCGGTAACAATCCCTGCCAGATAACAATTGCTGGTATGCTGCAGAGCAGGCGCTAATTGCCCTGTGCTGTAGCCACCAAGTCCTACCAATGCTATACCTAGCTTTTTTGCTGGTTTGGCAGCAAAAAGATCAAAAGGATTGCTTAGAGCTAGCGTCCCGGCTCCTATTATGCCGGTTTTCAAAAAACCGCGGCGGGAGAAGTTAGTTTGCGTTTTCATATTGAGGTTTATTATTAGTAAAGATAACAGCTAAACCCGCAAAATGTCAATCAAAATATTCCTAAAATACAACCTGCCGACCTTCTTTTTCGTATAATATAGGTCAATGCGCCATGTGTAACAATAAAGAATCAAACTGATTTATTTATCCTTTTTAAATATTGCCAGTGGCCTTCAAGGATATGCGAGATTTAATTACAACCAGTACTGCACTCCATCAGCAAGAATTATACTCCGGGTATTCCCCTTTAGAATATCCGAAGAATAAAACTATGATCGATCTGTTTGAGGAACAGGTTAGCAAAACGCCATATAATACTGCACTTATTTTTGGTAACACGCATCTTTCATATAAGGATTTAAATTCGATCAGCAATCAGTTGGCTGATTACCTGTTTCAAAATTACACCATCCAACCCGATGACCTTGTAGGCATTATGCTTGAACGGAGCGAGTGGATGATGATCACCATGCTGGCGGTTTTAAAGGCGGGTGCCGGATATGTACCCATTGCTTTGGACTACCCGCAGGAACGGATCAATTACCTGGTAAACGATAGCGGTTGTAAAGTGTTGATAGATGAGAGCGAATTAGATAAATTCAGACCATCGCAAAGCAACTACAGTAAAGAAAACCCGTCAATAGGATTGCATCCGCATAACCTGATGTATTGCATTTATACATCGGGTTCCACTGGTTTGCCAAAAGGGGTTTTGGTAGAGCACCTCACGGTAGTTAACCTGGTTTATGCCCAAAAAAATGAATTCCGCATTACTCCGGAGGAACGCATACTGCAATTTTCATCTATCAGTTTTGATGCTTCGGTTGAGCAAATATGGCTGGCGTTCCTGAGCGGCGCCGCGCTGGTAATTGTACATCAAGAAATGCTTGCTGATATTAAGGCTCTTGAAAAATACATCACCGAAAAAAAAGTAAGCCATATCCATACCGTTCCGGCCTACCTGAATGAGCTGGTAATAGAAGATAAACGCTATCTGAAAAGAATAATCGCAGGCGGCGACCTTTGTCCACCGTACCTTGCCGAAAGATGGCGGGAACACTGTGCGTTTTATAACGAATATGGCCCAACCGAAACAACGGTAACTTCAATCGAATACAAAGCTGAACTAAAAGACGGTTACAACAACTTTGTACCTATTGGCAAGCCAATAGCCAATACGCATATTTATATACTAGACGAGGAAAAGCAACCTATGCCTCACGGCTCGCTTGGAGAAGTGTACATTGGTGGTGATGGTGTTGCGCGTGGTTACCTCAACCGCCCGGAACTGACTGCCGAAAGGTTTATAGCCAACCCATTTGAACTTGGGCAACGTATGTATCGCACCGGCGATTTGGGCCGATGGCTGCCCGATGGTAATATAGAGTACTTGGGACGCATTGATGAGCAGGTAAAAATCCGTGGGTTCCGTATCGAGCTGGGTGAGGTATCATCTGTTTTACAGAAACATAGCAAAGTAAAAGATGCGGTAGTAATTGCTGCCAGCATAAACGGGCAGGATAAAGAATTAATAGCCTATACCTCGGGCGATGTAGAAACTGCAGAACTGGCAGAGCTTTTAAAGAACAGCCTGCCTCATTATATGCTTCCGGCCTATTTTGTAAAAATGGATGTTTTCCCATTGAACAAAAATGGAAAAATAGACCGCAAGGCACTACCAATGCCTACAGAGCGTTACCATCAAAAACAGGAAAACTTTGTCGCGCCGGTATCAGTTACCGAAAAAACACTGACAGCTATCTGGCAGGAAGTTTTGAATATTCACCAAATCGGTATTGATGATAATTTCTTTGATCTGGGCGGCACTTCGCTGATGGTGATGAGAATTGTCAACCAGGTAAATAAAAAAACGGATTCCAACCTAAGGCTGGCAAGTTTATATCAGTTGCCTACTATCCGTCAGTTGGCGCAAAAGATAGACACCAAAACAACAACAAGCATTAGCCCCATCGTTCTATTAAAAAAGGGCGAAGGGACACCGTTATTTATATTCCCGCCATGGAGCAGTTACCCGACAATATTTAACGAATTTGTAAATACCTATTCGGGGAAAAACCCACTGTATGGCATCATTTATACAGAGGACACAGAGGATTTTCCGTTTAATGATTTGCAGGAATATGTGCATTTTTTGATTCAACACATCAAAGATATTCATCCTGAAGGCCCATATGGCTTACTGGGTTACAGCCTGGGAGCACGTACGGTACTGGAAGTTGGTATACAATTGCAAAATGGTGGCGACGAAGTTGAGCTGCTCTCTGTCATCAGCCACTACCCATCTTTTCCTGAAAAGGGGTTATTATTGAGCCGCCGAATACGCGATGAGATCCGGGTATTCAGAAATATTTCTTTTGAATTGAAGGCGAAATACCTCCAAAAACGTTTGCCTTATTTTCTGAAGCTTGCATTAAGAGGGAATAATGATATTCAGCAAATTATATTAGAGATCGACTCTCAGCAGAAAATACTGAATATACACGAGGACTACATCAGCAATGGTAAGTTTAATGGCAACCTGGTACTGATCTATGAAAAAAGTCCCGATGGCGACCCTTCGGAGTTTAGCAAGGTCCAGGTTTATCGTAATTCCATCTTCAGAAAGTTATGGCAACCTTACGTCAGCGGTGAAGTTATCCTAAAAAATGTGGAGACTAAACACATTGATTTTTTTAAGCAGCCTGCAGTAAGCGAGGTAGCCGCTATAGTTCAATCGCGCTTATTAGAGTAAAATCTACAACCTCTATAACGTTTCAACGTGTAATCAAAGCGCACTCCATCGCCTTAAGAATTACTCATTTTAGTTTTACAAACATAACATACACAACCTTAGCAGGTTATCGCATGGGTAAAAAGCATAATTTATTATTTTTGACCTCATTTCAGGGAACTTTCACAAGCTAATTTACGTATAGCACCATTACCCCCTGCGATTAATAACGCAATAAATCTAAAGCGGGGAAAGACCCAAAAATGCAAAACAATACCCTAACATCGGTTAACCTGGTTACTCGCAAAGAAAAACAGCAATTGCTGGAAGAGTTTAATGATATCAACACGCTCTATACAGCTGACGAGACCATTATAGCCTTGTTTGAACGGCAGGCAGCACAAAACCCGGATGTAAAAATACTGGCCTTTGGTGAAACCGAACTTAGTTACCGGGAACTCAACGAAAAGAGTAACCAACTGGCCCATTACCTGCGCGCAAACTATGATATTAAAGCCGATGACATGGTCGGCCTGTTGCTGGACCGGAGCGAATGGATGGTGATTGCGATGCTGGCCGTGCTTAAATCGGGCGCAGCTTATGTACCGGTTGACCCGGCTTATCCACAGGACCGTATTGCATACATGCTGGAAGACAGCAAATGCAAGGTAATGATAACTCCCCGGGAGCTTGACCAATTTGAGCAACAGCAAGACAATTACAGCAAGCACGATCTTCCGCACATCAGCGGGCTTTCTAATCTGGCTTATGTCATCTACACTTCCGGATCAACAGGTAAGCCAAAAGGGGTAATGGTGGAACACGGCAATCTCGCCTGCTTCAATCAAAACCTTACTGAACGTTATGGCTTTAAACACGGGATGAAGCTGGCGGCACTTACCACCTATACATTTGATATTTCGGTATTAGAACTTCTGTGCACATTAAGTATCGGGGTACATGTGCGGGTAATGGATGAGGTGGATCCCGTACAGATCCTGACACAATTGCAGAAACATCAGATTAATATTTTACAACTTACGCCTTCGCGCCTGAACCAGCTTACCGCGGTCACTCCCGACTATGGTCAATTATCCCATTTGGATATCCTGATGATTGGCGGCGAGGCCCTGCCCGAAAAAATGTATAAGGACCTGCGCAAAGCGCTATCGCACGTATCGGTACTCAATGTGTATGGCCCTACCGAGGCTACCATTTGGAGTACCTGGTTGCCAATACACGACAGCACTAAAGTTAATATTGGCAAACCGCTTATTGGTGAATATGTATACATTCTGAACGAACAGGGACAACTATTACCAGTGGGCGCTCCTGGAGAGTTACACATAGCCGGCACGGGCGTAACCAGGGGTTATCTGAACCGTCCCGAACTAACCCAGGAAAAATTTGTGGCCGATCCATTCAGGCCAGGTGAACGCATGTATAAAACAGGCGATATTGGCTGCTGGCTACCGGATGGCAACATCGAATGTATGGGCCGGGTTGATGACCAGGTTAAGATAAATGGTCACCGGATTGAGTTGGACGAGATATCAGCGGTTCTGCAAACACATGCCAAAGTAAAAGAGGCCGTTGTAACAGCCCGTGTGGTAAGCAGGCAGGAAAAAGAACTGATCGCTTATACCACCGGAAGTGCGGAGGCGGCCGAACTACGGGAGCTTCTCAGAGAACAACTTCCGGTATACATGGTACCAACATACTATGTAAACATCGAAGCGATTCCTTTAACCTCAAACGGTAAGATTGACCGTAAATCGTTACCAACGCCGAATGAAAGTCATCGACCTAAACTTGAAAACTTCGCGCCCGCAGTTACCGATACAGAAAAAACACTGTCAACGATATGGCAGGACGCTTTAAATACAACTACTGTTGGTATTGATGATGACTTCTTCGAGTTGGGCGGTAGTTCGATGGTAGCCGTCAGCGTTGTTAATAAGACAAATTCCACGATCAACGCCAATGTAACTGTAGCGGGCTTATACCAACTGCCTACTATTCGTCAGCTGTCAGGAAAGATCGATTCTAATGCGGCACATGACGTAAGCCCAATTCTACTGCTAAAAAAAGGTGAAGGTATGCCCTTGTTTATCTTCCCCCCATGGAGTAGTTATCCAACAATTTTTACCGGTTTTGTCGATAGTTTGAAGGTCAAAAATCCACAGTACGGCATTATGTATACTGAAGATACAGAGCATTTTCCCTTCAAAACTTTACAAGACTATGCAAAGTATATTGTTCTTCATATCAAAAAACTCCATCCGGAAGGCCCGTACGGACTGATCGGCTATAGCATGGGTGCCCGCACCATCCTTGAGGTGGCGGTTCAATTGCAGAAGGCCGGCCACGAAATAGGGTTATTGGCGGCGATAAGTTATTTTCCTGCGTTCCCTTCAAAAGGGATATTGCTTAGTCGCCGAATGCATGATGAGATCAGAATTTTCAAATACATCAACCTGCGAAACAAATTCAGGTATCTGCATACCCGCGTCCCTCACCTTCTGAAATTAGCCATCAACGGGGAAAAAGAGGGACAAGATGTAAAATTAGATATTGAAACGCAGAATAAAATTTTAGCCTTACATGAGACATACGAACCTGCATGTAAATACAATGGCAACGTAGTTCTGATCTACGAACCCAGTCCTGATGGCCACCCTTCCGAGTATAAAAAGGCTCAGGTGTATCGCAATTCGATCTTCAAAAGGCTATGGGCCGAACAGATCAACGGGCATGTCTTTGTCAATTTAGTTGATACAAAACATGTCGATTTCTTCAAGCTTCCTGTAGCGAAGAAAATTGCAGGCATTATTGAATCGTTTTTGTAGCATTCACAGTGTTTTATTCGCTACGACGAACTTCCAGCTCGTGGTAAATCATTACCAAGGTTTTCAGCTTTGATGTTATTCCTGCTTAAAACTTTCGCGATACTTCTTAAGTGCGCGGATAATTGATTGTACAATTTCAGACTGCCCCTCGGCTGAGTTCAGATAAGCCTCATCTTTATGGTTATTGATAAAGCCTGTTTCGATTAACACAGCAGGCATAGCGCTTTGTTGCAATACCAGTACGCCCTGCTCCTTCACGCCCAAACTATGGCGGCCGTCCTCCTTCTTAAATTCATGATTTACCAGGTCGGCAAAATGGATACACTCTTTGCGATATTTCTGTTGAAAGTTGCTCAACACGATGGTATTGATGGCGCTGTTCTCGCCATAACCCTTATATTTAGTTTTGTAATCTTTCTCAATAAATATGGATGCATTTTCCCTTAGCGCCTCAAATTGTTCGCCCGCGCGGTGATATCCATAAACCAGCAACAAAACACCGCGCTCGGTGCTCACTTTCTCTGGTGATGCATTACAATGGATCGAGATAAACAAATTTCCCTTATGCTCGCTGGCAATAGCATCGCGGCGGTGCAACTCAATAAATTCATCAGTAGTACGCGTCATTACCGTATTCAGTGATGGCATTTGTTCATTTAATGCCAAACGTAGTTTCTTGGCAATGGCCAGCGTAACGTTCTTTTCTTTAGAATAGGCTCCATGTGCGCCAGGATCTTTCCCGCCATGCCCCGGGTCTATAATAATAGTTTTAAACTTAAAAGCCGGCGGGGCAGGCTTTTCAACTGCTGTCTTTTTACGGTGATGTTTCTTCTTAACCTGCTGTGAAAAAGCCGGTTGACAGAGTGCTATAGTTATAATAAAACTTAGGAGCGGAAATATTTTGCGGATGGCACTGTATTGTATCGTCATACCAATCGGGTGCAATTTTAATCAATAAGTGTTTTATAGTCATTATGTTTTGTGAAAAAATTAATTCGTTGCAGGCAACCGCGCCTGGAAATAAATCGTAATTATTATGGTTGAACGCTAATGGCACGACTGTCATTAATTAGGCGGCGGGGGTGAGAGGTTTATTGTGGTTCATAGTGGCCCCCGCCGTTTTTATTCCCCTCCCAAATTCCAATGCTCAATCATTTCACAACACCAAATAACTATGTTACAATTAGTTATATACAAATTTTCGAACTAAAATTCAAACTAAGATTTTAACACTTTCTTTTAACGAAATGTGAGTAATATTCCGAAACATTTTTTATCGTGAAGTGTAGATTTATATACAATTGTAAAATACCTGTTACAAATAACTAATTAAAACCATGAAAACAGTCAGAACCAGCCTCATTGCAGCTTTAGCGCTTGCAATATTATCATTTGCTGCGTGTAAAAAGGGGAGCAACAAATCATCGGTAGTACCGACAAGTACGGCAAAACTATCATTTCAAATGAAGGCAACTAACGCCACTCTAGCCAGCTTGCCGGCAGATTCAAGTTCATCAATCACAGGATTAACATGGACAGCAGGTGCTGCAAACATTGGCAAATTTGCATTTGAAGCCGAAAGAAGCGGCGTATCCATCAACATTTTTTCACATAACCTGACCAATGTTGATCTTTTTGCGTTAACACCTTTGCAAACCTATGTAACCCTTGATACAGGGGTTTACAAAGAAATTGAGATTACCGCATTTTTGGAAAGTACAGATACCATTCCTCCATTGAAATTAAGCGGTACCTTCCTTAACGACAGTTCAAAAACAGTTCCGATCGAGTTCGACCTCAGCGGGCATGCCACTGTCAGGGTTGAACAAAAGAATATTGATATTAATGGCACCACAGACTACACGGCGCTTTTAGATCTGCAATTGACAAGATTGACTAAGGGCATTACCGCAGATGACCTGAACAAAGCGACATTGACAAACGGATCGATCATTATCAGCAAGACATCAAACACAGCACTTTATTGGAAAATGAGATCAAATATCGCCCGTTGCGGATGGGGCGAATTCAGGGAATGGCGGCGCGATCACGATTGATCAAGTAAAAGCTATACAACAGCAAACGACAGGATCCCCACCTGTCGTTTTTTGTTTGTCAATACCCCAATAGAGGAGATTTTTTCCATCTGTAAAATTCATGTTACCCACTTTGGGGAAATTATTAAACATCTCATCTTTTGCCCTTTGCAAAAACAACCTAAACACCCGTGGCACTCTTATTGCCCTGATAATCACAAATCTAATTATTACCCCATGAGAAAAATAAAACAATCTTTTGAAGAGGTGGTTGCAGGCGAACCACAAAAAGAACACTATGTTGTTGTGTGGTCTGTTATTGGTGTTACGGCAATTTCCGTTGGTGTTTGTATCACGGTAGTTTCTATGGTATTTCACCTCTGGAAATAATTGTACAAGTCCGAATTTTTAAACCTGAGATCTTATAAACATTAAAACAAAGGGCCCTTTCGGGGCCACTTTGTTAACCTATATCCGGCGTGATAATCCTCACTGCCTATAATCACTTTTCCGTCTTCGATAGTAAAAATGCCAACCCTTCTTTATCAGGCAGCGTTTCGGTAGTTGATTTGGCGTCAAATGTCTTTATCTTATAGTTGGTAGTATTATACTTTGGCCATTCCGGCAATCCTGCTCCATTGGGATTCCCGGTTTTAATAAAGTTCACCCAATAACCCGACATCAATTTGGCTAACGCTCTGTCGGCCGGTTCAAACGGGCGATTATTCAAAAATTTCAGATTGTCCAGCATATAAGGCACCTCAGCTGTGTGGAATGCACCATACTTTTTCATATCGCCTTCGGCAGGCACTTTACGATCGAAGTTGTATACATACACCGGCGAATTAGCATACTTGCTTTGCAGAGCGGCCCATTTAAATCCGGCTACAGCAAAAATCTGGTCGCGGGCCAGCTTATCTTGTGATTCCTTTGCTTGTTCATCTGTCCCGGCAGGAAAATGTTTCAAAAAGGTTTCCGCGTCGGCGCCATACTGAGTTTCGGCCCATTTTTTAAATTCTTCTTTATTTTTGCTCTGTCCGCCAAATTCATCATAATTCCATCCGGTGATCAGCGCAACATGGTTTTGTTTATTAGCCGCAAAAATATCAGCAACAGATTCCGGTAACACATAACCATCTGCTATTGGCGCAAATCGCCCCTGGAATTTTTTCATCACTTCTTCTGCAGGCATCGCCCTCATTTCCGCTAATGTTTTTGCACCTGCCTTCTCTGCCAGTTTTGAGCCTTGCTCTTCAGCCGACTGCAGTGTATTGGATGCAAGTAAAGGGTTCTTAGCTACCAACGAACCACTTTCGGCAACGGCCCTGTTAAACAAGCCTTTTGTCAATGGCGATGCTACCAGGCAATTTACACTCATTGATCCTGCTGATTGCCCGCCAATGGTTACATTACCCGGATCGCCACCGAACGCTGCAATATTTCTTTTTACCCATTTCAAGGCGGCTATCTGATCAAGCAGGGCATAATTTCCTGATGCTTTGCCATCAGCCTCTTTGGTCAGCTCAGGATGCGCCAAAAAACCAAACGCCCCTACCCTGTAATTTATTGAAACAAACACAATACCCTTCTTCGCCATCGCCTCCCCATCATATATTGGGCATGCAGTGCCGCCGCTGGTAAATCCTCCGCCATATATCCATACAAACACAGCTCGTTTATCTGTTTTGGTCTTAGCTCCTGTCCACACATTCAGATACAGGCAATCCTCGCTTATAGGCGCTTCGGGTATTAAAAACTCTGATGTATACACCATGAATGGCACCGGTTTGGCTTGCATAGCGCTTGCGCTAAAGGCAGTACATTTCCTTACACCGTCCCAATGTTTAGCCGTTTGAGGCGCTTTCCAACGCAGATCACCTACCGGAGGTGCAGCAAATGGGATACCTTTATAGGCTGTTATCTCACCGCTTTTTACACCCGAAACCAGTCCTGCTTCGGTAGGAACCACAGCCAGAAAATTGGCTTTATTCACGATGAAAGAATAAGAAATAACAGACGCCGCAAGCATAGCTGCGCCTAATGCAATTTTTAATTGTTTCTTCATAAGCAGAGAATAAATAATTGGTTGTGTCGATTTGACGCAATCTAATATTTGTTTGGGAAAAATCAAAATGGCGGGCTTGGTTAAGTGGTTGACTGAGTTGATTAAGTTAAAGTGATTAAAAGCAATTAAACAAGTCGTAAAGGTTGTAGCAGTCGTATTGATTGTAGTTGTTAGAACATTCATCACTACCTCAACCTTTACTATCAATTCGACTTAATCTAACTTAATCAATTCAATCAACCATTCAACTTAATCAACTAATCAACTATACTTTCTCCCAAAAAATCTTTAGTTTGGTGGCTGATTTCTATCCAACCAATTATTAAACGATGAAAGATAATCGCGACGGTGCTTCTAGTATTGCTTCTATTTTTTTGAATTATTTATTACAGCTGATAGGCGTTGCTGTATTTTACTGGGTATTGATATATACTACCATCTATTATTGGTTAACAGGATTCTTATACAAAATAGCTAAAGTACGTTATGAAGCCGGCCCTAACTTCACGAAAGAGCTTTACCTATTACTACTGATATTCACTATTTTTTGTTACCTGGCAAACCGCTTCCTGCTCGATGTATATCATCGTAATACAGTTAAGCAATTGATAATTTCGACTATTGTTGATTATCTGATCTGGCCGCTGCAGCTCTTGATTATGATGGTTTGGGCCAATACGCATATAGTAAGCGTAGTTGATGATATAACTACATTGCTTAATGTATTTGTGCTAACTGCGTTGCTGATAATAAAAAATGTAATAGCTGTAAAGCTGATGAACAAAAAAAACAATATCAACACCAACGCAAAAGCTGCCAAATAACAAAAGGATCAGGAGAATGGGATAATCACCCTGAATTTACTGCATACACCCGGCTCCGAGCGCACTTCAATTTTTCCGTCAAGCTGCGTAACAGCATCTTTAACCAGGTATAACCCAATGCCCGAACTCTTTTTGTTATCGCCCGACATATAGAACTTATCAAATATCCGGTCCTGGTCTTTGGGCCTGATGCCTAAACCGTTATCCTCAACCTCTATCACCACCTCTGTATCAGAACGGTACGATTTCACTTTCACCCATTGCTCTGGCTTTTTAGCATCACTGTATTTGATAGAGTTTGATACCAGATTATTCAGAATCACCTGCAATTTAAGGGCATCACTTTGTATCTGTGTAAGTTCGAGTTCTTTATAAAAACGTACCCGTCTGCCACCGTGATGACTGTTTTGCGCTATTACATTATCTACAATATTGTTCAGGCTGCATTCCGTTTTGCTGACACCGGTATGCTTGCTCTTAATAAAAGTAAGCATCTCGTTAATAAAGCGGTCCTGTCTTTCCAGGCTTTCCTTTATCATTATCGTGTACTCTTTTATTTGTTCCAGATCGGTTTCGTCATCCATCAGGTTGATCAATCCCATAATAGAGGCCAGCGGCGACCGCAAGTCGTGAGTCACGTTAAATACAAACTTATCCAGCCCGGCATTGATCAATTGCAGCTTTTCATTTTGCTCCATGATTTTCTTTTTAGAGTTGGATAACTTTCGGATCATAATAGCAGCCGATGTTAATGAGCAGAAAACTATCACCAGCGTAATCAATACGTTTGCAACAAATACATAAGTATTTATTTGTCGGCTGATATTTCCCAAAGTTTCTGAAAAAGCCTGTTCCTTTATGGTAAGCGCAGCCGAATTTTTATTAATAGCTGCTATCATTGCCTTTTTTTCATCCTCAGACATGGTACCTTTTAGAATTTCGGCATGTGCTGAATTGCCTATCTGATCCAGATCATAGATCATCTCGTCACCTTCGGTCCATATCTCTATCGCTTTTTTGAACATGGGGATATTCTTGAAGGTCACGAACAGCCAAATCATATTATCAATATCTCCCGGGTGATTTTTAGCAGCTAAAAGCCCCTCGCTTACCAGCTTACGATCAAGAGGAGGAGTCATCAACCCAATCCTGGCAACATGGTCACCTTTGGGTATGGCAATAGAATTTTTAAATGCAAAGTAATCTGCCTTGTTATGAAGGGTAATATAAATGATCAGGTAAGCCGAAGCATCTTTCTGACCCTTGGAGTATTCCGATTCGCCATTAACATACGCCCTGGCACCGGAAAGTATTTTTACAGAATAAATATTGACGACAATTATTCCGGCAGAAGCAAGACTCATCACCAATAATAAAATAAGTGATGTACGCTTTCTGAAAGCAAGAAGGCCGTTAATTGTATCTGTTATTTTGCCACTCAAATCGATAACAACATTAATTATTGCGAAATATTACAAAATATCCGGATTATGATATTTCCGGAGCAAGCAAGGTTCGGCAAAAGCAACATTAAAAACAAAAGCACTGAATACCAGCAGCATATTGAATGTGTATTCCTTTATGACAAAACCCTCCAAACCCAAAAATGTGTTCCCGGAGATAGTAATTTATACTCGGGCTGCATAACTTTTGTTGCGGTTAAAGCAAATATTATTCCCCAGTTGTGTAAAAAACATATTGCAATTTCCAATTAATTAATCGTAATATTGCGATAGAATGGGACTTACAAAAACAGAGATATTCACCGATGAGCAAAACCACCTGGCCATCATGGTCAAGGCACTGGCCCATCCTGCACGGATAGCCATATTGCAATACCTGATCAAAACCAATGCATGTATTTGCGGCAGCATTGTAGAAGAATTGGGTTTAGCGCAAGCTACCATTTCGCAGCATCTAAAAGAATTGAAAAACGCAGGACTAATACAAGGAACTATTGACGGTGTAAGCGTTTGTTATTGCATTGAGCCCAAAGCATGGAGATTATTACATAAAGAATTGAACGCCTTTTTTGCATCATATTCCGATAGCGGGAAATGCTGTTAAAAAAATTTAATACCATTAATCGCAATATTACAATTAAACAGAAACAGATATGAACAAGTTAGAAAACATCACATGGGGAGCATTTAAGCAAAAGCTTTTACAAAACCCGTCACTTGATCTGCAATTTCAATACGCGGCCAACAAATGGGTTGCTCCCTCCTATCATATTACAGAGATAAAACAAGCACCGATAACATCAGTAGATTGTGGCGGAGTAAAAAACGAGTGGACTGAAATTATCGTTCAATTGATGGAACCTGCAAGTCAGCAACAACTGCGTGCAATGAAAGTGCGCAAAGCATTATCTATTATTGACGTTGTAGAAAAGGTATTGCCATTGGATGTGAACGGCGAAGTTAAGATTGAATTCGGCAATGGTGGATTCGATACCCGCCAGCTTTCACCCGCTGAGTTTATCATAGATGAAGAAAACCTTATTATTGATCTTCGTTCCGGTTCAGTTCAATGTAAAGCGAATGACAGAGGTGGTAGTTGCGGACCAGTTGTAAAACAAAAAACAGAACTAAAGAACCTTACAGCTGATAGTTCATGCTGCACCCCAGGTGGAGGCTGTTGCTAAATAACAAGCTATGAAAATAATTGAAGCGATAAATTATAGAAGCGATATCATCAAATTGCTCTCGTCTGAAAAGCTGCCAACTGGCGACCTTCCCTCATCATTGGATAATTTTTTTGCGATGCGCGATGGGGATAAACTAATTGGGGTAATTGGCCTGGAAAAATATGGTGACTATGGACTTTTACGTTCACTTGCTGTTAATCCTAATTTCAGAAATCAGGGCATCGCCAATAAATTGGTGGGACAGTTAGAAAAGCTTGCTGTAGAAAAAGGATTAAAAGCAATTTTCCTGCTTACGGAAACAGCGCCGGATTATTTTTCGCACAAAGGTTACCACATCATTACCCGGGCTGAAATACCTGCCGAAGTACAGCAATCATCAGAATTTAGCCACGTTTGCCCGCAGTCGGCTATTGCCATGAAAAAAGAATTATAATGAAGAACATATTAGTACTATGCACCGGTAACAGCTGCCGCAGCCAGATAGCCGAGGGTTATTTACGACATTTTGCAGGCGACAAAGCAAAAGTTTATAGCGCGGGCATCGAAATACATGGCGTAAACCCCAGAGCCATACAAGTAATGGCCGAGGATCATATCGATATATCTCACCACACCTCAAACAACGTGGATGAGTATATCAATATCCCATTTGATTACCTCATTACCGTTTGTGATAATGCCAATGAGAATTGCCCTTACTTTCCCGGCAAAATGCAGCATTTCCATCATAACTTTCCCGATCCTGCCAAAGCACAGGGCACTCCTGAACAGATCATGAACGAATTCAGGCGGGTACGGGATATGATAAAGACCTATAGTAAAAATTTCATAACTGAATACCTGCAGGCATGAAAAAATATGTCGCTGAGTTTTTGGGTACTTACGCCCTGGTATTTGCAGGAACAGGCTCTATCATTATCGACCAGGAAACACAAGGCAGTATTACCCACGTTGGTGTTGCCATCACTTTTGGGCTTATTGTAATGAGCATGATCTATGCACTAGGTGATATTTCAGGAGCGCATCTTAATCCAGCAGTAAGTATTGCTTTTACAATAGCAAGAAAGCTCCCTGTCAAAGAGTTGGCCCCATTTATCATCAGTCAGTTATCGGGCGCTGTGCTTGCAAGTCTCACTTTGAAGTATTTATTCCCGTCCAACCAGTTTTTGGGTGCCACTATTCCTGCCGGAAGTGATTCACAATCATTTATATTAGAGTTTATACTCACCTTCTTTCTGATGCTGGTTATTATCAATGTTGCAAAAGGCAGCAAAGAAAGGGGGATGTTTGCCGGTTTAGCCATAGGCTCAATTGTAGCGTTGGAGGCCATGTTTGCAGGACCAATATGCGGCGCTTCCATGAACCCGGCAAGGTCATTTGGCCCTGCTGTAGTATCAGGTCACATGGAGCATCTTTGGGTTTATTTATCCGCAACCATATTTGGTTCAATCTCCGCTATACCAGTTTGGTCTTTTTTAAAGGGTGAAATCAGCTGATCAAAAGCGTTAAACACATCAATCACCAAATAAATTGATCATTGCATTTGTATCATTCCAGGCTGAGGAAAACGCAATTATCGCAACAATTGCAGTAACTGCTACAGCCCCACCAATTAATGCAATAGTTCCACCTGTATTCTTTTTCCTCACCGTCATGTCAACTCCGGTGTAATCGCACCGTACAACATTACCGGCCTTGTCGAATGAAAACAGCAGGTATTTGTCATATTTACCAAAATTATTTACAGTTACAGTTGGTATAGTATGATACAACTCACCAGGGTGCTTACCAAGTGAGTAACTGTCAAATTGATAAAGCCAGAGTTCGGAAGTTTCATCCACCTTCTTTTCAGTAGGTATACCAAATGTTTTCTGAACATCATCCCTGGTTTTATACCTGCCCAGTACTTCATCATGTGTATAAACCACTTTAGTGCAACCAAATAATGATGCCATACTGAATATCATTATTCCTTTGATCAGATTTTTCATTGCGATTGTATTGAGGTTAAATATTAGGTATCAATAATTTAAATCAACCTTTCCGGGTACGATGCCCCGGAAAGGTATCATAGGTAGAGCTTATTTTTTGCCAGTGCCGCCAAACATATAACCCAGCCTTATTCCAAAATAGTGGCTGGTTATTTTGTTATTGTCCGTCGCCTGTGGAAGAAGATTACTTAAGCCGGCATTATAATTTACTGCCAGCAGCAGGCCCTGTTTAAAGGTAAACCCCGTAGTGAAGTTGGCACCAAGGTTAAGCTTTTTCAGATCATCACCATCGGAACTGCCGAATTTGAGGTCCGTCGACGTAGAATTCGATCCATCTGAATCGCGTTCTTTTCCCGAAAGGGCATAAGATATGGAAGGCCCTGCGCCAATAAAAAACGTACCCGCAGTAGTGTGCGCATTAAAAAGGACGTTTAATGGCAGCTCCAGGTTATTAATTGACATGTCCACACTTGCAGTCTGACCATTGCTGGTCTCTTCATCAGTGGTGCCTGTTCGTACATAATAAACACCCGGTTGAAAACTGAAACTTGTTCCCAGCGGCAAGTCGGCAACGACGCCAGCCGTGAAACCTGTTTTGGTTTTAGCACTGAACGAGATGTTGTCTGCTTTAAAATTAAGATTGGAAATTGCAGCGCCTGCAGAAATGCCTACATGCGCACCCTGGGCATAGCCAACAAAATGCAGTACGGTGCAAGCGACAAGAATAATAAATAGCTTTTTCATGATAATAAGTTTTAGCGTTAATAATTTAATTGTTTGTTACCAGCTGATATTGATGAAGTAAATCTACAGCAAGTGCTAACAACATAAAAACTATAAAATCAGCAGCTTACGGCGATATTCGCAACTAGTAATTATATATGCGGGGTATTGTATTTCTACAGTATAATTTACTATATTTAATAACTATTATTTCTGCATTTGCATTTTTTGCAAAAAATAAAAAGGCAATTAATAAATAATACCAAAATCCCCTGAAGTTTAGCTAATGAATACAAGTGATGTACAGGCTATGCTATTTAACCATATCAGGTCCAAATTACCTGGTCATTTGTCGTTGGTTGATGAAGTAGCTGATTTGCTGCGCATTAGCAATGATAGCGCTTATCGCCGCATCAGGGGTGAAAAGCCTTTAGGATTGGACGAAGTGCAAATACTATGTAATAAATTCATGGTCTCGCTTGATCAGTTACTTCACATAAAAAACAATTCTGTCATCTTTTCATACGACAAGGTAGATCATCTTTCATTCGGCTTCAATGAATTCCTGCTATTTGTGGTTCACAGCCTTGAACAATTTAATGCGCTGCAGAATGCTAAAATGTACTTTTACAGTAAAGATCTGCCCATCTTCCATTTCATGCCCTTTCCTGAATTAAGGGCCTTTAAGTATTTTTTTTGGAAACGTACCGTAATAGGCTACCCGGAATTGGCAAAGCAGCAATTCAGCGGGGAGATAGATGAACCGGAAATTGCTGAATTATCGAAAAAGATCGATGAGCTATACTCCCGGATATATTCCATTGATATCTGGAACGCAGAAAGTATCAATGTCACCATCAGCCAGATTGAGCTATACAGGCAATCAAATATTTTTACTGATAAAGAGGTGCTAATAAAAGTGTATATGCAACTTGAAGAATTAGTAAATCACCTTGAACTGCAGTTGGAAACAGGACGAAAGATATTATATAACCAACGCCAAAAGCATACAGACGCTGTTTATGATGCGTATATTAACGAGGCCCTCCTTGGCGATAATACGATTTATGTACAGAGTGATAACAGGCAGATTACCTTTATTAATCACAACGGCCTGAACTTTATGCCTACTCAAGACCCTGACTTTTGTGCATATACCTACAAGCATTTGCAAAATATCATTCGCAAATCAACCCACATCAGCGTGGTAGGCGAAAAAGAACGAAGCATATTTTTTAATGCACTGAGAGAAAAAATACGCGAGAGAATATACCACATAGCCTAGCTTGTGTAAATTGCAGCCATAAGCACAAAATATGCGGCTCAAAAAAATCTCACTTTCTGATGTTGCCACTATCCTGTTAGTGTTGTTTACCATTGCCATGTTGTTCAGCATAAAGGCACGCACCTGGATAATAATGGGGTTGATGTCGCTCGGGTTTTACAATCCCAAAATACCGGTAATAAAACCCGGCGAAAAGCTGATGCCCGCCCCTGCTATGATGGTTCAAACAATTGATGGTAAAACGATAAACCTGCAGCAACAAAAAGGAAAGGTAGTTTTCATTAATTTCTGGGCAACATGGTGCCCCCCCTGCCTGGCCGAAATGCCAACAGTGAACGATTTTTATGAGAAAGTAAAGAATGATCCGAACATCATCTTTTTAGCTGTTGATGTAGATAACAGGCTGAACAGTTCATCAGCTTATATGAGAAAACAAGGGTATCAGATACCGGTTTACGGTGGTAACCTTGATGGATTGCCAACTACATTTTACTCGGGTACCATACCCACCACTTTGGTGATAGACAAACGCGGACTGGTGGTATTTAATCATACAGGCAAAGCCAGTTATGACGGCGATGAGTTTGCCAAATTCGTGCTAGGGCTGGCAAAGCAATAAGAATCTTCATCCGAATTTCATTATTGACTGCTTCCACATCATCCTCTGCCTAAAAATGTCTAATTTTAGCCCATGGTAGAATGTACACCTGCATTATTTAAAACATTTGAGGCACTGGTAGATGTGCCCGAGGACCAACTGCAATGGCTGATTGATCAGAGTGATTGCCGCGAGTACGAGGATGGTGAATTACTGGCTGAACCCGGTCAGCCTATGGTTGGCACACACTTTATTATCACCGGTAAACTGCGGATATATGTCCCTATTGGCGGCGTAAAGCGCGAACTGGGTGATTTTAAATCTGGCAGTATCACCGGCTATATGCCTTATTCGCGTGGGCTGGTAAGTACAGGTTACGGGCGTACTATCGGGGTAACACAAATTATGACCTTCCCAATAGGGAAAGTGGAGGAAATGATAAAACATCACTTCGAGCTTACGCAGGCGCTTGTACACGTAATGACCAATCGTGTCCGTACCTTTACCGCACTGCAGCAGCAGAACGAAAAGATGCTGGCATTAGGCAAACTTTCTGCAGGTTTAACCCATGAGCTAAACAATCCGGCGTCGGCCATTGTGCGAGATTCAGAATCATTGCTGAAACATTTGCAAATGGAGCCTGATACTTTTAAGTCGATGATCGCGATCCGCATGGAGCCCGAACAGGTTGATGCGATAACTCACGAGTTCTTTTGTTTCTTGACAGAGCGTAAAGATCTGAACCTAACCATTCGGCAGCGTGCGGAGAAAGAAGATGAGCTGACCGATCTGTTTGATAGCATGAATATGCAGTATGATCCGGAATTGGTAGAAAACTTTGTTGAATTTGGGATTGAACCTAAAGATGTGCAATTGTTCAGAAGTCATATTCCGGAGAAATTCCTCGAGCCGGTGTTCAACTGGATGAATACTTTGCTGGTGACCGACAGGATGGTGCAGGATATAGGCGAATCGGCGCGTCGTATTGCCACACTGGTTAATTCGGTAAAAACCTACACCCATATGGACCAGGGACAGGAAAAACAATATGCTGATATTCGCATCGGGATAAAAAACACATTCCAGATGCTGATCTATAAGATCAAAAAAGGGAATATCACCGTTGTAAAAGAGTTTGATGAGTCATTACCACCGGTAAAAGCGCAAATAGGCGAATTGAACCAGGTATGGACCAATTTGATTGACAACGCCCTGGACGCTATGGAGCCCAACGGCAAAGGCATCCTGACTATTAAAACAGAAAGGGATAAAGAATTTGTGCAGGTAACTATTGCCGACAATGGCCCCGGAATACCAGAAGAGATACGCTCGCGTATATTCGATCCGTTTTTTACAACCAAAGAGATGGGAAAAGGCACCGGTATGGGGCTCGAAGTGGTACAGCGTATAGTACAGCAACACAACGGATCTATCAAAGTTATATCAGAACCGGGACATACAGCGTTTGTAGTGTGTTTCCCTATTGATGGATAGCTTGGTTGAATGAGTTAAGTGGTTGATTAGGTTGACTAAGTTCAGTATACAAAACCTAATCCGGCTAAATCAACTCAATCAACCTATTCAACTTAATCTAACTAAATCAACTACCATGACCAAACCCATTATATTTTCAATAGATGACGACCCTCAGGTATCGCGTGCTATAAACCGCGACCTGAAATCGCAATATAATTCCGAATACAAGATCATCAGTACCACATCGGCAAATGAGGCATTAGAAGCTCTTTCTGAAATGAAAAATGCAGGAGATCCCGTTGCTATGTTCCTTGTGGACCAGCGCATGCCCGAAATGGAAGGGGTAGATTTTCTGCAAAAAGCTATCAAGATATATCCGGATGCCAAGCGGGTGTTGCTTACTGCTTATTCAGACACTGTCGCAGCCATCAAAGCTATCAACGTGGTACAATTGGATTACTACCTGACCAAACCCTGGAACCCACCTGAAGAAAAGCTCTATCCGGTAATAAATGATCTGCTTGATGACTGGCACAGCCACTACACGCCCGATTTTAAGGGAATAAAATTGGTTGGCTACCAATATAATCCAAAGTCGCATGAGATAAAGGACTACCTGGCAGGTAACCTTATCCCCTATCGCTGGTTTGATATTGAAAGCAACCCGGAGGCTAAAACATTGCTCGAAACCAACAATCTGGACAGAAGCGCCTTACCCGTGATCGTTTTTGAAAATGGAGACTGTGCATGCCAGCCCACAATAAGGCAAATAGCAGAAAAAGCCGGACTGAAGCCTGAGATACAAAATGATATTTACGATGTTGTGATCATTGGCGCTGGTCCTGCCGGATTGGCTGCTGCCGTATACGGCTCGTCCGAAGGACTGAAAACCTTGTTGGTAGAACGCCGTGCACCGGGCGGTCAGGCCGGTACCAGTTCGCGCATCGAAAACTACCTGGGATTTCCGGCAGGCTTAAGCGGGGCTGACCTGACCCGTCGTGCCATCAGTCAGGCCACCCGTTTAGGGGCACAGTTCTTATCACCGCATTCGGTAAACGATATACGCGAGAAAGATGGTTATAAAAAGATCATCCTCGATGACGGGCCGCATATCATGAGCCGTTCGGTAGTGATCACTACCGGCGTTGATTACCGCAAGTTGGAGGTACAGGGAATAGACAATTTTACAGGGGCAGGCGTCTATTACGGTGCCGCTACTACCGAGGCCAGCGCCTGTAAGGATAAGGATGTATTTGTAATTGGCGGAGGTAACTCGGCCGGACAGGCAGCGATGTACCTGTCTAAATTTGCGCGCCAGGTATATATTATCATTCGCCGCGATGACCTCACTGCGACGATGTCAGCGTATTTGATCGATCAAATTAAAAACTCGCCGAATATCGAAGTTTTGCCAAATACCGAGGTGTGCGAAGCATGCGGCAACAGTTACCTTGAAAAGTTAACATTGCTCAACGTAAAAACACAGGAGAAGAAGGATTATGACGCCAATGCTTTATACATTTTCATAGGTGCAAAACCATTTACCGATTGGATAAAGCTCGACATCATTAAAAACAACAAGGAGTTTATTGAGACCGGCCGCGATTTGTCTGCTTATGATAATTTCAAAAAAATATGGAAGCTTAACCGCGACCCATATTTACTGGAAACCAGTTGTCCCGGCGTATTTGCCGCAGGCGATGTACGTGCAGGTGCCATGAACCGCGTAGCATCCGCCGTAGGCGAAGGCTCAATGGCTATTAGTTTTGTACACAAGTATTTGGCCGAGGTGTAAAAGCAGAATGTCATTGCTTCGTTCCTCGCAATGAAATAAATTATAATCATTTAAATATCAATCCTATGGAAGATAAAATCTGCGAACACCTGAGTGCGATCAAAAAACTGAAGCACGCTGAAGCTTATGTATGCGAAGAGTGCGTTAAACATGGAGGCACCTGGTTACACCTGCGCACCTGCCAGACTTGTGGCGTAACGTTGTGCTGCGATAGCTCGCCTGCTAAACATGCTTCCCAACATGCCCGCGAAACGGGCCATCCTGTCGTCATTTCTGCCGAACCTGGCGAAAAATGGTTATGGTGTTATGTGGATGAGGAATTTGCGGAGTACTAAAAACATGAAACTCTACGAAATATTCCCATATAACAAATTCCTATTTTATACTGGTGCAATTCTTTTATTTACAGGCACATATTTGGATAGTACCAACAGTGCAAGTTTGGGTATAACAATGTGTTTGCTGATTTTAGGGGTGGTACTTATGCTGTTAAGTCTTAGAAAACCCAAACAAGATAAAGATGTGGCCTAAAGCTTTTGTTCGTATTATCCAACAAAACCCTGATTACTCTCAATCAAGATGAACCGTCAGCGGTTGAAAACGCGGCTGCAACCTTTTCACCGAATCGGCCATGCGCTTGATGAATAAATAATTGGTGGTTCCGCTAATTACAGCGCCTACCACGGGTATCAACCGCGCTGCTGTTTTTGATCCGAGGCGTAGTAAAATGCGTTCGGACCCGCGTTCCAATATATTTTTGGTGATCACAATTCCGGCCTCTACCTGCATAGCCGCGGCCATGATGGATACAAACTCATCGAAGGTGATATGATAAGTTCCGCGATTATAATACATAATGCCCAGCGTTACCCTGATCTGCTGCGTAAGCATATTAATAAAATCAAAAGGGATGCCGATGGCCATTGTGAGCGCTCCGCCACCGCCTGAGATAACCCCGGTAGTGGCAGATAGACGCGCACATTGCTCTATAAATCTTTCCAGTCCCAACTTATCAACCCCTTGCTTAATACCAAGCTGGTCGATATTGGTGAATATTTTCCTGAATGTATCCTGCTGCAGATCGTCAAAGCTGAGCCGGATATTTGATATGGTCTGTTTCAAGGTGTCCATAGCGATAATGATGTTACTTGTATAACATCATTTCTCAGTTATTGTTGTTGATGGGTGAATGCCATTAAACAAAGTGACAAACCAGCAACACAACGAACATCAGTGGGATATCTAACAACATAAACACACGGGCCAATTGCACACTTTTAGCATCTCCATCGATAAATACATGGTGCAAATCATTTTTGAGGTTTTTCAAGGTTTTCATAAGACAATATTTTAATTAATAAAATGGTTATCAGCAGGTTAAATATTTTTCCCGCTATTTATCATTATGACAACTCTGGTTAAAGAAGGTTTAAAAAGGAAGAAAAAATTATTAAAAAACCCGTTATAATACACTACTGGTTTAAGTCTTCCGCAGGGCGACTTAAATTAAGTATAAAAATGGAGGACTATGTCCGGCTCAGTCTGCCTAAAATTCAGTTCGGAAACATAAATTATTCCTGCTATAAATACCGGACAGAGTCCTGAAGTCATTTTGGATTTAAGACTGGAGTCTTAAACCAGCGTGTGTGGTATTGAGTATATTAAATGAGTTTGAACTTACTTCCCCACTCTTTGCTGCAAATGCTGCGGATAGCGGGCTCCCTCGATTGTGATCTGTGCAGCAGCATCCTCTATTTTGTCCAGCTCATCCGCAGTGAGCGTCACGTTAGCAGAGCCAAGGTTTTCTTCCAGGCGGTGCAGTTTGGTTGTACCCGGAATTGGCACTATCCACGGCTTCTGTGCAAGCACCCATGCCAACGCTATCTGGGCATTAGTAGCTCGTTTTTGTTCGGCTATTTCGCCAATTAAGTCGACCATTGCCTGATTGGCCTTGCGGGCTTCAGGACTAAAGCGCGGAACAATATTACGGAAGTCGGTACTATCAAATTTCGTATTCTCATTAATAGCACCGGTAAGGAATCCTTTACCCAGCGGACTGAATGGAACGAACCCGATACCCAACTCTTCTAAGCTTGGTATTATTTCTGCTTCAGGTTCTCTCCACCATAAAGAGTATTCGCTTTGCAATGCCGCAACAGGGAATACAGCATGAGCTTTGCGTATGGTTTGTGCACCGGCTTCTGATAACCCAAAATGCTTTACCTTTCCTGCTTGTACCAACTCTTTCACAGTTCCGGCAACATCTTCAATTGGCACATTCGGGTCAACGCGGTGCTGATAGAGCAGATCAATACGATCAGTTTTTAGTCTTTTTAAGGCAGCATCAGTTACAGCACGTATATTTTCAGGGGTGCTGTCCATACCTTCCTGAACATTACCGTTCTTAAATCCGAATTTAGTTGCAATTACAACCTGGTTACGGAACGGTGCAAGCGCTTCGCCCAATAATTCTTCATTTTTAAATGGACCATAAGCTTCAGCACTGTCAAAAAAAGTGACACCCCGGTCAAATGCTGTGCGGATCAGCTTTATGGCATCCTGTGTATCTGTTGCCGGGCCGTAACCATAGCTCAACCCCATACACCCTAAACCGATGGCCGAAACCTCAAGACCATCGCCTAATTTTCTTTTTTCCATTATTTCCTTTGTTTATAATGCGATTGCTGATGAATAACAATCCAATACAAAAGTAGTTGTGCTACAAGGGCGGCCTATAATGATTATCAAACAAAAGAATAAGATTTTCAAACAACTTTGACCCGAACCGACCGTGGGACCACCCCTGTAATTCTCTTAAAATAATTGTTAAAGTAAGTTGGGTACTCAAAGCCCAATGCATAGGCAATTTCGGCGATGCTCCAATCGGTATGTTGCAATAACGCTTTGGCTTCACTGACGATACGGTCGGCTATGTGGGATGTAGTGGGTTTGCCTGTAATTTCTCTGACTGAACGGTTTAAATGATTGACGTGCACAGATAAGTTATTGGCAAAATCCTGAGCGGTTTTTAACCGCAATGGACGATCGATGCTTTCAATCGGGAACTGTCTTTCCAGCAATTCAAGAAATAAAGAAGTGATGCGCGACGACGCATTTTTATGCTTTACATAATTGGCCGAAGGCTGCATCTTTAAAGCCTCATGAATAATAAGACTGATGTAGTTGCGTATCAGGTCGTTTTTATAAATATAATCGGTATCTCCTTCTTCCAGCATCTTTTTAAAAATGGTACTGACAAAGTCTGCCTGATCACCAGTTAAGGTAAAAGCAGGTGTGCCGCCAATCTTAAACAAGGGCGATTCCTGCAATGATACCGAGCGCTCATTAGCAGCCAAAAAGTCCTCCGTAAACAAGCAGGCATATCCTGTCTGCTTAGGCGCCATCAGTTGGGCAGCATATGGAATATGCGGATTGGCAAAAAATAACGTTGGCCCCACAAACTCCATACTCCTGTCGGCATAATGGATGATGCAGTTGGCATTAAGGATACATACCTTATAGTAATCGCGGCGATTGTATGCAGGAGCCCGGTTAGCTGAGGTTTCTATCTCATAAACCTTAAAACCCTTAAGTTTCAATTCCTTTGAATTAGAGTCGCAAATATCCGAAAGGTCATCCGTCTTCATATCTCAAAGTTAAGAAAAACAAATAAAACGCGTCAAGTGGTTACGATCGAGTATAAAACATAGTCAATCGGTCTATTTTCTGCTTAAATGAGAAGCTCCGACAGGTTTTTATCGTTCTAATTAAACTTTTTAAAAGAAGGATTGTTATACACTCATACCATCAGCAATGATAGTATGCCTTTTAAATAATTAATTAGGGGAAATAGCCGGGTTAAATGCCCGGCTATTGTTTTAAGATCATTTTTTCAGTTGTAAATCGATCTGCTTTTCTAACTGATCAAGGCTTTGATTCAGATAACTGATGTCTCCGGATATTTTTGATACCGTAATACCGCCCTCAATCATAGCGATCATCAGTGAGGCAAATGCTGCCACATCCACATGCTCCTTTATTTCGCCAGAACGTATGCCCTGGTGAATGATAGCCGAAATACTACGATGCCATGAATTTATTGCTTCTCCAACCTTTTTCTTAAGCTGAGGATGGGTATCATCCGCCTCAATACCCGTATTTACAATTGGGCATCCGGCCGATAGTGTTGGATTAAAAAGGCCTTTACGATAAACGCTTATATAAGCACGCAATTTGCCCAGTGCAGTAGGGTTTTCACTTTGGGCCGCCATCACGCGCTGCCTCGTTCTTGACAGGTTATAATCAAAGGCCGCCAATGCTACTTCATCCTTGTTTTCAAAATTGCCATAAATGGCCCCCTTGGTAAGTCCGGTGGTCTCTGTCAAATCTGACATTGATGTGCCGGCATACCCCTTACGATTAAATACGGGAGCAGTCTTCTCAACTATAAACTCCCGTGTGCGCTCTGCTTTTCCCATATACAAATATAATAAATTATACCGATGGGTATATTAATCCGAATGTAATTTTTGTCGAGCAGTTGATTAGGTTAAGTAATTAATTAAGTTGAATTATTTGACCCACACTACTCAATCCAACCCAATCTAACTTAATCTAACTCAATCAACTTAATTAACACTAATCTACCAATTTTTCAAGAGCTAATAAAAGAAAATGCAATGATAATTTAACTAATTTACAGGGTGTTTAGCCAAAAGTTGCATGCCATCACAGGCCGTTTTCATTGCTACCGAATTGTGGTCGTCCTGATCGTAAAATTTGTAGCTAAAATGCAAGCCATCGCCGGGAGTTTGCTGCAGAATATCACCTAACTCAAAAATGCTTCTTACATGATTTGTTTTGGCCGAAGTATCGTTGTGAATATGTTCTATGTCTTTAAATGGCGGAGTAGTATTAGCAATACTAAAGTATAGCCATTTACCATCAAATCTTCTCTTTTTTAGTATACTGCGGGCTTCATTCAGCATAAATTTGTCATCCCACCACATACTCGGGTCGCTGGCAATATAGCCGTTAAACATTTCGGGATGGTGAATGAGGATGTTTATTGTTGCCAGGCCACCTAATGAATGTCCCATCAACATACGCTCGGACGAGACAGGGTACTTTGCTTCGATGTAAGGGAACAGCTCTTCCTGGATAAACGCAATGAATTTATCACCACCACCTGAAGGCTTAAAGCCCCTTGTTTTTTTCCCTTTTGAGTCGATAACGGAATGCGTGGGCGTCAGGTCGCGGCTACGGTTGGTATTGCGAATACCAACAATGATGGTATCCCTGAAAACTTTAGAACCGTCCGGATTCTCCTTCTGCATCAGCTCACGAAATCCGGCATATTGTTCCTCAGCATCAAACAGATACACTACAGGATATTGATGTTTCTTTAATTCAGGATCGTCTTCAGTTTTAGGGAGGTATATCCAAATGTCGCGCTTCTCGCCCAGTATTTCCGAAAAAATACAATCGCCCTTGCAGATAAAAACCGACTTGCGCTTCAGCGTCCTGGCACTGATAAGGATCATGATGAGTACTACGGCCAGAAATATCGCAAGCGCCATACAGTAAATTGAAACCCTAAACTATGGATTTTTGAGAAGAATAGAAAATTGCATGTAGTATAGACTCACCCGGTCATATTCCACTAGCCAGCGGAGAAGTCGAGGTGAGTTGGCTCTGCGGTATGCCTCTGCTTCAATCCACTTTCACAAAATTGCCATTTTCGTCAAAGATCAGATCCTTACCCTTTACTTCTGCTTCAAAAAAATGGTTGCCCGATACATCTGCTACTTTACCGGCCTCCTTTATTTTAGCGCCGTTGTAATGACTCTTGACATACAATGCCACATTAGCTGGCAACTGGCTAACTGCAATAGCATTAACTTCCTCAACAAATACGCCATCCGGTGTAAATTGCACCGATGTATCCTCTCCCGGCTTGCCGCCCCAGTTAGCTTCATAGTTACCTTTCTCTTTTTCCCAGCTCACTTTTGTGGCTTTAGGGTACTTTTTTACCAATGCATCCTTAACTATAGCCGGAACATCCCTGCTTTTAATGTCTTGAGCCTGTGCTTTGAAGGCGAGAAACGCCAAAAATGGCGCAAGCAATAGTGCTTTTTTCATACTATATCCGCGTTTGATTCCCCAATTATAAGGCAACAATCTGGATGAATGCGGGATATTGTTTGGATAAAAACTGAAGATTAGCAAATGCACGGTAAAACGCGTTTGCGCACACGCGATTAGCGTAAGCATTATAGTATTCGCAGGATCAAATTATAGAACAAAAAAAAAGAGAAAGTTTGGGGCCTTCTCTCTTCTTCTCAATAATTAACTGAACTCATAATTAAATCATAAAGAACGAGGTTTTTGTTTTAGATTGATAATTAAGAATCAAGACAAATATAAAGTCTATCGGTTAATTAGACTAATATTTTTTTATTTTTTTCTACCTATTTTTTTAACATTTATATTAAAATACTCCATTTTTTGGAAAAAATGTTAATAACTTTCTTTGACCTAATCTAATCGGCGAATTTTAAGCTTAAATATAGTCCAAAATGATCGGTATTAACATTTTTATAACATAACCTAAATATTGATTAAATATTCATATTAAAACATGGCTTTTTAGACCGAAATGTTAACAATAGCATGCTAACCAAATAAATTACTGCTTAAATAGCGATCACCACGGTCACATACAATAAATACAATAACGCCCTCCTTTAACTCCTGTGCGAGCCTGATACTGGCCGCTGCTGCACCGCCACTGCTCATCCCTGCAGATATACCTTCAACCCTTGCCAACTTACGGGTTACCTCGGTTGCTTCGGCTTCGGCAACGTCCATCACACGGTCAACACGGGCAGGTTCAAATATTTTTGGCAGATAAGCCTCGGGCCAGCGCCTGATACCTGGTATTGACGATCCTTCGGTTGGCTGGCAACCCACTATCTGCACATTGCTGTTTTGCTCCTTTAAATATCTCGAACACCCCATTATGGTTCCGGTAGTACCCATTGCACTTACAAAGTGGGTTATTTTGCCTTCAGTATCGCGCCAAATTTCGGGTCCGGTGGTCTTAACATGTGCTTTATAATTATCCGGGTTGGCAAACTGATTCAGAATAAAGTATTCGCCTGTAGCTGCTTTTTCTTCTGCATAATCGCGGCAGGCTTCTATCCCATCCAATAAGGTAACTTTTGCTCCAAAAGCTTCCATTGCCAACGTACGCTCTTTGGTAGAACTCGATGGCAGGGCCAGTTCCATCTCCAAACCATATAAACAGGCAATCATGGCTAGTGCAATGCCGGTGTTTCCGCTGGTAGCTTCAATCAGCTTCGTTCCGGGTTTGATTTCGCCCCGTTCAAGGGCACTGCGGATCATGTTTAATGCTGCCCGGTCCTTTACACTTCCGCCTGGGTTATTACCTTCCAGCTTGGCGTAAATGGTAACGTTAGGGTTGGGGTTGAGTTTCTTTAATTCTACAAGAGGCGTATTGCCAATCAGATCAATTATACTGGCCATTATTTAGGTAGTTGGTTTGTTAAGTTGGATTGAGTTGATTCAGTTAGATTAAGTTGATTGGTTATTTAGATTGTATAATTAATTACCATATGTAACCTGATCAACCACTTAACTCAATCAACCATTCAACTAAATCAACTACTCTTTAATTTTTTCTTTCAGCAGGCTTACTTCGTGCGTATGGTATACTTTCGAATACGCGGGCACCGACTTGGTAAGCCACACGTTACCACCAATAATACTGCCCTCGCCTATTATGGTCCGTCCACCAAGTATAGTGGCCCCGGCATAAATCACCACATCATCCTCAACCGTTGGGTGCCGTTTGGGGTTGGCGGGGGTTTTGTTTACGCTCAACGCGCCTAAAGTTACACCCTGGAAAAGTTTTACATGACGGCCTATAATACAGGTTTCGCCTATAACTACGCCAGTACCATGGTCAATATGAAAATACTCACCAATCTGCGCAGCAGGGTGAATATCAATACCTGTTTTGGAATGTGCATATTCGGTTAATATCCGCGGAATCAGCGGCACACCCAACTGATATAATGAATGTGCAAGGCGATAAAATGAAATGGCATAAAACCCGGGATAGGCCCTTATTACTTCAAACTCGCTTTTTGCGGCAGGGTCACCATCAAAAGTAGCTTGTATATCGTTATTCAATATGCGGTATAGTTCAGGTAAGCCATTAAAAAAAGCTATAGAAAGCTGCTCATTCTTTTCGTCAAGGGTACCACGGGTTGCATTCAGTATATCATAAAGCATATGTTCCAGCTTTTTGAATTCTGATTCCAGCTGATGCACGTAAGTAAACAAACGGCTGGACTGTTCAGGATAAAGCAAACGGATAACCTGCAGGGCCCAATCAGCTATTTCCTTATTGGAAGGTACTGCACCGGTAATCTGCTGCTTATCTAATATGTGCTGATAAAATGATTTATCTATAGTCATTTTTCTTACTCTCTTAGCTTTAAAAGTATAGTCTCTCTCTGAAACAATTTTAATCAAAACCCAGCGTAACCTGGTCGCCTAAATGTCAAAAACACAGGTTAGTGCAAGGGTTTTTTTGCGGCCTGCCAAAGAGTAATTTATGACAATTTCAGACTCTTGTTTTAATATAAAACACTTGCTCCTATGAACGTATAATTGAGCCATAAAGTTACGCATTATATATAATAACCGGCATGTTCTACCTGCTTAATAGTTTAAAATAGGTGTTTTTACGGTGATGATTTTCGGGTTTTACTCAATTAAATAAAATAATCAAAAACCTGCTGACATAAGGCTGTCACTCACGTGTGGTTACTTTGAATTATAAATCAAAACAGAAACGCCATGACAACCATTGAATCATTATTAAAAGAAATGCACCAGGAAGCCGAAACCACCCGTAAGATGTTGGCCCGAATACCAAATGACAAATACGACTGGCAGCCCCACGAGAAAAGCATGACCGTACGCCGTTTGGCTACCCATCTTGCCGACATTCCATCATGGGTAGAAATTGCTATTGACGATGACGGACTAAATTTTGCAACCAGCGCCCACAAAGAACCTGTTATTAATAACACCACCGAACTTTTACAGTTCCTGGATGAAAGCGTAAGGAAAGGTGGCGAAGCACTAAGTAAGGCAAATGAAGATTTGCTGAAACAGGAATGGACATTAGCCAATGGCGACCAGGTGCTAAGCGTGCGCCCTAAAGGCGAAGTAATACGAATGGCCTATTGCCAGATAGTACATCACCGTGCACAGTTAGGTGTTTATTTGCGCCTGCTAAATGTCCCTATACCTGGTAGTTACGGACCAAGTGCCGACGAAATGAATTTCTGATATTATTGAAAATTTTCGTCAATGTGCAAAGCTGGACGAGCAAAGATACTTGTCCTGCTTTTTAGTTTTCCACATTTACACCTGTTAAAATACCGTTAAAACACGGGGTGTTTTTCGTTTTTATTCGTCGTATTTTAGTGCTGTGCTGTAAGGGATATCACATTTACGATGTATGGAAAATTGGGATTATTATATTTCAGGCATCTGGAAAATGAAAGCGGGCGGTGTGGAACATATTACTGATGTATTTCTGCATGATGCAAGCAATGGGTTTGGCAAGGGCATAAAAACCAGCAAGAATGATGTAGCAGAACTGCTTAAAAGTGGTGCCAGGATAACTACTATCACCTGGAACTATCACTTGATACAGTGGCGCTATGGTGCAAAAGTGGAATGTGAAAAAATTGATGGTGAAAACATCCTGCGCACCCCCCCTGATGCCAGTACATTTGACGACCTGGAAAGCGCCATACAGATGCAATATCTTATGGCCGAGGAACCCAATATCAGTTTTAAATAGTTAAAGCTGGTACATAAACTTCTGAACTTATCTGTGAATTATAAATTGGTTAATTAGTGGTATGCCGTTCTTCAACGAACGGCATTTTTTGTTTATAATCTTTACTGTCTATTGCCAGCCTTTATTGGCAACATGACCCGGAAACCTGCACAGGCGGGCATTTAACACTGCCAAAGCTGCAAAAAACACAGCAATCGCCATCCCGGGGTTTTAGTACGCTTCTGCAACTTTCGCACTCATAAAAATATATGCAGGAATCCACAGGCATTGTTTCCTCCTTTACATAGCCGCACACCGGACAGGTAATAACCGATTGTAAAATAATCTCAGGCATATAACTCGGTATAATCTGATCGGAATTTGTTGGATAGCAAATATAATAGTCTATATAATAACACGATACCGAGCCGCTAAAACATATTTAAATACTTATCGGTTGTTATCATAACCAACTATTCTACCTATTATGATTATTTATGTACCCCTCGCGGCGGTAATATATATTTTATTGTTCCGTCGCATACCTGACCGTTTAATGCGAGTGATGGTATTGGCCATTTTACTACTTACATCTGTCTTCAATAACGCATCTGCACAAAAGACCACCACACATCTTGATACGATAGTACCCGGAAAGGGAACGCCCAAGCAACAGATAAAGCAATTTAAGCAAATAAAAAAGCAGCAGTTAAACGACTCGACCGGAAAAAACGAACCAGCAAAGAGCCCATTAATAGATACTACCGTTAAAAATAAATATGGCGATCTGCTAAACGATGATATCAAGTTTAACCAAAAGTACCCGGCATGGAAACCCGCGGTCGAAGTGGCGGGCATCAATGCTTTTGTTTGGACAATGGACAGATTTGCTTTGAATGAACCATTTTCACACATAGGCGCCAGTACCTGGAAATATAATATTCAAAAAGGGTGGGAATGGGACGATGACCGGTTTGGTATCAACTTCGTTGGCCATCCTTATACCGGATCGCTGTATTTTAATGCAGCGCGATCGCAAGGATACAGCTATTTGCAATCGTTCCCTTATGCGGTGGCAGGCAGCCTGATGTGGGAGTATTTTGGCGAAAATACCCGCCCTTCGTACAACGATGTGATCAACACCCCCATTAATGGCGCGTTTTTAGGCGAAGTATTTTACCGCATAAGCTCTAATATTCTGGACGACCGCGTATCCGGCGGCAACAGGGCTTTCAGAGAAATTGTGGCAGGCATTATCAATCCGGTAAGGGGGCTTAACCGGCTTTTGGAAGGCAAAACTTTCAGGCATACGCGTACTCAAGTCTATCAGCAGGAGCCATTGAATGTAACGGTATCTACCGGTATGCATAAAATAAACGAAGACAACAAAACGATATTCGGGGCCGGACCAACCAATGCCATGATCAACATTCAGCTGGATTATGGTAACCCGTTCGAAATCCGTAACCGTAAACCCTTTGATGTTTTCAGGTTCAAAACAGAGTTTAGTTTTGGCACGGGCCGCAAAATGCTGGATAATATTTTAGGGTACGGGCTGCTGTTTGGCAAAAGCACTAACTGGGGCAAGCTCTCTGTACTGTATGGCGCATTCCAATATTATGACTACTGGGACAACAAGACTTTCGAACTTGGTGCCCTGGGCTTTGGCGGTGGATTAATCACCAAATATCCGATAACAAAAACTATCGAACTCTTCACCAATTTGCATGTAGCGGGAACCCCACTGGCCGGTAACAGCACCCGATACGGCCCGGACACTTCGCAGGTAAGAGATTATACCTATAATAATGGACTTGAAGCCAAATTTGAAATGCGCCTTAACATCGGTACCATAGTAAGTACATCGTTGTCATATTACTATTATATTCTGCATACATTTGACGGTCCGCCGGGACACAATTACGTAGCTATATTAAGGCCACGTATCGATGTAAAACTGTATAAAGATTTAAAAATTGGTTTTGAGCACTTCCAATATTATGATGACCGCTATTTGAAAAACTATCCAGCAGTATTTTCAAACAGGACCGAGCAAAAAATATTCCTGACTTATTTCTTTAAAGATTCGCAGCGTAAGGAAGAATATAATGCGTATTAGGCTAAAGGAATTGATCCAGAGTGATCTATCTCCGTTTCTTATCAGTAATAACCAATATTACACCACCGGCTATTAGCGCACCTCCCAAATATGGCGGCCAGGTAAGCCGTTGCTTCTTGTCAACCGATACCTGGAGCGGACCGATATCTACTACTTTTTCTTTTTTTGTAAAAGAAACACCCGACCAGATGAGCATTATGGCTCCGGCGATGATTAAAATAATTCCAAGATTCCTGTTCATGAAAGGTTTATCTGAGTGTATTGAACAAGCACCTAATATCCAATTATTTATTCACATCTTCTGAAGTAAAAAATCTGATTTCACCTATAAAAAGGCCAAAATTTCGGAATACACGCTATTTTACCGGGTTTAAACCTACATAAAAATACCGTTAAAACACGGGTTTCATAGTGTTATTATATGCCTTAAGTTTGTGTTATTACAACCATATATCATATTGTAACTATGACTTCTTTTACAACACGCTCTAACAAAGACCTAAAAAAGGCCTCTGAGTACTTTCAGAAAATGCACAGTGAGCTCGGTATAGAAAAGTACAAACTTGCCAAATACCAGGAGCTATTTAACCTGGCAAGTTTTCAGGCAATGCACGATGCCGACCTGGCCTATTATTCCATTTATCAAAAATGCTCAGAACACTCCAGCTCAAAGCAGGACCTGTTAAATTGCCTGGCACAGGAGGAATTATTTTTACCCAAGCATCCTGATGCATTTAACCAGGCTATTTTTCGCAGACATGCGCTGAATGCTATTAGTGAAGTAAAAGAGCACCTGGAAACAGGGCAATTAGATTATTTGTATTATTAATAAGAATACTTATTTCATCTACCCTACTGATACCTGTGAATAAGATTCTTTAAAATTAATCAAACAAATCATTGGTTAATTTATTAATTATAAGTCACACGACATCTACCTATGCGAAAACTTGTATTTATTGACGACGATCCTGTCGATCACTTCCTTATGAAACACATTTTACGGGGAAAGAATTATTTCGACACCACGACCTATACCATCTATGGTTCGTTGGTGCTTGATTACATCGAGCAACATAAAGCAGAGCCCGAAAAACTGCCGGACATGATATTTGTCGACTTAAACATGCCTATGTTTAGCGGTTGGGATTTTTTGAAGCGGATGGAGCAGATGTATAATGAGATTTCGAAAGAGATCCCCGTTTTTGTAATATCCTCATCTTTGCGCCCGGATGACAGGGCCACATCATCAAAGTATTCTTTTGTGCAGGATTTTGTAAGCAAGCCAGTAAGCAGCGAAGAGATTGAGCGGATAATACATACTCAAAAAGTTACCGGTTCCTGAGCAAGCTTGTCGTGTTCCTTTAATTCATCAACACGTTTGTTCGTTTTTATAAGCACCTCGTCAAGTTCGCCGGTGCATTGCTCCATCATAGTAAGATATTGCCTACGCTCCAGTTCGCTCTGGCTATCTTTCATGAGTTGGATGAGGCTGATAACAGAGCATAATGATTTGCGCACCTCGTGTGAGTTTAGCCAGGCTATCTCATGCAAGGCAGCATTTTGTGCCTTAATACGATCTTCCTTAAACACCGTATCTGTAATATTAGTTGCCATTACTAACCGGCATTCCTTATCCTCAAAATAAAGATCACTGGCAAATATCGAGGCATAAATAAGCTCTCCTTGTTTTGTTTTGTGTTTCCACACTCCCTGATCGTTTAGTCCCTGCGGAAAATTATTTACAGAATGTACAAATCTTTCTACCTCTTTTTCAGGCCGAATATCCATCACAGTCATTGACAAAAATTCATGTTCGCTATAACCATACATTTTGCTTGCAGCCTTATTTACTTTAACAAAGCGAAAATTATCTGTACGGAAAATCCACAACGGACTTGGATTGCGTTCAAACAAATTGCGGTACTGCTCTTCGGAGAATAATATATGCTTTTGTTGTTTTTTGATCTGGAAATACAAAACTATGGCTGTTACAGCAACAAAGCCCAGGTGATTAAGGCTCCGCACAATCTCGCGGCCAGTGCTATCAAGGCACCTATCCAGATTAGCCAGTAAAGGGTGACTGTATAATGCCCATAGTATACCCACTATTAAAAAACCAACAGGGATCTTGAACAGTCTCAGATTCATATTACAGGGGTGAGGCGGCTAAACTTAAATGATGAATTAACCCTGTTTTACGCCCGAAATGCCCAAATAGTTATACTGAGGTCGATTTATTATGTAAAGCATTTGTTACCCGTTTTGGCCTAAATGAGGAGGCCTAAATTGTCAGCGATTAGTACCGAATTACTTCACGCATTCCTGCAATACTGCATCCTGTTTAATGCTTACCTTGCCATCATTAGTTTCTGTGACAGCCTCACTTTTACTTTTGCGGTATTTTGAAAGATTGATAAGCAAGACGCTTCCCAATATAATGATCAACCCGGTAACTTGCAGCAATGATACATGCTCCTGCGCAAAAACAACTCCCAGGATCACCGCTATCACCGGGTTTACATAGGCATAAGTGCTCACCTGCGTAGCCGGTCTTACCTGCAACAACCAAACGTAGGCGCTGTAGGCTGCTATTGATCCGAAAACTACCAGGTAGCTTAATGCGCCCCATGCTTTTAGCGGCACCTGTGATAGGTTCAGGTGATCGAACTCATGGTTAAGCAAACTGCCGGGCAGGAAGATCAATCCGGCAATGATCATTTGCCAGGCCACATTTACAGCTCCCGAGCCTTCAGAAGGATGATGTTTAGAATACAATGACCCAGACGACCATGCTACCGAACCTAGGATCAACAGCAGCATACCAGGTAGTTTAGATGCAACTGAACCTCCCGCAAACATTCCGTCCAGTTGCTCGCCAAATAATAAGATCACTCCGGCAAAACCAATTACAAGGCCAGCCACTGTTGATTTGCTTTTAAAATTTTCGCCCCAGTTCTGTTTATCCAGCAACACAAACCAAATGGGTGCAGCTGATACCAATATGGCCACCATGGCGCTCGGCAGCTTCTGTTCAACCCATATCACGGCACCGTTACCACCGCACAGTAATAATATGCCCGTTACTGCCGATGCAACAATGCTGCTCCTGTTAAATAACTTTTCACCTTTTATAGCGCACCAGATCAGCATCAGCGTACCTGCTGTAAAAAAACGCATAGCACCCATCAGCAACGGCGGAATGCCGTGTATGGCCATTTGAATAAAAAAGTAAGTAGAGCCCCAAACGATATAAACTGTTGCAAAGGCTATAATGACCAATACAGGGGAGGTGGATTTGTTGGTAGCTGGTGTCATAATTCTCAGTTTTGTGGTATTACTAATTGTTGCTGCTCTTTCACGGTTTCCAATACGATAGTAGTGCGGGTGCTGAGCAGGTTGGGTATTTTGCTAAAGTTGCTGCGCATCAGGGTTACGAGTGTAGACGAGTCATACGTACGTACCTTCACCAGATAGCAATCGTCGCCGGCTATGTGATGCACTTCCTGCACTTCGGGTATTTCGGCCAACATCTGGGCTGTATCATTACATCCTGGCCCATCAGTCGCTTTTATAAAAACAAAAGCCAGCATTTTTTGCTGCAGCGCCACCGGGTTGATGCGGGTGGTATATTGCTGTATCACCCCTTTCTGTTCCAACTTTTTTACGCGCTCCAATACACCCGACGGCGCCATACCCAGCTCGCGGGCCATATCGGCATTGCTGATGCGGGCGTTGTCCTGCATCAGCCGCAGGATGTTCAGGTCTATTTTGTCCAGCACTAATTCTGATTCCGTTATCATACAGTAAATTTACCAATAAACAGAATATAATTCAAAGCACAATAACAAAAAATGAATTTAATTCGACAAAAGTATCAAATATGTGTTTAAACGTATAAAACAATCTCAAAAAAACCATACTGATTTAAGCCCCATACTGATTTAAGTTTCCTGACTTAAATCCAAGATGTTCGCAGGACTCTGTCCGGTATTTGTAGCAGAGATAATTTTTTGTTCCCAGAATAAACTTTAGGTATGTGAAGCCGGACAGAGTCCTCCATTTTCATTATTAGATTTAAGTCGTCCTTCGGAAGACTTAAACCAGAGAATGGCATTAAAAAGATTTAAGGGTTATTTATAATATGTTGGGGATCACCCCGCCGCTTTTCGTCCCTCTGAACCTTTATCCCCCTGCGCTTCTTTTAATTGCAGTTCGAATACGCGCATACGGGCATGAAGGATATCTACCTCGGTACGCAACATCTGTATCTCTGTGATGAGTTTGGCCGAATCCGGTTTATTGATCTTTTTTTCGCCAGTGCCCAGGATGAGCCATTCGGGAGAGTATTTTAGCTGAAAGCATAGTTTCTTAATAAGGTAATAGCTTACCTCCTGCTTTCTGTTGATCACTTTGCTGATAAAGCCCTGGTCGACGCCAATTTCATTGGCCAGCGCAAGCTGACCGCCGTGATCTTTTACGATTACCTTTAAGCGCTTTACTATTGCGTCGTCAGACATGAGGGCTGTTTTTCTGCAATAATAATCAAAGTGCGCAGAAAATGAAAAAGGTTGAAAAAGTAAAAACTTGATCAACCTTCCAATCAAACAATCAACTAAATGATATTATGATAATAGGAATATTAAATTAGGCATGCACCTGTACCACCGAACCTGATACTGTAGCCCTGAATTTGTTTACGCTGATTAGCAGCGAACCCAGTTTGGCGTAATAGGCAGTAAGCGGCATTTCGCGATTTTTATAACCGGCAATAAGCTTATCCAGCTGTTTTATCAGGTTTTCTTTCGACTGCTCTGTTTCTGTATCCCCATAATCCGGGATATTCAATGCCGACCTGATAGCTGCAATTTTTAACTCGGCCGAACGCAACATAAACAGCGGTGGCACATTTTTATTATGTCGTAAAATTTCGTCAACTTTCTTTTTGTTTCGGATATCATACATGATGATCAGCAAAACAATGAAAGACCCGGCTCCTAAAAACAAGTAAAAATAGTTCATAACAGCGTAATTAATTAAGTGAAATGATTGCCCAAATAATGTGTTGAAGAAACACATTAGATAGTTTTACGCAATTAAGCTTGAAGTAGTTACGCTATTTTTTAAGAATTTTTTAACAATCACGGGAAATTAGTCGGGAAAGCTACGTTCCATCCGTTGGTGGTAACCGTTTCTTCGCCGGAAGCGCTGATATCGCCGGTTATCGGCAGGCCATCAACGTAAGCATTAATAGCCGTATGGAGAACATTACCCAGTACATCTACCTTTAAATGATCGCCTGCTTGTGCGGGCACTGCTAAAACATAAGGGTGACTGATGTTTGCCACACTATCAATCATTTGAGTAGTTCCGCTGTGGGTCAGGTATACTTTAACGCTGTATACCGAATCGTGGGTTACTGCAACACGCACCAGCTGGCCATTAATATCTGACGAGTTGAGCCGTTGCATAGCAGTACTGGTTACCGCAACAGTTGGCATCAGCACGCCATCGTGATAATATACATAGGGTTCTGACGAGGCTATAGTAAGCGAGGTAGCCGTAAGCAGGGTGATTTTAAAATCCTGGGTGGTATTATCTGCATAAGTTATGTGGATATTCAATTTACCATCAGAAGTGCCTGACAAGATATAAGTACCTTTTTGTATAGTAGTAGGATCGGGCCTGATAGTTACCGTGCTTAGCCCGTCAAATGCAAAAGCAGCTGCGGGCAAATTCTGGCCCGGCAATAACGGATTGCCCGCATCGTCTACCACAGTGAGCGTCTTAATCGGGAACACCCAACTACCCTTTAACTGGGTATTTACTACCGCAATATCGGCCTGTGAAAGGGTAATAGAAGATTTTGCTGAGTCCTTTTTACAACCGCTCAATATAGCTCCTGCTACCAACAAAACAAGTAATAACTTTTTCAAAACGATTCGAATATTAATATCCGGTGTATAATTTGTAAAAGGCAAACTGTGATATTCCACGGCCTGCCTTTATACGTATAAATAGATCTATTGTTTCAGTGTATATGCTTATAGCTCACGCACTTTTACATTTCTGAATTCGATGTGGTGACCGTGATCCTGCAAAGCGATGTGCCCTTTATGATACTCGGCAAAACCTTTCCATCCTTTAAATTTGCTTGTTGCAACCAGTTCTTTCCACTTATCATCCCACAAGTGTGTTTGTACGGTTTGCACACCATTCAGCCAAAAAGTAAGCTCGCCATTTTTTAGTTTTATAACGGTATGGTTCCATTCGCCCGCAGGTTTCTCAACTTCTTTTGCCGGCGCTATCATGTCATACAAAGATGCGGCCAAATGGTTTGCTTTCTTATTATCCTCAGCCTTTTTATCGTCAAGCAATTGATACTCAGGGCCAGTCAGATAGGTAGCATCAAAAGCTTTATCCTCGTGCACAATGAAGATGATACCGCTGTTGCCTTCTTCCGAAATGTTCCAGTCGATAGACAACTCAAAATTCTCGTATTCCTTATCAGTTACTATATCACCCCTGCCATCTTTTACTGCAGCGTCCAATTGCAAGGTGCCATCTTTAGCTGTCCAGGCAGGCGTGGCTTCAGTTTTCAGATAGCTGTGCCATCCTTTTGTTGTATTACCATCAAACAGTAGTTGCCAGCCTTCTTTTTTCTCTTTAGCTGTAAGAGTATTGTTGGTTTGGGCCATCAGGCTGCTACCCGCCAGCAAAAGGGCAGGCAGAATAAATATTCTTCTCATTTACTTAATTTTTAAAAGGTATTTGTTTAAAAAGGTAAATGTAAATAAATAAGGATTGTTTGAAAGCCTTGTGGGTAAAAAGTGTAAATGTGGATTGTTATTGTTACTTAAACAGAACAGCGTAGCACATTCGGAGCGAGTCAACTCTGCAGTATCCAACTCACTATTTCTTTAAAGCAGACAATACTAATGAACAGGCTCAGCCCGATTAATCTCCGGGCGTGACATCATCTTCACCAGGTAATTGCATTGTTTGTGAAACTGCGGGCAACAACATTCTACGTAAACATGATCTTCGCTGTCAACCGAAACACGGGGGTGTTGTTTATGTGTGGTACAATAGATTGATTCTATAAATGATTTTACCTGTATTGTTTCCATACTGATCCTCCCCGTTAATGAAACCTGCTTCGTTAACAAATAGATTTTCGTTAATGTTTTCGTAAATGTTAATATTTTTTACACAGGCTATAAAGAAGTAATAACTTTGAGATATTTTCTTCATTTCAACCGACTGACAGTCAGTTATTAATATCATTTATCTGACCGCAACGCAAAGCAATACTTATATCTTTTCTAAACAGATCTCGTATAAAACTGCGTAATCAGGTTATATTCTTTAATATAAAATCCAAACCGGGATTTATATGCGTAAAAATGAAATGATCCGGTTTTTACAACTGGTAATGTATTACGAGGTATTGCCCCTGAATGCCGGAGAAACAGACTATAGCGAAATTGGGAAATATTGCCTTGCACAGGTTTTGTTAACGCAATGCCTGACGGCAATTACATTATCGCAAGTAAAGGATGGGATTTGCTGAACGGCAAAATTGAATGGGACGACCAGTTGCCTTTATTACGCACTTACCCGCCGGTAACTGATAAAACCATGAAAACCACTTACCTTGTTGCCGGAGCAGCTGTGGGCGGAATACTGGTATACGAACTGGTGATAAAAGTACTTCTTAGGTGAATGGTGGGTAGTCAAAGCTCTCACTATTCACCATTCACTACTCACCGGCAACGTAAACCAAAAGGTGCTGCCATAGCCTGGCTGGCTATCTACTCCTATCTGTCCGCCGTGCTTTTTAATAATTTCTGCACTGATATATAATCCAAGCCCCAGTCCCGAGTTATGATAGTTATTCACTTCGGCCCGATAATAGCGATCAAAAACATAAGGTAACTTTTCAGGAGATACTCCCGGGCCATTATCCTTCACAGAAATTTTTGCTTCGCCATCTACCCTGTCCACGCATAAAAATATATCCTTTGATTGTGGTGCATATTTAATGGCGTTGTTTACAAAATTGACCACTACCTGATCAATCCGCCCCCTGTCGGCACAAACCGTTAATTCTTTATTACCCTGAACAATCAGGTTATGGTTATCAGCCGTATTGATATGATGGCAGCATTCAATCAGCAGGTCGGCTACTATAAACTCGGTTTTATCAAGATAGAGGTGCCCCTGGCCGATATTGCTGGCATTTAGTAACTCTTCCACCAGTTCAGTCAATTTCTCCACATTCCGTTTCGACCTGCTTATCAGCTTAGGTATCATGTCGTGGGCCGGTTCGGCTTTCATCCTGTCCAGTAATTGGATAGACGCTTTTAAACTGGTGATAGGCGTTTTGAGTTCGTGACTGGCAATTCCTATAAAATCATCTTTTTTCTGCTCCAGTATTATCCTTTCCGTTACATTGTAAAAATTGGCTACTATAGCGCATACTGATTCATCATCTAACAGGTTAGTTATCGAATTTTCTATCCATATCCATCGGCCATCTTTATGCCTCATACGATGAATAAATGAGATGTTTTTCCCCGGATGCATTAGCAGGTCCTCCATGCGTACTTTCATTTCGGGCAGTTCCTCCGGATCGGCCAGTACCCAGGGTTGCATTGCCAAAAACTCGTCAGCTGTGTAACCTATGATCCGCTCGATAGACGGGCTAACATACACTCTTTTTCCCTCGCGATTAGTCAACACAATACCCTCCGAGCCCTTTTCTATCATAGCCCTGAACGTTGCCTGGATATGGTTAACCCTGCGGTAGGCCGTCATGATAGTTGAACTTATAAAGATGATAAAAACCGACTCGCCCAAAAAAACGGCTATTTTATATAATGCCAGGCTCGTCAATTTGAACTCATTATTGGGTAAAATAAAAAAGTAATCGGCCGTTACCGCTGCCAGAATAATAGCTACTATAGCCGGACCAATGCCTGCCATGATAGTACACAAACAAACAATTGCAAAGTATAACAAAAAGGGACTGCTGGTATTGATAAACCCCAGGAACTGCAATTTCAAAAAGGTGGCAATTATAACCAGCACCACCGGAAAACTATATCTTATGTAAAAAGGCCGGTTTTTACGGTGCTCAGACCATATCAGAAACCTGTGTATAGCGTTTGTTTCGGTAAATAGTGGTCTGTTACTTCTCATTCTTCAGGAGTATTGACAGATAAGGCAAGCTACAAATATAAATATTTAAGCCACTTAAATGTTTTAGTGTGAGACAGATAACTACTACTGCTCCAAGAGTAAACCCAATAGGCAATTCTGTTGGCGGACACCATTAAAAATGTGCATCCAATAACATCATCTCCAAAAACTTCCCAATAAGGGGTCTGGTCAGTTCACTCCGTTTTTTGTGTACATGAGGGGGTAAGTTTTTTTTCTCTTGTTATGTGGCCCTGCTATAGCCATTTTTGCACACAAATATTTAATTTCACAACAAAGGCAAATAAAACTTCGGCTAAACAAATGACCATCACCTACCGGATTGCGAATACAAATGAAGAATTTGAAATAGGCAAGAAACTTTTTGAAGAATACGCAGATGAATTGAATGTCGATCTCTCGTTTCAGAATTTTTCAAAAGAACTGGGCGCTATCGGCGAACAATATAACAAGCCTTCGGGTGGTTTGCTGCTTGCATTTTACGATACTTTGCCGGTTGGATGTGCTGGCATAAGGCGATTGGATGACCACACGGCTGAGCTTAAACGCATGTATATAAAAGATGAATACCGTGGATTAAAGATTGGAGTATCTCTTTTACAGCACGCTATCAATCTGGCCAAAACATTACATTATAAAAAACTAAGGTTGGATACCTTAGCCGGCATGACCAAAGCTCAACAACTTTATCAATCATTTGGCTTTTACGAAATACCAGCTTATCGCCATAATCCACTAGCAGGAACTATATATATGGAAAAAGATTTATTTGATGATCATTAAATAACCTCATCCCCAAAAACCTCCCAGGTAAGGGGCTCAGTCAGTTCACTCAGTTTTTTAAGTACATGAGGAGGTAAGTTTTTTTTCTTTGTTCTGTGGGCCCTGCTATAGCCATTCGGGAAGCTGGATTTGTAAATATATTTCCTGGTCGAAAAATTAAAATCCGAAGAGCGTTCATATCCGCCACTTGAACGGCTTCTTCGGGTTGCCCCGATCAAATAAAAGTCGTTCATCAGGTAGCCGACTGTATACACCAGCTCGTCTTCCCCATCATGCAGCAGGTCGAAATGAATATCCAGCAGTCCCCTGGAAATTGTTATGTCACGGTAGGGATCCGCATCATACAGTTCTCTGCTACGTAATATGAAGGTATTGTGCTGTAATTTCAACTCGTAACGATCCCTGGTTTTAAACGCTATCATCAATATCCTCGGATGGGTATCCTCTCCGTGTTCTGTAATTCTGCGGCGGCATTCTAATATCATTGCCACATCGCCAATTTTATCTTTATTAAGATCGCC